>OEOF01000222.1_pt1 | contig 9619 bp, 9 predicted proteins | sample 1539701 | NCBI WGS metagenome assembly OEOF01 (sample SAMEA3611561, study PRJEB23397) | activated sludge metagenome | biome: Urban; feature: Wastewater Treatment Plant; material: Activated Sludge | place: Slovenia | collected 2012-09-24 | reverse complement strand
GCGGCGGGCGGGTTTGACCGCTTTCGACGCGCGGGCCTTGCGGGCTTTCTTGCCCTGTCTCTTATACACATCTAGATGTGTATAAGAGACAGGATCAGGAGTACGCGCTGGCCTCGTCGTTCGTGCCCAAGGCGCTGCTGAATATCGACGCCATCGTCCGCCTGGTGGCCGCCGGCGGCGTGGGCGCGGCGGGAGCATAATACGTGGACTGGGAACAGCTACAAGCCGACTGCCTGGACTTTGCCCAACGCCTGATCCGCACGCCGAGTATGCCCGGCGCCGAGGCGGCCATCGCCGCCGTCATCGCCGACGAATTGCGCCGGTTGGGCTACGACGAAGTGTGGGGCGACGCCCGCGGCAACGTCTACGGCCGCGTGTTCGGCCACGACCGTAGCCTGCCGGCGCTGGCCCTCAATACCCACCTCGACCACGTCGATCCCGGCGATCCGGCGCTGTGGCCGTCGCCGCCGTTCGCCGCCGTGGTGCAAGACGGCCGCCTGGTCGGCCGCGGCGCGTGTGACATCAAGGGGCCGCTGGCGGTGCAGGTCTACAGCGCCGCCGGGCTGCTGCGGGCCGGGGAGCGCCCACGTCGCGACGTGGTGTTCTGCGGTGTGGTCGAGGAAGAGGTCGGCGGCGCGGGGGCGCTCTATTGGGCCGAACATCTCGATTATCCGGTGGAACTGGTCATCCTGGGGGAGCCGTCATCCAATACGCTGGCCGTGGGCCATCGCGGCATCGTCCAGTTCTGGCTGACGTTCCACGGCCGCTCGGCCCACGCCAGCGCCCCGGAGCGCGCCGACAACCCCAACTATGCCCTGGCGGCGTTCCTGGAGCGGCTGCAAGGGGCGGTGGGCGAACTGGGCGTCCATCCGGTGCTCGGCCCCACGACCGTGGCCCCGACCATCGTCAAGGTCGATACGACCAGCACCAACGTCATCCCGGCCTGGACGCGGGTGCTGCTCGATGTTCGCACCGCGGCCGAGAGCGTCGATAGCCTGCGCGTCTTCATCGACCGGCTGGCCGGGCCGAGCGCCCATACGCTGAGCTACGAAGACGGCATGGAGCCGACGACGATGGCCCCCTCGTCCGCGCCCATCGCCGGCTTCTATACCCCGCCCGATAGCCCGCTGGTGGCGCGGGCGCGGGCGGCGCTGGGGCGGGGGATGGGGCGCGAGGTCGAGCTGACGCGCTACCGCTTCGCCACCGACGGCCGCCATCTGGCGCTGTATGGCATCCCCGTCCTCGGCTTCGCCCCCGGCGACGAAGAGATGGCCCACACCGCCGGCGAATGCATCCGCCTCGACCAGATGGCCGAGGCTTTGCGCGGCCATGTGCAGCTCCTGCGCGAGTTCTGAGTGGAGCGCAGGGGAGCAGGGGAGCAGGGGAGCATACGCCCTGCACCCCTGCTCCCTTTCTCCCCTGCTCCCCAGCGCTTATTCCCTTGACTCCCCCCCATTCGCAAGCTACCCTATGCGTGGAGGACGCCCATGCCCCAGATCGATACGCTCGACCGCGGCCAATCACAACAGCGCGACAGCCTGAGCCACCAGGCCATCGAGGATTACGTCAAAACGATCTACACCCTGGCCCAGGAAGAAAGCCCGGTGTCCACGTCGCGCATCGCCGCCGCGCGTGGGGTGAAGCCCGCCTCGGCCACCAGCATGATCCAACGCCTGGCCAAGCTGAAGCTGGTCAACTACGAGAAGCATTACGGCGTGACGCTGACCGAGACGGGCACAAAGCTGGCCCTGGAGGTCATCCGCCACCACCGGCTGCTGGAGCTATTCCTGATGGAGGCCCTCGGCTTTCGCTGGGACGAGGTGCACGAGCAGGCCGACATCCTGGAGCACGTCATCAGTGAAAAGCTGGAGGAGCGCATCGCCGCCGCGCTCAACAACCCCGTCTTCGACCCCCACGGCGACCCCATCCCGGCCCTCGATGGCTCGATGGCCGTGCTGGACACGACAGCGCTGTCCGACGTGTCGCCCGGCGGCCAGGCACGGGTGGCGCGCATCCCCGACGACTCCAACAGCGAACTGCTGCGCTATCTGGCCGGACTGGGTCTCGTGCCGGGGGCGCTCGTCCACGTCACGGCCGTGGCCCCCTTCCAAGGCCCGCTGACCATCCGGGTCGACGATGCCCCCCAGGTCATCGGCCGCAATCTGGCGGAGTTGATCCTGGTGGAGTTGGTTGTGTAGCGTGACCTGCGCTCCAAAATATGTGTAAAGTCCTATTGCCCCCTCTGCAACACTATGCTACTATCTCCTCACCCTGCTGTGTACGAGAATGTATCTGGCGTTGAGCCACTTTGATTTTCTTGGGAATCAGGATACGAAAGAGGGGATGTAGTAGCCGCAAGGCAAGGCAGAGGTCCTCGGAACGAGATTCCCACCTGCGATTGCAGGTTCAAACAATAGAGCATTCACGGCATGGTGGGGCGGAATCATCCCACTCAACCTGAACCGTATCGGAAGCACTCAGCGTTTCACCGCGCCGTCATATTATCGGCGGCCCACGGTGAAACGTTTTGTTTTCCGATGACCGCTGACCACTGCCCACTGCCCACTACCCACTACCCACTATCCACTGCCTCACGGCGTCAACAACGTCACCTTGCCCGGCAATACGCGGTAGCTCACGCGCTCGGCCGCTTCGGCGAAGATCTCGCCGTCGCTATGCAGCGGCGTGCCCGGTGTGCTGGTCAGGTCGATGGCCGTCACGCGGCGAAAGGTGACCGCCGGGTGGTGGACGTGTTCGCCGCGCATCAGCTTGAGCAGGATCGAGATGACCGTGCCCTTCGACACCTGCGGCGCGAAGACCATATCCAGTTGGCCGTCATCGAGCACCGCGCCAGGGGCCATCATAAAGCCGCCGGTGCGCGGGCTGTTGCACACCGACAGCAGGTAGGCCGGGCCGTCGTAGCCGCCGCCGTCCCACGTCAGGCGCATCTGCCACGGCTTCAGCTTGGCCAAGGCTCGCAGCAGGGCCACCACGTAGCGAATCTCGCCCGACAGCCGCTTCATCTTGATATTCTCCAGCGTCACCATCGGCTCCATCGCCGCGGCGCTGTTGTTGATGAAGTAGCGGTCGTTCACCTGCCCCGCGTCAATTTGGCGCGTGTGCCCGGCGGCGATGACGGCCACAGCGGCGGCGATGCTCCCCGGCAGCCCGGCCATCAGATTGAAGTCATTGGCCGTGCCCAGCGGCAGGATACCGAACGGCTGCGTCGGGCCGTCGCCGGCGGCGCGCAGCAGACCGTTGATGACCTCGTTGATCGTCCCGTCCCCCCCGGCGGCAATGATCGCGTCGTAGTCGCCGCTGTGGGCCGCGGCCTCGGCTTCGGGCGTGCCCTGCCCGGCCGTGGTGGTGATGGTCAGGTCACAATCGACGCCGGCGGCGCGAAAGGCGGCGGCCGTCTCGTCGGCCCGCGATTTGGCGCCCCAGCGGTTGGCGTAGGGGTTGAGGATTACCTTGACGCGCATTCTTCCCTCCACTTTGATGCAACTTAGGTGCATCGCACTTCAGAAAGTGCGACGCACCTGGGCCAGGAGAGCCCCCGGCCGGTTGGTAATAATCCCATTGACGCCCAACCCCATCAGCCGCGCCGCCTCATGTGGGTCGTCCACCGTCCACACGTTGACCCGCAGCCCGCGCCGCCGCGCCCAGGCCATGAGGGCCTCATCGACCAGCCCGTGGGCAGGGTGGTCGGCCTGCGCCGGCACGCAGGCATGGGCCAGGCGCATGAGCCGGTGCTCGCGCAAATGGGCCACGGGCACGGCCGCCGGCAGCGCCTGCCGCGCCCGCCGCACGACGAATGGACTGAAGGACGAGACGATCACCCGGTCGCCCAGGCCGTGGGCGGCCACGCACCGGGCCACGGCCTGGGCCAGCCCTCCATCGTCGAGGCCCAGCGCCTTCAATTCGACGTTATAGAGCGCGTCGCGGCCGAGCGTGGCGAATACCTCGTCGAGGGTCGGGATGGTGTGTTCTTTGGCGATGGTTAGCTGCCGCAACTCGGCCAGCGTCAGATCGGCCACGCGCCCCACGCCGTCGCAGGTGCGGTCGACCGTGTCATCGTGCATGACCACCGGCGTGCCGTCGGCGCAGAGTTGCACGTCGAACTCGATGCCGTCGGCGTTCTGCTCCAGGGCCAGGGCGAAGGCGGCCAGCGTGTTCTCCGGCGCGTCGGCGCTGGCCCCGCGGTGGCCGATGATGAGCGGGCGGGTCGCCGTGAGCCAGGGTGAATCGGGCAACGCGGACTTCCGACGGCCGGCCTAGATGGTGTGGACTTTGATGAGGTTGGTGTGGCCCGATTTGCGGAACGGCACGCCGGCGGTGATGACCACGCGCCGCCCGGCCTCCAGCCCGCTGTTGCGCAGCGCCCTGGCCGTCTCTTCCAGCATCGTATCGGTGGCGGTGAAGTCGGGCACCAGCAGCGTCTCGACGCCCCACACCAGCGCCAGCCGTCGCTGGGTGTAGGCCGAGGGCGAGACGGCCACAATGGGGATGCGCGGCCGGAAGCGGGCGATCTGCTGGGCCGTGTAGCCGCTCAGCGTGGCGCTGGCGATGGCCGCGGCGTCGACCTCCTCGGCGATGGAACAACTCGCGCCGCCGATGGCCTCGGTGACGCTGCCGGTCAGCAGGGCCGCCGTCCGCCGGTCGCGCCATTGGTCATAGGGGAAGGCGTGTTCGATGTTCTCGGCGATCTGCTTCATCATCATCACCGACTCCACCGGATATTTGCCGGTGGCCGTCTCGCCGGAGAGCATAACGGCGTCGGTGCCGTCGAGGATGGCATTGGCTACGTCGCTGGCCTCGGCGCGCGTCGGCCGGGGGTGCTCCACCATCGATTGCAACATCTGGGTGGCGGTGATGACCGGCTTGCCGACCTGGTTGCAGGCGGCGATGATACGCTTTTGCAACAGGGGCAACTCCTGCGGCGGCATCTCGATGCCCAGGTCGCCGCGGGCCACCATCAGGCCGTCGGCCGCGTCGCGAATCGCCAGCAGATTATCGATGGCTTCGCTCTTCTCGATCTTGGCGATGATGGGGATCTGGCGCTTCTTGCTCTCCATGATGTCGCGCAGTTCCTGGATGTCGTAGACGGTGCGCACGAACGACAGGGCGATGTAGTCGAAGTCCAGTTCGCAGATCAGTTCGAGATCGATCAGATCTTTCTCGGACAGGCAGGAGATAGGCAGATCGACGCCCGGCGCGTTGACGCCCTTGCGCGATTCGAGCAAGCCGCCCACGGTGACCAGACAGCGCAGCGTGTCGCTGCGCTTTTCGGCCACGGTGAACTCCACTTCGCCGTCGCCGATGACCAGCCGGTTGCCGGGCATGGCCGCGGCGATGAGGTCGGGGTGGGGCAGGTGGATCATGGCCGGCTGGCCGGGGCGGGGCGTCAGGACGATCTCGTCGCCGGGGGCCAGCATCATGCCGCCGGCCTTCACATGGCCCAGCCGCAGCTTAGGCCCTTGCAAGTCGCCCAGGATAGCCAGAATCTTGCCCTCGGTTTTGGCTACCTCGCGCAGCATGGCGACGGTCTTGGTGTGGGCGGCGTGGTCGCCGTGGGAGAAGTTGACGCGGGCGACGGTCATCCCCGCGGCCAACATGCGGCGAATGGTCTCCGGATGGGCCGAGCCGGGGCCGATGGTTGCGACGATCTTGGTGCGTGCCATAAAGCTGATTTTGAAAGATAGCCGGCTGCTCTAGGCCGCCGAATCAAGGGTGATGCGAATTTCGTCGTTATCGAGCCGGCGGGCGACGACGCGAATCGTTTCGCTGCCGGTGAAGTTCTCTTCCAGCCATTCCTGCACCTGCGAGCCGAGGACGATGCGCGCCTGGTCGTCGGGTTGCAAGCGCCACACGCTGCTGTGGCGATCTTGCCGGCCGCCGAAGACGATGGTCACGTCGCGCGTCTCCGTGCGGTTGCTGCTGGCGAAGAAGGGCCAGTGGGCCGGGGTCAGATTGATGAAGCCGCGCCGCACGTGGAGGGGCTTCAGGTCGGCCACGTAGCTGAAGCTGTCGGCCATCGACTTGATGCTGCCGGTGATGGTCTGTTCGCCGGGCGGCGCTTCCTCGGCGGCATCGGTCGGGCGGCGGGCGGGTTTGACCGCTTTCGACGCGCGGGCCTTGCGGGCTTTCTTGCCCGTGAACAGGCGCAGGGTGGGCATCAGCGTCGAAACCAGGTCGCCGGCTATGTCGAGCACCGCCAGCCCCATGGCCGCCACGCGCTCCGACGACATGCGCAGGCTCAAATAGACCGGCGTGACCCATTTGTCTTCTTCATTCAGATAGGCGGCGCGGCCAAAGATTTCGCGGGCCTGCTCTTCGGTCAGGTTATTGATGCTGTCCTTGTACAGATCGAGGTGATGGGCATTGTCGCCCGTTTCCGTGTCCACTTGCATCTGCTGTACCCGCAGCGTCCAGTTCGGGTCGAGCTGGGTCAGGATGTGGTGGGCGGCGGCCGGGTCTTTGTTGACCGCCGCCAGCCCCTTGGACAGCAGGTTCTTGCCGACGATGCCCAATTGCACCTCCAGGCTCATCGGCCGAGCGTTGAAGGCGATGAAGGCTTCCTTGTCGAAGGTATCGCCCGTAGCCAGATAGACGTTCTGCGTCTCCTGGCTAAGGCCGCGCGAGGGAAACTCATCGCGGATGTCGGCCGGCAACCGCAGGTAGAGGGTATCGATGAACAATTGCAATTGCGCCAGGGCAAATTTGAGGGCGGTTTCTTCCCCGGCCCAGCCGAATGCCGAAAAGACGGGCATGGGCAGGCCGGCAAATTCTTTGGATGCTTGCATATTTACACTCAGGTGGCTGTTCCCGGCTCTTGTGTAGCGGTCCGATGGGGAATAGTCTTATTTACTTACTTGTAGAATGAAATTGATACTAGCCCAGGTGGGCCAATTGTCAAGTTCATTTGATACGATAACCGCCATCTTCATTGATAAAAATCCAGGCCACGACCGCGCCAATCTCGATTCTCTCCGGCAGATAGGTCTTCATCGTCACCGACGAGGTGCCGCGAGTGTGGAGCATATGCTTGGTGCGCAACATGCGCTCGAAGCGATCGTGCCACAGACGGAAATTGACCGGCCGCAGATCGACCCAGCCCTTGGCCGCCCAGGCGTTGAGGCGCGCGTCGTCGGCCTCCACCTCGCGGTAGATGCTCTCCGGGATGTTGATGCGCGGCCCGCGCAGCAGGCAATCGCCGCCGGGGGTCAGGATGGGCAGGCCGATGGAGGTGATCGTCGTGCGCAGATTCTCATCACGCCGGATGTAGTCGTATAAGGTGCGGGCGATCTCATCCGGCGGTGTCGCCAGCGTGGCCTCCAGCGTGCCGTAGGTCAGCTTCAGCAGATGGGCCTCGTACAGCAGCTTGGAGAGTTGCGGCGGCCCCAGCTGCCCCAGGGCCACGCTATGGCTGCCGGTCTCTTCTTCGATGCGGGCCAGCTTGTCGAGCGCGGTTTGGCGCAGCACGCCGGCGCGGAAGCTGGGGTTCAGGATGCTGCTGTCGATGCCGGCGATCACGTCGTAGCCGGTGTTGCTGCCCTTGATCTCCAGCACCGCCTGCTGGGCGATCTCCTCCGGGGTGATGAACTCCATCTGGTCGGGGTGGGTGATGGTCTCGAATTCGCCGCGGGCGAAGAAGCCGTTTTCGCCGGTATCGACGCCGGCCATTTGCAGCTTGTCGAGCCGCTCGTAGGTGGTCTCGTCGCCGCGCAGCAGCAGCCGGTCGCCGATGGGCTGCTCCTGGCTCTGGTAGCGAAACAGCGGCCGGCCGCGCAGCTTGACCGTCTTGTAATCCACGCGCCGGTAGCCGATCATCGCTCCCGGCTTGAGTTCTTTCACCAGCGGCCCGCCGGGTGTGCGGGCCATCAGGAACAGCAGGCCGGTCTGGGCAAAGCCCACGGCCGTCTTGCTCATCAGCTTGAAGCTGGGCCGGTCTTCGCTGTGGGTATAGGGGATGTTCAGGCCCATGCCGCCGGTGCCGGTGGTGCCGACCTTTAGATAGAGGCGCGTGCCGCACTCGCCCATGGCGCGATGGATGACCTGCACGTGGCGGATGAGTTGCGGCAGCGATTGCGAGATGAGCAGCGAACTGACGTTTTGCTCCAGGTCGCGGCCCAGCGCCTCCAGCCCGGCCAAATCCTGATGATCGACGATCTGGTTGAGTTGTTCCAGCAGGTCGTGGGTTTGCTTGCCCAGGCTGTCGATGTCCTGGTAGCTGATGGCCGTGGCCGTGTTGATGCAATCGACGATGACGTCGGGTTTATATTGGCGGATGAGTTGGGCCAGGCCGGAGCGGTCGTAGGCGTCGTCGATGGGGCCGAAGAGGTCCTGATAGAGGGCGTTGCGCCGGGCGCGGGTCTGTAGCAGGCGGCGGCGATTTTCTTCCTTGAACTCGTCGCGCACGAACACGTCGCCCCAGGCGCCGATGAACTCCACGTTGCAGAACTCGCGCCGGGCGTCGTGGAGGAATTCGCGCACCTCGCCCCGGTAGAGACTGGCGACGATGATGCGCGCCGGTTCCATCTCGCGGGCGATGGCGCGCACGATCTGCGCCCCCACCAGCCCCGCGCCGCCGAGGACGAGGATACAACGATCGGGTTTCATGCCGCACTCCTGTCGTGAGCGACTAAATCTCCAGTTTCTCCAGGACGCCGCGCCGCTTGACGATGTTTTTGTAGTCCCACTGGATGGTTTTAGATTTTTCCAGCCAGCGCTTCAGATCGTCAATATTGACTTGATCCGTTGCCGTGTAACGAACCTCAGCGGCTTTGAATGTCCCTTCCGGCTGCAAGCCGGCTTCGTCGAATGATTGCCCGCTCCAAAACATGAGCCGGACGGAGTCCTTCTGCCGGCTATAGCCGACGATAGGATTGCCGTCAAGAAACCAGACCGGGTGGCTGTGCCAGACCTTGCTTTCCGCTCCGGGCAGGTTGCTGTCTATTTCCTGCTGTAGCAGTTCGCAGATGGCCCTGTCGCCGTCCGTCTGCGCTTGATTATATACTTGAATATCGTTGCTCATCTGTTTGCTCTCCGGCGCCCCGCATGATCCCAAGACCCATTAAGAACCAAAACAGCCGCACAAGGCGGCTGCGAGTGGGCGATACAAGACTCGAACTTGTGACCTCTACGATGTCAACGTAGCGCTCTAACCAACTGAGCTAATCGCCCTGGATATGATCCAGCAGGGAGTGATTATAGCATCTATTGACGGAGGGATGCAAACCCATATAATGCCATAAATATTCTGAATTTCAGAAAATAAGAATTGCAGGAAATTTATGCTTTACGATGATGTCAGGCCCTACCATATTCAGATTCGTCAGCGCGGCCAGCTAACGCTGCCTCGCAAGTTGCGCGAGTCCCTAGCCATTGAAGATGGTGACACATTCACTGTTATGCCGATTGGCGAGACCCTCGTGTTAGTGCCACGCGCGCTGCGTTCGGCCGAGCTAATCGACCGCCTGGCCGACATACTGGACGCCGGCGAACTGACAATGGCCGACATCCTGGCCGACCTGCCACGCATCCGCGAGGACATCTATCGCGAGCGATATAGCGCCGGCAACGCGGAATGACGACCAGTCGCCTCTTCTTTGACGCTAAC
>OEOF01000221.1_pt1 | contig 9645 bp, 7 predicted proteins | sample 1539701 | NCBI WGS metagenome assembly OEOF01 (sample SAMEA3611561, study PRJEB23397) | activated sludge metagenome | biome: Urban; feature: Wastewater Treatment Plant; material: Activated Sludge | place: Slovenia | collected 2012-09-24 | reverse complement strand
AAAAATCCTTCTTGTGAATCATACGCTAGTACCATTCGATGAATTGGATGATAGTGAGGCAGTAAAAGATTCTGCTATAGTCAAAGCTATTCCTGAGATATTGCGATGTGAAATACTGATGGCTACAAAAGAAAGCAAGCTAGGTTTCTGGTGTGGATTATATAAAAGCATTAAGTTTTGTTTTTGATTCACTTTTTAATAAAGAGAGCATTATGCAAAATTCAGTTACCACAACAACGATACTAAGTAGTATGCAGAATATGCGCGTTGCGCCAGAGGTTAAAACGGCCTTGGCAGCAATTGACCTTCCTGAAGTGCAGGAAATAATCAAACGTCTATCGCATTTCAATTTGGCAGTCTGTGTGCCTCATATGCATACGCATGACATTGATTTTGCCGCACTACCAAATGATTATGTCCAAGTAGAAGAAGACTGTCGTGTCCGCTGGACCTCTCTCGATCAGTTAGAGAACCTTGAAACTTCGATCCCAGTTGCTTGGCGTTGGGTTGATGATGGCATTAATGCGTCTTCTAGATGCATGGCCATATGTTCACCAAATGAAAAGAGGGGACACCAGAAAACTGGGCATCTCCCGGGTTAAATTGGGTGTAAAAAATAATATCCTACAGTGATAGATTAAAGCGCCTCAAAGACAGTCCATGAATATATTCTTTTCATATCCCCACGATGCTAACGCAAGTTTGGTTATGCGTATCAAGGCCGATCTTGAAGCAAGAGGACATGAGATATGGCTTGATAGTAGTGAAATTAAAGAAGGCGACGAGTGGCGGAATAAAATTACTCGGGGTATTCTGGGGAGTCAAGCGGTAGTGGCCTTTCTTTCAAAACACTCGGTGCGCGATCCGGGTGTTTGTCTTAATGAAATAGGTATCGCGCTCGCAGAAAAAAGTGACGATGCTCTGGTGACCGTATTGGTAGAGCCGGAGAAGGATGTTTCAGCGCCAATATCCATTACTCATATTCAGTGGCTGAGTATGGAAGATTGGCAAGAATTTGCCAATGATGGCGGATGGTATAAAACCCAGCTAAACAAACTTATCGAGATTATTGAAAATCCTTCCAGCGTTTCACGTAACCATGAACTAGAAACACTACGTGAGGTGTTAGATCCATTAAGTTTTAATGCTGATATAGCGCAACATTTGCGAGATTTTACCGGTAGGCGTTGGCTGTTTGAACGATATACAAATTGGTTGAGTGGCGATGCGACAAGTCGGGTATTTCGACTTGAAGGTGGACCAGGTTTGGGAAAAACCGCCTTTGCTAGTCAATTGGCTCATGCTAGTAAAAGTAGTGTGTTGGCTATTTTTTTATGTCAATCGAGCCGTAGCGAGAGCCGTAGCCCATTGCGTTTAATTCAGACGCTAGCCTATCAACTTGCTACTAGGCTACCAGATTACCGTGCTAGGCTCCTTAAAGTGCCTGCCATCACTAATCCAGAGCTGATGAAAGATAAAAGTGAAGCAGACCTATGGGCAAATCTAATCTCAGAGCCATTGTCTGGTGTAGGAAAAGGATTGATAGATCGTCAGCGTATGGTAATAGTTATTGATGGGTTGGATGAAGCCAGTGAAAATGGGTATAACGCAATTGTTAAATTGCTTGCCGAAAACATCAGAAGCCTTCCTTCATGGATAGGTTTTGTCCTTACAGGACGAGCAGACCCAGAAGTTGTACAGCGCCTGTCAGCCTTTAAGCCGGATGTCATCAATGGTGAAGACCCACAAAATTTGGATGATATAAATGAATATATCGATGGATGGATGCAGGCGGAATGTAAAGCTGGCCATTTAACCCAAGAGCAAGTCATATCCGCCAAAGCCGCATTAATCAATAAAAGTGAAGGCGCTTTTCTTTATATCATTAAGGCTCGTGAAGCGGTGGCAGATGGCACGTTAAGCCTAACCCGACCCGGCGAACTTCCGCAGGGACTCAATGAAATATATTTGCGCTTTTTTGAGCGGCGCTTTTCAGATGCGGCTAATGAAAACGGCATTTGGGTGAGATACGTTAAGCCATTGCTTGCTTATATTCTGGTTAGTCCAGAACCCTTACCTTTAGACCTTGCAAGAAAACTGCTGGGTTGGGATATTGCCGAAGATGGTGATGAACAAGAGGCTAAAACTCTAGTTAGTCTCGGCAGTTTAGTCAACCAACGCCCAGCAGAATATGGTGTGACCCTAAATTTGTTCCATAAAAGTGTGCGCGAATGGTTGCAACATGGTGAATTGGCTGGTCTCTATTTTGTGGGCACTCGTAATGCCTTAATTTACCTCACCAAGGTTGTATGGAAACGTTATAGTGAGTTTAAAGATAAAGATAAAGATATCTACGACTGGTTGGTGCTTCCCAATTTGCTACCCATACTCAGCCAAAAAGAGCCGAGGGCAATGGAACAGTTGCTAGGGTCACTAGAATCGGATAAGTATACACGCGACATACTGTTTCAGTTGGCTAATAGCCTTCCTCCTAAGCTGAGGTTTAACGAGGCGCTCGCGATGTTCCAGATTGTAGTCGCTTATTGTCAGCGCCTCTTGGAGGTTACCCCAGAGAATGCTGAGTATGCTAGAGACTTGAGCATCAGCTCCGGTAAATTGGGTAGTTTATTAGAGACGCTAGGCAAAACACAAGCCGCGATAGGTTACCATCAAAAAAGTCTAGATATTTGTAAGCGCATGGCTGACAATGACCCAGATAATTACGATTATGCACACAGTTTAAGCGTCAGCTTCGACAATTTGGGTAACGTACAATATTCGTTAGGCAATAAGCAAATTGCGATAGCTTGCTACAAAGATAGTCTTGATATACGTAAGCGCCTAGCTGAGAATGACCCAGATAATACCAATTTTGCTCACAGTTTAAGCGTCAGCCTCATCAAGCTTGGGGACTTACAGGATATGGACCCAATTGCGGTTTCTTACTATCAAGACAGTCTTGAAATCGTTCAGCGCCTAGCCGACAATGACCCAGATAATACCGATTATGCACATACCCTGATGGTGATTTTAAATAATTTTGCCGGCTTACAAAAACGGCTAGGTAATTTACAAAGTGCCCTAGGGTACTATAAACGTAGTCTAGATTTCTCTCAGCGTTTGTTTGATGCTCACCCTGAAAACACCATATACACATTTTATTTAGGCAGGAGTTTTAGCAATCTTGGGGACTTAGAGAAAGATTTAGGTGACACACAGAGTGCTCTAAATTTCAATCTACGTGGTTTCGAGATTCTTCATCGCCTAACAGATGCTGCGCCAGAAAACACTGAATTTGCAAGATGTCTTGGTGTGAATTTAGGCAATCTAGGTGACCTGCATAATGGGTTAGGTCAGACACAAACGGCACTAGACTGTTATCAACGTAGAATTGAAATTGATCAGTTTCTAGTGGAGCGTGACCCAGAAAATGCCCGAGATGCAATTTTTCTGGCTGAAGATTTCGAATCTCTAGCAAAGTTATACGACAAACTGGGGCAGGCACAAGCTGGTCTGAATTGTTTTATGCGTAGTATTGAGATATTTCAGCGTCTATCTGATGCGGTTCCGGAAAACACTAGCTTCTTGAATGAGCTAAAAACAAGAGTTCTCTTACTTGGCATCCGACATGAGAAGCTAGGTCAGATAGAAGCTGCTCTGGACTGTTATTTGCAAACTATTGAGATCATTAAGTATCTAGTAGATACCTTCCCTAAAAATGCCGATCATTTACAAGCCTTAAGCGCTATTTTTGGCCATCTCGGAGATATATATCATAACCTAGGTCAGACACAGACTTCACTTGACTACTATCAACATAAAATTGAGATTGATCAACTACTCAAAAGTTGAGTTAATCTTTTTATGCAACCAACTTGAGCTTCAGTTTACGGAGACTTGGTGACTTACAACGTGATCTTGGCAATACACAGATGGCACTGGATTACCAACAACATGCGCTGGATATTCGTCAGCGTTTGTTCAATGAGCTCTTTGACTGATGGCAAGGCTAAGCTTAAAAATCAATTATTGTCATGGATTTTGTTGATAGAAACTTGATATGTTTCTAATTGATTTAAGTGGTTTGCTTTTCGATGTTCTCGCTGCTGTTTAAGAACATGATTAAGTATTTTCTCAGCAACCGTGAAGCGATCCACCCAGTGAGTGTCATTGTCGACTCTGACGCTATGTGCTTTGGGCGCTATGCCTAATTTGGATAGTAATAAAGTGTTTTGAAATTCAAGTAGATATTCATACGGGCCTTTAGCCCATAAAACTCTGATAATAAATGGTGCAAGATAAATGATGAGTATGAACAAATCTATTAAGATGGCAACGGATGTGTGGCGCTCAACGGCAAGATCTAATTCAGTGAGAACACTTTCTGAATTGACTAGGTTTTTCTCGCTCTGGATTTTAAGTCTTTGAACCTCTTGTCTTGTATTTTGAGTTTTGGTTTGAATGCCAGCAAGTTTTTTATCTATCTCTGATAATTGAGTGCGCAGAGAAAGTTGTTCATTGTTGAACATAGTGAGATTTTTGGCGTTTTTTTCTAACTTGGCTAGACGTGAGGAAATAATCTGTCTTTGAGAAGCTAACTCCACCTGCTGAACATAAAGTTCTTTGATATTACTAGCAGTTTGAATATCGATAGCTGAATTCATTTTATTTAATAAAAATATTTGCGTAGCTGTTGGCTCATGCTTTGCATCGCGATGTAAAGTGGCTACTGTTAATAACGTGGCCGTGAGCAATCCAATCACAATTGCTAGGAGAAATTTAGGGATTGCAGACCTTAATTCATCTGCCTCAATGAGTGATTTTCCATCTCCAAAGCCAGTAGAAGCGAGTGTTAATCTATAACTGTTATATACCACCAGCGCCCAACACACGCTTAGAGTTAGTGAGAATGCAACATTCGAGACTTTGTTGAATGAAGATGCAGTATCTGGCAATGGAAAAATATAGATTAAGGCAAAGTAAACAGAACTTCCAGAGAGCAGGGTCAGTAGGATTATGATAAATCCCTCGCAGAAATATTTTGTCCGTTCTGTTTGAGGGCACCCCCGCAAGTATTGAAGATCGGCCCCTGAAGCACTGCAAAATAGTTTTTGGATGATATTCAAACGTTACCACCAATTGGTTGTTCCGCAAGGTGATCATAGAAGGCTTGGTATGCGTCTTTGTTCAGTAGTATATTGATTGGAGCTGATATAGGGTTGGTCTCATTCTTAAATAACATACTTGGCATTTGTCCTAGAATATCAGTTGGTGCATCTTTAAACTGTGAAGCTTTTATTCGCATTTCTCCAAATTTCTCTTCTACAAAACGCCTATTGTCAGCTTGAATCAATTTTTCATATTCAATGATTTCTGAAGGCCAGTAATAACGCGCAATAAAGCCCCCCGCAATCAGAATAGTCATGAGAAGGAAACCTAATATCAAGAAGGCAGGATTATCATTTAGAGAGTAGAACGAGTTAAGCAAGTCAGAGAGTGCAAGTTTTGTACTGAGTGGTTTTGAATTTAGTTGTTCGAGTTTGCTTTGTGTTGACGTAGATTTTTCTTGCAAGTCATCTTGGAGTTTTAACATACGTGCCTGATTGCATTTCATTAAAAACTGCCTGCTAGCATCTTCTGACATATTCGCACCATTCCTCAGACAGCTCCATGCAAGGTCTGAGAGAATAGGGTTGTCGGCTTGCATGTTTTGATTATTGCTAGGCTGCAGCTTAGTTTCCAATAGAGGCGAAGGCAAAAACAATTGACCACTAAGTTTATTCGCAGACCAAGTGATTTGATTGTTAGAAGTTGCCTGAGCAACATCTTTGCCGACATTGCTAAATACGCTCTCGATATCAGTTTTCTCGGTTATGTGTTTAAGCAAAGCGCTAGCGAATACTCCATTTGCCCCAGTTTGCAACGCATTTGTTGTTTGTCCAGGTTTTGCAGCAAATGCAATGTAGTTATTTAATCCTGCTTCTATGCTGGCCAGCCCCTGAGCGTTACCCAATGGAAATTTTCTGCATGCATCAATCACCATCACGTTTGCCATAGCATGTCTTCTATTGATTGCTTCGATTAGAATATTCAGTCCTACAGCATTACTCACACTATTCCCAATATCTATTGGCGCCAGATAGTTATTGCCATGATATTGAAAACCATATCCATTGAAATAAAATAGACTGATGTCACCAGGCTGTATGGCTTCGATGAATTGTTTCAGTGCAAACTCCATATCCTGCCTGTTGCCATCTTTGATAACCTTGACTGCAAAACCTATCTGTTGAAGCTTACTGGCTATATCAACAGCATCCTTAACCGGACTATTCAGTGGTGAGTTTGGATAAGCCTGATTGCCAATTATTAGCGCTTTTCTTCTGGAGTCTGTTCTAAATTTGACCGTGCTGGGTTTCCCAGAAACGGCTGGGCCAATGGGATTTCTGTCTTGTGCAATCAGTGTATTTAGTAATTCGTTCTGAATAGCTATACTTGTGCGCAGTTTATCAACTTCCATCAATAGCGCGTTGCGCACGAACTCATTATCCAATCGCTTCTGTAGGTTTACATTTTGCATAATGTTTTGTGAATACAGCTTTTGGTATATTGATAGTAGTAAAGGCTGTGAGAAAATTATGGCGATGAGTAAAAAAATGACAATCCGGATTGGGTGCGGTCGCCATGATTTGATCTCATTAGAATTTGCCGAACACCAAAGGCCTGTAGCATTGACAATCAACGCTTGGAGCACTAACAGGCTGATTGTGATGATTATTGCTACGATGGATGCTGTCCGCACTGTTGCCCCGCTAAGGTTTAGGAGGTTGTACGTAGAAAATCCGCAAAGCAAAATTCCCAGGCATGCCCATGTGTTCTTAAGATCAAAAATTAATCTGATCTCGGAAGGAAGATTTGACAGCGGCAACGATCCAAAGCCGCTCAGCCTGGAAAAAATAGGAGGCATATTGATAGGTCTTTTGCTAAGTCTATCGAGCGGTTTTAGTCAGCCTGAGTTTTATCTGAGATATATTTATCAGGGTTTTTTTCGATATCTGCACTTACTTTCTTCTTAAATGCCTCACGTGCAATACTGGCTAAAGCATTCTCGACTTCGAAGCTTTCTACTACATGCTCCCTGATAGTATCCGCCTGATGATATATTTCCTTAACTTCCTGTGTGGAAGATCCGTTCTGATTGGCATGTATATTGGTTTGAACTTCTATACCATATCTTGCCAATACAATACGGTTCTGGTTATCCACCAGAAAGTCATAAGGACCGCGTATTAGCATTAATTTGATAAATATGGGAGTAATTTCGATACAGATCAGAAGGCCCATCAGCGACCAAGCAATCCATGGGGCAATTTCATGAGCTATACTGATTCGCCTGGACAGACCATCCAAATTCTTTGCTTCACGTTCAATACCTTTTTTTTCTATATCTAGATTGGTACGAAGCGCTTCAATATCTTTAATAGCCTGAGCTGAGTCCGCATTCAAACGTTCTTTTTCAGTTTTAAATGCTGCAACTTTGGCTTCATATTCGCTCTCCATTTTATTTAAATTCTTTTCCTTGGATCTGTACCCGGGGCCTTCACCTGCCTGTTTATTGGCTGCGTGACCAGAAGCTTCATCGTCTAAATCATGTCTTTGTTTGAGTATTTCTAGCCGAATCTTTTCAAGTTCATCATCCCCTTGCACTACCTTCTGATCCACTTCGTTTTTTTTCTGCTCGTAGTGTATTTTTTTTGTGTCAAACTGACTCTGTGCATCAGCAGTTCTTTGCTTGATGTGTTCATATTGAATTTCGTTAAGTTTGGCCTCAATTTCAGTTTTCATGACGCGAATTTCGAGTGGAGCCGAAACAGTTAAACCAATAAAGGCCGCCATGATTAATCTTGGAATTGCCTGAGCAAATTCCTGCAAAGAGATATTCTCAGTACCATTACCATGGCCAGTGGCAGAGACAATAAATCTGTCTAAATTAAATATTATTAATGACCAAATAATAGCGACAACCGCTGCTTTTGTGGCAACCCACCAATCCAGAGGCTGCTCAACTCCCATGCCTTCCCTTGGGCCGAACACGGTATACATTGCAAACCATGCAGAGATTAGTGCCAGTACCGCCGTTGCGAGTACGACTCCACCAAGTCCCTCGAATTTGACACGCTCTGAGTGTGGACAACGCTCTAGTATTTTTTCATCGGCAGCTGCGCAAAACCATAGGGTTCGTCTTATCCAGCCTCGCAGGCCACGTAGTTCAAGCTTGTAATCGTATTGGTCTAAGTGTTGAGGATCATAAAGTTCTGTTGTGCTCATTGCGGTGGGCCCTTTGATGATATTGATTGGCAAAAAAACTCGGTATTTTTTATTAGTAATTCATTTAATTGGGATTTTTCATAACGTATTTTATACAACAGGAATGTTGTCGAAATATTCAATAGATCTGTCCTAGCTACCCAGGCAATTAAAGGTTTGTGTATGTATAACCAAGGTTTGATTCCAGAATGAGTCAATACAAGAGATTTTGAAAAAGCTGGAATAATCTTTAAGGGTTTAGTCAGGATTAATTTTTGTGATCTGAAGTTCTTAATTTTCGGTGAGCTGATTGGTTTAAGCAAAGAGTTAATGAGCGGAGTTCTAATGGAAAGTGATGATCTGCCAAAAAGATTAAAACACAGTATTTCCAGCGATGCATTGGCAGGGGCCATGAAATCCAACTCATTTGTTCCCATGTGCAGACTTTGACTTATGCCAGGCCAATCAGGATGTTCTAGCGCTTTGATATATAAGCGCCCCCAACCTTTGATTAGCAGCGACATAGAAGCCATCTGACTTTCGCAAGTTAACTCATGGTTAGCTTTGCAAGAAATGATTTTGGGCTTTTTTAACCAATTCAGCATATTTTTGAATTTTCCCCACTATTTAAATTTTCCATCAGTTTACTCCTTCCTCTTGCAGCCAACTTTAACCTCCACTCTGCGGTTCAGTTCAAATTGATCCGTCATGCCTGTCAGGGGAAACTTGCTGCCAGCACCTCGAACTTCGACCTGCTCAGAATTTATTTTCCCGTTTTCTGTTAGCCAATTTGCAACAGCCATTGCTCTTCTTTCGCTTAGGTCTATATTGTGAACAACCCCCGCAGGGGTTTCATCGCCAGTGCTATCGGTATGCCCAGTAACAATAAGGTATCTGTCGGGGTATTCTTTTATTAAACCAAGCAGTTTTCGCAGCCCATCTTCAGCTGATGTCTTGATTATATCCTGATCAAGATCAAACATGCTGGCCTGGGGAAAGTAGATGCTGTTATTACAGTTACCAACCAAATTTGGATTGTTAATGGCATCATCAATTGAAATGAGTTGATTATCTGTCTGCTCATTAGTAGCTTGGCTACTTGTGTTTGTAGAATTGTTATGATTTTCAAGAATATTCTTAGCTGATTCTTGTAATTGGCTTAAGCTACTTGCAATTGGTAGGTTAAAACCGTCATTGTTTAATTCGCACCCACCTATTCTCATACCGCACCAACAAAGCAAGGCAATAATGTAGAGAATTAATAATATAAATTTGATCACGCAGTTATATAACCATGCTCCCAGCAATAGCGCTATTGCGGGAAGTAATAGGGGCCAA
>OEOF01000220.1_pt1 | contig 9651 bp, 12 predicted proteins | sample 1539701 | NCBI WGS metagenome assembly OEOF01 (sample SAMEA3611561, study PRJEB23397) | activated sludge metagenome | biome: Urban; feature: Wastewater Treatment Plant; material: Activated Sludge | place: Slovenia | collected 2012-09-24 | reverse complement strand
CATCTTGCCGCGCCTCGGCATCGACGAGGCGCTGGAAGTGACCAAGATCTACAGCGTGGCCGGGATGCTGCCGTCGGAGACGCCGCTCGTCCGCGCCCGCCCCTTCCGTTCGCCCCACCACACCATCAGCTACGCCGGGCTGGTCGGCGGCGGGCAGTGGCCGCGGCCGGGCGAGATTTCACTGGCCCATCGCGGCGTGCTGTTCCTGGACGAGTTGCCGGAGTTCGGCGAGCGGCTGATCGAGGTGCTGCGCCAGCCATTGGAAGGCATGCCGCGCGAGGTGTCGATCAGCCGGGCGACGGGCAGCGTCACCTATCCGGCCAACTTCATGCTCATCGCCGCCCAGAACCCGTGCCCCTGCGGCTACTACGGCGACCCGACGCGGGCCTGCTCCTGCTCCAACGCCATGATCACCCGCTACCAGAAGCGGGTCAGCGGGCCGCTGATGGATCGCATCGACCTGCACGTGGACGTGCCGCGGGTGGCGTATGAGAAGCTATCGTCCACCCACCGGGGCGAGAGTTCGGCCGCCGTGCGGGCGCGGGTGGAGGCGGCGCGGGCGCGACAGGCGGCGCGCTTCGCCGGCAGCGGCCTCTATGCCAACGCCGACATGGGGCCGGGCGAGGTGCGCCAGTATTGCGACCTGGACGATACCGGCCGCCGGTTGATGAAGAGCGCCATGACGCAGATGAGCCTGAGCGCGCGCGGGTTTCACCGGGTGCTGAAGGTCGGCCGCACCATCGCCGACCTGGCCGGCTGCGAAGGCATCGAGGCGACGCATCTGGCGGAGGCGTTGCAGTATCGGGCGCGGTCGCAATGATTAGCGCAGGTGGGACGACTATCAGGTACTTTGAAGCTGAAGACATACTCCATATCGCCATTGCCGGTGGACCGGAAAGCCGAAGCATTGAACTTAGCTCGACGATCACCGTTGAACTGGATGAGAATAATGAGATGATTGGCGTAGAAATTATGGAGGCCAGTTCGTTCCTGCGAGATGTCGTGCTAGAGTCGATTCAGGCACGGACATTGCGGGTATTGGAGGCGACCGGCGATTGATCAACATCGAATTCAGCGGCAAGATCTGGTACTGGCGCGGCCCGTCTCCCTATTTCTTCGTCACGGTGCCGGCCGAGCCGAGTGACGACATCCACCACATCTCCGGCATCGTCACCTATGGCTGGGGCATGATCCCGGCCACCGTGCGCATTGGCCAGACTGAATGGCAGACGGCGCTCTGGCCTAAAGACGGAGGCTACATTGTGCCGCTTAAGGACAAGGTGCGGAAGGCGGAGAAGCTTGAGGAGGGGGATGAGGTGGTGATACGGCTGGAGATTGGTTGAGGGAGAGGTTTGGGGCGCGACCATAATAAAAGAGAAGAGGGTTGCGTCGTGCAGCAACGGTGGAATAAAAACCGTTGAAACCTAAGGCACTGGACAAACAATCCAAAGCCGATTATTATACGTGCATAATACGTGTAATAGCCGGATACGGTATGCTCAAAAAATTAACCATTACTATCGATGAAGATGTCTACGCTGGCCTCTACGCCGTCGTTGGGCCGCGCCACATCAGCCGCTTCATCGAAGACCTGGTGCGCCCGCACGTCACGTTCCACGACTTGGCCGCCGCCTATCAGCAGATGGCCGAAGATGAAGAGCGGGAAGCCGAGGCGCTGGAATGGACCGAAGCGACGGTGGGGGACGTGGGCGATGCGGCGTGGTGAAGTGTGGTGGGTGAACTTTGATCCGTCCGTGGGCGGGGAGATTAGAAAGCGACGGCCGGCGGTGATCGTCAGCAATGACGCCGCCAATGCCTACCTGAACCGGCTTCAAGTCATCCCACTGACGTCAAACGTTGAGCGCGTCTATCCCAGTGAAGCGCTGGTGACCCTGAACGGTCGTCCTGGCAAGGCAATGGCCGACCAGTTGACGACAGTGAGCAAGCAACGTTTGGGCGAGAAGTTAGGCGAACTGACGGCCGACGAAATGAAGCGGATTGATCACGCGGTGCGCGTCCAGCTTGGACTGATCGATCCCACGAGCAGCAATTGAGAACACATTATCGGCCAACTATACCAACCGAGAAATTATCTCTTCCGGTACTTGAGGAAGTAACTCAGGATACCCTTCCAACAACCGCGCAATATCCGCCAGATCCTTTTGCCGTTTGCTGCCGCGCCGTTCGGGGTCAAGAAAAGCCCAAACTTTGCCTTGTAAAATATCGGCAACCGAGGCTACCGGCAGCAACAACCCTAATACATCTCGTTCCGTGGCTCTTAGCGGGAAAGCGGCGTAGCGCGGGTCGGTCTGGATCTGCAAACGCAAGCTTGAATCGGGCAGAGTAACGTTGAGGCTATGGGGGAACCGTTTGATTTGAAATCCGCTTTTTTCCAGCAGCGCTTCGACCTGTTCTAACTGATCGATGGCGATAACCAAGTCAAGGTCAAGACTGACCAATGGTTCGACGTAGGCGTTGACACCCTGCCCACCGATCACACAGTAGCGAATCCCATTATCATCAAGCGTGGCAACGATCTCTTCCAGGAAGCCAGATTGATCCATCGTGATAGTTTTCCAAAAGGTCAGCGCTTGCATGGCAATATGGTTCATCCAAAACTTTAGATTACAAGGTGGATTATACCACAACCGATCACGGACCTGGGTCAACCGGGTGAACTATCGCCGGCAGACATCCCCTAAACCCGGGTTAAACAAAGCGCCGGCCCTTCACGAAAGGGCCGGCGCTTTTGATTCACTGAGTAGACCTGTCAGGTTTCCAGCGGACTCCTGCCCGCCGACCTGACAGGTCTGGGAATGGATAAGACTACGGCGCAACCGTGATGCGGTTTTGCGGGCCGGGCGGAACCGGCGAGTGGGCCTGGAAGTAGTCCTCGAAGGCGTCGGTATCGACCTCGCCACCCAGGCGATCCGTACCGTCGCGCAGGACGTAGAAGCCGTCGCCGCCGTCGGCCAGGAAGCTATTGACCGTCACGCGATACGTGCCGGTGGGGTTAATCGCCACGCCATCGATCATGATGCTGGCGATGTCGACCTTGCTGCCGGCGGCCGCAGCCGTGCTCCACGTATAGCTGAAGCCTTCGGACACTTGCAGGATTTTCGCCGCGGCCACGTTGGGGCCGAGCCATTGCTGCTCCAGCAGGGTGTCGATCTGGTTGCCGGTCAGGGTCAACGTCACCATGCTGTTGCCGAACGGCTGGACGGTGAACATCTCGCCGTAGGTGACTTCGCCGGGCTGCTCGCTGCCGCTGATCTGGGCATAGACGAGGTCGGCGCGAATGCCACCGGGGTTCATGAAGGCCACGACCGCGTCGCCGAAGCCGGGATCATCGGTGGCTTCCAACTGGCCGTCGGCGATCACGTCGCCCAGGGCCGACTCGCCGGCCGGGTTGGCGGCGCGGGTGATGTCGGCGGTGATCGAACCGATGACGCGGTTAGCCAGCGGGGCGGCCACGGCGTTGTACTCGGCGATCAGGTTGGTCATCCAGTTGCTCTTGGGCACGTCGCGGGTGACGATCACGTTGTTGACGGTGATCGATTCGACCTCGCCGGTGTTGCGCGACATGGTCATATCGACGTCGGTGACGATGCGGCCGAAGGAGAAGGCGCTCGACACCGGGCGGCCGTCGATGATGCAGTTGTAGGGCTGGTGGGTATGACCGGTGATGAACAGGTCAACTTCATCGTCGGTGCGCTCGACGATGTCGACGATGGGGCCGGAGACGGCCGGGCAGCCGTTGTACTGGTCGATGGCCGCCGGCAAACCGCCTTCATGGATGAGCACAACGATGGTCTCGACGCCCTTCTTCTTCAGTTCCTTGATCAGGGCATTGACGGTGTCGGCCTCGTCAAGGAAATTGTAGCCGGCGATGCCGGACGGGGTGACGATGTTGGGCGTGCCTTCCAGGGTCATGCCGATGAAGGCCACCTTGACACCCGAGAAGTTCTTGATCTTGTAGGCCGGGAAGAGCGTCTTGCCGGTATTGGCGTTGACCACGTTGGCGGCCAGATATTGGAAGCGGGCGCCATTGAAGCCGTCGCCGTCGAGGCAGCCGTCAACCGGGTGGCAACCGCCGTTCTGCATACGCAGCAGTTCCTGCGTGCCTTCGTCAAACTCGTGGTTGCCCACGGCGTTGAAGTCCAGGCCGATGCGGTTGAAGGCTTCGATGGTCGGTTCATCGTGGAACAGGGCCGAGAGCAGCGGCGTGGCGCCGATCATGTCGCCGGCCGAGACGATGACCGTCCGCGGGTTGGTGGCTTCCAGGGCCTGGATGTGGGTCGCCAGGTATTCCACGCCGCCGGCGTCGACGGTGACGTCCGGGGTGGGCGACGGATTGTCGACCAGGGTCACGCGGCCGGACGAGCCGGACGGCGGGACCAGGTTGCCGTGGAAGTCATTCACGGCCAGGATCTGGATCGTGACGCTGCGTGCCCTTTGCTGGGCCGAGGCCGGCGCAATGGCGATGGCGAGCACGAGCGCGAGCGCCAACAGCACAAACAGTGGCACAAAACGACGTATCTTCGACTGATTCATAAAACGATCTCCTCTGCACTGGTTAGAGAAATGGAAGGATTTTTTGCTGCCATATCACGACCGTCACGGCGACAGGGGCAATGCAATCAGTCAGCAGTATTAATTGATGGACGATCGAGCAAGGCGCGCCGGCAGCACAAACAGCGCCCTACCTCGATCATACGGATCAAACTTACAAACCGCCTTACAGGCCGTGGAAATTCCCGCCCCATTTATGCGTGGCCCTGGCTCCGTCTCGTAACGATCTGCGCCCAATTCTATCTTAATCGAGACCATCTTTCGTAACGATTCGGTAATCGTCTATCCATTTGCTCAGCATTCTGAGTGTCTACCCGTTGACAGGTGCGACGCACTGCGGCTGCCGCAGTGCGTTGCACCTCAGACGAACGCGAGTACAATCCGCCCATATCCCTTTAAACGGAGTACACCCTATGGATCCCGAAAACCCGCCGAGCATCATCCTGCCCATCGCCATCATGATCGCCATTTTGGCGGCCTGCGGCATCGTGCTCTTCGTCCTGCTGCTGATCGCCGGCCTCGCCGTCATCTAACCCAATTCCCCCCATCAGCCGCCACGGCGGCGCTCAATCGCACGGGAGCCGATCATGAAGTTCGACGTCAGTTTCCTGCAACCCAAACTGGAGCAAATGCCGGCCTATGCCGCCGCGGCCGAGGCGCTGGGCTTCGATGGCTTCTGGGCGGCCGAGACCAACAGCGACCCGTTCCTCAATCTGGCCCTGGCCGCCGAGCACAGCCGGCGGATGACGCTGGGCACGGCCATCGCCGTGGCCTTTCCGCGCAGCCCGGCCATCCTGGCCTACACCGCCTGGGACTTGCAGCGCTATGCGCGCGGCCGGTTCGTGCTGGGGCTGGGGCCACAGGTGAAGGCCCACAACGTGTTGCGCTTCGGCGTCAAGTGGGAGAAGCCGGTCAAGAAGATGCGCGAGACCATCGAGGCCATCCGCGCTTTCTGGCACTGCTGGCAGACGGGCGCGCCGCTGGACTACGCCGGCGAGTTCTTCAAGTTGGCCCTGATGACCCCCTTCTTCAACCCCGGCCCCATCGACTACCCGCCGCCGCCGATCTACATCGCCGCCGTCAATGAGCAGATGTTGCGACTGGCCGGGTCGCATTGCGAGGGCGTCCACATCCACGCCCTGCACACTGCCCGCTATCTGCGCGAGGTGGCCCTGCCGGAGATCGGGGAAGGGCTGGCCCGCGCCGGCCGGACGCGGGCCGAGTTCGCCGTCAATACGTCGGTCTTTGTCATCCCCACCGACGACCCGGCCGAGGCGCGGGCGGCCGAAGCCCACGTGCGGCAGCAGCTTTCCTTCTACATGAGCACCCCGGCCTACAAGTCGGTGCTGGCGCTGCACGGCTGGGAAGGCGTGGCCGACGAGTTGGGCCAGTTGGCCCGCGGCGGTCAGTGGGACGAGATGGGCCGGCTCATCAGCGATGAGATACTCGACACCTTCGCCGTCACCGGCCGCTGGGCCGAGTTGCCGGGCCTCATCCGCGCCCGCTATGGCGACCTGCTCGACCGCGTGGGCTACTATCTGCCCTTTGAGCCGGGCGCGAACGACGCCGGCTGGGCTGCGTCCATCGCCGGGTTCAGGGAAGAGGAAACCACAGATTGAGGCAGTGGGTAGTGGTCAGTGGTCAGTGGTCAGCCGCTATACTGACCACTGACCACTGACCACTGACCACTATCTTAAATCTGTGGTTTCTCCTCCAGGAGAAAATCAATGTTCTCGTATTTCACCGCCGAACACGACGCCTTTCGCCGCACGGTGCGCCGGTTTGTGGAGACGGAGATTAACCCCCACGTCGAAGAGTGGGAGGCGGCGCGCCTCTGGCCGGCCCACGAGTTGCTCAAGAAGATGGGCGATCTGGGCCTGCTGGGCCTGGGCTACCCGGAGGAATACGGCGGCGGCGGTGTGGATTACTGGTACAACACCGTCTTGCTGGAGGAGTTGGGCCGGGCCGATTGCGCCGCCGTGCCCATGGGCATTGCCGTCCACACCGACATGGCGACGCCCGCCCTGGCCGAGTTCGGTAGCGACGAACTGAAGCGCCGCTTTCTGGCCCCGGCCATCGCCGGCGACATGGTGGCGGCCATCGGCGTCAGCGAACCCGACGCCGGCTCCGACGTGGCCGCCATCCGCACCCGCGCCACGGCCGACGGCGACGATTACGTCATCAACGGGGCCAAGATGTGGATCACCAACGGCGCGCAGGCCGATTTCGTCACCCTGCTGGTTCGCACCGGCGGCGAGCGCGGCTTTCGCGGCATGTCGCTCATCGTCGTGCCCACCGCTACGCCCGGCTTCCACGTCAGCCGCACGCTGGAGAAGATGGGCAACCACGCCAGCGATACGGCCATCCTGACCTTCGAGGACGTGCGCGTGCCCCAGGCCAACCGCATCGGCGCGGAAGGCATGGGCTTTATCCTGCAAATGAAGCAGTTCCAGAAGGAGCGGCTGGCCGGGTCGCTGATGAGCACGGTGGGGATGGAGAAGATGATCCGGCTGACCATCGACTACACCCGCGGCCGGCAGGCGTTCGGGCGGCCGCTCATCGATAACCAGTGGATCCACTTCCGGCTGGCCGAACTGCTGACCGAGGTCGAGGCGTTGCGCCAGTTGAACTACCACTGCGTCCGGCTGCTCATCGCCGGCGAGGACCTGACCAAAGAGGTGTCGATGGCTAAGCTGAAGGCCGGGCGGTTGGCTCGCGAGGTGGCCGACACTTGCGTGCAATTCCACGGCGGCATGGGCTACGTCGAGGAGTACCCGATGGCCCGCTACTTCCGCGACGCCCGGCTGCTGTCCATCGGCGGCGGCGCGGACGAGATCATGTTGGGCATTATTGCCAAGTATGAGAATATATTACCCAAAGGATGAAGTATGAGTTATGCAGGGGAGCAGGGGGGCGGGGGAGCAGGGGAGAATTATTGAGTGACGAATGGCGACAGACCGCAGACGACTGACTACTGACCTATTGACCTGCTGAATACTGACATACAGATCAACTCCCCCAAGGAGATAACCTATGACAATCCGCATCGCCCGTTCCTTTATCGCCGCCGAGTCCGTGGCCGAGATTGTGGCCGCGGAGTACGATTGCCCGCCGCCGGTGTCGGCCAAGCTGTTTTCCAAGCTGCTGCGCACGCAGGACAACGACCACTACCTGGTGACGGCGGGCGACGGCGCGCAATACGCCTTTCGCATGTACCAGCAGGGCGACCGCTTCCGCCGGGTGGAGTCGGATTACCTGTATGAGATGGACTGGCTCAACTTCCTGCGGGAGCGCGAACTGCCCGTCTCCTACCCCATCACGCGGCGCGACGGCGGGACGATCGGCCACCTGGACGCGCCGGAAGGCTTACGTTATTACGCCATGTTCTCGCTGGCCCACGGCGATCCGCTGTCGCTGAAGGACCCGGAGCAGCTTTACACGATGGGCGAGATGATGGCCCGCATCCACGTCGTCTCCGACGGCTTCACCTCGCCCCACGCCCGCAAGCCCATCGATTTGGCCTATCTGCTCGACCGGCCGCTGGAGCGCATCCGCCGCCTGTGGGTCGATGACCGCATCGGCGAACTCGATCTGGTGCTGACCGCGGCCGAGGAAGCCCGCGACGAACTGGCCGGGCTGGTGGAGCAGTTCCCGGCCGATGGCTGGGGGCCAATCGGCGGCGACTTCCATCACAGCAGCGTCTACTTCGACGAGGTCAACCGGCCGACGTTCTTCAACTTCGACCTGTGCGGGCCGGGCTGGCGGGCCTACGACATCGCCGCCTTCCTGTCCAACGCCAATCTGATGCACGCCCCGGCCGAGCGGGCTGAGGCGTTCTTCGCCGGCTACTTCGCCGTCCGCCAGCTGAATGACGCCGAACACGCCGCCATCGCCCCATTCCTGACCATTCGCCGCGTGTGGCTCATGGGCGCGTTCGCGCGCGAGGATGGGTTGGTGGGGCATACGTTTATGGGGTCTATCTAAACGCCTTTGGTTGACGTATAATGGGTGACATGATGGAACTGACGGCGACGATGGCAATTCCTTTGGCAGCCTCGGAAGAAGGCGTGATACGTGTGGCCGGCACGCGCGTTCGCCTGGATACCGTCGTCTACGCCTTCAACGAGGGCTATACAGCCGAGGAAATTGTCACCCAATACCCGGCCCTGGACTTGACCGACGTCTATGCGGTGATTGCCTATTATCTGGGCCATCGAGCAACCATAGACGACTACGTGGCCGAACGAGCGGAAAAAGCGGCAGCCCTTAGACACGGAATCGAAACCAAGCCGGAGTATCAGGCTTTCCGGCAACAATTATTGCAACGACGCGCTTCCCTATAAACCCGTTAAGTGAATTCCACCCTGCCGGCATGATCGCCTTCTTGGCCGATGAGGATTTCAATAACCGCATCGTGCGCGGTTTGTTGCGCCGGCAGCCAGACATCGACATCGTCCGTGTTCAGGATATCGAACTTGCCGGCGCGCCAGACGCAGCTATCCTGGAGTGGGCTGCTCAAAATGGCCGTGTGCTTTTGACTCACGACGTGAGCACGCTCACCCATTTCGCCCAGGAACGTATGCGAGCCGGTGAACGGATGGCCGGTGTGATCGAAGTCCCCCAATCCGCACCCATCGGCCAAATCATCGAAGACCTCCTCCTTATTGCTGCCATCAGCACCCCCGAAGAATACGAAGATCGAATTGACTATCTACCACTTTGAGACCATCCTCGTCGCCAATCGAGGTGAGATCGCCCGCCGCGTCATCCGCGCCTGCCGCCGCCTGGGCATTCGCGCCGTGGCCGTCTATTCCGATGCCGATGCGCGAAGCATCCATGTAACCGAGGCCGACGCCGCCTTTCGCCTCGGCCCGGCTCCGGCGGCCGAGTCCTATCTCAACATTCCCGCCATCCTGGAAGCCGCCCGCCTGGCCGGGGCCGAGGCCATCCATCCCGGCTACGGCTTCCTGGCCGAGAATGCCGGCTTCGCCCGCGCCTGCGCGGCGGCCGGACTGGTCTTCATCGGCCCGTCGCCGGAGGCCATCGCCGCCATGGGCGACAAGCGCGCCGCCCGCGCCC
>OEOF01000219.1_pt1 | contig 9739 bp, 4 predicted proteins | sample 1539701 | NCBI WGS metagenome assembly OEOF01 (sample SAMEA3611561, study PRJEB23397) | activated sludge metagenome | biome: Urban; feature: Wastewater Treatment Plant; material: Activated Sludge | place: Slovenia | collected 2012-09-24 | reverse complement strand
CGGCGGCTGGCCGGTGATGGTCGTCTCCGGCGGCGTGGTGTCCACTGTCCAGGAGTGGCCGGCCGGGTCGCCGCTGTTGCCGGCGGCGTCGGTGGCCCAGGCCAGGAACGTGTGGTTGCCGTCATTCAGACCGGTGTAGCTCTTGGGCGACGTGCAGGCGGCGAAGTCCGCGCCGTCGAGGCTACACTCGAACGTCGCCCCCTGTTCACTCGTGAAAGTGAATGTGGCCGCGTTGCTATCGGACGGGTCGGGCGGCGCGGCGGTGATGGTCACGGCCGGGCCGGTCGAGTCGATTGTCCAGGTGAGCGTGGCCGCCGTATTGCCGTTGCCGGCCGCGTCGGTGGCTGCGCCGGCGGCGATGGCCAGGACGATCGTGCCGTCGCCGGTCATGCCGCTGACCGCCAGGTCAAACGCCATGCGGTCGTGGAGGTTGGTGACGCTGGCCGTCGTCGCCCCGGCCGTGCCGCTGAGCGCCACATCATTGTTGGCGAAGCCATTGACCGGCTCGGTGAAGTTCACCGTAAAATGGATGGAACCGGGCAGGACGTCGGTGAAGACGATGGTGGTCGTGGGCGGGGTGGCGTCCACGAGCCAGTAGTGAATGGGGTAGTCGGTATCGGCCTTGCCCTGGTCATCCACGGCGCGGACGGCGAAGAAGTGCGGCCCGTCGGCCAGGCCAGTGACTTCGTGCGGGCTGGCGCAAGCGGCAAAAGGCGCGTCATCGAGCGAGCACTCAAAGGCGGCCGCGCCGCTGCCGCTGAAGGTGAAGGTAGCCGTAGGGCTGTTGGATGGGTTGGGCGGGTAGCTGTCGAGGCTCGTATCAGGCCCCGGCGTCTGTACCGTCCAATCATCTCCGGCCGGGCTGAGGTCGGTGTTACCGGCCGGGTCGGTGGCCCGCACCTGGAAGGTGTGGGGGCCGTCGGCCAGATTATCGTAGGTGATCGGGCTGGTGCAGTCTGTCCAACTGCCGCTGTCCAGTTGGCATTCGAAGGTGCTGCCCGCCTCGTTGCTGCTGAATTCGATGGTGATGGTGTTGACGGTGAAAACGTCGCCGATCCAGGTGTCGATGGAGGTGTCGGGCGGCGTCGTGTCCACCGTCCAGGTGTGGCCGGCCGGGTCGCCGCTGTTGCCGGCGGCGTCGGTGGCCCAGGCCAGGAACGTGTGGTTGCCGTCATTCAGACCGGTGTAGCTCTTGGGCGACGTGCAGGCGGCGAAGTCCGCGCCGTCGAGGCTACACTCGAACGTCGCCCCCTGTTCACTCGTGAAAGTGAATGTGGCCGCGTTGCTATCGGACGGGTCGGGCGGCGCGGCGGTGATGGTCACGGCCGGGCCGGTCGAGTCGATTGTCCAGGTGAGCGTGGCCGCCGTATTGCCGTTGCCGGCCGCGTCGGTGGCTGCGCCGGCGGCGATGGCGAGGACGATCGTGCCGTCGCCGGTCATGCCGCTGACCGCCAGGTCGAACGCCATGCGGTCGTGGAGGTTGGTGACGACGGATGTCGTCGCCCCGGCTGTGCCGCTGAGCGCCACGTCATCTTTGGCGAAGCCATCGACCGGCTCGGTGAAGTTCACCGTAAAGTGGATGGAACCGGGCAGGACTTCGGTGAAGGCGATGGTGGTTTGCGGCGGGGTGGTGTCCACGATCCAGGTGACCGTGGCCGGGCTGGGATCGACGTTGCCGGCCGCGTCTTTGGCCCGCGCGCTGAACGTGTGGCTGCCGTCAGTCAGACTGGTGTAGCTCTTGGGCGAGGTGCACGTGGCGAAGCTGCCGCTGTCGAGCTTGCACTCGAAGGTCGCGCCCGTCTCGCTGCTGAAGGCCAGGGTCGCGCTGCTGCTGGTGGACGGATTGGGCGGCGTCTGGGTCAGGGTCGTGTCCGGCGCGGCCGTGTCGATGCTCCAGGTGACCGTGGCCGGGCTGGGGTCATAGTTGCCGGCGGCGTCTTTGGCGCGCACGGCGAAGGTGTGGCTGCCGTTGCCGAGGCCGGTGTAGCTGATGGGCGACGTGCAAACGGCGAAGGCGGCCGTGTCCAGCTTGCACTCAAACGAGGCCGCGCCGTCGACGCTGGTGAACGTGAACTCGGCCGTCGTGCTGTTCGTCGTCGCCGCCGGCTTGCCGGTGATACTGGTCTCGGGCGGGTTGGTATCGACGGTCCAGGTGTAGTTGGCCGTGCTGGTGTCATAGTTGCCGGCCGCGTCGATGGCCCACACGTGGAACGTGTGGCTGCCGTTGTACAGGCCGGTGTAGGTGATGGGCGACGTGCAGGCCACGAAGCCGCCTGAGTCCAGCTTGCACTCGAAGGACGCCGCGCCGACGCCGGTGAACGAAAAGGTGGCCGTGGCGCTGGTGGTCAGCGCGTCGGGGTGGGCGGTAATGGTGGTCTCGGGCGGGGTTGTGTCGACTATCCAGGTATAGCCGGCCGGGCTGCCCACGTTGCCGATCGCGTCCTTGGCGCGCACCTGGAAGGTATGGCTGGCTTCGCTGAGGCCGGTGTAGCTCTGGGGTGACGTGCAGGCGGCGAAGCTGCCGCTGTCGAGCTTGCACTCGAAGGTCGCGCCGGCCTCACTGGTAAACTGGAACGTGGCATTGGTGCTCTTGGTGGCCGCCGCCGGTTTGACGGTGATCGTCGTCTCCGGCGCGGTCAGGTCTATCGTCCAGCTCCACGTGGCCGGCGTCGGGTCGACGTTGCCCAGCGTGTCCTCGGCCTTGACGTAGAAGGTGTGGTCGCCGTCGAAGAGGTTGTGGTAGGTGATACTGTCGCCGCCACAGGGGAACCAGCCATTGGCGTCCGTCTGGCAGTGGAAGAGGATGCCGTCGGCCGAGCCGCCGTCGCTGCTGGTGAAGGCGAAGTCAGGCGTGGGGTCGTTGGACGGGTTACTTGGCTTGGTCGTGATCGTCGTCTCCGGCGCGGTGTCGACGATCCAGGTATAGCTGGCCGGGCTGGGGTCGAGGTTGCCGGCGGCATCGCCGGCGCGCACCGTGAAGGTGTGGCTGCCGTCGGCCAGGCCACTGTAGCTCTTGGGCGACGTGCAGTCGGCGTAGTCGCCGCTATCGAGCTTGCAGGCGAACATGGCCCCGGCCTCGTTGCTGCTGAAAGCGAACGTGGCGCTGCCGCTGGTGGATGGGTTGGGGGGGTAGGCATCGATTGTCGTATTCGGCACGACGGTATCAATGGTCCAGGTGTAGCTGGGCGGGGTGGGGTCAACGTTGCCGGCGGCGTCTTTGGCCCGCACCTCGAAGGTGTGGCTGCCGTCGGTCAGATTGTTGTAGCCCTTAGGCGAGCCACAGCCGCCGAATGCAGCCGAGTCGACCTTGCACTCGAACGTCGCCCCGGCCTCATTGCTGCTAAAGGCGAACACGGCGCTTTTGCTGGCCGACGGGTTGGGCGGCGTGCTCGTCAGTGTCGTGGCCGGCGCGAAGGAATCGACGGCCCAGGTGTACTCAGCCGGGTTCAGGCTGACTCGGCCGGCGGCGTCCCTGGCCCGCACCTGAAAGGTGTGGCTGCCGTCGGCCAGGCCGCTGTAGCTGTGGGGCGAGGCGCAGGCGGCAACAGCGGCCGAGTCGAGCCGGCACTCAAATGTGGCCGCCGTGTCATTGCTGTGGAAAGTGAAAGTGGCTGTGGTCAGCGGGTCGTTCAGCGGCGGCCGATTGTCGATGTACGCCTCGGGCGGTACCTCGGTGCGGGTGGCGTAGGACAGATCATCATAGTGCGTGTAGAGGATGTGAGGCACATCAGCCTCATCCAGGACCAGTGATGTCCACTCGTTCTCCAGGTAGTATGGGCTGGCGTGTTCAATTTGCCAGGCCGCGCCGTCCCAGGAGGCATAGCGCACGCTGCCGTGAGATAAATCTGCTCGGCAGTGGTAGCTGATGTGGGGATTGCCGGCGGCGTCGAGGGCCAGCGAGGGAAATTGGCTGGCGTTGCACGAGACGCCGGGGTCGGCGATGCTGACCTCCCAGGTGTCCGTGTCCGTGCGGCGGGCGTATTTCAGCATGTTTTGGTTGTTGAAGGCGATACTGGGCACGCCGGAATTGTCCATGACCAGCGAGAGGCCGAGACCGGTGCTAACGTCCGAAGTAACATGCTCGATGATGAAGTTGTTTAAGATGGTGGGGTAGGCATAGTTAATCCCATCCGTGTCCCAGGCTATGTAGGGTTTGCCGTCAGGCCCGAGGGCAAGTGATACGTCCTGCACCAGCCATTCGTTTTCTCGCCGCAGGGGGGTCCCGGTCGTCTCCCAGCCATCGTCCTCCGTGCGCCACAGATAGTAGACCATAAAGTCATCGATGGTAGCCAAATGGATCTTTCCCTGGTCATCAATGGCTATGTCGCTGCCAAAAGGTGCCGATGCCCAGTCTCCATTTTCCAAATCGGGTGGCTCCTCCAACGTCCACACCCATACATCCCCCACCGGATTAAGGCCGATGGCGACCCGATAGATCGCTTCGCAGTGGTCGAAGAAGCTGATTGCGGCGAGGTTGGCATTGGCGTTATAGGCCAACGAAAGCGGGATAACGTCAAGGTGGGGACAGTAAGAGGCCGGGGCGACTGTGGTTGTCGTCCAGTCGCTGCCATCCCTCACGGCAAATCTAAGCTCCCCGGAGTGCTCACCCATAATGGTGGCATCGACATAGGCCAGTATCAGTTTGCCGTCGGGGCCCATCGTCATATCTATCGGCCCATAAGTAGGGCTCACGAATTCGCGAATCCATTTCGGCAGGGCGTTGGCCGGCGTGGGGCCGAGGGCCAGCGCCAGGACGGCGGCCAATAAGACGGCCAAAGCGAGACGCAGGGCCGCCCCGTGGCGGCCGGCTGGAAAGGTGGGGGTGGGAGTCATGATGTTCTATCCTTGGACGAATCCGGTACGGCAGATAGGTGGAATAGGCGCTGATCGTCGCCCAGCAACCGCGCCAAATCATCGAGCGATAAATCGTTGAGTTGTTGCCCCGACCAGACAACGACCCGGTTGCGGTCGGCGTCGAGGCTGATGAGGCGCAAGGCGGGGCAACAATGGAGTAGGGCCAGGGCGAAGGGGGGCGCGGCCGCGGCGGCGTCGAACAGGATGACGTCCGGCGACAGCGCGGCCACTGGTTCAGCTTCCGGGGGTGGGGCGGCCAGGCAGAGGACTTCCAGTTCGCGGAAGCGGCGCAGTCCGGCCGCCAGACTGCCCAACAGCACCGACTGCCCCAACAGGACAACGCGCAACGGTTTCATCCCATTCGCCTCATGCTTACCATAGCACGAAGCGCGGGCGGCCACACTGGCCCCGGGGACAGCAAAAGGACAGTCCGCGAAGAGAGGTTTTAGGTGCTAGGTGCTAGGTTCTAGGGGAAGAGCGCTCTTCCCTAGCACCTAGCACCTAGCACCTAGCCCCTAGAACCTAGAACCTAGCACCTAGCCCCTCTCTTCCCGCATAGGCCAGCACCTGGGCGCGGTGTTCCAGGTGGAGGGCGGCCATGATCTCGCCCATGTGGTATTTCACCGTGCGCGGGCTGAGGTGCAGGCGGGCGCCGACTTCCTTGTAGGTCAGCCCGGACGCGACGAGTTGCAGCACTTCCCGTTGGCGCTCGGTCAATACCGGCGGCATCGTCTGGATCGCCACCGTCTCGGTGGCCTCTGCCGGCGAGACGCCGGCGATCCCCGTGGCGGTGCTCTCGGCCAGGCGGGCGAATTCGGCCAGCAGCTTTTCGGCCAGGCCGGGCGAGAACGGCGGCACGCCGGTCAGCGCGCCGTCCAGACTGACGATCAGGTCGTCGGCGCTCATACTCTTCAATAGATACCCGCAGGCGCCGCTCTTGACCGCCTCGAACAGGTCGGCGTCGTCGGTGGAGGTGGTCAGGATGACGATGCGCGCCCCCGGCCATTCGGCGCGGATGTGGCGTGTCGCCGTCAGCCCGTCGCCGCCGGGCATGCGGATGTCCATCAGGATCACGTCGGGGCGCAGGGCGCGGGCCATCGCCACGGCCTCCGGGCCATCGTGCGCCTGGCCGGCGACGTCAATGCCGTTGGTAGTGAGCAGATTGACCAGCCCCTCCAGGAGCAGGCGGTGGTCGTCGGCCAGCAGAACTCTCATGGTTTGGCCTCCGGCTGGGGCATGAGGGGCGCGTCGACCACGATGCGGGTTCCCGCGCCTGGTAGGGAGTCGATCGTCAGCCGTCCGCCGATCTGGGCCACGCGCTGGCGCATGATCGCCAGGCCGTAATGACCATCGTCCGGCAGCGCGGCCGGGTCGAAGCCGCGGCCGTCGTCGCTGATGGTCAGGCGCGCCTGGCCGTCCCGGCCCGCCAGAGCGACGCAGACGGCCCGCGCCCCGCCGTGGCGGTGGGCATTAGCCAGCGCCTCCTGGATGACGCGCATCAACTGGACGCCCGTCTCCGGCGCGAAGGCCCCCTCCAGCCCGCCGGCCACGGTCAACGCGGCGCGGATGCCGTACAGTTCGCCGTAGCCGGCCAGATAGGACTCCAGCGCTTCGATGAAGGTGCGCTCGGCGCCGGGGCCGGTCTTCAAGCTCAGGATCGACTCGCGCAGGTCGAGGTGGGCATCGCGGGCGGCCTCGGCCAGCCGGGCCAGTTGGGCATCGGCCGTCGCCAGTTGCCCATCGCTCAACTGCTTGCGGGTCGTCTCGGCCTGGAGGCTGACGTAGGCCAGCGTCTGCCCCACGCCGTCGTGGAGTTCGTTAGCCAGCCGCTCGCGCTCCAATAGCGTCGCCAGGGCGCGCTGTTGGGCCAGATGGCGTTGCTCGGCGCGCTTCTGTTCGGTCACGTCGCGCAGCAACAGCAGGCGGCCGAGCGGGCCATGATGCCGGTCGCGCAACGGCCACGCCTGGGCAACGTAGTAGCGCCGTTGCGCGTCGTCGCCCAGGCTGAAATCGCCCACGGTGGCATCGCTCGCGCCGGCGACGAGGGGGACAAAATCGGCCGGGAACAGATCGGCCGCCGGTTGGCCGCGGGCCGTGGCCGCCGTCAGACCGAGGATGGCCGCCGCCATGGGGTTCACGTCGGCGACGTGGCCGCTGGGGTCGATGACGACCATGCCCTCGCCCATCTGCTCAATCGCCAGCCGGCGCGCCAGCCGCACGGGGTCGAAGATGCGGAAGCGGAAAAGGGCCAGCGCGTAGGTGACGGCCAGCAGGAATAGGCTGACAATCACCGCGTCGAGCGGGGCAAAGGGATTGCGGCCTGCCAGGTCGGCGGCCAGGGCGATGCGCACCAGGAGATGCCCGACAACGATCAGGAGCACCGGCAGCCGGTCGGCCGGTGAACGCGCCGCCAGCCAGGCCAACACCGGCAAATTGACCAGCGCCGACAGGTAGGCGTAGGCCAGAAAAATGGTCGCGCCGGGGCCAAACGCCGCCCGACCGTCGGCCACGTAGGACGGCGACAGGTAAAACAGTTGGTGAGCTTCGTTGGTCAGGAGAAGCAGCGCCACCAGCAGCGGGGGAACACACAACAGGACGACGACCCGGCGCGTGAGCCAACGGCCGAGACCGGCGTATTGCAGGATGAAAAAGACCCCGGCCGTGAGCGCCGGCAGCGGCCATAGATTCTGGAAGCGGAACCAGAACCATTTGGCCGGCAGACCCGTCGCCTGCAACTCCAACGCCTCGCCCAGCGTCCATAGCGCGCAAAAGAGGCAAAGCAGAGCGAACGGCCGCGCGCCGGGCAGGAGACGGCGACGCCAACTGGCGACGCCCATCACGACGTAGAACAGCACCGCGCCGAGGCAAATCCAGACGAGTGGCGTGAAGGACGGGCCGGCATTCATGGCATTAGCAGTGGTGAAAGCGTGTCACCATACGATCCACGGCTGAGCACCGCATCCCCTCCGGCAAGTGACAGGCAAGGCACAGACCCACCCTAAGCGTTGGCCCGCCGCTTGCCCTTTAGTACCTTTCTACTATTACTACTCTACGACAATTGTACCACTGGTTTGGGTAAAAGTGAATGCCGGCAACGTTCCTTCCTCACCCCTGCTCCCCCGCCCCCCTGCTCCCCTGCAAATCTGCTATACTCCCCTCAAAAAGGAAACACCCCATGCACATCGGCCTCGTCTACCCCCAAACCGAATACCCCGCCGACCCGGCGGCCATCCGCGACTACGCCCAGGCGGCCGAATCGCTGGGCTACAGCCACGTGCTGGCCTACGACCACATCCTCGGCGCGAACCCCGACCGGCCCGGCGGTTGGAGCGGCCCCTATACCTACCAAACGCCGTTCATCGAGCCGTTCCTGCTGTTCAGCTACATGGCCGCCGCCGCCCACCGGCTGGGCTTCATCAGCGGCGTGATCATCCTGCCCCAGCGCGAGACGACCCTCGTCGCCAAGCAGGCGGCCGTGCTCGACGTATTGTGCGGCGGGCGCTTCCGCCTGGGCGTGGGCACGGGCTGGAACGAGGTCGAGTACATCGCCGCCGGCTACGACTTCCACACGCGCGGCCGGCGGCAGGAGGAGCAGATCGAGGTGCTGCGCCTGCTCTTCACCCAGGAGTTGGTGACCTTCAAAGGGCGCTTCCACGACATCCCCGACGCCGGACTGAACCCGCTGCCCGTCCAGCGGCCGATCCCCATCTGGCTGGGCGGCCACGCCGACGCCGTGCTGCGGCGCGTGGCCCGGCTGGGCGATGGCTGGCTGCCCATGTTCCGCACGCCCGCCGCCGCCGCCGGCCATCTGGACACGCTCGACCGCTATCTGGCCGAGCACGGCCGCACGCGGGCTGACGTCGGCATCGAGGCCCGGCTACATTGGGGCGACGGCGATCTGGACGCGCTCGGCCGCGCCCTGGAAGAGTGGCGCGCCGCGGGGGCCACGCATGTCAGTTTGAATACGATGGGGGTGGGGTTCAAGACGGCTGACGAACACCTTATGGCCATCCATCGAATTGCTAATGCATTTATGATCGATGGCTAGTCGGTTGGAAAGTGCCCCTTAGCTTGTAGAAACGCTCTGTCTTGCACGCGCGTAGGTTCGTTGAACTGTAAAATGCTGACGGTGCCTCGACCTGATGGAGTTAATCCCACTATATTCGCCCCATCAAGCATGAAATGATCCTGCCAGATGTCGCGCCGTGGGTCAAACAAGCGGACGAGTATTTTGTTTTCCGGATCAATAGTCGCAATATCGCTGCCCTTGTTCCGGTTACAGACAACACAGGCAAGAGCCAGATTGTCGGCGTCCGAAGTCCCCCCATGTTTCAAGGCCCGAATGTGGTCGATGGTATGATTAACTGTTGAGTCTCTCTCGGATAATAGACAGTATTCGCATTGATTATTAGCGCGAGCAGACACTCGTTGTCGCAACTGAGCCGATATATTGATGCGAGCCACGGCGGAAAGACCTGTTTATACTAGATTGGTTTGTAACTGGGCTTTCAATAAATCAAAGAATTGAATTACCTGGATATAGCCATCCAATTCTGCCCTTTCTTGAGCGGTTTGTGTCCCTTCGTTGCCGAGAAAAAGTAAATCCTCTATCCGGTCTTGCAAGTCGTCCGACAGCTTAAACTCCAACACACTCTGAACATCAGGGGTCTTTGCCAAGAACCTGATAACTTCCACCCATGCAGGGTTTGTAACGAACGCATGGGAAGGCATTTTAAGCCGTTGCCTATTAACAGCAGTCGCTAGCATTTCAGGTAGCTGATCCGTAATTTGGTCTAGCTGATCAGCAAACTCGTCCGGGACCTCAAGCGTTATTGTTGCCATGCCCACATTATAGCATAATTCCCTCATGGAAATTCTAGGCGGC
>OEOF01000218.1_pt1 | contig 9887 bp, 6 predicted proteins | sample 1539701 | NCBI WGS metagenome assembly OEOF01 (sample SAMEA3611561, study PRJEB23397) | activated sludge metagenome | biome: Urban; feature: Wastewater Treatment Plant; material: Activated Sludge | place: Slovenia | collected 2012-09-24 | reverse complement strand
GGCCAGGCCCCAGCGCACAGCAGAGGCGCGGCGAGATACACCTACACCTACGATTGCGCCTGTGATGGTATGTGTTGTCGAGACGGGGATGCCAAGCGAGGTAGCTAGAAACAAGGCGATAGACCCGGACGTTTGTGCACAGAAAGCGCCGGTTGGGCGCACTTTGGTAATGCCCATGCCCATCGTGCGAACGATACGCCATCCGCCCATCAATGTGCCTAAGCCCATTGCAAGCTGGCATGAAATCACCACCCAGAAAGGCACATGAAAATCGCCTTGCAAATAGCCGTTTGCAAATAGCAGAACAGTGATGATCCCCATGGTTTTTTGTGCATCGTTTGCCCCATGCCCTAAACTGAAAAAGGAGGATGAAATAAATTGCATTTTATTGAATCGGCTCTCAGTCTTGTATGGGGAAGATTTTTCAAATAACCATAGCACTAAGACAGAGAGGGTCATGGCAAGCAGCATGCCAAAGAGTGGAGATAATACAATCGCAAAACCGGTGGTAATCAGTTTGCTGCCGATAACAATGCCTTCTGTACCGGCATGGGCCACGCCTGCGCCAAGCAGGCCGCCGATAAGCGCATGAGATGACGAGGATGGGATGCCAAACCACCAGGTGATGACGTTCCATGCGATAGCCCCGCTGAGCGCGCCGAATATCACCGCATTGTTCACGATGTTAGGGTCGATAATGCCTTTGCCCACGGTGTCAGCCACATGTAAACCAAAGAATAAGAACGCAATGAAATTGAAAAAAGCTGCCCACGCCACAGCTGCCTGCGGCGTAAGCAGGCGCGTTGATACCATGAGTGCAATAGAGTTGGCTGCATCGTGAAAACCGTTCATAAAATCAAATATGAGGGCGACGAAAACCAGCAGCGCCATAATAAGAATCGCGTGGTCCATGATGCTTCCTTAAATGCGCTCTAATACAACGCCGTGAATTACATCGGCTACGTCTTCACAGCTATCAACAGCATCTTCAAATATGTCATAAAGCTCTTTTGAGCGTATCAGGGTACGTGCATCGGATTCTTCTTCAAACAAGCGATGCATACCGGCGCGCATGACGTGGTCGGCCTCGCCTTCAATCGCACTGATCTCCTCACAGGTGCGAAGAATGCGCCCCGCATCTTTCATGTCAGACAGCATATTGACTGCGTCACGCACTTTTTCTGAAGCGCGGAGCAGAATCTGTGCAAGTGCGACCATTTCAGGGGTAAAGCTGGTGTGGCCGTAGATTTTCGCACTTTGAGGAATGTCTTCCATATAGTCGATGATATCGTCCAGTGCCATGGCCAGTTCGCGAATTTCCCGGCGGTCGAATGGAGTGATAAAGGTTTTGTGTAAGGAGAGTAAAACTTCTTTGGTGTATTCGTCAGCTTCAGATTCGATTTTTCTGAGTTCAGCAAAGTGCTCGTCAAATTTCTCGGTATCTCTAACAGCTGTCATTGATGCCAGCACTTTAGAGCCTCTGACCGCGCAATCTGCAAGGTTGTTAAATAGCTCAAAATAATTGTCGCTGCGCGGTGATATTGCTGACATCAATCGACCCAAAGTAGCATTAGCCATGTTTAGTTCTCCCCAATGAATTGTTTATTTATTCGATTAATTTAACTGCTAACGCTTTAGTTCGTGAGCATAAAACAGGTTAAGTAATTTTTTTAAGCCGGATATCCCTGTTATATAATTGCCTGGACGGCAACTTTTTCAGTACATTCCCCATTTCAAAATTATGACATAGATATGACAAAAATATGAAAAACAAGTTAATTGCAGAATACATTGGAACCTTGTTACTACTTGCGGTTGTGACAGGCTCCGGCATCATGGGGGAAGCATTAGGCGCAGGCAACGCAGCCGTAGCGCTGCTAGGCAACAGCATCGCTACGGGCTGCGGCTTGTATGTGCTGATTACCTTGCTTGCGCCCATCTCTGGGGGTCATTTCAACCCGGTAGTCAGCATCATGTTCTGGCGCGCAGGCGCGCTCAACGTCCAGACCTTATTCGGCTATATCACAGCGCAGCTCACAGGCGCCATTTCGGGGGTCTGGTTAACGCATGTGATGTTTGCCATGCCAATAATTCAGGCTTCAACCAAGCCCAGACATGGCTTGGGTATTTGGGTAAGCGAGCTGGCAGCTGCGCTCGTTTTGTTATCTGTCATCCGATTGGGCGTAAAGTACGCCAGTGAAAAAGTGGCGATGCTGGTGGCATTGACTGTCACCGCGGGATACTGGTTTACATCTTCTACTTTTTTTGCAAATCCTGCGGTCACGCTGGCCAGAAGCTTGACCAATACTTTTGTGGGTATTCACCCATCGGATGTACTGGGTTTTATTTCTGCACAATTGGTCGCCATATTATTAATGTCTGTTTTGATGAAAGTTGAATCGAAATGAGCGTCACTATCTACCACAATCCGGCCTGCGGCACATCGCGCAACACCTTGGCGATGATACGCGCCAGCGGCGTAGAGCCCGAGGTGATTGAATATCTTAAAACGCCGCCAAGTCGTGAAAAATTGGTTGAGTTGATATCCAAGATGGGAATCAGTCCGCGTGCATTATTAAGAGAGAAAGGCACACCGTATGCGGAGCTTGGGCTTGATGATTTGAGCTTGTCTGACGACGTGCTGATTGACGCCATGATGCTACACCCGATTTTAATCAACCGCCCGATTGTGGTGACAGCCAAAGGTGTTAAGTTGTGCCGTCCGTCCGAGCTTGTGCTGGATATTCTGGAAAATCCGGATATCGGTACCTTTACCAAAGAAGATGGTGAAGTGGTAAAAGCCGCATCAAAGTAAAGTCTGCAAACACTTGCTGTATAATCACGTTTTTTAGTAGCAAGCCACCATCATGGAAGCCGAACAACTTAATCTTATCTCCAACCGTTTGAACGATTTGAGCGCGCGCAATCTTGCCCTTCGGGGGTATCTTTGACTTTGAGAATAAGTTTCAAAAGTTAGAAGAAGTTAACGGTTTATTAGAAGATCCCAAAGTCTGGGATAATGCTGAAAAGGCGCAAAAGCTAGGCAAAGAAAAACGCGAGCTGGAGCTTGTGGTGCATAGCCTGCAAAGCCTGGAAGCCAGTTTGAATGATAGCTGCGAACTGTTTGAGATGGCGCGGGAAGAAAACGATGACGACACTTTATTAAGTGTCGCGGCGGATTCTGAAGCACTGGAGAAGCAGATTGCCGAGATGGAATTCAGGCGCATGTTCTCACAGCCGATGGATGCCAACAACTGCTTTATCGAGTTTCAATCTGGCAGTGGTGGCACCGAGGCACAGGATTGGGCCAATATGCTGTTGCGCATGTATTTGCGTTACTGCGAGCGCAAAGGCTTCAAGGTGGAAGTGCTGGAAGAATCCGAAGGTGACGTGGCCGGTATTAAAGGCGCGTCGATCAAGGTTTCTGGCGATTATGCCTATGGCACGTTACGTACTGAAAATGGCGTGCATCGCCTGGTGCGTAAATCGCCGTTTGATTCCAACGCCAAACGTCATACTTCGTTCGCCAGCGTGCAGGTATTCCCGGAAGTAGATGATTCCATTGAAATCGACATCAATCCTGCTGATTTGCGCATCGATACTTACCGCGCTTCTGGCGCAGGTGGTCAGCACATTAACAAAACGGATTCCGCTGTGCGTATCACGCATATTCCAACCAATACCGTCGTGCAGTGCCAGAATGACCGATCGCAGCACCGCAACCGCGCCGAGGCCATGAATATGCTCAAAGGCGCACTTTACAATTTGGAATTGAATAAGCGTAACCTGGAAAAACAAGCCCTTGAGGATGCCAAAACCGATATCGGCTGGGGACATCAGATTAGAAGTTATGTGCTAGATCAGTCGCGTATCAAGGATTTGCGTACCGGCGTGGAAATCGGCAATACCCAAGGCGTGCTGGATGGCGACCTTGACCCATTTATTACAGAAAGTTTGAAGCAGGGAGTATGAGTGTGAGTAATGAACAAAATAACGAAGTTCAGCCAGTAGACGAAAACCACGTCATTGCTGAGCGTCGTGAGAAGCTTAAGGCGATTCGTTCACAAGGGGTTGCCTTTCCAAACGACTTCAAACCAGATGCCCTGGCAGCCAATATCCATGCGGCTCACGGCGGCACAGAAAATGAAGCGTTTGAAGCCAGGAAAGTGAATGTGGTCGTCGCAGGCCGCATGATGCTCAAGCGCGTAATGGGCAAGGCGAGCTTCGCGACCATTCAAGATACAAGCGGCCGGATTCAGCTATTCATTTCTATAGAGAATATCGGTGAAACTGTTTACGAGGCCTTTAAGCATTGGGATTTGGGCGACATTATTGGCGCGGCAGGCTATTTGTTTAAAACCAAAACCGGCGAGCTTTCGGTTAAAGTCACCGAATTGCGATTGCTGACAAAATCATTGCGCCCCTTGCCGGAAAAATTTCATGGCCTGCAGGATCAGGAAGTCAAATACCGTCAGCGTTATGTCGATTTGATCACCTCTGAGGAAGCGCGTGCGACGTTTGTGGCGCGCAGCAAAGTGGTTTCTGCAATTCGTAACTTTATGATTCAGAATGAATTCCTGGAAGTGGAAACGCCCATGCTGCACCCGATTCCGGGCGGTGCAGCAGCCAAGCCGTTTACCACGCATCATAATGCGCTGGATATGCAAATGTTCATGCGCATCGCACCCGAGCTATATTTGAAGCGCCTTGTGGTAGGCGGCTTCGAGCGCGTATTTGAAATGAACCGTAACTTCCGTAACGAAGGCTTGAGCGTTCGTCATAACCCGGAATTCACCATGATGGAGTTTTATGCAGCCTATACCGATTACCGATGGCTGATGGACTTTACCGAGCAGTGCATCCGCGCTGCCGCCATTGCTGCGCGTGGTACGGCGGTGTTGCAATATGATGGGCGCGAGGTAGATTTAAGCAAGCCATTCGAGCGCCTGACTATTGTAGACGCGATACAAAAATACGCACCGGAATACACGCTGGCCCAACTGCATGATGCGGAATTTTTACGGGTTGAGCTCTACAAGCGCGGGATCAAAGTATTCGAACATGCTGGCTTGGGTTCGCTTCAGTTGAGCCTGTTTGAAGAAACGGCCGAAGCGCATTTATGGCAACCGACTTATATCATCGATTATCCGGTAGAGGTTTCACCCTTGGCACGTGCTTCGGATAAAAACCCCGAAATCACCGAGCGCTTTGAATTGTTTATCACCGGCCGTGAAATGGCGAATGGGTTTAGTGAGCTGAATGATGCGGAAGACCAGGCCGCGCGCTTCCATGCGCAAATGAAGGCCAAAGAGGCGGGCGATCAGGAGGCCATGTTTTACGACGCCGATTTTATTCGCGCACTGGAATACGGCATGCCACCTGCAGGCGGCTGTGGTATTGGCATCGATAGATTGGTAATGCTGATTACCGATTCGCCCAGTATTCGCGATGTGATTTTGTTCCCGCATATGCGGCCAGAAGCTTAGGTTTTTCAATAACGAAAAAAGCCGTCCTGAGTGACGGCTTTTTTGTTGTATTTTTTATAAATAAGTTTATACCAAACAATTCTTTTAGTTCTTTGTCATCAAACTGTAATATTGCCGACTCAAAATTCACATGTTGAAAATTTTGACTAATTGATCTAAAACAGGGGAAATGAAATGAACTTTAAATTACGTAGCTTAGTAGCAGCAACACTGGCTGGCACAGCTTTATTAGGCTTTGGTGCAAATGCCATGGCTGATAGCACAGACGATATTGTAAATGCGCTGATGGCTAAAGGCGTATTGACTGAAGAGGAAGGCGCGCTTTTATTGAAAGGCCGCACGGGCGAAAAAGAAGCTGCTGAAAAGAAAAAAGAATCTGCGGTTTCTGCAAAATATAAAGATGGCTTAAGCTTTGAAAGTGGCGACGGCAAGTTCAAAGCTTCTATCAATGGCCGTGTGCATGCGGATTATCGCTATTTCGACTACAACGACAACAAAAACAATGCGGCGCTTGCTACGGGAGATGCTTTTCTCCCGGCTAATACAAGTGGTGTAACCGATACCTTTGATATTCGTCGTGCACGTTTAGGTTTCAAGGCTAAATTCAAAGACTATTACGAAGCTGAAGTGGTGGGTGACTTTGCGGGCACGCCCAAACTGGATGTAGGTTATTTGAATATTGCATGGTGGCAGCCTGTGCAGTTCCGTTTCGGTCAATTTAAAATGCCAATGAGTTTGGAAGAACAAATCAGCTCTAATAACATCGACTTTATGGAACGTTCATTTGCTAACCAGTTAGCCCCGGCTAAAGAAATCGGCGCTATGGTACATGGCACACCGTTTAAGGGCACTACTTATGCTTTGGCGTTTTCGAATGGCCAAGGCCAAAACGCAACCGAAGGTGATATTCGTGAAGATGGTAAAGATGTAATTGGCCGCGTCACGGCTAACTTTGCCGAGATGATGGACAACAAAGACATGGTATTGCATGCTGGTTTGGCCTACTCGCAAGGTGATTTGCCACAAGGTAAAGCGGGCGTAGATGGGCGTACTGAAGCACGCGGTGCAACTTTCTTTTCTGCACCAACGTTTACAAATACACCATTTAAAAGTATAGACCGTAGCCGCGTGGGTGTAGAACTGTCTCTTATACACATCTAGATGTGTATAAGAGACAGGTGCCAGAATGACCGATCGCAGCACCGCAACCGCGCCGAGGCCATGAATATGCTCAAAGGCGCACTTTACAATTTGGAATTGAATAAGCGTAACCTGGAAAAACAAGCCCTTGAGGATGCCAAAACCGATATCGGCTGGGGACATCAGATTAGAAGTTATGTGCTAGATCAGTCGCGTATCAAGGATTTGCGTACCGGCGTGGAAATCGGCAATACCCAAGGCGTGCTGGATGGCGACCTTGACCCATTTATTACAGAAAGTTTGAAGCAGGGAGTATGAGTGTGAGTAATGAACAAAATAACGAAGTTCAGCCAGTAGACGAAAACCACGTCATTGCTGAGCGTCGTGAGAAGCTTAAGGCGATTCGTTCACAAGGGGTTGCCTTTCCAAACGACTTCAAACCAGATGCCCTGGCAGCCAATATCCATGCGGCTCACGGCGGCACAGAAAATGAAGCGTTTGAAGCCAGGAAAGTGAATGTGGTCGTCGCAGGCCGCATGATGCTCAAGCGCGTAATGGGCAAGGCGAGCTTCGCGACCATTCAAGATACAAGCGGCCGGATTCAGCTATTCATTTCTATAGAGAATATCGGTGAAACTGTTTACGAGGCCTTTAAGCATTGGGATTTGGGCGACATTATTGGCGCGGCAGGCTATTTGTTTAAAACCAAAACCGGCGAGCTTTCGGTTAAAGTCACCGAATTGCGATTGCTGACAAAATCATTGCGCCCCTTGCCGGAAAAATTTCATGGCCTGCAGGATCAGGAAGTCAAATACCGTCAGCGTTATGTCGATTTGATCACCTCTGAGGAAGCGCGTGCGACGTTTGTGGCGCGCAGCAAAGTGGTTTCTGCAATTCGTAACTTTATGATTCAGAATGAATTCCTGGAAGTGGAAACGCCCATGCTGCACCCGATTCCGGGCGGTGCAGCAGCCAAGCCGTTTACCACGCATCATAATGCGCTGGATATGCAAATGTTCATGCGCATCGCACCCGAGCTATATTTGAAGCGCCTTGTGGTAGGCGGCTTCGAGCGCGTATTTGAAATGAACCGTAACTTCCGTAACGAAGGCTTGAGCGTTCGTCATAACCCGGAATTCACCATGATGGAGTTTTATGCAGCCTATACCGATTACCGATGGCTGATGGACTTTACCGAGCAGTGCATCCGCGCTGCCGCCATTGCTGCGCGTGGTACGGCGGTGTTGCAATATGATGGGCGCGAGGTAGATTTAAGCAAGCCATTCGAGCGCCTGACTATTGTAGACGCGATACAAAAATACGCACCGGAATACACGCTGGCCCAACTGCATGATGCGGAATTTTTACGGGTTGAGCTCTACAAGCGCGGGATCAAAGTATTCGAACATGCTGGCTTGGGTTCGCTTCAGTTGAGCCTGTTTGAAGAAACGGCCGAAGCGCATTTATGGCAACCGACTTATATCATCGATTATCCGGTAGAGGTTTCACCCTTGGCACGTGCTTCGGATAAAAACCCCGAAATCACCGAGCGCTTTGAATTGTTTATCACCGGCCGTGAAATGGCGAATGGGTTTAGTGAGCTGAATGATGCGGAAGACCAGGCCGCGCGCTTCCATGCGCAAATGAAGGCCAAAGAGGCGGGCGATCAGGAGGCCATGTTTTACGACGCCGATTTTATTCGCGCACTGGAATACGGCATGCCACCTGCAGGCGGCTGTGGTATTGGCATCGATAGATTGGTAATGCTGATTACCGATTCGCCCAGTATTCGCGATGTGATTTTGTTCCCGCATATGCGGCCAGAAGCTTAGGTTTTTCAATAACGAAAAAAGCCGTCCTGAGTGACGGCTTTTTTGTTGTATTTTTTATAAATAAGTTTATACCAAACAATTCTTTTAGTTCTTTGTCATCAAACTGTAATATTGCCGACTCAAAATTCACATGTTGAAAATTTTGACTAATTGATCTAAAACAGGGGAAATGAAATGAACTTTAAATTACGTAGCTTAGTAGCAGCAACACTGGCTGGCACAGCTTTATTAGGCTTTGGTGCAAATGCCATGGCTGATAGCACAGACGATATTGTAAATGCGCTGATGGCTAAAGGCGTATTGACTGAAGAGGAAGGCGCGCTTTTATTGAAAGGCCGCACGGGCGAAAAAGAAGCTGCTGAAAAGAAAAAAGAATCTGCGGTTTCTGCAAAATATAAAGATGGCTTAAGCTTTGAAAGTGGCGACGGCAAGTTCAAAGCTTCTATCAATGGCCGTGTGCATGCGGATTATCGCTATTTCGACTACAACGACAACAAAAACAATGCGGCGCTTGCTACGGGAGATGCTTTTCTCCCGGCTAATACAAGTGGTGTAACCGATACCTTTGATATTCGTCGTGCACGTTTAGGTTTCAAGGCTAAATTCAAAGACTATTACGAAGCTGAAGTGGTGGGTGACTTTGCGGGCACGCCCAAACTGGATGTAGGTTATTTGAATATTGCATGGTGGCAGCCTGTGCAGTTCCGTTTCGGTCAATTTAAAATGCCAATGAGTTTGGAAGAACAAATCAGCTCTAATAACATCGACTTTATGGAACGTTCATTTGCTAACCAGTTAGCCCCGGCTAAAGAAATCGGCGCTATGGTACATGGCACACCGTTTAAGGGCACTACTTATGCTTTGGCGTTTTCGAATGGCCAAGGCCAAAACGCAACCGAAGGTGATATTCGTGAAGATGGTAAAGATGTAATTGGCCGCGTCACGGCTAACTTTGCCGAGATGATGGACAACAAAGACATGGTATTGCATGCTGGTTTGGCCTACTCGCAAGGTGATTTGCCACAAGGTAAAGCGGGCGTAGATGGGCGTACTGAAGCACGCGGTGCAACTTTCTTTTCTGCACCAACGTTTACAAATACACCATTTAAAAGTATAGACCGTAGCCGCGTGGGTGTAGAAGGTGCGGTAGCTTATGGGCCATTTAAGGTGCAGGCAGAATGGTTGCAGGCCAATAATGACTTTAAAACCAATACACGCAGTTATGACTTAGACACTAACAACTGGTATGCCGAAGCTTTGTGGACGATTACTGGTGAAAGCTATGCAGACGGCTACAAAAATGGCGCATTTGGCGGTATCAAACCTAAGAATGACTTTGACCCGACTAACTTCTCTGGCGGCGCATGGGAAATAGGTTTGCGCTACAGCGAATTTGATGCCTCTGACTATAATAGCATCGGTGTAGGCC
>OEOF01000217.1_pt1 | contig 9917 bp, 12 predicted proteins | sample 1539701 | NCBI WGS metagenome assembly OEOF01 (sample SAMEA3611561, study PRJEB23397) | activated sludge metagenome | biome: Urban; feature: Wastewater Treatment Plant; material: Activated Sludge | place: Slovenia | collected 2012-09-24 | reverse complement strand
GTGGTGCGCTTCGGCAAGGAAGATGACAAGCGCACCAGCCGGAAGTGGGCGCAGGATGACTTCATGTCCATGGCGCGCTCGAATCGCTAGACGACCGCAACTGATTTCCAGCCGGATGGGCAACCGTCCGGCTGGAAATCGATCAACAGCCGGGATTGGCCTTGACAAGCAAATCAAAGCTGATAAGATTAGCGGTCGTATGTCTAACCGTTAGGGTAGCGACAAAACAAGTCGTTACGAATTGAATAGATTGTACGATGGAGGTCATCGTGAGTAATAGACGAACGATGGCCTTCAACTTGTCGGGTTTTGGTAGGGTGTTTCTGTCCCCTTCCTCTTTTAATAGTTGATTCTATTTTTATTCACAACCGAATAGAAAGCACACTCACTACTGCGGGTGATAAGGGTCGAAAATTCGTCCTCTTCCGACGCAGCGGTATATCGTGTTTTCTGTCTTGTGGTCGATTTCGGCGCAGAGAGTTTCACCAAGGAGAAACGGAAGCGGTGCCTACAATTAATCAACTTGTCCGCAAAGGACGTAGTAATAAGTCGAAGAAGAGCAAGTCTCCGGCATTGCAATATACCTTGAATTCCTTCAAGCAGCGGCGGACTCGTCAGCCGATGGGCGCGCCCCAGAAACGTGGGGTATGCACCCAGGTCAAGACGATGAGTCCGAAGAAGCCGAATTCGGCGTTGCGCAAGGTGGCCCGTGTTCGTCTGTCGAACGGCATTGAAGTGACGGCCTACATCCCCGGTGAGGGGCATACGTTGCAAGACCACTCGGTGGTATTGGTGCGCGGCGGTCGGGTGAAGGACCTGCCCGGTGTGCGCTATCACATCGTCCGCGGCACACTGGATGCCGGCGGCGTGGTCAATCGCAAGAAGGGTCGTTCCAAGTACGGCACCAAGGTAGCCAAGAACAAGAAGAAGTAGGGTTGATGAAAAGGTGGCCGTCGACGGCCGCCGGGGAAAGCAAAGTCATGTCCAGACGATACCGTCCTGAAAAACGAGAGATCGCGCACGATCTGCGTTACGACAACCTGCATGTGGCGATGTTCGTCAATCGCCTGATGTACGACGGCAAGAAGAGCACGGCCCAAACCCTGCTCTACGACAGCTTCGATATGATCGAAGAGCGCGTCGGCCGGCAGGGGGTTGAGGTATTCGAGCAAGCGCTGAATAACGTGATGCCGCAGATCGAAGTACGGCCGCGGCGCGTCGGCGGGGCCACCTATCAGGTGCCCGTGCCCGTCGAGCCGTACCGCCAGACATCGCTGGCCATGCGCTGGCTCCTGTCGGCGGCCCGCAATCGCGGCGGCCAGACCATGTCGGAGAAACTCGCCAACGAGTTCCTCGACGCCGCTAACAACCAGGGCGCGGCCGTTAAGAAACGCGACGATGCGCACCGCATGGCCGAGGCCAACCGCGCTTTCTCGCATTTCCGCGCCTAAGAGCATAGGAATTTGTTTTGTAATGGCTGATTATCCGTTGGAACGAGTCCGCAATATTGGCATCATTGCCCATATTGACGCCGGCAAAACGACGACGACCGAGCGCGTCCTGTATTACACAGGCGTGATCCATCGCATGGGCGAAGTCCACGAGGGCACGGCCACGATGGACTCCATGGATCAGGAGCGCGAGCGGGGTATTACCATCTCGTCGGCGGCCACGACGGCCTTCTGGCTCGACCACCAAATCAACATCATCGACACGCCGGGTCACATCGACTTCACGGCCGAGGTGCAGCGCAGCCTGCGCGTCCTCGACGGCGGCGTCGTCGTTTTCGACGCCGTGGCCGGTGTGGAGCCGCAATCCGAGACGGTCTGGCGGCAGGCCAACGGCTATGGCGTGCCCCGCATCTGTTTCGTTAACAAAATGGACCGCGTCGGCGCCGACTTCAAGCGCACGATCAGCATGATCAAGGAACGCCTCGGCGCCAACCCGATTCCCATCCAGTTCCCCATCGGCGAGGAATCCAATTTTCGCGGCATCGTCGACCTGCTGACCATGCAGGCGTTCTTCTGGAGCGAGGTTGATTCCGGCTCCCGGCCCCAGGCCGCGCCCATTCCCGATGATCTGCTGGCCGACGTCGAAGCCGCCCGCCACGATATGGTGGAGCGCATCGCCGAGACCGACGACGAACTGACGACGCGCTATCTGGAAGGGGAAGAGATCGACGCCGACGAATTACGGGCGGCATTGCGGCGGGCGACCATCGCCGGCGCGGCGACGCCGGTATTGTGTGGCAGCGCGCTGCGCAATCGGGGCATCCAGCGTGTGCTGGACGCCGTCGTCTACTACCTGCCGTCCCCGCTCGACATCCCCGCTATCAAGGGCGAGAACCCGTTCACCGGCAAGACCGAAGAGCGTAACCCCTCGGCCCAGGAGCCTTTCTCCGCCCTCGTCTTCAAGATCGTCACCGACCCCTATGTGGGCCGTCTGGCCTACTTCCGCGTCTACTCCGGCGTGGTGCAGGTCGGCGATTCGGTGCTAAACAGCACCAAGGACAAGCGCGAGCGCATCGGCCGTATCCTGCGGATGCACGCCGACCATCGCGAGGATTTGAAAGAAGTGCGGGCGGGCGACATCGCCGCGACGCTGGGGCAGAAGAACACCTTCACCGGCGACACCCTGTGTGACGCCAAGTCCCCCATCATCCTCGAATCCATCGACTTCCCGGAGCCGGTCATCCAACTGGCGATTGAGCCGAAGAGCAACATCGACCAGGACAAGATGGGCAACGCCTTGCGTTCCCTGTCCGAGGAAGACCCCACGTTCCAGGTCAAGGTCGATGACCAGACAGGCCAGACGGTCCTCTACGGCATGGGTGAGCTGCATCTGGAAGTGCTGGTCGACCGCCTGCTGCGCGAGTTCAAAGTGGCGGCCAACGTCGGCCAACCACGTGTGGCCTACCGCGAGACGATCACCCGGGCCGTCGACAAGATCGAGGGCCGGTTTGTGCGCCAGTCGGGCGGCCGGGGCCAGTTCGGCCACGTCGTCCTGCGCGTCGAACCGCTGGAGCCGGGGTCGGGCATTATCTTCGAGAACGCCATTATTGGCGGCTCCATCCCGCGCGAGTTCATCGGCCCGGCCGAGGCCGGCATTCGCGAGGCGCTGGAGAGCGGCGTGTTGGCCGGCTACCCGGTCGTTGACCTGAAGGCGACGTTGATCGACGGCTCGTTCCACGAGGTTGACTCGTCGGAAATGGCCTTCAAGATCGCCGGTTCAATGGCGATTAAGGAAGCCCAGCAGCAAGGCAAGCCCATCCTGCTGGAGCCGATGATGTCGATTGAAGTTGTGGCCCCGGATGATTACACCGGCGACGTGATCGGCAATCTTTCGGCCAACCGTGGGTTGATCGAAGGCATGGAACTGCGCTCCGACGGCCTGCAAACCGTGCGGTCGCTGGTGCCGCTGGCGACCATGTTCGGCTACGCGACTCGCCTGCGGTCGATGACCCAGGGTCGCGGCACTTTTACGATGGAATTCCACCACTACGCGCCGGTCAGCGAATCGGTCGCCCAGGAAATCCTGCACGGCCGCAAGTAAGGCCCGCGCGTGTGTGGTTTATCTTAAGTGTATTCAGAGAAGCGTTATACAAGTAATTATCAAACTCGCCGGTTGGCGGCGAAGAAGTAGGACAGAGAAGGAAGCAATACGATGGCCAAGGCAAAATTTCAGCGCGGGAAACCGCACGTAAATATCGGGACGATCGGGCACATCGACCACGGCAAGACGACCCTGACGGCGGCGATCACCAAGACGCTGGCGCTCAAGGGCTGGGCCGATTTTCGGGCGTTCGACTCCATCGACAACGCCCCCGAAGAGCGCGAGCGCGGCATCACGATCGCCATCGCCCACGTGGAGTACCAGACGGAGAACCGCCACTACGCCCACGTCGATTGTCCGGGACACCGCGACTACATCAAGAACATGATCACCGGCGCGGCGCAGATGGACGGGGCTATCCTGGTGGTGGCCGCGCCCGATGGGCCGATGCCGCAGACGCGCGAGCACGTGCTGCTGGCCCGTCAGGTGGAAGTGCCGGCGATGGTCATCTTCCTCAACAAAGTCGATATGATGGACGATGAGGAACTGCTGGAGCTGGTGGAGCTGGAGCTGCGCGATTTGCTCTCCATCTACGAATTCCCCGGCGACGAGACGCCGATCGTGCGCGGCAGCGCCTTGCAGGCGTTGGAAGCGCAATCGAAGGACCCCAACGACCCGGCCTACGCGGCGATCTGGGAACTGATGCGGGTGGTGGATGAGTACATCCCCACGCCGGTGCGCGACGTGGACAAGCCGTTCCTGATGTCGGTCGAGGACGTGTTCTCGATCAAGGGGCGCGGCACGGTGGTGACGGGTCGGGTTGACCGCGGCACGCTGGTGGCCAACACCGAGATCGACATCATCGGGCTGGGCAACGACCGCAAGAAGGTCGTGGTTACGTCGATGGAGATGTTCCACAAGATTCTGGACAAGGTCGAGGCGGGCGACAACGCCGGGCTGCTGCTGCGCGGCGTGGGTCGCGAGGAAGTGGAGCGCGGGCAGGTGCTGGCCAAGCCGGGCAGCATCACCCCCCACACCGAGTTCATGGGCGAGATTTACGTCTTGCGCAAGGACGAGGGCGGGCGGCACAAGGCGTTCTTCCCCGGCTACCGGCCGCAGTTCTACATCCGCACGATGGACGTGACGGGGATGATCACCCTGCCCGAAGGGGTGGAGATGGTCATGCCCGGCGACAGCGTGAACCTGAAGGTGGAACTCATCACCCCGGTGGCGTTGGAAGAAGGCGGGCGCTTCGCCATCCGCGAAGGCGGCCTGACCGTCGGCGCCGGTGTTATTACCAAGATTTTGAAGTAACGGTCGAATAAGAAAAGAGTTACACGGAGAACACAGAGGGACACAGAGAACACAGAGATAAGAAACAATAATCTCCGTGCTCTCTGTGCCTCTGTGCCCTCTGTGTAACTCTTAATATCCGCGACCGGAATTTGTTGTGGGCAACGAGCGCCTTATTGGGTATACTCGATAGCCCTTGCAAGAAGGTAAATAGAACGAGATGGCCAAGAAAGCCGTACGCACCCACATTACGCTGCAATGCACCGAGTGCAAAGAGCGTAATTACATTACCGAGAAGAACCGGCGCAACGACCCGAACCGGATCGAACTGAACAAGTTCTGCCCGCGCTGCCGCGTCGTGCGCCTCCATCGGGAAACACGTTAACACAGTGGATAGTGGACAGTGGACAGTGGGCAGACTGCCCACTGCCCACTGTCCACTGCCCACTCATGTAGGGGGTTAGCTCAATTGGCAGAGCGACGGTCTCCAAAACCGTAGGCTGCGGGTTCGATTCCTGCACCCCCTGTAAATGATTAACCACGGATTGACACGGATTTGACGGATTGACACGGATTGAAGGAATGATCCGATTAAGCCGTGTTAATCCGTCAAATCCGTGAAAATCCGTGGTTAATTTATTCATTGAAACGAGGTTAGTAGCGTGGCGAAGAAAGAAGAAAGCACCGTAACGGTAGCAGAAGAGAACGCCCTGAGCCGGTATATCCGCGAGACGCGCGGCGAACTGCGCAAGGTGACCTGGCCGACGCGCGAAGAGGCGTGGCGGCTGACAGCCATCGTCATCGGCGTCACGGCCGCGTTTGCCGTCTTCCTGTGGGCGGTCGATGCCCTGTTCGCCAACTCGCTGCGGCTGCTCATCAATGCCGTTCTCGGCCTGTAGGCTTCGGTTGATTCATGGATAACAAAGATTTGCTGGACGACGACGAACTGCTGCTCAGCCCGACCGACGAGGCGCTGGGGGCGGACGGCCGCGCCTGGTACGTGATCCACTGCTATTCCGGCTACGAGAACAAGGTGCGCCATAGCATCGAGCAGCGCATCGAGACGATGGGCATGCAAGACCACATCTTCGACGTGGTTGTGCCCACCGAGGAAGAGATCGAGATCAAGGAAGGCAAGCGCCGCACCGTGGAGCGCCGCGTCTTCCCCGGCTATTTGCTGGTGCAGATGATCCTGACCGAAGAGTCATGGTACGTCGTGCGCAATACGCCCGGCGTCACCGGCTTCGTGGGCATGGGCGACGAACCCACGCCGCTGCGCCCCGACGAAGTCGCCAAGATTATGAACCGCATGGAAGCCGAAGCGCCGAAGGTGAAGTTCGACTTCCAGGTGGGCGAAAAGGTGCGCATCGGCACCGGCCCGTTTGCCGATTTTATCGGCTCGGTATCGGAGATCGACGCCGAGCGGGCCAAGGTGCGGGTGATGGTGTCGTTCTTCGGCCGCGAAACGCCGGTCGAACTCGACTTCCTGCACGTGGAGAAGGTTTAAGAATTGGCTACGGATTTGGACGGACAAGACGGATTTTTTATCCGATTTTTCCGTGTAATCTGTAGCCATGAGAAGAATTAGCTACGGATTGACACGGAAAAAACGGGTTTCTTATCCGTTTTAATCCGTATGTTCCGTTAAATCCGTAGCCATTATTTTGGAGGAGCCTGATTAGGCGCTTGCACTCCGGGAGATACAATGGCAAAGAAAGTAAAAGCAGTAGTCAAGATTCAGATTCAGGCCGGCAAGGCCAACCCGGCCCCGCCGGTGGGTACGGCCCTCGGCCCGCAGGGCGTCAACCTGATGCAGTTCTGCAAGGAATACAACGCCCGCACCAGCAACATGGTCGGCCAGATCGTGCCGGCCGAGATCACCGTCTTCCAGGACGGCAGCTTCACCTTCGTGCTGAAGACCTCGCCCGCGGCCGACTTGCTGAAGAAAGCCGCCGGCATCCCCCGCGGCTCGGCCATCCCCAACCGCGACAAGGCGGGCACGATCACCCAGAAGCAACTGCGCGAAATCGCCGAGATCAAGATGAAAGACCTGAACGCCCACGACGTGGACGCGGCCATGGCCATCATCGCCGGCACGGCGCGCAGCATGGGAATCACAGTCACAGAGTAATTATGAAGGATGAAGGATGAATTATGAATTCATAATTCATCCTTCATCCTTCATCCTTCATACAGTGGGAGAGTTTCAAACTCGCTAGACCACAAGGAGTTCATTATGCCGAAGAGAGGACGTAAATACCTGGAGGCCGCGGCCAAGGTCGAGAGCGGCAAGTATTACAGCCGGGCCGAAGCGGTCAAGCTGCTGAAGGAAACGGCCGTCACCAATTTTGACCCGACCGTCGAAGTCCACATGCGCCTGGGCGTTGACCCGCGCCACGCCGACCAGCAGGTGCGCGACGTGGTGGTGCTGCCCAACGGCCTGGGCAAGACGGTGCGCGTGCTGGTCTTCGCCGAGGGCGAGGACGCCAACGTGGCCCGCGAGGCCGGGGCCGACCTGGTGGCCGACGACGAAATGATCAAGCGCATCCAGGAAGGCTGGACCGATTTCGACGTGGCGATTGCCGTGCCGTCGATGATGGGCAAGGTCGGCCGTCTGGGGCGTGTGCTCGGCCCGCGCGGCCTGATGCCCAACCCGCGCGCCGGCACGGTGGCCCCCGCCGCCGACCTGCCGCGCCTGATCGAAGAGGCTCGCGCCGGCCGTGTGGAGTTCCGCGTTGATAAGACCAGCAACATCCATGCCCCCATCGGCAAGGCCGGCTTCTCCGAAGATGAGTTGTTGGAGAACCTGACCGCCTTCATCGGAGCCGTGAAGCGCGCCCGTCCGGCGGCGGCCAAGGGCACCTACATCCAGAAGATCACCGTCGCCAACACGATGGGGCCAGGCATCAAGCTCGACCCGATGGAAGCGGCACTTTAATTGATTTTGTGATATAATCTTCTCGTCGGCGGTTCGTCCGCCGGCGAGTCTGTCTCTACCAAAGACAGCCGGCGGGCGCGCTGCGCCCTTAATCTCCGGCCGAGGTGGGGGTATTGCGCGAAATACGCGGCAGTTAGCCCGCGATGCGTAAGTCCTCATGCCGGCCCGGTATGAGGACTTTTTTTGTGAAGAATTGGCTACGGATTCAGACGGAAAAAACGGATTTTCTTATCCGTTTTTATCCGTATTGTCCGTCATATCCGTAGCCATCATCCCAATGGAGGTGAGAACCTTTGGCAATCAACAAGGAACGCAAGGATGAATTAGTCGAGCAGTACCGCGAGCTGCTGCAAAACAGTTCGGCCATCTTCCTGACCCGCTACGGCGGCATGTCGGTGAAAGAACTGGAAGCGCTGCGGCTGAAGATCAACGACGCCAACGGCCGCATCAACGTGACCAAAAACACGCTGCTGCGGATCGCGCTGGAAGAGAATCAGATGCCGCCGCCGCACGAGCTGCTCAACGGTCAGGTCGCCACCAGCTTCGCGCTGGGCGAGGCCTCGACGCTGGCCAAGGTGCTGGTCGATCAGGCCAAGACCAACGACAAGCTGAAGATCGTCGGCGGGCTGCTGGGCAACCGGCCGCTGACCGCCGCCGAAGTCGAATCGCTGGCGACCCTGCCCTCGCTCGATCAGTTGCGCGCCCAGATTCTGGGCCTGCTCGGCGCTCCGGCTCAGGGCATCGTCTCGGCCGTCGCCGGCGGCGTGCGCCAGGTCGTCAATGTCCTGGACGCCTACGCCAAGAAAGACGACAGCGCCGCGGCCGAAGCGGCGTAAGACAGGAAGAGAATCCACAGATTTCACAGATTTCACAGATTTGGAAGAGCGCCCAATGGGCCTCAGCGAATTTAGGAGAGATATAAGACAATGGCAAACCTGGATCAATTGGTAGAAGAACTGAGCGGCCTGACCCTGTTGGAAGCGGCCGAACTGACGAAGAAGCTGGAAGAGAAGTGGGGCGTCAGCGCCGCCGCGCCGATGGCCATGGGCATGATGCCCGGCATGGCCATGGGCGGCGCCGCCGCGCCGGTCGAAGAGGTCGAGGAACAGACTGAGTTCAACGTCACCATCAAGGACATCGGCCCCAAGAAGATCGAAGTCATCAAGGCCGTGCGCACCCTGACCAGCCTGGGCCTGAAGGAAGCCAAGGACGCCGTTGAGGGTCTGGCGACCATCATGGAAGGCGTGAGCAAGGATGCCGCCGCCGAGGCCAAGAAGGCCCTCGAAGAAGCCGGCGCGGTCGTCGAAGTTAAGTAAGTAAGATTTGGCTACGGATTAAGACGGATAAAACGGATTTTAAATCCGTTTTATCCGTCCAAATCCGTAGCCAATTTCTTTAATGGCTGCTATCCACCTCATCCTCGCCTCCGCCTCCCCCCGACGGCGGGCGCTGGTGGCCCTGCTGGGCTACCCGTTCACCGTCGTCGTCTCCGGGGCCGACGAGGACGAGCACCTCAGCGCACCCCCGGCCGACTACGTGCGCCACACCGCGCGGGCCAAGGCCGAAGCGGTGGCCGCCGCGCTGCCCCCTGCCCCACCCGCCACCCGCCGCATCCTCATCGCCGCCGATACGACCGTGGCCCTCGAGGGGGCCATCCTGGGCAAGCCGGCCACGCCCGACGAGGCGCGGGCCATGCTGCTGGCCCTGCGCGGCCGCGACCATGACGTGTTCACCGCGGCCTGCGTCCTCAGCCTCGACGACGGCCGCCGGCAAGAGGCCGTCCACCACGCCGTCGTCACCATGCGCGACTACACCCCGGCCGAGATCGACGCCTACATCGCCACCGGTGACCCGCTAGACAAGGCCGGAGCCTATGGCATCCAGCACCCGTTCAACCCCGTGGCCCGGCTGTCCGGCTGCTACCTGGGGGTCATGGGCCTGTCACTGTGTGACCTGCTCCCCCTATTGCGCGCCCTTGACGTGGGCGACCGCATCGACCCCGCCGCCCTGGTGGATGCCCATCGTGGGGTATTGCATACGAACGTTGCAAGCGCAGGGGAGCTGTAGCGCAGGGGAGCGGGGGTGCAGGGGTGCAGGGGTGCAGGGGTGCAGCTGTCTCTTATACACATCTAGA
>OEOF01000216.1_pt1 | contig 9933 bp, 8 predicted proteins | sample 1539701 | NCBI WGS metagenome assembly OEOF01 (sample SAMEA3611561, study PRJEB23397) | activated sludge metagenome | biome: Urban; feature: Wastewater Treatment Plant; material: Activated Sludge | place: Slovenia | collected 2012-09-24 | reverse complement strand
GCCCTGGCCGGCGGCGGGGATGAGATGGGGCAGGGCGGCGGCCAGCGCGCCGAAGACGACATCGACCACGCGCTGCGACGTTTCGACGTTGCCGGCGGCCACGGCGTGGGGCGGTGGCGGATCGAGCAGCGAGCCGGGCGGGATGCGCACCGCCAGCGGCGCGAAGGCCCCGTCGTTCATCGGCAGGTCGGCGGCCAGCAGGGCCAGGGCCACGCAGCGCAGGCAGTAGGCCACGGCCGATTCGACGATGGCCGGCACGGCGTTGAGATTGCCGGCCACGGCGGCGGCCGTGCCGGCGAAGTCGGCCGTCAACTGGTCGTCCTCGACCGTCACCACCACCTGAATCGGCACGGGGTCGGCGCTTTGGCCGTCGTCGTCCAGAGTGTCGGTGAATGGATAGACCCCGTTGGGGATGAGGCGAATGGCGGCGCGGGTCAGCGATTCGGCGTAGGCGATCAGGGCGTCGGCCTGAGCCAACGTTTCGCCGAGGCCATAGCGGCCGACGATCTCCGCCAGCCGGGCCGCGCCGGTGGCATGGGCCGCCAGTTGCGCCGCCAGATCGCCGTCGCGCTCCCACGGCGTGCGCACGTTGCGCAGAATGAGCTGCCAGACGGCCTCGTTGCGCGCCCCGCCGTCGATCAGCTTAATGGGCGGGATGATGATGCCTTCCTGATACAACTCGGTCGAGAGCGGCATCGAGCCGGGCGACATGCCGCCGACGTCGGCGTGGTGGGCGCGGCTGGCGACGAGGAAGTAGTGATCAGTGGGCAGTGGGGAGTGGGTGGGCTGACCACTGACCACTGACCACTGACCACTGAAAAACACCGGCGACACCAATGTAATATCGGGCAGGTGATTGCCGCCGAGGTAGGGGTCGTTGAGGATCACCACGTCGCCGGGGCGGAAGGAGGCGCAATGGGCCACGGCGGCGCGGACGGAGGCGGGCATGGCCCCCAGGTGGACGGGGATGTGGGCCGCCTGGGCCAGCAGGCGCGGCGGCTCCCCGGCCAGAAAGACGGCGCAACTGTAATCGAGCCGCTCCTTGATGTTGGGGCTATAGGCCGCGCGGCCCAGCGTGACGCCCATCTCCTCGGCCACCGAGGCGAAGAGGTGGTTGAAGATCGTGAGTGTAGCTGCGTCCATGCTAGGTCCTAGAGGAAAGGTGCTAGGGGTTAGGTGCTAGGTTCTAGGGAAGAACGTTCTTCCCTAGAACCTAGCACCTAGAACCTAATCCCTAAAGACCGGGAGATTGCCCAGAGCCACCACGCGCGACCAGTCGTCGTCGCCTTCGGTGAAGATGGCGGCGATCTGGGCCACGTGGCCCTCAGCCTTGAGCACCAGCTTCTCCATGCCGTTGAGCGTGCTGCCGGTGCTGATCACGTCGTCGATGACGATGACGCGCCGGCCCTTGATGAGGGCGCGATCTTTTTCGTCCAGATAGAGCGTCTGCGGCGTGCCGGTGGTGATCGACACCGTCTCGGCGCTGATGGCCTCGCCCATGTAGCTTTTGTACGCCTTGCGCATGACGACGTAGGGCAGGCCCATCAGGGCGCTCATCTCGTAGATGAGGGGAATGCTCTTGGCCTCGGCCGTCACCAGCACGTCGGCGTCCACGTCGCGGAGCTTCTCGGCCAGCGCCGCCGCCGCGCCCTTGACGATGTAGGTGTCGCCCAGCATGTTGAACACAGCGATGCGCACGCCGGGCGCGACTTCAAAAAGCGGGAAGTGGCGCACCAGCCCGGCCACTTCGACGGTATAGGTGTTGCGTTGGGTCATGGGTACTTTGCTCTCCTGAGGGAGAATTTAACGCAAAGCGGCTAAGACGCAAGGGGTGGCGGGTAGCGGGTAGCGAGTGGCGGGTGAGAGCGACTCGCCACCCGCCACTCGCCACCCGCTACTCTTTACGCCTTCGCGCCTTTGCGTTAGATTCCTGCCCATGAAAGCGATTAGTGTGCAGGGCGAGAAGAAAAACCCGACGTTGGTATGGGAAGACGCGGCCGGCATCGGCTATGGGCCGGACGAGGTCCTGGTCGAGGTGCGGGCCACGGCCGTCAACCGGGCCGATTTGTCGCAGGCGCGCGGCCACTACCCGCCGCCACCCGGCGCGAGCGACATCCTGGGGCTGGAGATGGCCGGGGTGGTGCACGCCGTCGGCGCAAGCGTGACCGACTGGCGGCCGGGCGACCGGGTGTGTGCTCTGCTGCCCGGTGGGGGCTATGCCGAGCAGGTGGCCGTGCCGGCCGGGATGCTGCTGCGTCTGCCCGACGCGTGGTCGTTTGCCCAGGGCGCGGCCGTGCCCGAAGTGTGGTACACGGCCTTCATCAACCTGTTCGACGAAGGGCAGTTGCGGGCGGGCGAGACCGCTCTCATCCACGCCGGGGCCAGCGGCGTGGGCACGGCGGCCATCCAACTGGCGGTTGAGGCCGGGGCGCGGGCCATCGCCACCGTGGGCAGCGTGGACAAGGCGGCGTTTTGCGGCGAACTGGGAGCACTCGCCATCAACTATAAGGAACAGGACTTTCTGGCCGAGGTAATGGCCGCGACAGACGGCCAGGGCGTGGACGTGATCCTCGATCCCGTGGGCGGCGACTATCTGGCGCGCAACGTGGCCGCGCTGGGCCGCTTTGGGCGGCTGGTCAACATCGGTCTGCTGGGTGGGACGAAAGGCGAACTCAACATGGGCCTGTTGCTGGGCAAGCGGCTGCGCCTCGTCGGCTCCACGCTGCGCGCCCGGCCCGTGGCCGAGAAAATCGCCATCACCCGCCGCTTCGAGGCCGAGGTCTGGCCCAAACTTATCGACGGTCAACTGCGGCCGATCATCGACCGCACCTTTCCCATCGCCGAGGCCCAAGCCGCGCACGAATACGTGCTGGCCAATCGGAATATCGGTAAGGTGATTCTTGAGGTGAGTTAAGCGCGGGGGAGCAGGGGAGCAGGGGAGCGGGGGAGCAGGGGAGCGGGGGAGCAGGGGAGCAGGGGAGAAAGAGAGCCCCCCTGCTCCCCCGCTCCCCTGCTCCCCTGCGCTTAATTCCTAATTCGTAATTCCTAATTCCCCAAGCTATACTCCCCCGCCATGCGACTCTCACAATCCTTTGGCAAAACCCTGCGCGAGGCCCCGGCCGAGGCCGAACTCGCCAGCCATCAACTGCTTCTGCGCGCTAATTTCATCCGCCCGGCCGGGGCAGGTATCTATACCTTCATGCCGCTCGGCTACCGGGTCATCCGCAAAATCTGGCAGATTTTGGCCGAGGAGATGGACGCCATCGGCGGGCAGGAGATGTGGATGCCCAACCTGCACCCGGCGGCGCTATGGCAGGCCACCGGCCGCTGGGGCCAGGTGGACGTGCTCTTCAAGCTGAAGGGCAGCGGCGACCGCGACTATGCCCTGTCGGCCACCCACGAAGAGATCGTCGTCGATCTGGCCCTGCGCGACATCGAAAGCTACCGCGACCTGCCCAAGATGGTCTACCACATCAGCAAGAAGTTCCGTGACGAACCCCGGCCGCGCGGCGGCCTCATTCGCCTGCGCGAATTCATTATGAAGGACGCCTATACTCTTGACCGGGACGAGGCGGCGCTGGATGAATATTACCCCAGCATGATTCAGGCGTACTTCAACGTCTTCAACCGCTGCGGCGTGCCCACCGTCGCCATCAACGCCGACGTGGGCGCGATGGGCGGCAAGACGTCGCAGGAGTTCACCGTGCCCCATCCGCAGGGCGAAGACGTGTTCATCGCCTGCGACAATTGCGGCTATGCGGCCAACGTCGAGGCGGCCGAGTTCGTGCGCGAGGGGGACAAGCCGGCCCAACTGGCCGAACTGGTCAAGGTCCAGACGCCCAATTGCAAGACCATCGCCGACGTGGCCGCTTTCGTCGGCGTGCCCACCAGCCAAACGATCAAGGCCGTCTTCTACTGGTGGCGGCCGCGCTACGAGGAGAAGCCGGGCGAGGGGCGGCTGGTGTTCGCCCTGGTGCGCGGTGACCTCAACATCGTCGATACCAAGCTGGTCAACGCCCTGGGCGGCGGCTTCGTGCGGGCGGCGACCGAGGCCGAGATACAGAGCATCGGGGCCGTGCCCGGCTATGCTTCGGGCATCGGCCTGACCCCGGCCACCGGCGACATGAATTCGCCCGGCGTGATGATCGTGGCCGATGAGTCGCTCGAATACGGCGGCAACTACGTCGTGGGGGCCAACGAGGAGCCGTACCACTATACCGGCGCCAACGTCGGCCGCGACTTCACCGTCAGCCGCATGGCCGACATCGCCGAAGCCGGCACCGGCCACAAATGCCCGGTGTGCGGCGGGCGCATCGAGGCCAAGAAAGCCATCGAGGTCGGCCACTGCTTTAAGCTGGGTACACGCTATAGCGCCGCCGTGGACGCGACCTACCTGGACGACAACGGCCAGAAGCAACTGGTCTACATGGGCAGCTACGGCATCGGCCTTGACCGGCTGATGGCCGTGGTTGTGGAGCTGCATCACGACGATGACGGCATCGTCTGGCCCGACAGCGTGGCCCCCTATCAGGTGCATCTGGTCCACATCGGCAAAGCGGGCGACGGCACGAAAGAGCAGGCCGAGGCCCTCTACGCCGAGTTGACCGCCGCCGGTGTCGAAGTGCTCTACGACGACCGCGACGGGTTGGGCGCGGGTGTCAAGTTCACCGACGCCGACCTGATGGGCATCCCCTGGCGCGTCACCCTCTCCGCCCGCAGCCTGAAAGGGGGTGGGGTGGAAGTGAAGCGGCGCAGCGAGAGCGAGCGGCAGGTGGTAGCCGTGGAAGAACTGAAGGCACTGTTGAAAAGCTAAAGCGCGTTTTCGGATGACGCCCACAGAACGGCCCGCACATGGCGGGCCGTTTTTGTTTGTAGGGCGGGATGGTATCCCGCCCAGCGATGTGGGGCGGGATGGTATGCCGCGAAGGAGAAGAGGGCGGGATGCCATCCCGCCCTACATGTCGGGAACTATTCCCGATGGTGATCCGGGCTTATTTCCCGACCCATTCGAGATTGACGCCCCATGACACCCGCCCTGTCCCGCGCCTATACTGTGCTCATCACAACTGGAGAAATGGCACAATGAACTCATCCCATCAGAATCTGGTCGGCTGGTCGGCGATGGCCGGCGGCGGCGTGGCCGTGGTCGGCTTCATCTCGCTTTTGCTGTTGTTCACCGTCGGCGAACCGTTTGGGACGATCAACGACGCCCTCAGCATCCCGTCGAGCCTGTTGCTGTTGCCGTTGGTTGTGGGTCTCTACCGCCTTCTGGCCGCCGATCAGCCGCTGCCGAGCTTGCTGGCCCTGCTGCTGGGCATCGCCGGGTTCCTGACGACGATGACAGGGTCAATCCTGTTGCTCACCAACCGCATCGATTTTCAACTCTCGCTCCTGCCCGGTCTGGGCGGCTTTGGCCTGGTCGGCCTGTGGGTGCTCATCAGCGCGATCACCGGCCTACGGAGCGGTGTGCTGCCGCGGGCGGTGGCCTGGGCCGGCATCCTGTTGGCGATCACGCCGTCGTTGGCCCTGTTGGCGGTGTTCCGGCTGGAGAGTATCGCCAATGGATTGACGAATATGGCGGGCCAGGCCGGCGGCTTCCAGATGAGTCTACCCTTGATGGCGATATTTCTGTTGGGTTTTATCAGCTACGCCGGGCTGCCGGTCTGGTTCATCGTCGTGGGCCGCTTGTTCCTGACCAACCGGGTGGGCCAAACGGTGGGAGCGGTTGTCGCTTCCTGAACGGCGGATTGTATGTGCAACGGAGGTTGACGATGAAAGTTTCGCGCACGCTCTACATGCTTTTTGCCTGGCTATTCGTGGCCGGGGTGATGACGCAGGTATTTTTCGCCGGGATGACGGTCGTCGCCGGGCGTTGGCCCTGGACGAATCACGCCGGTTTGGGCCACTTCCTGGGCTTGCCCCTGTTGATCATGCTGGTGACGATGTACGCCGGCAAGCTGCCCGGCCGGATGAAGCGGCTGACCTGGCTGCTGTTTCTCGTCTACGTCTTGCAGGCTGACGTGCTCATCTTCCTGCGGGTCAGCGCGCCCGTGCTGGCGGCCTTCCATCCGGTGCTGGCCTTGGTCGATTTCGCGCTGGGGCTGATGTTGGCCTGGCAGGCGACGGCGTTGATGCGCGCCGGCGAACCCCTGGCCGCGCATCAATTGCAGCCTGACGGTGTGGCCGGCGACTGATAATGAGCGTTGGCAGGATGCGGAGGCGACAATGACCAATGGGCGCGCCGACATGGATTCGTATGTCTTCCTGGCTATCAACAACCGGCAGATCGTCCGCGCGGCGTGCGCCAACGGCGGCTGGCAAGTTGAGACCGTCCTGGCCGACCCCGCGCCGGTGACGCTGGCCGCCGACCCACGCCGGCCCGACGTCGTTTATGCCGGAACGCAGGGCAACGGCGTCTACCGTTCGGCCGATCGCGGCCGGACCTGGTCTCCGCTGGGAATGGCCGGGAAGGTCGTCAAGGCGCTGGCCGTCAGCCCCCACGACCCCGACGTGATCTATGCCGGGGTGAAACCGGCCGCCGTCTACAAGACCACCGACGGCGGCCAACACTGGGCGGAACTGACGGGCTTCCGGCGCATCCCCAACCGTTGGTGGTGGTTCTCCCCGGCCGAGCCGCCGTTTCGGGCCTACGTCAACGCGCTGGGCGTGTCGCCCACCGAGCCGGATCTCGTCCTGGCCGGTGTCGAGCTGGGCGCGGTGGCCTGCAGCGAGGATGGCGGCCGCACCTGGTCGAGTCATCGCCGTGGGGCCTTGCGCGATTGCCACTCACTGGCGTTCCATCAGGCTGATGGGCAGTGGGTCTATGAGGCGGGCGGGACAGGCGGCGGGGCGGCCATAAGCAGGGATGGTGGCCGCACCTGGACACAGCCCAGAAGCGGCCTGGCCCAAAAGTATGGCGTGGTCTGCGCCGCCGATCCGGCCCGGCCGGAAATCTGGTACGTCGCGTTGGCCCCTGGGCCGGGTAAGGCTTATGGCGGGAATGCCGCGGCCTATCTCTATCGCGCCTCGGGCTGGGCCGATTGGGAGCCTATCGGCTGGGAACCTCAGCCGATGGGCCAGATGCCGCGGGCGCTGGTCACCCGCGCCGATGCGCCCGGCCACCTTTTCGTCGGCACGACCTATGGCAGCGTGTGGCATACGGCCGACTACGGCGACACATGGCAGCGGTTGCCGTTCGATCTGGGCGGTGGATTGTCGCTGTTGGTTCTATAGCGTAAGCGCGAAAAGAGGGAAACCATGCAAACGGCTCTAGCTATCGTTGTAATCTTTGATGCCCTCGCCTGGTCCCTGGGCGTCCTGCCGGTGCTGAGGTACGCGCAGACCCACCGGAGCCTGCCGTCTGTCTATGGTATTCGGCTGCTGGGTGGGCCAATGGAGGCGTTCGGCATTGAGGCGGTGATTGTCACGGGGATCATGTTCGTCATCGTCAACGGCTTGAAGCTGCTGGCCGCGTATTGGTTATGGCATGGGCGGGTCGATGGCGCGATATTGCAGCTCATTCTCCTGGGTCTCAGCGCCATCTTCTGGTTTGCCTTCGCATTGCCGTTTGGGCCATTGCTCGGTCTCCTTCAGGTCGTGCTCATTGCGCTGGCCTGGCAGAAACTTAGTTGACAATAGACGTGAATACCAGGGTATCCTGTGGCTGATGGTGTTCAAGCCGTTCTGAGATAAATAGTCTGCGGCGCGATCAAACAGTTACTGCCCATGTTATAATGGCCCGGCATCATGCGCGAAACTCAACCGTTCATTCCCATCTCAACGACTGACCCCGTCGCCGAAACGCAGGCGGATGCCGGCCTGGGCCGGAAGCTCATGCGTACGGCGCGGCTGTGGGCATTCGTGGTGGCCGCCCTGGTGCTACTGAATTTCGCGCTGGCCGTCTATCGCCTCCTGCGCGCCGCTGATCCGACGACCTTCTTCACGCATCAACTCTTCACCCCGTTTCTGACGCTCATCTACGTTCGCCTGGGCAGCGCCATCATCGCCCAACGCCCCAAAAATCCCATTGGGTGGATTTTCCTGGGCGTTAGCACCTGTTTTCTCCTGACCGGTCTGGCCGTCAGCATCATCGACGCCCACGAGATGGGGCTGACTGTTCCGGCACGGTTGGGACTAGTTGATCCGGCCCATTGGCTGAACAATTTTATCTGGCTGCCGGCGCAAATCCTGCCCCTGACTTTTGTCTTCCTGCTCTTTCCCGACGGTCATCTACCCTCGCCCCGCTGGCGGCCGATCGGCTGGGCGGCAGGGGCGGGCCTGGGCCTGGTCATGCTGGTGTTGGCGGCCCACCCCGGCCCACTGTCCGACTGGGGCACGGCCGCCAACCCATATGGTATATCAGGCGCGGAAGCGGTCCTGGAGGCCATCCTGAGCATCGGCGGGTTGCTGTTGGGCGTCGGGGCGCTGGGGTCGATGCTGGCCGTTCTGGTGCGCTTCCGGCACTCGCGCGGCAGCGAACGCGCCCAGATGAAATGGCTCATCTTCGCCGTCGGCGTCGTGCTGATCCTGAGCATCTTCACGATACCGCTGTGGCTCTCCGGGGCTTTTGCCAGTGGACTAGGGTTGGAGGTGAGTATCATCCTCACCAACCTGATGACCCTGGGCATCGCCCTGGCGGTGACGGTCGCCATCGTGCGCTACCGGCTGTACGACATCGACATCCTCATCAACCGTACCCTCGTCTACGGCCTGATGACCGGCGTGGTGTTCCTCATCTATGCCCTGGTCGTGGGCGCGGCCACCCTCTTGTTTGAATCGCAAGGGAATTGGCTGCTGACCCTGCTGGCGACCGGCCTGGTGGCGCTCCTCTTCCTGCCCATCCGCAACCGCCTGCAGCGCGGCGTCAATCGCCTGCTATACGGTCAGCGCGATGAGCCGTTCGCGGTGCTGGCCCAGCTGGGGCAACGGTTGGAACAGACCGTGGCGGCCGATACGCTCTATCAGACCATCGTCGAGACGGTGGCCCAGGCCCTGCGTCTGCCCTACGTTGCCCTTCAGACGTGCCGGGGCGAGGGCTTCGAGACGGTCGAAGCCTATGGGCGGCCGGTGGCTGACCCGGTTAGCCTGCCGCTGACTAATCAGGGTGAGGTCGTCGGCCGCCTGTTGACCGGCCGGCGGCCGGGCGACGAGGAGTTCTCGGCCGCCGATCGGCAGTTGCTCCAGAACATCGCCCGGCAGGCCGGCGCGGCGGTCTACAACGCCCGGCTGACGTCCGAACTGCAACGCTCCCGGCAACAACTGGTGACCGGCCGCGAGGAGGAGCGTCGCCGCCTGCGCCGTGACCTGCACGATGGCCTCGGCCCATCCCTCGCCTCGCTGCTGCTGGAGGCCAGGGTCTTGCGACGCCTGATCCGCGACGACCCGGCGGCGGCCGAGACGCTGGCCGACGAGATGCAGGGCGACATTCGGGCCACGATTGAGGACATTCGCCGCGTCGTCCACGAATTGCGCCCGCCGGCGCTGGACGATCTGGGCCTCATCCCGGCCATCAACGTGATGGCGGGCAAATTGGGCCAACCCAATGGTTCACCCGGTGGCTTGCAGGTGCGGGTGGCCGCGCCTGAGCCGTGGCCGGGCCTGCCGGCGGCCGTCGAGGTCGCCGCCTACCGGATTGTCCAGGAGGCATTGACCAACGTCGTCCACCATGCCGGGGCGCGCCGGGCCACGGTGCGGCTGTGGCTCGATGATGATCTCCACGTCGAAGTCAGCGACAACGGCGTGGGCATCAACGGCGGCCGGGTGGGCGGGTTGGGGCTGCGCTCCATGCGCGAGCGGGCGGCCGAACTGGGTGGCGCGTTCGCCATTGCCCCCTTGCCGGAGGGCGGCACCATCGTCCGGGCTACATTGCCGATCAGGGGGGAATAGAACTGTGAACGAAATTCGCGTGCTCATCGCCGACGATCACCCCTTGTT
>OEOF01000215.1_pt1 | contig 9935 bp, 9 predicted proteins | sample 1539701 | NCBI WGS metagenome assembly OEOF01 (sample SAMEA3611561, study PRJEB23397) | activated sludge metagenome | biome: Urban; feature: Wastewater Treatment Plant; material: Activated Sludge | place: Slovenia | collected 2012-09-24 | reverse complement strand
TATTGCACGTTGCTAGTTTTAAGGGAAATATTGGAGATATTGCAAACCACTATGGCTGTCTCTTATACACATCTAGATGTGTATAAGAGACAGGGCTATAGCAGATATTTTACCTGGTGATGTATTAACTGAGCAGAATATTTGGGTTAAAAGGCCGGGTGGAGGTGATTTTTCTGTTAACGACTATGAATCTCTTTTAGGCAAAGTTGCTGTTGCTTCTATTAATAAAGGTTTTCAGTTGAAGCTATCTGATTTAGATTTAAGATAAAAATGCCTGAAAAAAAATACAAAATAATTTTTTTAACTGGAACCAGGGCTGATTTTGGTAAGTTGAAAGCATTAATGCTCAGGTTGCAAGCAGATGATAACTTCGAAGTTCACATATTTGTCACTGGGATGCATATGCTCTCAAAGTACGGCTATACGTGTACTGAAGTAGAGGTTGTCGGATTTAAGAATATTTATAAGTACATAAATCAAAGTGGCAATGATAGTATGGATCAGATTTTGGCAAAAACTATTTTGGGATTATCTGATTATGTAAAAGAAATTTCCCCAGATATGCTTATAGTACATGGTGACCGTGTGGAGGCGTTGGCTGGTGCGTCTGTAGGGGCATTGAATAATGTTTTGGTGGGCCATATTGAGGGGGGCGAAGTGTCAGGAACAGTTGACGAATTAATTCGCCATGCAGTAACCAAACTTTCACATATTCACTTTGTGGCAAATAAATCTGCAAAGACGAGAATTTCTCAGTTAGGTGAGTTGCAAGAAAGTATACATATCATTGGATCGCCGGATATTGATGTGATGAACTCACCAAACTTACCAGGTATAGAAGATGTCAGAAAACGCTATGATTTTGATTTTAAAGAATACAGCATTCTCATGTTTCATCCAGTTACAACGGAACTAGATAAGTTAAAAGCGCATATAGGTGTTTTGGTTGATGAAATTATTAAATCAGGGCGTAACTATGTAGTAATTTATCCAAATAACGATCATGGATCGGATATTATTCTACAAGAATATTCTCGTTTTGAACGCTTGCCTCAGGTTCGTGTATACCCGTCCATGCGGTTCGAGTATTTTTTAACTCTTCTTAAAAATGCTTCTTTAATAATAGGAAATTCAAGTGCAGGTGTTAGAGAAGCGCCACACTTTGGCGTGCCCGCAATTAATCTTGGCTCAAGACAGATGAATAGAGTCAAATGTTCTTTGGTTCTAAATGTCGAAATTGAGTCTAGTGCCATAACTGCAGCTATAGCTAATTGTACCAATATGCAGAGAGTTTCTCATGCTCTATTTGGAGGCGGCAACAGTGCCGATTTATTTTATGAAATTATTAAGCATTCATCTTTTTGGATGCAAAATACGCAAAAACATTTTGTTGACAGGGATATGAAGTGAGGATAATAGCTAGGCTTGATATTAAAAATGAGTTTGTTATCAAGGGCATTCATCTTGAAGGACTTCGTAAAGTAGGTAACCCTAATGAGATGTCCAAAAAGTACTATGACGAGGGTGTTGATGAGGTTTTGTTTATTGATAGTGTGGCAAGTTTATACAACAGAAATAATCTATTCTCCGTGATTCGAAAAGCTTCAGAGGAAGTTTTTGTTCCAATTACAATTGGTGGTGGGTTACGATCGGTGGCTGATGTAGAAGAAGCGCTGGATGCAGGTGCAGATAAGGTTGCAATTAATACTCAGGCGGTGCGCAATCCTAACTTTATTGAGGAATTAGCTAAGCGCTATGGTAGCCAATGTATAGTAGCCTCGGTTCAGGCAAAGCGTAATGATGATGATTGGGAAGTTTATATAGAAACAGGACGAGAAACTACTGGGCTATCAGTTGTTGAGTGGATAAACCGATTGCAAGATTTAGGCGCTGGAGAGTTGCTCATTACGTCTGTAGACCAAGAAGGAACTAGATCTGGGTTTGATGTGCCATTAGTTCAACTAGTGAATAGTGCTGTGAAAATACCGGTGATTGTAAGTGGCGGCTATGGAATGCCCCAACATATTGATGAGTTACTTAATGCCACTATTCCTAGTGGGCTTTGTTTTGCATCCGTTTTGCACTATAAACAAACAACAGTTGGCAACTTGCGTCAACAAGTAGAGAGAATATCTAGTCTAAATGAGCATAAAAAGAATAGCCATCCTTGATTATGGTTTAGGTAACGTCCGTAGTGTAAGCAATGCTTTACGTATACTTGGTGCGAATCCACTAGTCACAAACGATGAAATGACTATTATGCAGTCTAGTGGCTTGATTATCCCAGGGGTTGGTGCATTTCCACAGGCCATGATGAATTTGTCGAACATGGGACTTAAAGACGTTATACAAAGTTATATTAAAACTGGTCGGCCAGTCTTAGGAATTTGTTTGGGCATGCAATTATTATTTGAGAAGAGCTACGAATTCGGCATTACAGATGGATTAGGATTAATTCCAGGACAAGTAGAACTAATTCCAATTTTATCTTCAGAAGGTCGATTGCCCCATATCAAGTGGTCTAATATCATGCCGAGTAATGATAGTCGACAAGCCATGTTTAATAAATTGTCAGATAACGAAATGCGCTTCTACTTTGTTCATAGCTATGCTGCAACTGGTGTGCTTCCGGAGAATATTGCTGCTACCGTAGCTTATCTACATCACAATATTATTGCTGCTGTACAGCATGAGAATATTTGGGGAACACAGTTTCACCCTGAGAAAAGCGGTAGAAGTGGCTTACGATTAATCAAAAATTTTATAAATAAATGTTAATACTCGGAGAGAATAATGGATCAAGCCTATTTTGGACTTCCTGAGGAGGTTATCTTCTGTAAAAAATGTGTAATATCCAACCAGAGACCGAGCTCTACAGTCGAATTTAAACACCAAAAAAATGAAAAAAAATCAACTATTGGGTTTGATGATGAGGGGGTATGCGATGCTTGTCGTTATAATGAAACTAAAGATAAGCAGATTGACTGGAATAGGCGCGAAAAATCTCTTTTGGATATGCTTGACAAATATCGCAGAAACGACGGTGGCTATGATGTAATAGTTCCTGGTAGTGGAGGTAAAGACAGTGCGTATACATCTCATGTTTTGAAATATAAATATGGTATGAACCCGCTTACAGTTACTTGGGCGCCACATAAGTATACAGAAATTGGATGGAAAAATTTTGAAAATTGGATTCATGTTGGCGGATTAGATAATATTTTATTCACCCCTAATGGCAAGCTTCATCGTTATCTCACCCAGCAAGCCTTTTTAAATTTACTACATCCTTTCCAGCCCTTTATTGTAGGTCAACGTATCATAGGCCCACTTATGGCTGCGAAATTTGGAGTAAAGCTTGTCATGTATGGTGAAAATCAGGCCGAGTACGGAAATAACTCTAATGAAAATTACAAACCCACTATGGATCGTAAATTTTTTTCGGTAGGTAATCCAGATGAGATGATTCTTGGTGGTAGATCAATAAAAGACATAGTCGCAGAAGAAAAGTTTACGTTGAATGATTTTGCGCCCTATATTCCACCTAGTGCGGATTATCTTGAAAGTAAAGGTGTTGAAGTACATTACTTAGGATATTACTTGAAGTGGGATCCTCAAGAATGCTACTACTATGCATCGGAAAATACTGGATTTCAGGCAAATAGTGAACGTACGGAAGGGACTTATTCGAAATATAGTAGCATTGATGATCGAATTGATATGTTTCATTACTACACTACACTGATTAAGTTTGGAATTGGTAGAGCTACTTATGATGCTGCCCAAGAAATTAGAAATGGGAAAATAACTAGAGATGAAGGGGTTGCTCTTGTTAATAAGTATGATCAAGAGTTCCCAAAAAAATATTTCAAAGACTTTCTTGATTATATTGGAATATCTGAAGCCGACTTTTATTTGACTATAGATCGATTTCGTTCACCACATCTTTGGGAGAAACGTGATGGACAATGGTTTCTAAGGCACAGAGTGAAATAAGAATGAAAATATTGCACGTTGCTAGTTTTAAGGGAAATATTGGAGATATTGCAAACCACTATGGTTTTCGTAGTTGGTTTGAGGCGTTTTTTGAGGATGCCGTTGAATGGCTGGAGTTTGAAATAAGAGATGTTTACAGAAATATAGTTGGGTTTGATGATTGTTTCGTTGAATTAGCAAATCGAGCTGATTTGGTAGTTATTGGAGGAGGTAATTTCTTTGAGCTATGGGTTGACAAATCACCCACAGGGACTTCTATCTCAATAGAGAAGCAATATCTAGATAAAATTTTGACCCCTATATTTTTTAACGCCCTTGGTGTGGACGATGGAATGGGTGTATCCAGCATAACGGTTGATAAATTTAATATTTTTTTTAGACGACTAATAGCTTCTGATCAGTTTCTTGTTAGTGTGAGAAATGATGGTGCCTTAGAAACTTTAAAAGAACATATTAATAACACTGCGTTATTACAAAAAATTATTTCAATTCCAGATGGTGGATTTTTTGCAAACTTCAGAAAAGACAATCAAAAGTTTGATCAGGAGTTCCCAGTAATTGGTATTAATTTGGCTGGAGATATGCTGGATACTAGATTCCCAGGAAATTATGGAATGCATGCCTACGAATCTTTCCAAGATGAGTTTGTAGTTTTAATGGAGAAAATTTGGCATCAGTGGCCAACGGTCAAGTTTGTTATGTTCCCTCATATTTATAGTGATATGAAAATTTATGCAAATCTGCTTGATGTTTTACCAGATGCGCTACGCAGGAACCAAGTTAGGGTTGCGGCGTATGATGCAAATCTACCAGCAATAGATACAATTTTTTCTGAGTACATGGCCTGTACTGTTATTTTAGGTATGCGATTCCATGCGAATGTCGTTGCTCTTGCCAACGGCATTCCATCAGTAGGGCTATATAGCTATAAACAAATACAGAGTTTATTTTGCGAGATTGGCATTGAAAAGTATCTTGTTGATGTAAGGAAGCCTGGATTTAATCAAGAAATACAGCATTTGTTAAGGAAAATAATTGAAGATAAGCACGAAGTAAATATGGACTTATTAAAAGTTAAATTGGATATTGAAGCCTCTAGAAACCGTGCCGGAGAAGTAATTTTTAATTGGCTTCTACATCATGGTTTTAAAACCAATAATCATGGTTCAGTATTGTGAGGACTACACAAAAGAACATAAATTTAGATCATTTAAGAGCTATCTCAGCTCTGCTAGTGTTTTTCAGTCACGTATTTCAGATATTCTGGTTACCCATTTTTGGAATGGATACATGGCCACACAATGTGGTCCATATCATAAGTGAAAGTGCCGTTTTAGTATTTTTTGTTTTAAGTGGTTATGTCATATCTACTAGCTTGAGTAAAAATATTAACCGTAATGGAGGTCGGTTAAAAATTTCTGAATATTGCGTAAATAGAATATCTCGAATTTATCCCCCGTTTTTATTTTCTATACTTATAGCATCATTGGTATTTACAATAGTCAAGCTCTTTGGTTTACCTGGAAGTGCTTGGACACTTGCAACTTCCCAAGATATATATCATGCTAGGGAATACATAACTCTTAACATAAGTGAGCTATTGACAGCATTGGTATTGTACAAAGGTTTACTGGAAATTAATGGTCCACTATGGAGCTTGTATATTGAGGTTAAGATGTACCTGTTCGCAGGCTTAGCAACGGTGATTTTTTTTACGGGTATCAATAGCGTGTATAAGTTTTTATTCTTATGCATTTTACTTATCTTTATCAAAATGACATTCCCACTGTTGGAACACTTGTATTATCCAATCTGGTGGTTTATAGGAGTTCTATTTTATATTACAGAAAACTATTTTTCAAAAGTAGGAAGTCTAGTCTGTTTTTTAGTTACCTTGCTTCTATTGGCCTTTATAAATAACGAACGTATCTACTCTACAATTTTTCAATTGATAATTATATGTTCTCTTTTTGCAACTGCTCTAGTGTATCGCTTACCAGAAAATAGAACTCTAATTAATATTTCCTCATTTTCTTACACGTTATACGTGTCGCATTTCCCTTTGCTTTTGTTGGCTTATTCCATGTTTTCTTTTTGCATTCAGTTAATTGGGCAGAGCTTAGTTGTTAGAGCCATATTTTCATTATTAGCCACGTATCTAATTCTCATCTTGGCTCGAAGATTTGCTGTATATGTTGAGGATGTGGCTTTTTTTCAAAGAAATGTGTCATTAATTATTAGAAAAGTATTAGCTTAAATATAGTATATGAAAGTATTGTTTTTTTCATTAAATGCTGCAATATGGGTACATTCTCTTCCAGAAAGTAGACTTGCACGTCAATTAAGCAATGATGGACATGAAATAATTTATGTATCATGCGGGGAAAGCTTTCCAGTACATTGCACAAGTATGAATGCTTTGGGGGTAAATTCTGATGCTCCTATTGATGTAAAAAAGAAAATCTGCCGTTGTTGCACAAAAAATGCCCGTATTCTTGCCCAATCCATTAGTTCTCGACATGTTCAACTAAGCGTATTTATAAACCCCAGTGACCACGCTTTAGCGGATGATTTGATAGAAACTATTTCTCAAGAGAATTATTTGGATTTTAATTATCTGGGTGTACCAGTAGGTCGTATTGCCACTTACGAACCATACTTAAAGTATAAAAAAATGTCGACGCGACTAAGTGAAAGCCAGTGGCAGGATTATTGTGTTCATTTGAAGAACTGTATTATTTCACTCATTGGTTTCACTCGAATATATCAGACTGAGGAACCAGATAAAGTGTTTATATATAGTCCGCAGTATGGTGCAAATGGAGTTTGTGCAGAATACGCTATCAATGCCGGCAGTATGGTTTACTTTGTGGAGGGGAGTTCCAGCAATTCGGAACGCTATAGTGCGCTAAGGATATGGGATTGGGCTGAGTATAGGCTAGTCAATCCAGCTTTAAAATACTGGGATCATGTAAAACAAAGTATCACTAAGGAGGATGTAATTCGAGTTAAAGGACACATAAATGAGCTATATGAAGGAAATTCGTTTGCTGTTTTCTCGCAACCTAGGCAAGGCGGATTTTTATTAAGGGACTATTTTAAGATTCCAAAATCTGCAAAGGTGTTGCTGGCATGTTTGAGTAGCTTTGATGAGGCATACTCTGCTTATGTGATCGGAGGTTTTCCTGAGCGCAAGGTTAAAAGTCCAGTTTTTAAGGATCAGTTTGAATGGATTCAGAGGACAATTCAGTTTTCAAGAGATCGGCCAAATTTTTTCTTAATTATCAGAGTTCATCCAAGAGACTATCCTAATAAACGAGAAAATATTCAGTCGGAGCAAGCTACTGTATGGGAGAAAACTTTAAGCAATCTTCCATCGAATGTAGCTGTGAATGCTCCAGAGCAGGGTATATCGATTTATGATCTTTTTGATCAAGTTGACGTGGTACTTACAGGTTGGTCTGCAACGGGTGTGGAGGCACTGCTGCATGGTGTTCCGGTTGTGACTTACGATCAGTTTTTGCCTTCTTATCCAAAAGATATTCATTTTTCAGGTTTAACTGAAAATGACTATTACATAAATATTGAGAAAGCTATTTCTTTTAAAGATCGTCAGAATAATATCCTAAATGCTTATCGTTGGTTAGCTACAAACTTTTCTATTGGAACTTTACGTATCACTCCCCCCGTTGAGATAGGTGGACACTGGCCAAACTTAATACTTCTTAGATTGATGAAAAGATTAATTAATAAAATCTTTAATCGTATTTTTAAGTGGATTGATGTTAAAAGAAGTTTTGGTTGCTATGTTGACCAAAGACGATTTACTCAATTTGTTATAGAAAATAAAAGTAGTTTATTTGAGGTTGTATCAAGCTCCAGTTTAGACTGTGTTGATAATACCGAATTAAAGAAATTAATTGAAAGTTAAATTGAGAGTGATATTAGCAATCAGTTTGCCTATAGGTGCATTAGATGTCGTTTTCCGATAAAAATGTGATTTTGTACATAGTGACCGCATTAAGTAAAAAAGTTTTTTTAACTCTTATTTGCATCGCGTTTTTATTAGCTCTCTTGGATTTATTGGGGATTCTTCTAATCTATCCTTATATCTCTATGGTATTGGATTCTAAATATACTAATAAATTTCAGTATGTTAATGATCTTCTTCCACCGATGCATCATGGAGATTTTGTTTTGGCTTTAAGTCTTTCATTAGCTGCTTTTTATATGGTAAAAGTTGCAATACACGGACAACTTTTAAAAAAACAAAACCAAATTGTTGCCAATTTTACAAGAGATATGACGGATAATTTCTTGCATAAAGTGTTGAATGCAAAATTTGAAATTTTCAATGCCCTTTCAGCATCTCGGCTTGCAGGAGTTGCCTTTTCAAATACAGTTCATGCTTCTTTAGTTTTGCAAGCCGTTATTCAAATCGTTTGTGAATTAATGTTTCTATTCTTTTTATTTTCAATTTTTTTGGCAAGTGCACCAAAATTTGGGATAGGGATAGTTGTTATTACTGCAGTATATATATTAGTGATATACAAGCCGTTAGGTCGAAAAATAGCGAATTTAGGGGTATTACAAAATGAGATTGAAAACTCAAGGCATCGCATCTTACATTCAATAGTGGCATCCATGCGTGATATCAAAATAATGGGGTTATCCTCAGTTTTTAGTAAAAAAAATACCGACATCTCTGAAAAGTTTGCAGATGTAAACTGGAAATATTCAACTTATCAAGGAATGACCCGAGTTTACCTTGAAACAATCATGTTTTTGGCATTAGTTGCCTTTATACAAATATTGATTTTTGGTAAATATCCATTAAAAGATATTGCTCCATTCATTGGTGTGGTAATCGTTTCTGCATTGCGTGCTTTACCTGCTATAGCAAAACTACTTATGTCAGTAAATTCTTATAGATATTCTAAATCTTTTGTAGAAAGATTAATTGATATGGAAAGCATACTGTCTCAGTCTCAACAAGAAAAAATCGTAGACAATTTAAATTATGAGAAAGTGATGGATATTAAAAATTTATCATTCACCTATGGACATGGTATCGTTTTAAATCAAGTAAATATTAATATAAAAAAGGGGCATTCAGTTGGAATTGTCGGTCCTTCTGGTTCTGGAAAGTCTACATTGTTGGATATTATCACCGGATTATTAAAATCACAGACTGGGAGTTTTTACTTAGATGATGTGAAATTTGATCCTTTTTTTAGTAGCTCTTTACACGATATTTTAGGATATGTTCCCCAGTCTATTTCATTGTTGGATGAGTCGATAGCCTACAACATAACTTTTGAACATGAACCAGATTATAAAAGACTTAACAAGGTTCTTAGAATGTCTAATCTTGAGACCTTTGTTAACTCTTTACAATACCAGGAAAATACAATAATAGGTGAGGGTGGCATTGCGTTGTCAGGCGGACAGCGACAGAGGGTTGGTATTGCTCGTGCATTATACAAAGAGCCAAAAATATTGATTTTTGATGAGGCAACAAGCGCACTAGATTCGCTGTCAGAAAAAGCATTTATTGATGAGATATCTGCATTGCGCGGTTATGTTACAACGGTTGTTGTCGCACATAAATTATCTACAGTTGTCAATTGTGACACTATCTATGTTTTGCATAAGGGTCAGATTGTTGCATCCGCCAACCATAATGAGTTAATGGTATCGTGCCCTCTTTATCAAGAGATGTTTAAATTACAACAGGTGTTAATGTAGATATTTATTTGAATTATAGAAAGAAGTATAAGTAATTAACATGCAATTCATAGAGAAAGTAAAAAAACGAATATCAAGACGAGCGGGGTTAAAGCCAGCGCATAGTTATTCGCAAGAGGGCGAAGATATGGTTTTATCTCGAATTTTTAGTGATAAAAGTAAGGGGTTTTATGTGGACGTGGGTGCACACC
>OEOF01000213.1_pt1 | contig 9960 bp, 7 predicted proteins | sample 1539701 | NCBI WGS metagenome assembly OEOF01 (sample SAMEA3611561, study PRJEB23397) | activated sludge metagenome | biome: Urban; feature: Wastewater Treatment Plant; material: Activated Sludge | place: Slovenia | collected 2012-09-24 | reverse complement strand
GGTGTTGGGGCTGGTGGCCCTGCTCCTGGTTGTCGTCGTCGGCGGGGCGGCCGCCGCCGGTGGGCTGGTCTATGCCAACTGGTCGCGCGAGATCGAGAGCGGCGTGGCCGCGCTAGCGACGGCCCGCGACCGCGAGACGTTCGAGACGACGCAGATCACCGACCGCAACGGCGAGGTATTGTGGGAGATCTTCGGCGAGGGCAAGCGCACCCGCGTGCCGCTGGCCCAGATTCCGCCACAACTCATCCAGGCCACCATCGCCGTGGAGGACGACACCTTCTACGAGAACATCGGCCTCGACGCGCCGTCACTGCTGGCCGCGGTCATCGCCAACGCCCGCAACCCTGACGCCCGGCCCGTGGGCGGCAGCACCATCACCCAGCAGGTCGTGCGCCACGTCGCTTTCGACTTCGAGGAGCGCACGTCCGTCTCCTATAACCGCAAGCTGAAGGAGATCGTCCTGGCCTGGATGATGAACCGGGATTTCACCAAGGACGAAATCCTGGAGATGTACCTCAACGAGATCTATTACGGCAATCTGGCCTACGGGGCCGAGGCCGCGGCGCGCACCTACTTCGGCAAGCCGGCCACCGAACTGACGCTGGGCCAGGCCAGCCTGCTGGCCGGGCTGCCGCAAAGCCCGGTCGATCTTGACCCGTTCACCAATCTGGAAGGGGCCAAGGAGCGCCAATGGCTGGTGCTCAACCTGATGGTCAGCGAGGGATTCATCGACCAGGCCGCGGCCGAGGCCGCCTATCTGGAGGTGCTGACCTTCGCCGCCCAGGAAGTCAGCCTCGAAGCGCCCCATTTCGCCGTCTACGTGCGCCAACAACTGGAAGAGCAGTACGGCGCGGAGCTGGTCGCCAACGGCGGCCTGCGGGTGACGACGACGCTGGACATGGAGTTCCAGCGCTTGGCCGAGGGGCTGGCCCGACAGCACCTCGACCAGATCGACCCGGCCAAGAACCTGACCAACGCCGCGCTGGTGGCGATGAAGCCCGGCAGCGGCGAAATCCTGGCCATGCTGGGCAGCGTGGATTACAAGAACGAGGCCATCGACGGCCACGTCAACGTCACCCTGTCGCTCCAACAGCCGGGCAGCGCCATCAAGCCCCTGACCTACGCCCTGGCTCTATCGCCCGCCGAGGGGGCTGACCCGCGCTGGACGGCGGCCGACATCCTGTGGGACGTGGAAGTGGAGTACGAGCAGTTCGACGGCCAGGCCTACGCGCCGCAGAACTACGACGGCGCGTTCCACGGCCCCACCCGGCTGCGCGACGCGCTGGCTAATAGCTACAACATTCCCGCCGTGCTGCTGCTGCAAGACGTGACCGTGCCGCGGCTGCTGGAGTTCGGCCGCGCCGTGGGCCTCGACTCGTGGACGGGCGACTCCAGCCAGTACGGCCTGTCGCTGACCCTGGGCGGTGGCGAAGTGACGCCGCTGGAACTGACCACGGCCTACGCCGCGCTGGCGAACGGCGGCAACAAGGTCACGCCGGTGTCGATTTTGCGCGTGGCGCGCACCGACGGCGAAGTGCTCTACGAATACCAGCCGCCCGCCGCCCAGCGGGTGCTCGATGAGCGCGTGGCCTACCTGATCAGCGACATCCTCGATGACGACGCCGCCCGCCGCCCGGCCATGGGCAGCCCCAACCCGATGGAACTGGCCTTCCCGGCCGCGGCCAAGACGGGCACGACCAACGACTTCCGCGACAACTGGACGATGGGCTACACCCCGGGGCTGGTCGTCGGCGTATGGACGGGCAACACCGACAACAGCCCGATGGTGGAGACCAGCGGGCTGGAAGGCGCGGCCCCGCTATGGGGCAGCTACATGGAGGGCGTCTACAGCAATGGCGGGCTGGTCGCCAAACTGGAAGTGAACGGCCTGGTGCCGCCGACGGAGTTCATCCGCCCGACGGGTATCGCCGAACGGCCGCTGTGCGCCCTGAGCAGCGCCACCGTCGGCTCCATCGACTGCGCCGCGGCCGGCGACGAACTGTTCCTGGAGAGCGCGCTGCCGCCCACCCCCGTGCCCACCACCGAACAACCGGCGGCCTTCTGGGAAAAGCTCGATCCGGCCGTGTGGCGGGCCGTGGCGATTCCGTTGCCGCCGCCCACGCCGGAACAGGTGGCGCTCATCCCGCCGGAGCAACTGGAAGATCAGCCGCCCCTGCAACTGTTCTGCCATTTCGCCGAGGGCACGGCGCTGGATCTGCTGCCGCCCACGGCCGCGCCGCAGGTGTTCCTGGCCCCGCCGCGCAATCCCGAAAGCGTGAAGGCCGCCCACGAATGGGCGCAGGCCAACAATATCGCCCTGCTGCCTACGTCGACTTGCACCGAGGAGTTGCTGGCGGCCAGCCTGGGCGCGGGCCAGACGGCCGTATGGCGCATCACCTCGCCCAAGGACGGTGACACCATCACCGGCAACATCCCGATTATCGGCACAGCCAGCTTCGACCCGGCGGTGGTTGAATTCTACAAGATCGAACTGGGCATCCCCAGCGGGGCCGACATTCAATGGCTGACGCTGGGCGAGACCCACAACACCCCGGTCGTCAACGGTGTGCTGGAAGTATTGCAGGCCGAGGGGTTGGCGCCGGGGACGTATTACCTGCGCCTGATCGTCGTCCAGGACAGCAATTATGCCGGCGAGCCGCACCAGATTCAGATTACGGTGGCCACGCCGTGACATGCCTCAGGTGCGACGCACTTCAGAAAGTGCGTCGCACCTGAGGCGGCCGACATCACTGACGAGTCACGTCGCCCATCACCTCATCCAGCACCCGCCGCACCGGCTCCGGCAATGACCATTTCGTGGACGACAGCTTGTTCGTGGGATCGTCGCGCCGCTCCACCAACCCCAGGGCAGCCATTTGCTCCAGCGCGGTCAGCACCGTGGCCCGTGTCAGGCCGCAATTCAGGCTGATCTTGCGCGTGGCCGCCGGCAGCGGCAACAGCCCCATCGTCAGTACCACCTTCAACTGCGTGCCCGATAGCCGGCGCACCAGGGTCTCCAACCGCAACGGATCGGGGTCAACGACGTCGTTCATCTGCTCCTTCCTTGCCAACGCGCTCAGATCGATGCCGACAGGCAACAAGGTCGCCGGCAGACTGAAGAGCTGCAATGTCAACTGGTAAACCGGCGAGCGGGCGAAATAGAGCGAGGCGCTGAGGCGTTCCAGCGGATCATCGCCAAAGTAGTCGATGACCGACTGCCGCAGGATGCCCAGCAGTAAGCGCTGTTCGGGCGGCAGCTCGCCGGAAATGTCCAGATCGAGCAGATATTGCATCCGCGCCTGTAGTTCGCTGTCGTCGGTCAACTCGTTACGATCCATATGGCTCCCGCATTGCCGGTAAAAATCTTTGAACCCATTGTATAAAAATTTAGAACGTTTGTGCTAGTCAATTTTTGACACGTTTCCACCAGGAGAAAAAATGTACCTTTGGGGGAGTGCGGCCGGGCGAAAAAGCCTTTAGAATACCGTTCTATGATCTCTTATCGCATCCGACGACTGCCGATGGACGGTGATCCGGCCCGGCGCTATCATTTATTTGACCGGGCCGAGGGGTTATTGCTGGTGGCCGACCAGGGCAGCCCGTGGCTGCCGCCCGATCTGCCGCCCCAGGTGCGCTTTTCGCGGCCCGATGGCGAGCGCCTGGCGACGATGGACTTGCCCCGCCCCGACGAACGCCGTGCCGAGCGCAAGCACAACTACGCCATCATCTACGAGCACGCCGTCTATGCCCTCATCACGGCGCTGGATTTGTCGGGTGGGACGGCTGCGCTCAATGCGCCGCCGCCGGCCGGCCCGCCGTCGTTCGACCGGCTGGTGATCGAGGTCGAGGGCCATCGCTGGCTGGGTCTACGCTGGACGGAAGAGGGCGAGGGCGGGCCGCTGCTGGTCATCTACGACGCGGCGGCGGCCGACCTGCCCGCGGCGGTGGATCCCGAAGCGGCCGATCTGCCGGAGCCGATCGGCCTGCTCGAGGTGGGCGCGGGCGACTACGATTTCGATCTGACGCTGCCGGCCGGGCGGCTGGCCCAGGCCCCGTTGCTGGGGTTGGCGCTGGCCTATCTGGTCGATGGCGAACTGTTGGTTGCCGAAGGCGCGGCCTATTCGCGCGCGGCAAACCGGCCGGGATAGCCGCGAATCGTGGCCCGCAGCACGTCCTGGCCGTCGGGGCCAATGACCCGCCCGGCCAGCCGCACCCAGCCCTTCTCGTTGACCTCGACGATCTCCGACTCGGCCGTCACCGTGTCGCCGATGTAGACCGGGCCGAGAAACTCAAACGCCATCTCCGTCGCCAGAAAGGCCCACAGCCCGCCCAGGTGGGTCAGCAGGCTGGCCGTCAGCAGGCCGGGCACGATGCGCCGCCCAAAGCGCGTCTCGGCCACGTAGGCGTCATCGGTGTGGTACGGGTTCACGTCCCAGGTCACGCCGATGAACAGCGCCGCGTCGGCCTCGGTCAGCGTGCGCGTGAAGGCGACTTTTTCGCCGACGCGGGTGGCGTTAGGGATGCGGTGGGGGAGGAGAGGAGTTAGCATGGCTCATGGCTTCTAACTACTCGTTTTCCTCTTCGGAATCGAGTGCCCAAATTATCTCTTCCGGGGTGGTTCGTCCGCGGTCGGTGCGATCAAAATCGGAATCCAGAGTGATTATCGTCAGGCCATAGCGTGCGGCGGCGATGTACTGATAGGCATCATCATAATCGAGGCTTTGTTTTTGGGCGGCGTTGACCAACTCCACCATTGCCTCTGGTGGAACAGTCAGGAGATGTGTTGCTCCTTCAATAAGTACGTCCTGGACAAATTGAACGTAAACTTGTGGCTTCTTCAATCGATGGAGAATCACGCCGATCGAATGCAAAGTGAAATCGGTCATGCATAGCTCGTTAGACGGAATGCGCGACAATAAATCGGCGACGACAGCCGCGCGATCCTGATCGAGCATCCGTTCGAGCCAGATATTGGTATCAACCAGGTAATTCACGGTGTGACACGCCAGTCAGAAGCCCGATGCTGCAACTCGAGTGAAGTATATTGTTGCCGATAGGTCCGCAAAGCACCGCCCCAGTCTTGGCGCAAAAGGCGCTGGCCTTCCGGCCGAACGTTGGGACGTGGACTAGACAACAGAAACTCAACCAGTTCGCGAACAACTTCTTGCGCATCGGGTGACAACTGTTTCACTAATTCGGGAAGGGTCTGCGTTTCCATAGGCGCTCCAGGTCAATCCTGTTAGTATATCAGTAAGTAACCACTACCCGTCACTTAGATAATTTCTGCCAGCCCGCCGGGAGCATGTTGCGTAGACGATCCAGGTCGTGGGAGAATGGAAAAACGATTTGCTCTAGAATAAGCGCCGCTTTCAGCGCTTTTTCTATTGCTTGTTGGGCGAGAAAACAGACCTGTCGCGGATAGTGATCCGGAGAAGCCAAGAGGGTTTCTGCGGCTTCCAAATCGGAGCGAGCGAAACCCAGCCAGCGTTGAGACTCACTTTCGCTCATAAATAACGATACCCTCGGCTAATGCCGGACGCAGGACGTGGCCGATTACATCGCCGCGTTCAGCGATCTCCTGTGGCGTCGTGACAATCACATCCTTGCTGATCGGTAACTCATTCAGCGCACGCATGACGTCAATGGTCGTGCGTCGCTTATTGATCACTGCCGGCAAGACAACCAAAAAATCCAGGTCACTATCGGCACGCGCCTGGCCGCGCGCCCACGAGCCAAAGAGAATGATACGCAGCGGATTGAATTCGCCGACGATCCGGTCGATAGCCTCGGTCAGGCAATCGGGGCGAAGCAACATAGCGTCCATACGTGCGATTATATCCTGGCGATATTGGATATCCAATGTGCGTGGCTACAGCAACCCTAACATGCTGAACGCGCATTGAAGGTAAGAGGCAACGGATGGCGAATGAAGAATATTTTCTTCATTCGCCATCGATTCTTTACATGACTTTGGTTATTCCCAGCCCACCGGCCGCTTCCAACGCCTCTCGGTTGCCTAACACCACCACATCCCCTGCCTCATTCACCCGCGCCAGCGCCTCGCCCAGCGCGTGGAAATCGGCCACGGTCGTGCCCAGCACCTCGTCGCGGAACTTTTGCAGCCGCTCGTCGGTCTCGCCAGTCAGATAGCGCGTCAGCGACGTGTACCCCTTGGCGTCGGGCAACTGGTAGGCGTCGATCGCGCCGATGGCCCCGATGATGGCCCGCGTCAGTTCGTCGTCGCTCAGCTCCAGCCCGCGCAGGAAGTCGGCCGTGGCGTCATAGACGGCCAACGTATTGCTCAGGTTGGGGTCGCGGTAGGACAAATAGGTGTAGACGCCCGACAATGGGCTGAACGTGGCGAACGCGCCATAGGCCCCGCCCTGGATGCGGATCTTCTGCAACAGGTAGCCCGTCCGCAACAGGTTGTTGATGACGGCAATCGAACCGTCCAGTTCGTAGCCCAGTTCGTAGAGGTTGGCCCCCTTGCCCACGTAGTTCACCTGGGCCGGGAAGGCCAGCCCTTCGTGGCGGGGGAAATCGCGCACACCTCTGAGGTCTGCCGCAGACCTCAGAGGTGTGTGAAACTCGGTTTCTAGGGGCAAGCGGCCGACGAACTCATTTAACCGCGGCGCAAACGCGCCATAATTAGCCTCATCCAGCGTCACGTTGACGAGCAGCCCGGCCTGACTGACCAGCGCCCGGCGCGCCGCCTCCAAATCGGCCAGCACGCCCGGCCAATCGCTCTCCACCCGCTCGGCCAGCCGCCGCAGGAAGAGCAGATTCTCCACGCCGTTGACCATTTCTTCGACGCGGTAAGCCGGGTGGAAATGGGCGCGCAGCCGGGTATTGGTCACCTGATGGCCGGCCGGAGCCAGCGAGGCCTCGGCCCCGGCCTTGGCCTCCAGCACAATCTGGCGGAAGCGCTCACGGTTATCCAGCCGCGCCGTCAGCAGCACGTCGGCCAGGATGTCGAGCATCTCCGGCGCGCGGGCCGTCGTCGCCTTGCCGCGCAACATCAGGTAGGCAGCCGTCCCTTGCCCCCCTGCTCCCCTGCTCCCCTGCTCCCCTGCTTCCGTCGCCACCACCGGCGCAATCAACGTATCCGGCCCAATCCCGCCCGTCGTGCGGCCGATGCGCTGCGACAGGCGCACGAAATCCTCGGTCGCCGTGCCCATCTCCAGCAGCGCCTGGCCCAACAGCCCGGCGTAGGGCAGCAACTCGCCCGGCAGCGCCCGCAAATCCAGCCCCAGATCGAGGTAGACGATGCCGTTAGTGAAGAGGTCGTGGAAGAGGTGCAGGGGAGCAGGGGTGCGGGGGGGCAGGGGGGCGGCAACGCTCTCCCCTGCTCCCCTGCTCCCCTGCTCCCCTGCCGTCATACCCACCCGGATCGGAATCACCTTATGCTGCTTATCCAAATCCTCCCGCCCCAGGCTGGGCAGCGTCGCCAGCACTTCCGGCGCGTCGGGGGTGTTCTGCCGTTCCATCAGTTCGCGGGCCTGGTCGATGACCGTCTGGGCCTCGGCGTCGCTCATCGTGGCCCGCGCCGCGTCCAGCCGCGCCCGCTCCTCCTCTTCCAGCCGCCGGTTCAGTCCCGCGTCCGGCTCCAGGATGACCGTGACCCGGTGGGGGTTGTCGATCAAATACTGGCCGATAAGGCCGGGCAGATAATCGGCGTCGGCCGCCAGCCGCTCCTTCACCGCCGCCAACGGGGCCTCATGGGCCAGCGGGGCCAGCGGGTCGCGGTCGTGGAGCCAGGTGAACAGCGCCCGCACCAGCAGCCCCAGCCCGCGCGGATAGCGGCCGGTGTTGTTCTCGCGCAGCCCAAACTCCAGCGTATTGAGCGAGGCGGCGATCATCTCCGGGTCAAGCCCATCCTCGGCCAGCCCGGCCAGCGTTTCCAGGATCAGCGGCTCCACCTTGTCAACGTCGGCCGCCGCCACCCCCTTCAGCCCGGCCGAGAAGGTCAATTGCCGGGTATAGGGCGACAGCCCACCGAGCACGTCCTCGCCCAGCCCGGAGTCGATGAGGGCCTTGCGCAGCGGCGAGGCGGGCGTCTCCAGCAGAGCGTGGGACAGGATTTCCAACGCCATGATCAGCGTCGGGTCTTCATATTCCGGCAGCAGCCAGTTGATCTCGATGAATGACTTGGGCGCGTCCTCGGCCGGACTGTCCGCGTCGCCGTCGTCGCCGGCCGCCTCGCCCGCGCCATAGGGGAAGCGCACCAGCCGCGGCGCGTCGAACGGCCGTTGTTGGGTGATGGCGCTATCGACGGTGATGGCCTCGAACTCGGCCAGATAGCCGCCCATACGCCGCAATCGCTCCTGAGGATCGTCGTCGCCATAGAAGAAGATCAGCGCGTTCGACGGGTGGTAGTAGGTCTCGTGGAAGCGTTTGAACTGCTCATAGGTCAGGGTGGGGATGACCGTCGGGTCGCCGCCGGAATCGACGCCGTAGGTAATATCGGGGAAGGTGGCCTGCTGGCTATAGCGGCCGAGCAAGCTGTCGGGCGAGGAGTAGGCCCCCTTCATCTCATTGAAGACCACGCCCTTATAGGTCAGCGGCGCGTCGGCCGCCTCCAGTTCGTAGTGCCACCCCTCCTGGGCCAGCTTCTCCGGCGACAGCAGGGGGTGGAAGACGGCATCGACGTAGACATCCAGCAGGTTATAGAAATCCTGCAAATTGGTGCTGGCCGCCGGGTAGACCGTCTTGTCGGGGTAGGTCATGGCGTTGACGAACGTCGCCAGCGACCCCTTCACCAGTTCAAAGAACGGATCTTTCAGCGGGTATTTTTGCGAACCGGCCAGGACGACGTGCTCCAGAATGTGGGGCAGGCCGGTGGAGTCGGTCGGCGGCGTGCGAAAGGTGATGCCGAAGACCTTGTTCTCGTCGTCGTTCTCCAGTGACAGCAGTTGCGCGCCAGTCTTGATGTGTCGCCACATCTGTGCCCGCGTGTTCAGCTCGGCGATGGTCTCATCGCGCACCAATTCGAAGCCGTGGATTGTCTCGGTCATGGGTTACTCCTTAATAGGACGGCGGACGACAGACCACCGACCGCTGTCAGAGTACACTCTTGCGGCGGTCTGTGGTCTGTCGTCTGTGGTCGCTGTCACATCGCCAAAAAGTTCTGCAAAATACGCCGCCCGTGCTCGGTCAGGATGCTCTCCGGGTGGAACTGCACGCCGACGACCTGGTAATCGCGGTGTTGCAGAGCCATCACCTCGCCGTCGCGGGTGAAGGCGGTGACGGCCAGCGTCTCCGGCAGCGGCTCCTCGACGATCAGCGAGTGGTAGCGGGTGGCCGTGAACGGGCTGGGCACGCCGTTGAACAGGCCGTGGCCGTTGTGGTAGACGGCCGACGTCTTGCCGTGCATCAGCCGCGGCGCGCGCGAGACGACCCCGCCATAGACGTGGCCGATGCACTGGTGGCCCAGACACACGCCCAGCACCGGAATCGTCGCCCCAAAGGCGCGGATGACCTCGTTCGATATGCCGCCGTCCTCCGGGTCGCCGGGGCCGGGGCTGATGACGATATGGGTCGGCCGAAGCGCGGCGATCTCGTCAATGGTCACCTGATCATTGCGATAGACGGCCACGTCCGCGCCCAACTCGCCCAAATATTGCACCAGATTATAGGTAAACGAATCGTAATTATCGATGACCAGAACCATGCCTATCCTCCAAGAGTCAGAAGGAGAATCCACAGATTTCACAGATTCCACAGATTAGTGATCAGTGGGTAGTGGTCAGTGGTCAGTGGTCAGTCAGTCTGGATACTGCCCACTGACCACTGTCCACTTCTTTCAATCTGTGAAATCTGTGAAATCTGTGGATTCTCTTTATTCCAATGTAATCACCAAAATCTGAAAGGCCGCCGCCGCGCCGTTGGCTTCGCGCACCTTCACTGTGTAATCCGTCGTGCCCAACGGCAGCACGTAGGCCGTCTCCACGCCGCCCGGCC
>OEOF01000210.1_pt1 | contig 10046 bp, 5 predicted proteins | sample 1539701 | NCBI WGS metagenome assembly OEOF01 (sample SAMEA3611561, study PRJEB23397) | activated sludge metagenome | biome: Urban; feature: Wastewater Treatment Plant; material: Activated Sludge | place: Slovenia | collected 2012-09-24 | reverse complement strand
CTGGGGTTGATCCATAAATGGCTGGGTCATCTGGAATTAGCCGAACGGTTTCATCTGTCTCTTATACACATCTAGATGTGTATAAGAGACAGTTGGTAAATCGCGCCCCAGCCGGGCCGGTGTTATGATTGCCGGCGGAGGTTCGCATGACCGTTACCTATCACTCCATCTTTCGCCCCGGCCTTTTCGACGGCCAGACCATCCTTGTCACCGGCGGCGGCACGGGCATCGGCCGCGCCGTGGCCCACGAGTTGGCCGCGCTGGGCGCCCACGTCGTCCTGGCGGCGCGCACGCTGGAGAATCTAGAGCAAGTCGCCGCCGAGATTCACGCCGCCGGGGGCGCGGCCTCCCATTTCGTCTGCAACATCCGCGAGGAGGAGCAGGTGGCGGCCCTGTTCGATTTCGTGCTGGCCGAGCGCGGCGCGCTCCATGGCCTGGTCAACAACGCCGGCGGCCAGTTCGTCAGCCCGGCGGAGATGATCTCGCTCAAGGGCTGGCGGGCGGTGGTGGAGACAAACCTGACCGGCACGTTCCTGATGTGCCGCGAGGCGTTCAACCGCCACATGAGCGCCCACGGCGGGGTCATCGTCAATATGCTGATCGAGATGTGGCGCGGCTTTCCGGGCATGGCCCACTCGGCCGCGGCGCGGGCGGGCATCGAGAATCTGACCAAGACGCTGGCCGTGGAGTGGGCGCGAGCCGGGGTGCGCGTCAACGCCGTCGCCCCGGGGCTGATCTCATCCAGCGGGCTGGAGCGCTACCCGGAGGCGGTGCGGCCGATGATCGAGCAGAACATCCGCGACATCCCCATGAAGCGCATGGGCACCGAGGCCGAAGTCTCGGCGGCTATCGTCTTCCTGTTGTCACCGGCGGCGGCGTTTATCAGTGGCGAGTCGATTAAGATTGATGGGGCGGGGTCGTTGTGGAGAAAGACGTGGGAGGTGGGGGAGCACAACCATGCGCCGGCAGCGTATGACGGTTTTTCAGAGGACTCGGTTGAATCTTAGCCCACAGTGATTTTGTAATATGGATCGGGCAAACGCAGAGAAGTTATCTCCAAGACTCTGGCGAATGGTACGCGAATAAGTCGAGCCCAGCTGGCGTCAACTCTTCGACACTGACGCTGCCTGGCGCATTAGCCAGCTTCAACTTTTCATACCTCTCGATGATGCTTTCCAGAGCGAGCGTGTAAAGCTGACTGCGCGAGATTTGCATCTCTTGGGCCACTTCTTCGGCGCGGTTGAAGAGCGCTTCGTCGATGTATAGTGTAGTCCTGACCGTTGCCATTGCTAAAGTATAGCCGGGTTTGTTCATGAATAAAATAGCCGAAATTGATTTCCAATTCGCGAGAGAAATACGGCCCCTAAGTTATCACCACCGCCTTCTCTACTCCGCGCTTCCTCAATCAAACCCTTCAATCGACCAGCAACCCGCCCCTCCGCCGCGCCTATAGCAAAGGCGATACCCTCCGGGTTCAGCGCCGCCAGACTAGAGCGCCCCACAATTTCACCCGTTCCCCCCCGTCTATCGGTCGCGCGCACCCAATTATTGGCGATGTGAACACCATTGAAAAACACCCCGCCGCCCGACGCGCCCCGCGCCACAAACGAATCCAGTTCCACGGTGGCCGTACCGTCCATCACGTGTACCGCCGTCAGCCGCGTCCAGACCACATGGGCCACCGCGCCGTCCCAATCGATCTGGGCCAGTTCCATGCCGGGTTGCAGAGTAACGGCCGCCTCCCCGGCGAATTCGGCCGAGGCCAAACCGGCGACACCCAACAACCCCGGCCCGCCGTAATCGCCGAAATCGAGTAGCAGCGCTTCGGGAGCGACGACGATTACCGACAAGGAGCCGGGCCGCACGTCTTTGAGGGCCAGGCGGCCGTCGGCCTTATAGATCGTCAGACTGACCAGGCGGCCATTGCCGAATTCCGCCGGCGTCAGGCCATAGTGGTTGTGGGTCAAAATGTATCGCCCGGCCATCACCGTTCCATGCCCGGTGAGAAGTTCCTGGCCGTTGCCGTCCGGTGTGCTCGCGATCAACTCCAAACGCACCGTCGCGGCCAGAATGCGATCGGCCTGCGCCCGGCAAGCGGCGATTATCTCCGGCGTTGGGGCGGCGCACGAGGCGGCCGTTGTCGCCGATGACAGGGTTGCCCCACCGGCTACAGGCGGATTTCCACTGGCATACACCTCGCGCACCGGTGAAGAAGCTATCAGGTTGAAGGCTACAAGGATCATGATGCCCAGAAAACCGAGTCTGGCAATCATCCGTCCTATATCTGCCGTGCATTTTGTTTGGTGTGACATGCCGGCAGTCTCGCAGCCGGGCGTGATGAGCCAGTCAGACGGGCGTCATTGGCGCCCCTCGTGGCGTCATCGTTCCGTCATCCGGCATAACGCCCGGCGAAGCGCGGGGTAGAATTGTCTTGCCGTTCGTGCTAGAATGTTCCCATCTCGCCCACTTACGGCGTCGCCGGCAGTCCCCCCTCCGCGGCGCGCCAAGGAAGCGAACGATTGTCAGGTCTTACGTTGTCTCTGCTGGGGCCTTTTACAGTTACGATCGATGACCAGCCGTTCGACGGCCTTCGCAACCGGCCGGCGCTGGCGCTATTGCTGTACCTGGCTTGCCAACCGGAGCGCCACCGCCGCGAAAGCCTGATGGCCTTGCTCTGGCCCGACTGGCCGCAGGCTTCCGCCCAGCAAAACCTGCGGCAAAATCTCTACGTTCTGCGCCAGGCGCTCCCCGGCGTAACTTCCCATCACGGCGGTGATGCCGTGCCCCTCATCCTGTCCGACCGCGAGACGCTGCAACTCAACCCCGACGCGGCGGTGACGGTGGATGCTCGCCGCTTCGCCGCGTTGCTGGAGCAGCCTCAGCCCACCACAAGTCACCTGGCCGAAGCCATAGCCCTCTATCGGGGTGACTTTCTGGCCGATTTCTACCTGCCGGACAGCAGTTCTTTTGAAGAGTGGGCCGCGGCCCATCGCGAGGCGTATCGGCGGCTGGCGCTGCAAGCCCTGGAACGTCTCACCGATGATGCGCTGGCGCTGGCCGATTACCCGGCGGCCGAGCGTTATGCCCGTCACCAACTGGCAATCGACAACCTGCGCGAGAGCGCCCACCGGCAACTCATGTTGGCTCTATCTCATAGTGGACAGCGCGCCGCGGCTCTGACTCACTATGAGGCGTATACACGCATCGTCAAGGAGGAACTGGGGGTTGAGGCGACCAGCGATATGCGCGCGCTGGCGGAGCAGATCGCCCTGGGCCAACAAGCGCCCCCTGTCAGGTCGGAGAGCGCCATTCAGGCCCGCCGCCCGCGCCATAACTTGCCGGCCGCCGCCACGGCATTGATCGGCCGCGAGCGTGAATTGGAGGCTCTGGATACCTACGTGCGCGATCCGGCCATTCGTCTGGTAACCATTGTGGGGCCGGGCGGCATGGGCAAGACCCGTCTGGCCCAGGCCGCGGCCGAGGCCGTGCTCCACGACGTCCGGCAACCGCCGCCCTTTCCCGACGGCGTTTTTTTCGTCCCGCTGGCGTCGCTGGCGACCGCCGCGCTGTTAATCCCAGCTATCGCCGGGGCCATCAATTTTCGCTTCCATGAGGGCAGTGAGCCGAAGGAGCAGCTACTCGACTATCTGCGCCGCAAGCAGATGCTTTTACTGCTGGATAACTTTGAGCACCTCATGGACGGGGTGGAACTGGTTGACGAAATCCTCAAGACCGCGCCGGGGGTGAAGCTGCTGATCACCTCGCGGCAAAAGCTGCTACGGCAGGCGGAGCAGTTATTTCCCATTGGTGGATTGTCCCTGCCCCCCGACACAGCGGTCCAACCGAACGGGGCAGAAAGCGATGCCGTCCAACTATTTCTGCAAAGCGCGCGCCGAACTCGCCCCGCCTTTAGCCTGACCGCCGACAACCGGCCCGACGTATTGGCTATCTGCCGTCTGGTAGAGGGCATGCCCTTGGGCATCATTCTGGCGGCGACGTGGCTGGACACGCTGTCCACGGCCGACATCGTGGCCGAAATGGAGCAAGACCTTGATTTTCTGGCGGTGGAAGGCGGCGATCTTCCCCAACGGCAACGCAGCATGCGCGCCGCGTTTAATCACTCCTGGCGGCTTCTAGGTGAGCGCGAGCAGGCCGTTTTCCGGCAGCTATCCGTCTTCCGTGGCGGCTTCACGCGCGAGGCGGCGGCCATCGCCGATGCCTCGGCCCGCGACCTCCAAACCTTGATCAACAAGTCGCTGCTCATTCGCGAATCGCCCAGCCGCTATATGATGCACGAACTACTGCGCCAGTTTGCGGCCGAGAAGCTGGCCGGTACACAGCGTGAAGAAGAGGCCACACGCGATCGCCATAGCGCCTATTTCTGCGACTTTCTGAACGACCACACCCAGGAGTGGCACAGCGCCCAACAATTTGAAACATTGGCGACCGTAACACGGGAAGCCCACAACGCCCAGGCAGGCTTGCAGTGGGCGCTGGCGCGGGAGCAGTGGCCGCGCCTGCTAAAAGCCATCGATAGCTGGATGGAATATCAGCAGTGGCAAGCCTATTGGCAGGAAGGGGAGCGCTTCTGCCGGACGATCGTGGACAGGGCCGCCCAGCTTGACCAGGCCAACGGCGTTGTCCCGCCTGACTTGCTACGTCTATGGGTCAGGGCCTTGCTCTGGATGGCGACGATCAATGGCTCGGACCGGCGCGCGGCGAATGACAACAGCCAAATGGCCCTGGCGCTTCTGGAACGACCGGAATTGGCCGGTCAGGAGAGGCGGCGCGAGGAGGCCATCGCCCGATCCCTCAAAGGTTTCCACGTGCAGATGACGGACTTGAACGAATCGCAACGTCAGTTCACGCTATCTCTGGAGATTTTTCAGGACCTAGGTGATCGTTGGGGGATCGCTCAAAGTCTCGCCGGGTTGGGAGGTCTGGATTATGTCAATGGTCGGTTGGATGCGGCGTTAGCACACGCCGAGGCCGCTTACGAAATTCGGCGGGCGATGGGCGATCGGCCCGCGCAAGGCCGATCCCTCAACAATCTGGGGTTGATCCATAAATGGCTGGGTCATCTGGAATTAGCCGAACGGTTTCATCGCCAAATGGTAACGTTGAAACAGGATATTCACGATTATTCAACTATGGCCGAATCCCAAGCCAACCTGGTCCAGACCTTGAGCCATGTCGGCAAATACGATGAAGCCTACCGGTTGGCAATGGAAGCCCTGGAAGGCAGCCGCGCGCGGGGTAACAAAACGAACGAAGCCATTATTACCATAGCCGCCGGCAATGCGTTGCTAAATCTCGGACAATATGAACCGGTGTACCGGTTGTTGGACGGAACATTGGCCGTCGTCAGGGATAAAGGCCAGCGAATATACGAAGGGGTATTGCAGCAGTTATACGGGGCACTGGCCTTGGCCGGTAAATCGTATGTTGAGGCACAAACGGCCTATCGTTCATCGTTAGAAATATTTGAGCAAATTGGGCGGATGACGGTTGTCTGGCCGCTGTCCGGCCTGGGTCACGCCGCTTATCGCCAGGGTGACCGGCCCGAAGCGAGAAAACAGATCATCGCCGCAATGGCCAGCGCCTTGCAGAGCCGGAACTTTTTCATCGTGCGCGCCCTGCCGACCGCGGCCCTGCTGTTAGCCGACGCCGGCCGGGTGCAGCAAGCCATCACGGCCTGGTCGCTCGCCAAAACCTACCCCCACATCGCCAATTCCCGCTGGTTCGCCGACATTGCCGGGCGCGAGCTGGATGAATTGGCGGCTTCTGTCTCATCGACCGGGGCGGCCACGGCGGGGCAAACCGGCCGGGAGACGGATCTATGGGCGATGAGCGCGGCGCTGCTGGTAGAGTTGGAGAAGCTATCCGGTAGAAACTCCACCCCGATAATGCTACAATAGAGAGATCGGGTCATTCGGATTTCGCGTCATTGACATTCCTATCATCAACCACTTGGTGGGGGACATCGCTTGTCAGGCTTAGCACTCTCCCTGCTGGGGCCATTCACCGCCACGATCGACGGTCAATCTTTGGGCGAATTTCGCACCCGGTCGGCCCAGGCTCTCCTGGTCTATCTAGCCTGTCAACCGGAGCCACAAAGTCGCGAGACGTTGACCGCCCTGCTATGGCCCGAAACCCCCCAACTCTCAGCCCACCAAAACCTGCGCCAGACGCTCTATTTGTTGCGCCAATGGCTGCCCGATGTTCCCGCGCCCGCCGGCGACCGCCGCCCCCTCATCCTGGCCGGCCGTAAGTCCATTCAGCTTAATCCCGAATCGCCCATCGTTCTTGACGTGGCCGTTTTCAACGCCCTGATTGACCAACCGCAGCCGTCGCCCCAACAACTGGCCGAGGCGATCGCCCTCTACCGGGGCGACTTCCTGGCCAATTTCTACTTGCCGGAGAGCAATCCGTTTGAAGATTGGGTCACCGCGCGGCGCGCCTATCTGCAACGCCGGGTGCTTACGGCGCTGGACAAACTGACCGCCCACTCGCTCCAGGATGGCGACTACGCCACAGCCGCGACCCTGGCCCGGCGGCAGGTTACGCTAGACAATCTGCGTGAGAGCGCCCACCGCCAACTGATGCTGGCCCTGGCCGGCAGCGGGCAACGCGCCGAGGCGCTGGCCCAGTTTGAGCAGTGCGCCCGCCTGTTGCGCGAGGAATTAGGCATCAAGCCCTCGGCCGAAACGCGCGCCCTGGCCGAGCACATTGCCGCCGGAGACGACCAGCCCGCCGCCCCGGCCCATTTACACGCTCGCGTCCCCTTCGCCCCCCGACCGCGCCACAATCTGCCGCTGCAACTCAGCAGCTTCATCGGCCGCGAGCGCGAGATCGCCGAAGTCCGGCGGCTTCTGGCCGGCGCGCGCCTGGTGACGCTGACCGGCGCCGGCGGCAGCGGCAAAACCCGCCTGGCGCTGCAAGCCGCCGAGGGGCTGCTGGGAACTTTCGCCGATGGCGTCTGGTTCATCGAGCTGGCCGCCTTGTCCGAACCGGCGCTGGTGGTGTCGGTCATCGCCGCCACGTTGGGCATCGTGGAACAGAAAAATCGACCGCCGGCCGAGGCGTTGCGGGAACACCTGCGCCCGCGCCACACGCTTCTGGTGCTCGACAATTGCGAGCATCTCATTCACGCCGTCGCCCAATTGGCCGAAACCCTGTTGCATCACTGCCCGTCGTTGCGCATCCTGGCGACAAGCCGCGAGATGCTGGCGATTGCCGGCGAGGTCGTCTGGCTCGTGCCCACCCTGTCCTTGCCGCAGATAGACCTGCCGCCGCGGGTCGAAGACCTCAGGCAATTCGACGCCGTGCGCCTGTTCCTCGAACGGGCCTCCTCCGCGCTGCCCTCGTTCGACCTCTCGGAGCGCAACGCCGCGCCCGTTACCCAGCTCTGCCGCCAGCTCGACGGGATGCCATTGGCTATTGAACTGGCCGCGGCGCGGGTCAAAATGTTGCGGGTCGATCAAATCGTCGCCCGGCTGGATGATCGCTTCGGTTTGCTCGCCGGCGGCAGCCGCACCGCCCTGCCGCGCCATCAGACCCTGCGAGCCTTGATCGACTGGAGCCATGACTTGCTGTCGCCGGCCGAGCAATGCCTGTTGCGCCGCCTGTCGGTCTTTGCCGGCGGGTTCACCCTGGAAGCAGCGGCGGCCATCAATGACGAGGCCGACGACCTGGATACCCTGGCGCTGCTGACACAACTGGTCAATAAATCACTGGTCGTCGTCGATCAGTCGTCCGATCGGGACGCGCGCTATTTTCTTTTGGAAACGATCGGCCAATACACCTGGGAAAAGCTTCAGGCGGCGGGCGAGAGCGACCACATGCTGGATCGCCACGCCCGCTACTTCTGTCGCGTACTGGAGGAGGCGCTCCCCCAATACGACTACAACGACCACTGGTATCAGCGCCTGAACTGGATTGAGACGGAATACGATAACTGGCGCGCCGTCCTGAGCCGGGCCTTCAACGACCACTCCATCGCCCTGGAGTGGGGCGGCCGCGTGGCCGCGCGCATGGGCAGCTATTGGCTGATGCATGGCCGGCTGAGTGAGGGCCGGCGCTGGCTGGAGGTCGCTCTGGCCGGGGTTGACGCGACGATGACCGCAACCCGCGCGGCCCTGTCGCTGTGGATGGCCTCGTTGATGATGCGCGAAGGCCACCCGCGGGGGCCAGGGCTGGCGGCCGAAGGGCTGGTCGCCTATCAGGAATTGGGCGATAAAAGCGGAACGGCCTGGGCCTTGGTCGTCTTGGGTCTGCATAAGGGCAACGATCCCGGCCGGACAATCGCCTATCTGGAGCAGGGCCTCCAATTGGCTACCGAGGCGGGCGCATATTCGATCATGTCCGGCGCGCATTATGCCCTGGCGCGGGCGGCGCTGCGGGCGGGTGACTTTGAGCGGGCCACCGACCACGGCGAAAAGGCCCTACAACTGGCGGCAAAGCAGGACAATCAGATCCGCAAGGTCGATCTGCTGCGGCAATTGGGGGTCATCGCCTCCTGGCAGGGACACTACGACCACGCGGCGGCGCTGTATGACGAGTCCATGACCCTGGCGCGGGCTTTGCAGGCCAAAGGCTGGGTCGTGGCCCAGATATTGAACTCGCAGGGCGAAAACGCCCGCCGGCGAAGAGAGTATGACCGGGCGCTGGCCTACTACCGCGACGCGCTGGCCATCGCTCATGAGATCAGCGACGTTTCGCTCATCCTCGGTGAGCATCTCAACATGGGGCTAGTCCTGGTGCGGCAGAACGATCTGGATTCGGCCGTTACCTCCTTGCGCGAGAGCCTGGGCATCATCGCCGGTGGCCATCGCATCGATGGCGATTTCATCTGGAACCTGTGGGGGTTCGCGGTGGCCGCTATGCGGCGCGGCCGGCCGGAACGCGCCGCCTGCCTGTTCGGCGTGGCCGACGGGTTGCGCGACCAGACCGGCCTCTATCTGTCGCCGGTCGATGCCGAGGATTACCGCCAGGACGTGGCCCAGGCGCGGGCAGCGCTGGGCGAAGATGCCTTCGCCGCCGCCTGGGATCAGGGCCGGCGATTATCGGCCGATGAGGCCATCGCCCTGGCCCTGGAGTAAGAGGATCAGGCTACGCGCTTGTGTCTTCACTCGCCACCCGCTACTTGCCCCTCGCCACCCTCCCCCAACCCTTCCGCCCCCTCAATCAACCCCTTCAACCGCTCCGCAAACCGCGCCGCCGGCGCCCCATCCACAATGTCGTGGTCAAACGATAGCGTGACGCTCAGGTAGTCGCGCGGCTCGATGCGGCCGTCAACGATCCCCGGCTTCGTGGCGATACCGCCCAGTGTGACGTTGAGCGTATAGAGCGGGAGGGGGATGCCCCAGCCGCCCCCCTCGCCGAACATGCCCACGGCGGTGACGTTGACCGTGCCGCCGACGCGCTTCAGCCAGGCAGGATTGAGCGGCAGGATGCGATAGGCCAGGCCGCGCAGAAAGCCGGGCAGCCGCACGTACCAGCGCATCAGACTCATCGTCTGCTCGCCGTGGCTGCGGTCGGGGTTTTGCTGAACGTGGCGGATTTCATCGTGCAGTTCGCGCACGCTGCGCCGGTTGACAGCCCGCACCACGTAGGCCAGCGGGAAGCGGCGCTCCTCCAGTTCGATCTCGATGATGGTATTCACGTCCACGTCGTCGAACAGCACCAGCCGGCCGCGCCAATCGCGGCAGGCGTGGATCATCTTGTCCTGTTCCACGGCCGCGCCGACGCAATGCAGGATAAAGGCCGTGAACGAAAGTGATTCGCCCGTGCGCTCCTTTTCTTCGCGCAGCAGTCGGCGCGCCTCGGTCACGTCGAACTCCACCAGGCCGTGGATCATGTGCTTGCGGCTACCGGCGTGCATGGCGTCGAGCACCAGCCGCCGCGAACGGGGGAAGGGCACAACGGTAAATCCTTGCTGTTGTTCATCATTCATGGGCCAAGTATGCCATAGAAACCGAGTTTCTTCTTGTAATACCTTCGCCAAATCACGAAGGGCAAAGGGCAGGTTGAGGGGGATGAATCCT
>OEOF01000205.1_pt1 | contig 10152 bp, 10 predicted proteins | sample 1539701 | NCBI WGS metagenome assembly OEOF01 (sample SAMEA3611561, study PRJEB23397) | activated sludge metagenome | biome: Urban; feature: Wastewater Treatment Plant; material: Activated Sludge | place: Slovenia | collected 2012-09-24 | reverse complement strand
GTCACGCACCCGTTGACCGGCGAACAAGTGCCTGTGTGGGTCGGCAACTATGTGCTGATGACCTACGGCGAAGGCGCGGTGATGGCGGTGCCAGCGCATGACGAGCGCGATTTTGGGTTTGCGAAAAAATACAATTTGGCGATCAAGCAAGTCATCAATATTGCCTCGGAAGCCTTTACCGATACGACCTGGAGCGAATGGTATGCAGATAAAACCAAAGGTGTTTGCATCCACTCTGGCAAATACGACGGCCTGAATTATGAAACTGCAGTCAACGCCATCGCTGCAGATTTAAGTGCCAAGAATTTAGGTGAAAAACAAATCAACTGGCGCCTGCGCGATTGGGGCGTTTCGCGTCAGCGCTACTGGGGTTGTCCGATTCCGATTATCCATTGCGATAGCTGCGGTGACGTGCCCGTGCCGGACAAAGATTTACCCGTCAAACTGCCGGAAGACTGTGTGCCGGATGGTTCCGGCAACCCGCTGAACAAGCTGGAAAGCTTTGTGCATTGCGCCTGCCCAAAATGCGGCAAGCCCGCCAAGCGCGAGACCGACACCATGGATACCTTCGTGGATTCCAGTTGGTACTACGCGCGCTATGCCTCCGGTTTCAGTAACGACGCCATGGTAGATGCGGAAACCTCCGCCTGGATGCCTGTCGACCAATACATCGGCGGTATCGAGCACGCCATTTTGCACCTGCTGTATTCGCGCTTCTGGAGCAAGGTGATGCGCGACTTGAAGCTGGTCAATTACGACGAGCCATTTGCCAACCTGCTGACGCAGGGCATGGTGCTGAATCACATTTTCTCGCGCCGCACCGACAAAGGCGGCATCGAGTATTTTGCACCGGAAGAAGTGGAATTGCTGCACGACGAAAGCGGCAAAGTTACTGGTGCAAAAGCGCTGAAAGATGGCTTGCCTGTTGATTTCCAGGGCATGGGCACCATGTCGAAATCCAAGCGCAACGGTGTAGACCCACAAGCGTTGATCGAACAATACGGCGCAGATACCGCACGTTTCTTCATGATGTTTGCGGCGCCGCCGGAACAGACGCTGGAATGGTCGGACAGCGGCGTGGACGGCTCACACCGCTTCCTTAAACGCGTCTGGAATTTTGGCTATGCACTTGCCTCAGAAGCCGCATCCAACTTGCCTTCCAAGCTTGCCACGAATCTGGCCAATGTACGCCGTGAAATCCATGTTACATTGCAGCAAGCCAACCACGACTTGGGCAAGCAACAGTTCAACACGGTGGCTTCTGCCTGTATGAAAATGCTGAATGCGTTGGAAAAACTGCAAAAAGAGGCTGAAACCGGCTGGCAAGCCGTCGCTTTTGAGGGCTTTTCCATCCTGCTACGCTTGCTCTCGCCTATCGCACCGCATATCACGCAAGCGCTATGGAAGGAGCTTGGTTTTGGTGATGACATCTTGAAAGCTGGCTGGCCGGAAGCTGACAAGACCGCCATGGAAACCGATGAGATTGAGATGGTGGTGCAAGTGAACGGTAAGTTGCGTGGTAGTATTCAGGTTGCTAAGACGCTGGACAAGGCCGCTATCGAACAGCTTGCACTGACGCACCCGAACGTGCAGAAATTTGTCGGCGATGCGGCGGTCAAAAAGGTGATCGTGGTGCCCAACAAACTGATTAACGTGGTGATTTAATGCTTACAAAAAGCTTGCGATTCGCGCTGCTGATATGCCTGCTCAGCCTTGCTGCGTGCGGCTTTCACCTGCGCGGTGCAACGGATGTTCCCTTCAAGAGCATCCACATTCAGGGAAGCACTTTAGTCATTTCAAAACGCTTAGACCGCACGCTCAAAAACAACGACGTGAAGATACTCAAGAGTGCCGAAGATGCGGAGCTGCAGTTGGAACTGATTGGCGAGGAAAGCGAAAAGCGCATCATGTCGTTAAGTGGCAGAGGCGTAGTACGTGAATATGAGCTGTACTACCGTATTCACTACCGCACACGCTTGGCGGGTAATGAGCTATGGAGCGCGCCACAAACCATTGAGGCCAGAAGGGATTTTTCCTATGAAGATTCGCAATTGCTCGCCAAACAGGCAGAGGAAAAGCAGTTGAACGAGAACATGCAAAAAGACGTACTGAATAATCTTATGCGCAGACTGTCAGCCATCAGGAAATAAATCATGCGTCTAGAGTCTGCGCAGTTAGCACAACATTTAGCTGCCACACTTGCGCCGGTTTACGTGCTGGTGGGTGATGAGCCGCTGGCGAAAACCGAAAGCCTGGACAGTATTCGTGCTGCAGCGCGCAAGGCAGGTGCAGAAGAACGGACCAACTATATCGCAGAGCGCAACTTCAACTGGCAACAAGTGCTGCAATTCGGCCAAGCAATCTCGCTCTTCTCATCCAAGCGTATCCTGGAAATCAGCATTCCAAACGGCAAGCCCGGTGCGGATGGCGGCAAGATACTGAGCGAGCTGGCGCAATCGCCTTTTCAGGACGTCACCTCCATCATCCTGCTGCCAGAGCTGGATCGGGATGCCAGAAATAGCAGCTGGTGGAATGCCCTACAACAATCGGCGGTCGTTATACAGCTTAAGGAAATCGCGCCGGAATATCTACCACAATGGATTGCCAAGCGACTAGCGTTGCAACAACAAAGCGCGGAGCCTGCTTCGCTTTCTTTCATGGCACAGCAAGTAGAAGGCAATCTGCTGGCCGCCCATCAGGAAATCCAGAAGCTTGGCCTGCTCTACCCAGCGGGTAAGCTGGGGCATGATGAGATCGTATCCAGTGTGCTGAACGTATCGCGTTTCGATGCGTTTCAACTGGGTGAGTCCGTATTGCTGGGCGACAGTGCCCGTGCCGCGCGCATCCTGCAAGGTTTGCGTGACGAGGGCGAGCAAGCCTTGGCGGTAGTGAATCCGCTACTGTGGCAACTGCGCCCATTAATTGCACTAAAGTACGCCGAAACGCGCGGCCATAACCTAGCGCAAGCCATGACCGGTGCCCGTATTTATGGCGACCGACAGAACTTGATGCGCAAAGCATCGGCGCGCTTCAGCTTTCGACAACTGGAAGCCGCATTACAAAAGCTATGCGATATTGATAAAATGGCTAAAGGCGTACTGGAAGGCGATGCCTGGCAGGAACTTTCACGGTTATGTTTTGGTCTTGCGAAAATACGCGCAAGATCATAATTTATTGAAATATAAAGAAATTTAACATGCAAAACATTCAAGCATACATGCAGTCCATCGGTAAGGCAGCACGCGAGGCCTCGCGTGCGATGGCGCGCGCAGACACCAACACCAAAGACAATGCGTTGCTGGCCATTGCCGATGCCATCATGCGCGATAAGGCAAAGCTACTGGCTGCAAACCAGCAAGATCTGGATACCGCCAAGGCCAACGGCATGGAAGCCGCGATGCTGGATCGCCTGACGCTGACTGAAAAAGCCATCCATACCATGGCGGAAGGCTTGCGCCAGATTGCATCCCTGCCTGACCCGATTGGCGAAATGAGCGATTTCAAATATCGCCCTTCCGGCATCCAGATCGGCCGCATGCGCGTACCTTTAGGTGTCATAGGCATCATCTACGAAGCTCGCCCAAATGTGACGGTGGATGCCGCGGGCTTATGCATCAAATCCGGCAATGCCTGCATCCTGCGCGGCGGCAGTGAGGCGATTCACTGCAATCAGGCGCTGGCCAAGCTGGTACATGAAGGCTTGGCAGCAGTTGGCCTGCCTGCGGGCGCCGTACAGGTGGTGGAAACCACAGACCGTGCTGCGGTGGGTGAACTGATTACGATGAAGCAATTCGTGGACGTGATTGTGCCACGTGGTGGCAAAGGCTTGATCGAGCGCATCAGCAATGAAGCACGGATCCCAGTCATCAAACATCTGGATGGCAACTGCCACGTGTATGTGGACGACGATGCTGACATAGAGAAAGCTGTGCGCATTCTGGAGAACGCCAAAACGCAACGCCTGGGCACTTGCAATACGGCAGAATCCCTTTTGGTAGCACGCAGCATTGCTGCTACCGCCTTGCCAAAACTGGCTTCCATGCTAGTTTCCAAGGGCGTGGAGATTCGCGGTTGCGCCGAAACGCAAGCTTTGGTCAAAGAAGCCAAAGCTGCAACCGAGGAAGATTATTACACCGAATATCTGGCTGCCATTATCTCTTGCAAAGTGGTCAGTGATTTGGACGAAGCCATTGCGCACATCAACCAGCATTCCAGCCAGCATACCGAGGCGATTGTGACAGAAAATTACACCAAGGCGCGCCGATTCTTGCGCGAAGTCGATTCCAGTAGCGTGATGGTAAATGCTTCCACGCGCTTTGCGGACGGCTTTGAATATGGTTTGGGCGCGGAAATCGGCATCTCCACCGACAAGCTACATGCGCGCGGCCCAGTGGGCTTGGAAGGGCTGACGTCGTTGAAGTATATCGTTCTGGGTGACGGGCAGGTCCGCGCATAAAAACCATGAATTGGGCACATGACTGCGTTGCGCGGTGCTCGAAATCCTCATGGACTTCCATGTACATTCCGGTTTCTGCGCTCCGTGCGCCTTGTCCTGCAACCCAATTGATGGTTTTTTAATTGGCTGAGATGCGACGCATAGGCCTGCTTGGCGGAACCTTCAACCCCATTCACAACGGCCATCTGCATGTGGCTAATGAGCTGCTTAAACAACTGCAATTTGACGAAATCCGCTTCATTCCCAGCGCGGTGCCTGCCCTGAAAACCGCGCCGGAAGTTTCCGCACAAGATCGCGCAGAAATGGTGAAACTGGCGATTGCTGACAACCCGAAATTCACACTGGATTTGCGGGAACTCACACGACAGGCGCATGACACGCAAATCCCTTCCTACACCATCGATACGCTACAAAATCTGCGTACGGAGCTGGGCGAGCATGTCTCTCTTTGCCTGCTAATGGGCTACGACGCGTTTCTTGGCTTGCCCAAGTGGCATCACTGGCAAGCGCTGCTGGATTACGCACATATCGTGGTGGTGAACCGGCCGCAAGCCAGCTGGGAGCCATCGCATGAGCTCCAGCAACTGCTAAAAACACATAAAACCGATGTCCTGAACGCATTGCTGGATGCGGCTTCTGGGACGGTCTATTTTGCCAGCATACCGCCGATGGACATCTCGTCCAGCGAAGTGCGGCATCGCCTCGCATCCGGCCAGGCTGTGGATTCCATGATTCCGTCCAGTGTGCTTGGGTATATCCGGCAGCAGCATTTGTACGAAGCACCATAAATGGATACGCTCAGCCACACGCTTTGGGGTTATGGCCTGTTCGGCTATAAACGTCACGCCAAAATCGCTTTGTTGTTTGGTGCGATGCCAGACTTGATCTCGTTTGGGGCTTTTATGGTGCAAAGATTACTCAATGGCACCTGGCGTTTTGGCAAGCCACCGCTGGACATTATCCCGGACTGGCTGATTACTAATTATGCGTTCGGGCACAGTTTTGTGGTGAGCCTAGGCATCATTGCGTTAGTTACTTTTTGGCGTAGGGATATTGCCTTTGCCATGCTAGCCTGGCCGTTCCATATCGTGCTGGATTTCCCATTCCACTCCTTTGCGTATTTTCCCACGCCGATTCTCTGGCCAATCTCTGGTTTCAAGATTGATGGTATCCCGTGGACGAACTGGTACATCTGGTTCCCCAATGTCGCCGGTTTGATTCTGCTATTTGCTTATCGCCGCCGACAAAAGACCATCACCAACAAGCAATAAAAAAGCCCCCTTGCGGAGGCTTTTTACATCAGCTAACTTTCGTTAAGTCTGATTAAACACTTTTGCGACGAGAGAAGCCGAACAGTGCCAAACCAGTTGCCAGCAATGGCAGTGCCGCTGGTACTGGAGTTGGAACGAAACGAACGCCCATTACCATGTCGTCAAAGTCGCGATGCTCTGGGTGATCATCATTGAAACCAACGATGAAGTCAAACAGGTTGCCCGCTTCATCTTTGAAGCCCCATACATTTTTAAGGAAACCAATACCCAAATCAGCCGTATTAGCATCACCGTTGTTGATAGAAGCATGTCCAGCCGGTGATACGGTGCCAAAACCAAAGTCAATCGCGCCTGCAGATGCGACGTACATGGAAGCTGTATCGCCCAGGTTAGCATTAGTTTCTACAATGGTCGTACCGTTATCCATATAAAAGTTTTTGAAACCGGACTCGGAACCCAGGAATGTTGCATAGAACGTACCATCGCGCCAAGCTTCCAAGGTGCCGGTCAGGAAGTTTGTACCTGAAGGCAACACCAATGCAGGCGCTGGGGTTGGGTTAAATTTCTGATTAGTGGCTTGCGTACCTTCGCCAGTCAATACTGAACCGTAAGCATTAGCACCCACGACATCAGCCTGTGCACCTGCGGAAGCAAGCGCGAAGCCCAGTGCTACTAGTAGTTTTTTCATCTGTATACCCTCCGTATATTGATACTGCAATTTAAAAATAAAACTCAAAGAAACCGAAACGCTAAGGTTATTTCGTAATCTACGGTTTGGATATTAGTGAAATGGGGCCCATCCCTCAATAGCCCATTAGGGCTATCGAAAACCTAACATATTTTCATGCAGAAAAATGCAGGTTTCGCACAGGTACAATTAAACCAAGTTCAAAGGCTGCATATGCAGCCTTTCTTGCAGGCTCTCTATATTCTGCCAGGCGTACTCCAAAGGTGCGATGATGTTAGCCACCCAACCTGAAAGCCTTATCTGGCGAGCCTTTAGCGCTTCCACAGTCAACAGGGTATGATTGAGGCAACCCAGCTTGATGCTTACTACCATGATAACCGGCAGGTTCAATGCCAAAGCGATATCTGCCATCGTACACTGATCATCAATAGGCACCAATAGCCCACCTGCGCCTTCGACAACTACAATGTCCGCCAAACTTTTTAAGTTTTCGTATGCTTGTTGTATTTCTGCCATGTCAATTTGCACGCCATGCTTGGCTGCCGCGATATGCGGCGCAATCGGCTCGTCAAAACAATATGGATTCACCCACTCACGCGGCGCCTGCACGTTGCTGGCGGCCATCAGCTTGGCGACATCTTCGTTTTGCCAGATACCATCTATCATCTCGCAACCCGCGGCAATCGGTTTCATGCCTATAACTTTATGGCCTTGCGCGATATATTGCCGCATGAGCTTGACCGCAACATAAGTTTTGCCGACACCAGTGTCAGTACCAGTGATAAATACGCTTTCGCTCATTTGCGTTTGATGAATTGGACCGGCACGACGCCCGGCTCTGAAGACCGCATGGATACTGGCTTCCAGGCATGCCCAAACACCACCTCGAACGTGGCTGGCAGCTTGCCATTGTGGCGGAATTTCTCATAATTTTGCGCAAGATATTGCAGAAAGCCTTTGCCCATCAAGCCACGCGCGCGGCCTTGTGTAGCATTGTGTGCGCCAATGCTTTTCAAATCGCGCATCACGTCTTTCACGTCATCATAGGTCAGCGTGTAATGCTCCACATCCAGCACCGGCGCACTAAAACCCGCACGCACCAAGGCATCGCCGATGTCGTGCATATCCATAAAGCGGCTCACGTGCGTGTGACCCTGCTGACCATTAAAAAGATTGCTGGATGCGCGCAACTCCTTCAATGTATCTGGCCCAAAGGTGCTGAACATCAACAGGCTTTCCGGCTGCATCACACGATGGAACTCCGCAAATGCTTGATCCAGATCGTTACACCATTGCAACGCCAGATTGGACCAGACCATGCCCACACTGGCATCGCCAAGTGGCAAGGTCTCGATGTCCGCACAAAGCAAGGTGGGAGACACCCCCAACAAGCGCTTGAACAATGGCTGCGCAAGGCGCGTCTGCTCCAGCATCCCCAAAGCGAGATCCAGCGAAACTACATTGGCGTTGCCAAAACGCTTACCCAGCAGATAGCTGCCGCGACCCGTGCCACAACCCGCATCCAATATGGTTCTTGGCGCGATCTTCACCAGATCTAGCCGACTGGCCATCTCTTCTCGCACCAGCTTTTGCACGATGGCCGCCGCATCGTAACCATCTGCTGCACGATCAAACGATGCACGTACTCGCGCCTTGTCCAGAAAATAACCGTCCTGTCGTAACATCAAGCTGCAGGCTCCAGAAACTGGTTCAAGGTCTCCACAAACTGCTCACTGTGGGAAAGAAACGGCGCATGTGCCGCACCTGAAATGACGCGCAGGAACCCCATCGGTAGTTGTCGCGCCATCCAATGCGCGGCCTGCACGGGCGCTAGATTGTCGCGGTCACCATGAATCAGCAGTACCGGTTTACGCACGTCGGCAATTTCGCCACGCAGGTCGGTCGCCAGCAAAATCTGCAAGGCGCGCAGCAAGGTTGTCTGGGTAGGCGTCGGCTTGGTGTCAAAACCTTGCCGCAACTGTTTGATCGTCGGCCGCGCATCGCGTGCTTTCATGCACTGCAAGGTCAGAAACTGTATGATAGTTTGCTTGTAATCCTGATTCACCTTGCCAGCAAAGTCAGTGAATATCGTCTCATCTACGCCATGTTCCCAGTCCGCACGCTCCACAAAACAGGGAGTCGAACTGACCAGTATAAGTCTGCGTATCCTATCTGGTTGGTTCAGGGCAATGCGCTGTGCCACCAGCCCACCTAACGACCAGCCCAGCACATCGGAAACTCCCGGAATGACTTCTGCCACTTCGTCTGCCAGTGCATGCAGATGATACGGCTCTATCGGGCGGCTGTGTCCATGGCCGGGCAGATCCACCAGATACAGCATGTATTGCTTGGAAAATCGCTTTACCAGTGCCTGCCAGACACCGCTGTGCATGCCCCAGCCGTGTATCAACACCAGAGGCTGCCCCTGACCAACGATTTCTACATGCACGCTCATACTGCAAGCTCCTTTTCTGCCTGATTCAATGCTTCAGCCAATTTAACCACATCCTCTGTCTTGTGTGCGGCAGAAAGTGAGATTCTGAGCCGCGCAGTGTTTACCGGCACGGTAGGCGGGCGTATCGCAGGCACCAGAATGCCCTGTTTTTGTAGATACTCACCGACTCGCAAAGCATCATGATTACTGCCTATCAGCAAGGGCTGAATGGCCGTTTCCGATGGCATGAGCTGCCATCTTTTCAAATGCAGATTTTGTTTCAGCGTCGCAATCAGGTGCCGCAAATGCGCGCGCAAATCGTCGCCTTTTTCAATCAGTTTCAGCGATGCTGACAAGGTCGCAGACAAAGCCGGTGGCGCAGGCGTGCTGTATACATAGCTTTTGGCGGTTTGAATCAGATAATCGATCACCACTTGCTCCCCCGCCACAAAGGCCCCGGCCACACCGGCCGCCTTGCCCAAAGTCGCCATCATGATGATGCGCGGTGACTTGAGTCCAAAGTGGCTCAACGTGCCGCTGCCATGCTTGCCTAGCACGCCAAAGCCATGCGCATCGTCCATGTATAAATAGGCATCATATTGCTCGCATAGTTTCAGGTATTCCGGAATCGGGGCGATATCGCCATCCATACTGAACACCGCATCGGCAGCAATAATTTTGTGGCGCGCCTTGCTGGCTTGCAGCAATTTCTCCAGCGCAGCGACATCGTTATGCGCAAAGCGTTTGAACTCCGCCATCGAGTAATAACCGCCATCATTCAGGCAGGCATGGTTCAGCTTATCGGCAAATATCGCATCCCCGCGGCCCACCAGCGCGCCCAGCACGCCGATATTGGCCATATAGCCGGTGCTGAACAGCAAAGCGGCTGGCATGCCTACAAAATCGGCAAGCTGTTTTTCCAGCGTGTCATGATAACGGTGATGGCCGGTGATGAGGTTGGAAGCGCCGCTGCCCACACCGGAATTGCCCGCCGCTTGCTGCATCGCCGCAATCAATTCAGGGCGATTGGCCAGACCAAGATAATCGTTGCTGCAGAAGGAAAGATACTGGTGCTCATCTGCAGTAATTTGCTCCGCCTGCGGCGAATCCAACAATCGTCTCTGCCGCATCAGACCTTGTGTCTGGCGTTGTTCCAGCTCTTTTTTTAGCGATTCTAGCATCGAATCAAACCACTAAAATTGCAGTGGGAAATTGAAACGCGGCGACAAAGATGTGTATAAGAGACAGGCTGCAGGCTCCAGAAACTGGTTCAAGGTCTCCACAAACTGCTCACTGTGGGAAA
>OEOF01000202.1_pt1 | contig 10270 bp, 15 predicted proteins | sample 1539701 | NCBI WGS metagenome assembly OEOF01 (sample SAMEA3611561, study PRJEB23397) | activated sludge metagenome | biome: Urban; feature: Wastewater Treatment Plant; material: Activated Sludge | place: Slovenia | collected 2012-09-24 | reverse complement strand
GAGCGGGGCCGACCTGAGCGAGGCCAACCTGAGCGGGGCCAACCTGAGCGGGGCCGACCTGAGCCGGGCCGACCTGAGCGGGGCCGACCTGAGCGAGGCCGACCTGAGCGGGGCCGGCCTGCGCTGGGCCAACCTGAGCGGGGCCAACCTGAGCGGGGCCAACCTGAGCGGGGCCACAGGAAATTTCACGGTGGGGTATTTCGGCCGGCAACACGCCGTAGCCGCCGGTGGATTCATTTCAATCGGCTGTGAACACCACACGTATGACGTGTGGCTAGCTGAGTACGAGGCTATCGGTCGACAGCGCGGCTACAGCGATGATGAGATCGCCGACTACGGCGTGTGGATCAAGTTGGCCGTTGCCCGCCAGCAGCGGATTGAGGCGGGAAACAAATGAGCAAGAAAACCACGAAAATACTGGTAATTGGCAATTACCGCGCAAGAATGCAAAACGTAGCCGTATCGGATGACGGCCGCGTGGCCTGGATTGATGATACTTTGTATCAGATCCAAACAGAGACGGCTCAGAAGCAAGCCGTTCTGAAACACAGCCGCGCTCGTCACACGGACGCGGCAGCCATCGCCGCCGCGACGGCGTGGGTGTGGCAATCGCGCGGCGTCACGACGAAAGAAAACCGCACCGTCACGCTGGTACAGCGCGTCGCCCGGTGCGGCATTTACCGGACGGAACGGTCGAAAGCCAGTGTCCGCATCACCCGTTTCGATGGCAAAGAATATGCCATCGTCGCGGATAAGGAGGCCGACCATCCCTACCCCGTAGAACGGGGTGAGGTCAACATCGGCGGACTTTGGGATACCGGCGACCGGGGATAATTCAACCGTTCACGGCCGGGCTGGAACCCCGGCCGTAAAGGCGCGGCGTAGGGCGTGAATCGCCGCGAAGCAGGCTCCTACTACACAGTAGTCTATTTGGACCAATCCCACCGTCGTCAGCGCCCGGCGACGGTGGGGGTGGGGGTAGAGGTAACGAGCGCCGCATGAGCGAGTCGGGGAAGGTGAATGATGGATATTTCACATCTAAGTGAACCTGAAATATTAGACGAGCTACAGAGGTTGTATCGCGCCGAATGCGCCCGCGCCGACGCCCTAGCCGCCGAGAACGCCGCACTCCAGGCGCAACTAGCCGAACTCGCGCCCCAACCAATCACAACCAACCCGGTCAAAGAGGATTACTACCTAATAACCGGCCACAAAGAAGAAGCTGAAATCTGGTACTGGGAAGCCCTTTCCACAGAAACCGACGATTGGGAAGCCGGTGGCCGAACACGGCATTACGGCGGGGCGTGGGATACTCACCTGGGCAACGGTGACTACAAGGACATTAGTGCGAACGGAAACGAAGCCTGGGCGACCCACTGGCGCAAAATCGCATGGCTGGACGATAATGCTATTATGATTGTCCAGGATGAAAGAGACGATATATCCCCGCCGCCCCAGGAGTGGCCCATCCCCCACGGCCGGGGCGTCCGGCTTGAGGAACGAGTTTGGGAAATTGGATGTTTTACCTATTGACAATCAAGTTAATTTGATTTATACTTATAAGTATAAGCTAGAGATTGAGGATATAGAAATGCACCAATTCATGAGCAGGCCGGAAGTAAAAAAGATGATTAGTGTGAAAGGGGAACCGGCACGTAATATCATGGCGGAAACGACCCCCAACGTTGGAGAGGAATTCGACTCCTGGTGGAGTCGGGCCGGGACTTCCTACAAAGAATGGTACGGGAATTTACAGCCACACACCAATGCCACGCTCCCCGTCGCGCGGGGAAATTTCACCGACGATCAGGGCGTGAAATGGTTTGAGGACATGGTGGCCGGTTCGTTACGCTTGAGCAAGGTGGTGGACGATTACGACCAATATAAGAGATGAGAATCCGGCTTAGGTGAGGTGTGAAATGTTTGAAATCGGTAGCAAAGTCAAAGACAAATACGGCGTGGAAATGGTGGTAGTCGGATACACGTCTGACTACGCCGGAATATTGATGATTGAAACCGATGAGGTGCATACCGCGGAGTGGCATACCGAAATTGACGATTTATTAGACGTAAAGGTTGGCGACGTTTTGCGCCATGCGTACTATCTCGCTGACCTGGAGACGGTGAAATGATGCCAAAGAACACCAAAGCCCGCCACGAACAACTCCAGGCCTATGCGATGGAGCATCTCCGCCTTGACGACGACGACCGCGAACTGCTCAATCAAAATGAGGTCATCCGCGGCCTCATGGCGCAGTTCGGCTGCACGAAAGAGACAGCCCGCATCAACGTCGCCAAAGCCGCGCGGCGCAAGCGCGGCCTCATGGTAAAAGCGTGGGGCGGCTATCGGCCAGGGGCCGGCCGGCCGAACATCCGCGAACAGGTACAGCGATACATCGATGAGTCCGGCCTGGCTCATCTGGAAACGAGAGACGAAGTTAACGGCGTGGTATTCCATGATGAGATGGAATTCATACCACTTAGCGAGTTACAGTATGATGCGATTCTTGGATTCAATTGGACTTGTTTGAGGAATGCGACGCCGCCCTGCTCTTGGAAGTGTGGCAGGCCATCGAAGAATAGAAAACGCCCGCCCGTGCAGGAGGAGACACAGGCGGGCGTGGAAATCGGCGCGGGTGAAGGAGCCACACTACCCCGGCCGGAATTCCCTACTCGCGGATACCGGCCGTGAGCCGCGCCATCCGCACTTGCGTCATGTGGCCCAGATACGACCGCGCCACAATGCCCAGGATGATGATCGCCACCGGCCCAATGACGGCCGCGGCCAGTTGAATCCACAGTTGACCCTCGGCCGCGTCCAGCAGGCCGCGCGCCACCAAAATAGCGACGACCGCCGTCACAATCGAAGTCAGCGCCGCAATCCAAAACTCAGGTGATTTCCAATCGTTCGACATGCTATTTCTCCTATTTCTACTCAATCAAATCGATCAACTTCTGCAACTCATCACGCGCCACACCTTGTTTGTACAGCGCCTCATTGATGACAGTCAGCGCATAATCCAACTGCTGACCGCTTTCACCCAACGCGCCCCAGGCCGCCGCCGCCCGGTTCGCCACCTCCTGTAAGTCCACGCCCGGCGGGTCATCCGGCGGGTCGGGCGGTTCCTGTTCGCCCGGTTCCAGCGCACCCAACGTGCCGCCGCTGCTGCTCGCCCCAATCAGCGGCGACCCCGCCGCCGGCCGGTAGTTGGCCACGTCGAAATCCGTCTCGCTCGTCTCGGCGTCTTTGGTGATGACCGCCGCCGGATTCACCAGCCGCAAGTCGCCCACCACGTCCCCCTCGCCGCGCATCCGCTGGATCGGCGCCACGCTCCAGGCGTTATGGTCGAACGCGATGTCACCCGCGCCCCCCTTGCTCAGTACCGCGTTAGGCCGCGCGGCCGAGAACTCGAACACGTTATTGCGCACCACGCTATTGACGTGCTCGCGGCCAAAGGCATTGTCGGCAATGGCGATACCCTCGCTCGTTTCCGGCCCGGCCACGAACGTATTGCCGACGATCTCATGCCCGTCGAGCGCCGTGTTGTAGCCGCCGCCGGTCGTCTTGGCGTTGTTGCGCACCTCCACAAAGCGGCCGAACCAGACCACCAGGTTATCGTTGAAACGGTTCCCTCTCTGGCGCGGGAAACCATCGGCCAGGCTGCCGCGCTCGTCGCCAATGACGACCGCCGCCGGGAAGTTGCCGTTCTTCCGGTTCCGATACCGCTCATCGAGCGTATGGTAGAACACACATTTTTCGACCGTGTTATCCCGACTGCAATTGAAATAAACCAGACCGTGGTTGCTGTCGTAGCCGATACATCCCGTAATGAGCACCCGTTCCGAGCCGCGGTCAATGTTGAAGAGTTCCTTGTAGCAGTCGCCAAAAACGCAGTCACGAATAATCGAATCCAGCACGCCGACAATGGTGCAACCGCCCCCCACGGCCTCATTGCTCCGATCCACCGCCATGCCCTGGCACACCCGCACCGCCGAGCAATTCTCGATGAGCAGCCCGGTCAGCTTCTCGCTGCCCGGCCCGTTCGCCAGGAAGCCGTGCATGTAGCAGTTGAACACGTGCACGTCCTGAATGATGACATGCGACGCCGACACAGCGATACCCGGCCCCTTGCTATTGCGACCGCGCAAATTGCGAATTGTTACACCCGGCGCTTTCACGGCGAACAATGCCCCGCCGTCCTTTTCCAGCGTCTGGCTATTCCAACCACCGTCGAATACCGGCGCATGGCCCGGCGCGGCCTGCCACGTCGTATCTGCCACGTCAACCCGCAACGTCTCATCATAGACGCCGCTCAGGATGTTGAACACGTCGCCCGGCTTGGCCGCGCTCATGGCCGCGCCAATCGTGGCAAAATCGCCGCCTTCGCCTACTGTATGAACTGCCATTCTAAAATCCTCCGTTGGGCCGTTCAGCCCGGCACAGTTCGATCAACCGTACCAACAATCCGCGCCGCTTGGCGACGTTGACCAGCGACACGGCCCGCGTCGCCTGCGTGTCGCCGGTAACGCTGCCATCCATCCCAAGCTCAAACGCCAGATTAGTCATCTCATCCAGCGAAAAGCGGTTCTCAATCGTCCGCGCTAGTCGCCCCAGGTCGCCCGGCGACACGACCCGCGCCCGCGCTGCTGGTTCGGGCGGCGGTTCCTGCCCCGTCGCCTCACGAAACAGCGCCGCCAACCGCCGGGCATAGGCGATCCATTCCTCTAGGAGCGCGTGGTCAGCGATGCGGCCCTCGCGCAACTCGGCGATCTGATTGCGCAAGTCGTCTATCTCGCTCTGTTGCGCATCCTGTCGCGCCTGATTGCTGACCATCGCCCGCTCCAGGCTTTCGATAATCGACGCCCGCGCCGACGCTCGCCATATCCAACTGACCGCCAGCACGGCCAGGGCCAGGCCGACAATAATCACCGCTGCAAAATCCGTCACGGCCGCCACCTGTCGCGCCGCACGGCCAGCGCCAGCGCCAACGCCGCCACGCCCAGCACCTCATAGCGCAGAATGAACGACAATAGCATCGTCTGCCGCCCATCCAGCGCCTCCGGCCACCACAGGAACAGCGCGTAGAACACCACGTGCCCGGCGGCGACCATCCCGGCGGCAAAGGCCAGTGGTCGCAGCGGCGGCCGTCTACCGCCGACGATGAACGCCGCCACGAGCAGCGCGGCATAACCGGCAAATAGCCCGGCCTGCATCAACGTGGCCGTTTGCTCAGGCGTCACGTCTATCGCGCATCTCCAGGTACGCCCACAGCGGCCAACGATTCGACCCCACCGGCCTCCTCGATCATCTGTAGTAGCGCCCGGCGCTCGCCGTCACTGAGACGTTCCAGCGCCGCTGCCGCGCCCTGTTCGGCCAGGCGCTTATCCAGTTCGGCGTGAACCTGGCGCATCTCCTCGCGGATCGCCGACCTCTTTTCGTCCAGCGTGTGAATCTCTTTTTCCAGTTGCTCAACGGTCATATTGGTCAGGTTTTTCATCTTAATCCTCTCGTGATTGTTGCTTTGGTGGGGCTACCGTAACACGCGGCGTCCCAAATACCGTCTGATTGGCGATGCCCGCCGCGTTGTCGCCACGGATATACCGCCGCAAATCTCTGTTCCATGCCGCCTCTTTAGCGGCCTCGGCCAGAATATCAGGCCGGTTGCTGAGGCCAATGGGGAAGCCGACGCGGGTGAGGATCGCCTGGTCGAAGACGATTCTCGCGGCGTTGGCTTCCTCTTCGGCCCGCTTGCCCTGCACATGCAACGCCCGGCCCAGGTCGAGCGCCGCCTGCCACGGTAGCGAGAAGAGCAGCCGACCGTTGTGCAGCAGCAGCACGCGGTCGCCCTCCTGCCGCACCGTCACCTGTTTCATTTCGCCCGGCGAGATGTCCATTTTACAGTTTGAAAATCTTATCCGAGCCGTTCGACCACGCGACGGTAATGTCGCCGCCGTTTGGCGTGACGGGCAAGCCGGTCGCCGTGTCGATGTTGAAGATCAGGCGGCTGGTCGATTCCGTGCCCGTGTCCTTGTAGCCGTCGATACTCTCACACGGATCGCCGGTCACGGCCGAAAACGTCACGTCGGCCGCGTCGGCCACGCCGTTAGTCGCCGTCTTGCTGCTCAGCGCCGCGCTCGTGGCGACCCGCGAACCCGCCGCCCGGTCATCCAGATTGTCATCGACGGCCAGGTCGATGGTGTCGTCAGCCTCGTCGATGAGCACGATCTTGATCGTGTTCGCGTCCCAGTCGATGTCACCGGCCAGGAATCCTTCGCGGCCCTTGTCGTACAGTGCGTTAGCCATCTTATTTATCCTCTACTGTGATTTCTATTGTGCCGTCCAACGTCTCGCCGTTGACGGCCGTTACAATCCGGTTCGTCACCTTATAGGTCGTTCCCACTACACCGCCGGAGAGTTTCACCCCGGCCGCCTTCGTCATGCTCATGGCGTCCGCCTCGGCCAGGCCGTCCGGCACAGTCCAGTCGGATGACACGATGCTGTCGGCGGCAAAGACGCCATCGCCTTGCAGCCGTTCTGTCCAGTCTACGCCGAACCATTCAATTGAATGCGGGTCTTTGGTAAACGAATTCTGCGCCATCAATCCTCCACGTGATAAACGCGCCGCTTAAACGGCACGGCGTACACCTGCCCCTCGGCCGCCACCCGGTAGACGCGATTGCCGGCCGCCACGCGGTAGATGGTGAGCGTCGGCAGGAAGCGGGCGATAAGGATCAGCCAGCCGAACGATTCAGCCGACGGGATGCCCAACGGCCCGATAGCCACCGGCCCGACGGTCAGCGCCGCGCTGCCGAACATTTCGACCGACGCGACGGCCGCGGGCGTGACGACAATCGCGCCACGAGAAAACAGGCTCAGGCCGATACTCTCCAGACTGGCGATAGCGTCGGGCGATAACGCCACCCCGCCCGGCACAAGCGCGGCCAGCCCCACGCCCTCGCCCGACGGGACGCCAATCGGCGCGATAGTAGCCACCGCCGACAGGGCAGGGGCAGCGACCGCCTCAAGCGACCCGACCCCATTAGGCGCGATGCCATGCGCGCCGGGGATGACAATCGCCGCGCCGACGCTTTCGGCCGAAACGACGCCAGCGCCGACGGCGACGCCGACCACGCCCGACAGACTGGCCGCCCCAACGCTCTCAGCCGATGCGACGCCCGGCGGCGTGACGGTCACCGCGCCGGGTGTTACCACGGCTGCGGCGACACTTTCGCCCGATGCGACGCCATCCGGCGCGACCAGCAGCGTCCCGGCTGTCACCAGCGCCGCGCCAAACGCCCCGGCCCCGGCCACCGAACCGGCGACGATGACGACCCCGCCGGGCATGACGACGGCAGTCCCAACGCTTTCGCCCGATGCAATCGCGGCGGCCGTCACGGCCACCCCCGTGGTCAGCCCTACCGGCCCGAACGTTTCGCCCGACAACACGCTGCCGGGCAGGATGGTAATCGCCCCAATCTGGACACCCGGCGCGGCCACGCTTTCGGCTGTGGCTACGCTGTCGGTGACGGTGATCTCGAACTCGACGATGACCGCCACCCCGCCAAACGCCTCACCCGACGGGATGGCCTCGGCGCTGACGACCGGCCCGCCCTGTGCGACGGTCGCGCCCACCGACCGGAAGGCCGAGGCAATCTCGCCCGCCTCGACCACGGTCTGGGTCGTAGCGAGGAACGGCTCGACGACGATCTCCTGTGTGGCGACGCCGTTCACCACATCAATCGTCGTCGTGCCGGGGGCAACGGTCGCTTCGCTCAGCGCCTCGCCCGTGGGGATGCCTTCGACCGTCACCGTCTGCGCCGTCGCGCCGATGACGTAATCGATGATCAGTTGCGGCCGGTCGGTTGGACTGTCGGCCATGTGAAAGCGAAACAGCCCGCCCGCGCCGTTGTCGTGCAGCACGATCAGGATGTCGCTCACGCCCTCTGTCCAGCCCGGCAGGTTCAACACCTCCTGAAAGGCCGCCGCCAGGTCGGGCGATTGGTTGTACTGGTTTAAGCCAATGTTTGAGGCGCTCCATACCGCGCCGTTCTCGGTCAGGGTGCGGCCGGAGATGTCGCCCGCCGTGGCCGACAGTGGGGCCGGACTGGCGCTTAATTCCATTTTCGCCGTCAGGATCGGGTCATCGTACAGAACGGTAAATAGCCGCAGATAGGTGTGGATCGCCGTTGCCCCGGCCGGTACGGGGATGTCGGGGAAGTGGAAGGCGGCATAGGGCTGGGTGGCGTTGACATTGCCCGATGTCGTCGTCAGGTACATGCTGCCGTTCGAGAATTCCAGCGCGTCGTCGGCGCTGTCGTTGAGCGTGGTTGTGTAGCGGTTGCCGCTCAACGTCGGCACACCGAACGATTCCACCCCGCCGATAGCGTTAGGCGCGATGGTCGCTGACCCACTGGAAACAGTCACCCCGTTGACGTTCGCATCCGACGTGATACCCGCCGGAGTGATGGCGACCGCGCCGGGGGCCAGCAACGCCCCGCCAAACGCTTCGGTCGTGGCGATGTCGCCGGCCACGATGCCGCCTACGGCCAACAGGACGGCCGCGCCGACACTCTCGGATGAGGCCATACCGCTGGGGGCAATCGCAACGCCGCCCGGTGCGAGGGAGGGAGAGGGCACGCTTTCAACCGACCCGACGCCGCTGGGGGCGACCATCGCCCCAGCCGCCAGCGCGGGCGAGCCGACGCTCTCGGCGCTGCCTACGGCCGCCGGGGAGATAGCGACCACGCCGGGCGCAATGGTCGCCGGATTGACATTTTCTCCCGACCCGATGACTGACGGCGCGACCGTCACCGCGCCCCGACCGACAACCGGCCCAGGGACACTTTCGGCAGTTGCCAATGACGACGGCACGACGGTCGCCGTGCCCTGCCCCACCGTCGGCACGGGCACGCTTTGTGCGGTCGCCACCGAAGACGGGGCCACCACGACCCCGCCCGTCGTGACGATTGCCGACGGCACATTGCCCGCCGACGCGATACTGCCCGGCAGCACCGACACCGGCCCGCGCCCTACCGTCGCCGCGCCGATACTCTCCAGCGACGTGAAGCTGCCGGGTGCGACGGCCACCGGGCCGGGCGCGGCCGTCGGCGAGGGAACGTTGCCGGCCGACGCAATCGCGCCGACGGCGGCGATGTTCAGGCCCAGGCCCAGACCACCGAACGCCTGGGCTGTAGCGATACCCGCCGACGGGGTGATGCTCTGCGGCGCGGCCGACGCGGGCAGGAATTCGACGAGCACGGCCGCCTGTGGGTTGCTCTGTGACTGGGTGATGTAGTAATCCCCCAGCGTCCCCTCGTCGTCCGCCCAGCCGCCCCATCCGGCTACCTCGCTGTTGCCGGTTCCAGCCCGGAGGTCGTACTGCTCGGTGAGATCGACCGTATCCCAGGTTGGCACACTGCTGGCGTGCGTCGTTACCGCCGCCATTACGACCCCGCCGCCAAAATCAGCTATCGTCAGAACCGCTTCCGGCGATACTATATCCGTGTTCGTTTCGGCTATCGGCGATGTTTGGGCCGCGCCGGTCAACGTGTCGGCGGCAATAATACAGCCCTGCACGGTCTGCGAGAACGTGACAACGATGTTACCCGCGCTGCTGGACGGGTTAATCAGATAGTAGATCGATGTTCGGTACGTGCGGCTCGCGCCGGTATGCCGCAACGTCACCGCCTCGGTCAACGCCACCCCGCCGAATGTCACCGACGATACGCCGTATGTGCCGGTGTCGTTGCTTCCCAGACCATGAACACGCACAACCAATATCCGGTTCGTCCCAGTGGCAGGCGTATACGATGACAGCGTATAGCTGTTGGCATTCGTCGTAGACGATGTAGTCGTGTGCCCGGCTACAGCAACGGCCATGAGTTGTTACGCCTCTGTCGCCTCCGGTTCGGTGTCCGGCCCGATCTCAGCCAATAGTTGTTTCAACACGACAATCGCGCCCTGCTGGGCGACGATCTGCCGGTTCGCGTCCTCAAAGAAGGCGGCTAGCTCCTGTTCCAGGGCCGCGATCTTGTCCCTCAGCACGTCGATAAAGTGATTGTTGTCCATAAATCCACTCCTGTTTTACGTCGCGCTCGCCAATTCGCGGGTCACGCCATTGGTGAATCGCGCATACAATTTCTGCACCCCGGCCACTTCCTGCGCCCACAGGTAAACGAACCCTGCCGGCGGTGCGCCCGCCGAAGATGTCCTTTGTTCAAACAGTATCGCCCCGCTGCTCGGCGTTTGTGTGGTATCTCCGACGACGAC
>OEOF01000200.1_pt1 | contig 10380 bp, 6 predicted proteins | sample 1539701 | NCBI WGS metagenome assembly OEOF01 (sample SAMEA3611561, study PRJEB23397) | activated sludge metagenome | biome: Urban; feature: Wastewater Treatment Plant; material: Activated Sludge | place: Slovenia | collected 2012-09-24 | reverse complement strand
ACATTACACGGTGCAGAATACGCCGCCGCTGATTGTGTGCGGCGTAGAATTCGACACGGAGCAGTTTGAGGCCAGCTTGAGCGAGCAAGCGGGGCGCAAGGTGAAGATACAAACGCAAGCGCAAACGCGCGGTGACAAGCGCGTGTGGTTGAAAATGGCGCAGAAGAACGCCGAGCTGGCGCTGACGCAGCGGGCATCGTCCACAGCCAATCAGGAAGCGCGTCTGCAAGCCATGCGCGAGGCGCTGCATTTGCCGGAAAGCGCGGAACGATTCGAGTGTTTCGACATCAGCCATACGATGGGCGAGGCGACGGTGGCGAGCTGCGTGGTGTTCGACAAAGGCGCGATGCAGAACAGCGAGTACCGCCGCTACAATATCACCAACATCACGCCGGGCGACGATTACGCCGCGATGCGCGAGGTACTGACAAGAAGGTATAGAAAGGTCGCCGAAGGCGAAGGCAAGCGCCCCGACGTGGTGTTTATCGATGGCGGCAAAGGCCAGCTGGGCGTGGCGATTGAGGTGATGAACGAGGTCGGTTTGAGCGATATTCAGCTCATCGGCATTGCCAAAGGCGAAGACCGCAAGCCCGGCCTGGAGACCTTGATTGTTGCGGATACCGGCGAGATGCTGAACTTGCCGACGGATAACACTGGTTTTCATTTGTTGCAGCATATCCGCGACGAGGCGCACCGATTCGCCATCTCCGGCCACCGCGCCAAACGCGGCAAGGCGCGTGTCAAGTCGAGCCTTGAGGAAATCGATGGAATTGGTGCAAAACGACGCAAGGCACTTTTAACGCGCTTTGGTGGCCTGGACGGCGTAAAAAATGCTAGCATAGATGAACTGGCACAGGTGGAAGGCATCAGCCCGAACCTGGCAAAAACCATATACGATGAACTTCATTAGGTAGACGGCATTAAATGCAGTGGAACATCCCGAATATCCTGACCGTGCTGCGCATTGCGTTGATTCCGCTGTTCGTCGGTATCTTCTATTTGCCAAAGTCTTCTTTCGACATCTTTGGTTTCCCCGCGCATTGGGTTAACCTGACGGCGGCGGTAATCTTTGCCGTGGCGAGTTTTACAGACTGGCTGGATGGCTGGTGGGCGCGCAAATATCATCAAACCAGCAGTTTTGGCGCGTTCCTCGATCCGGTAGCGGACAAGCTGATGGTGGCTGCAGCGTTAATCGTATTGGTGGAGTTTGAGCGGATTGGTGCAGTGATTGCACTGGTTATTATCGGCCGCGAAATTGCCGTTAGCGCTTTGCGTGAGTGGATGGCCGGAACTGGCGAGCGCGGCAGTGTGGCAGTAGCGCAGATCGGCAAATGGAAGACAGCGATGCAAATGATTGCAATTGAACTGTTATTGTATTGGGACAAGGTCGGTAGTTTCGATACGCGTTTCTACGGACGTATCCTGATTGTCGTTGCGGCGATTCTGACGCTGGTTTCCATGGCCTATTATCTTAAGGCAGCCTGGCCGCAAATCAGCCGTGCCGATTGATTTTGAAGGCAAATCTCGCGTGCGCGTTTCATTGTGGGCGGCATTGCCTCGCAAGGCAGCCTGCAAGCGCTTCTGCTGGCATTGATAGCTGCAATGAAAAAAAAGGAGTTTTTTGCAAAGCTGCCTTGACACTTTTCTAAAAGTCGCTAGAATGCTCGCTTCTTTACGAAGACGCGGGAATAGCTCAGTTGGTAGAGCGCAACCTTGCCAAGGTTGAGGTCGCGAGTTCGAGACTCGTTTCCCGCTCCAAATTTTTAAAAAAGGGATTGCATCAGCTTTCCCTTTTTTAGTTTTAAGCATTTATTTTGAGTAGAGTTACTCGGTGCTTTCAACGGCGCGTTAGCAAAGCGGTTATGCAGTGGATTGCAAATCCATCTAGGGCGGTTCGACTCCGCCACGCGCCTCCACACTTAACCCCCCCTTCTAATCATTTTTCTGCAGGCATGGTTTTTGCACGCATTTTTCGATGAATGTTGCTTGCAGCGCGCAAATGGCCGAAATCAAGGCTTTTTATAGTCCTAATCGTTGAATTCAGGTTTAAAATGCGCTGTAAAATGCTGTAATTATTAGAAAAAATGCATTAAAGTAATGCACTTGTGGTCACTATAGATGACGAAAAATGAACATGAATGATGTGTCGGATGAGATGCAGTCTGCGGCGGCGCTACATCAGGTGCAGGATAGCCTGCTGGAATGCCTGTCGGTGGTATGCCGCATGCATGGCATTACCATCTCCCAGGATGCGCTGATTGCAGGATTGCCTTTGAACCTGTCTCTTATACACATCTAGATGTGTATAAGAGACAGACATTACACGGTGCAGAATACGCCGCCGCTGATTGTGTGCGGCGTAGAATTCGACACGGAGCAGTTTGAGGCCAGCTTGAGCGAGCAAGCGGGGCGCAAGGTGAAGATACAAACGCAAGCGCAAACGCGCGGTGACAAGCGCGTGTGGTTGAAAATGGCGCAGAAGAACGCCGAGCTGGCGCTGACGCAGCGGGCATCGTCCACAGCCAATCAGGAAGCGCGTCTGCAAGCCATGCGCGAGGCGCTGCATTTGCCGGAAAGCGCGGAACGATTCGAGTGTTTCGACATCAGCCATACGATGGGCGAGGCGACGGTGGCGAGCTGCGTGGTGTTCGACAAAGGCGCGATGCAGAACAGCGAGTACCGCCGCTACAATATCACCAACATCACGCCGGGCGACGATTACGCCGCGATGCGCGAGGTACTGACAAGAAGGTATAGAAAGGTCGCCGAAGGCGAAGGCAAGCGCCCCGACGTGGTGTTTATCGATGGCGGCAAAGGCCAGCTGGGCGTGGCGATTGAGGTGATGAACGAGGTCGGTTTGAGCGATATTCAGCTCATCGGCATTGCCAAAGGCGAAGACCGCAAGCCCGGCCTGGAGACCTTGATTGTTGCGGATACCGGCGAGATGCTGAACTTGCCGACGGATAACACTGGTTTTCATTTGTTGCAGCATATCCGCGACGAGGCGCACCGATTCGCCATCTCCGGCCACCGCGCCAAACGCGGCAAGGCGCGTGTCAAGTCGAGCCTTGAGGAAATCGATGGAATTGGTGCAAAACGACGCAAGGCACTTTTAACGCGCTTTGGTGGCCTGGACGGCGTAAAAAATGCTAGCATAGATGAACTGGCACAGGTGGAAGGCATCAGCCCGAACCTGGCAAAAACCATATACGATGAACTTCATTAGGTAGACGGCATTAAATGCAGTGGAACATCCCGAATATCCTGACCGTGCTGCGCATTGCGTTGATTCCGCTGTTCGTCGGTATCTTCTATTTGCCAAAGTCTTCTTTCGACATCTTTGGTTTCCCCGCGCATTGGGTTAACCTGACGGCGGCGGTAATCTTTGCCGTGGCGAGTTTTACAGACTGGCTGGATGGCTGGTGGGCGCGCAAATATCATCAAACCAGCAGTTTTGGCGCGTTCCTCGATCCGGTAGCGGACAAGCTGATGGTGGCTGCAGCGTTAATCGTATTGGTGGAGTTTGAGCGGATTGGTGCAGTGATTGCACTGGTTATTATCGGCCGCGAAATTGCCGTTAGCGCTTTGCGTGAGTGGATGGCCGGAACTGGCGAGCGCGGCAGTGTGGCAGTAGCGCAGATCGGCAAATGGAAGACAGCGATGCAAATGATTGCAATTGAACTGTTATTGTATTGGGACAAGGTCGGTAGTTTCGATACGCGTTTCTACGGACGTATCCTGATTGTCGTTGCGGCGATTCTGACGCTGGTTTCCATGGCCTATTATCTTAAGGCAGCCTGGCCGCAAATCAGCCGTGCCGATTGATTTTGAAGGCAAATCTCGCGTGCGCGTTTCATTGTGGGCGGCATTGCCTCGCAAGGCAGCCTGCAAGCGCTTCTGCTGGCATTGATAGCTGCAATGAAAAAAAAGGAGTTTTTTGCAAAGCTGCCTTGACACTTTTCTAAAAGTCGCTAGAATGCTCGCTTCTTTACGAAGACGCGGGAATAGCTCAGTTGGTAGAGCGCAACCTTGCCAAGGTTGAGGTCGCGAGTTCGAGACTCGTTTCCCGCTCCAAATTTTTAAAAAAGGGATTGCATCAGCTTTCCCTTTTTTAGTTTTAAGCATTTATTTTGAGTAGAGTTACTCGGTGCTTTCAACGGCGCGTTAGCAAAGCGGTTATGCAGTGGATTGCAAATCCATCTAGGGCGGTTCGACTCCGCCACGCGCCTCCACACTTAACCCCCCCTTCTAATCATTTTTCTGCAGGCATGGTTTTTGCACGCATTTTTCGATGAATGTTGCTTGCAGCGCGCAAATGGCCGAAATCAAGGCTTTTTATAGTCCTAATCGTTGAATTCAGGTTTAAAATGCGCTGTAAAATGCTGTAATTATTAGAAAAAATGCATTAAAGTAATGCACTTGTGGTCACTATAGATGACGAAAAATGAACATGAATGATGTGTCGGATGAGATGCAGTCTGCGGCGGCGCTACATCAGGTGCAGGATAGCCTGCTGGAATGCCTGTCGGTGGTATGCCGCATGCATGGCATTACCATCTCCCAGGATGCGCTGATTGCAGGATTGCCTTTGAACAAGGGGCGCTTGTCGCCTGCATTGTTCAAGCGAGCTGCCGAGCGTGCCAATCTGGCAAGCAATGTGCTGAAAAAGCCCTTGGAAGCGATTCAGGCGGAATTTCTGCCTGTGATCCTGCTATTGCAGAACGAAGAAGCTTGCCTGTTTTTAGGCTGGGATGCGGAGAAACGTCATGCGCGAGTTATTTTTCCGGAACTGGGTGATGCCGAGGTGCAACTGCCGATTGCGGAGTTGGCCGAGCGCTACGCCGGTTATGCTATCGCCGCCAAGCCTAAGTTCAAGTTCGATCAGCGCGCTCCAGGCGTTGGCAAGGTGTATCTCAAACATTGGTTCTGGGGCACGCTGGCTGAGAACAAACTGATCTATCGTGACATCATGCTGGCAGCATTCCTGATTAATCTGTTTGCGCTTGCGATGCCAATTTTTACGATGAACGTTTATGATCGGATCGTGCCTAACCGCTCGGTGGAAACCTTGTGGGTGCTGGTGGCGGGCATTGCTCTGGTGGTCTGCGCCGATGTCGTGTTGCGATCCATCCGAGGCTATTTCCTGGACTGGGCCAGCCATCGGGTAGATATTAAGCTGGCGGCGCGTATCATGGAACAAGTGTTAGGTACGCGTTTCGAGATGCGGCCAAGCTCGGCTGGTTCATTCGCTTCCAATTTGCGCGCTTTCGAGACCATACGCGATTTTATTACCTCAACCACTATTATCGCATTGATTGATATTCCTTTTGCCCTTATTTTTATACTGGTAATCGCCTGGATATCGCCTTTTATGATTATCCCGGTGCTAATTGGTGCCGCAGTACTGCTGATTTATGCTTTCAGCGTGCAAATCAAGATGCAGGAGCTCTCCGAAACCATGTTTCGCGCCAGTGCAGTGCGTAATGCCACTCTGATTGAAAGTCTAGTTGGCCTGGAAACAATCAAGGCGTTGGGGATAGAGGGTTATATGCAGCGCAAATGGGAGCAAAGTTCGCGCTTTTTGACTGAGGTAGGCGGAAAGCTGAAATTGCTGTCTTCGTCTATCGGTAACGGGTCAAATGGCATTCAGCAGTTGGTAAATGTGATACTGGTATTGCTGGGCGTTTATCTGGTGATCCAGGGTGATATGACCATGGGTGGTTTGATCGCTAGCACCATGTTGGCAGGGCGTGCGCTAGCGCCGATCGCACAGTCGGCAGGCTTGATGACGCAATATCATAACGCTGCCACGGCGCTTACTTCGCTGAATGAAGTGATGAGCAAACCAGTGGAGCGACCCAAAGAATCGAATTTTGTTTCCCGCAATGCGTTTGCCGGTGATATTGAGTTCAAAGATGTCAGTTTCAACTACCCTGGCACAGACATCGTTGCATTGAAGAATGTTTCTTTCAAAATACGCGCCGGTGAGCATGTGGCAGTGCTTGGACGCATGGGCTCGGGCAAGTCAACTTTGCAAAAACTCATTCTTGGCCTGTACCGGCCGACTTCTGGTGCGATCCTGATTGATGGCATTGATGCGCGCCAGATCGACCCAGCTGAACTTCGTCGTAGCATTGGTTATGTGCAGCAGGAAACCAACCTGTTTTTTGGCACTATACGTGAGAACATCTGTATTGCGGCGCCGCATGCCGAGGATGTGCAGGTGTTGAGGGCCGCTAATATCGGCGGGATAGCCGAGTTCGTCAACACGCATCCTAAGGGTTTTGATATGCCGGTGGGTGAACGCGGTGAGACGCTTTCAGGAGGACAACGCCAAGGGGTGGGTATCGCCAGAGCGATGATTAACAACCCTTCTATCATTCTGTTGGATGAGCCAACCAGTGCGATGGATCATTCGGGTGAGGATTATGTGCGGGCACGCCTGAAAGAAGCTTCGGAAGGCAAGACAGTGATGGTGATTACCCATCGGTCGGCCTTATTCGATCTAGTGAGCCGTATTATTGTGATTGATGCCGGCAAGGTAGTGGCTGATGGAGGCAAGGATCAAGTCATTGATGCTTTGCGTAACGGCAGAATAGGTAAGGCGGCATGAGTCAGCAACTGTTTGAAAAGTTGGCCGGACTGCATGCGTTTTTCAAGGCGCGCCCCTGGTTGAGCAAGCCAGTGCATGTGTTGCTGGAGAAATGGGCGCCGGCGCGCACCAAAGAAGAACATGCATGGGAGGAGGAGGCAGATCTTGCCATACTGGAGCAGGCGCCACTGCGTGCGCGGAAGATGTTGTACTGGACAGGTGCCGCACTAGCCGTGTTGCTGCTGTGGTCCGGCGTGACCAAGATAGACGAGGTGACGCGCGGCGATGCGCGCGTGATTCCTTCCAAACAAGTACAAGTGGTGCAATCGCTGGATGGCGGGATTGTATCCGAGTTGTTGGTGCATGAAGGACAAGTAGTCAAAGAGGGTGAGCCCTTGGTTCGCATTGACAAGACACGGGCAGTGTCCTCTTTGCGTGAAAACCGCTCGCAATATCTGTCATTACTTGCCAAACAATCACGTTTGCAAGCCTTGGCAGCAGGGCGCGCGTTTAGCCCGCCCGAGGAGGTTGAAAAAGAAGCGCCAGATGTCTATGCGCAGGAGAGGGCGCTTTATGTGGCTAGCAATGAAGAACTGGCTTCCCAGATTGCGATTGCCAACGAGCAGTTGAACCAGCGTGAGCGTGAGCTGGCTGAGATGCGTGCCAAATTGGAGCAGGCACAAAAAGGCTATGACTTAACAGGTCGGGAGTTAGCTGTAACTCGCCCGCTGGAAGCTAGTGGGGCTGTTTCGGAAGTAGATTTGCTCAGACTGGAGCGTGATGCGGCGCGCTTGCTAGGTGAGCGAGATCAGGCCAAAGCGCAGATTGGTCGTGTGCAAGCGGCGATTGCCGAAGCCAATCGAAAAATCGGCGAGACTCAACAAAGTTTTCGCAGCAAAGTACGTGCAGAATTGTCTGAAACTACCGCCAAGCTGAACGCGTTGACTGAAGCCAGTGTGGCTTTAAGTGACAAAGTGAAACAATCTACACTCAAATCGCCTGTCAATGGGACTGTCAGCCGCTTGTTTTTCAACACCGTGGGTGGCGTGATACAGCCTGGTAAAGAGGTGTTAGAGCTGGTGCCGACAGACGATGCGTTGGTGCTGGAAACCAAGATCCAGCCTAAGGACATTGCATTTGTGAGCTTGGATCAGCGTGCAAACGTTAAACTAACGGCCTACGATTACACCATTTATGGCACGATGGAAGCTAAAGTTCAGAGTATTTCTGCCGATACGGTATTAGATGATAAAGGTAACGCTTTCTATATCGTCAAGGTGCGAACCTTAAAGCCGACGCTAGGTGAGGGGTTGCCCATTATTCCTGGCATGGTGGCGCAGGTGGATATTATTACCGGTAAGAAATCCGTACTTTCCTACCTGCTGAAACCAGTATTGAAAGCCAAGGCCTACGCTTTTACGGAGAGATGATGCGCGACATATTTGTTTGCCCACATGGCAATATGCTGGAAAACTGGACCGAGGCCTGCCCCGGTGCCATGATTGCCAGCTCAGTCGTCACAGTGCCGGTAAATGAGCCAGTGCTATTCTGGGTGCATGCCAACACCAGCAATCAAGCCTGGCTGGAGCGAACCATGGTAGACATCACCAGAAAATTCCAGATTTCCAAAATCGTGGTTCTTGCTAATACGCCTAACCAAGCCGAAGCTATGGCAATGCTTGGTAAGGGGGCGGCGGGCTATTGCCATGCCTATAGCCCAGCCAGCGTGCTGAAGGAGTTGAAAACCGTAATCACGCATGGTGGAATCTGGCTTGGGCGAGATTTGCTGCAGACATTGATAGAAGCCAGCAAGCCTTTGGTGCATAGCGCGGAAGCAGAAGTGAAGCAAGCGCTGGATTTATTGACCTCACGGGAAAAAGAGGTTGCGCTGGAAGCTGCCAAAGGCTTGAGCAACAAAGAAATTGCTCGGGTGCTTGATATTACCGAGCGTACCGTTAAAGCACATATTTCTGCCACACTAGAGCGTTTGGGTTTGAAAGATAGGTTACAGCTCGCTTTGGTGCTCAATAGCAAAGCGCAAGATGTACGTTTGCCGCATGCCATTACATCTAAGTCTACAAAAAACATAGAACCCAAGCCGACAACCATGGCTGACAAATCTCTTGCAGAAGGTGTCCCGCTCAAAAAAAAGCTTGAATTGGCTGCCTGATCAGGTAGTCAGCCAGGTGATCTCCTTATTGTCCTTCAGGACAATATCCAGCCCGTCAGTTTTTTATTTAATATGCACAATAGGCGTGTTTTGTACGCGCGAATCGAATAGAAGTCAAAGGACATTATTATGGCAGCACTCGGTACAGTAGTTGCAATCAACGGCACAACGGATGCAGTGAAAAACGTCATAGTCGTAACGGAAAGCGGGGTTAAGAAGCCGTTGCGCTTGGGGGATACTATTCAACCGGGTGACACTATTATCACGCCTAATGGAGTGATTGTTGAACTGCAATTGCAAAACGGCAAAGTGATGCAAGTGTTTGCCGAGCAACTTGTGAAGTTTACGCCAGAATTTGCAGATGCGATTCCACCTAGCTCAGGGGATAGCGCTGTAGATCAAGCGACCATTCAGGCTGTAATCAAAGCCATTAACGAAGGGCGCGATATAGGTGAGGTTCTAGAAGAGACGGCAGCCGGTTTAAGTGGTGGAGGCTCCACTGTATATGGTTTCGATATTGTGAATTTGTTGCGGATAGTTGAGCAGTTGAATCCTGTAGCTTTCCAGTTTGAATCTGGTCGTATTGAGATTCCAGAAATCAATTTTGCATTTGCCGATCCTAATCAAGGCGCATTTTCTGGCGCCCCGGCTACCCCTCCTGTGGATAATCTTCCAGTGGCAGTCAACGATACCGTGAACGCGACGGAAGATGCGGTGTTTAATGGTAATCTGGCGGCTAATGACACATCTAGCGCGGATGGTGGCAACGTGTGGGCACTGGGTACGGGGGCGACTCACGGCACCGTTATTATTAACGCGAACGGCACATTTAGCTACACGCCGAACGCTAACTATAACGGCCCGGATAGCTTTACTTACACTATTACAGATGCCGACGGTGATATTTCCACCGCAACTGTTACAGTCAATGTGGCGGCGGTTAACGATATTCCCGTGGCTAATCCTGATGTGGCCTCAACACCAATCAATACGGCAATCAACAATATCAATGTCAAAGCTAACGATATAGATGCGGATGGTGACACGCTAATAGTAAGTAGCCCTGTACTCGCCAATCCTGCTTTGGGCACGGTGACCCTAAACCCGGATGGCACCATTAATTTTGTTCCTGCACCCACAACCACTGGTCCGGTCATTATCAACTACACACTTAGCGATAATAATGGAGGCACCAGTGTCGGTACGCTCACAGTCAATGTGGGCAACAATACGCCACCGACGGGCGCCAATAATACTTTTACTTTTGACGAGGACACTAGCAAAACTTTTGCTGCAAGTGATTTTGGGTTTAACGACGTAGACCTGGGGCAAACACTGCTCACAGTGCGTATAGATAGTCTGCCATCTGCTGGCAGCCTGAAGTTGAATGGCACGGATGTGATTGCTGGGCAAATTATCCTACAGGCACAATTGGGTAATCTGGTGTTCACGCCAGCGCCAAATGCAAATGGTGCGAATTACGCTAGCTTTACATTCAGCGTGCAAGATAATCTGGGCGCTTTTGACACAACGCCTAATACCATTACGCTCAATGTTACTCCAGTCAACGACGCCCCGGTGCTGAGCTTCAGCAACACCATTGCCAGCCTCACCGAAG
>OEOF01000198.1_pt1 | contig 10411 bp, 12 predicted proteins | sample 1539701 | NCBI WGS metagenome assembly OEOF01 (sample SAMEA3611561, study PRJEB23397) | activated sludge metagenome | biome: Urban; feature: Wastewater Treatment Plant; material: Activated Sludge | place: Slovenia | collected 2012-09-24 | reverse complement strand
TTCAGTTTCTGTTTGATGTTGTATAAATGCGTGCCCACCGTGCGCGGGCTTAGAACTGTCTCTTATACACATCTAGATGTGTATAAGAGACAGGCATAATAGTGCCCAGCCATGCGCCGATGCCAATACCTTCATAACCATTACGCAGCATGAATGCATCACCCAGATTGGCGCCAAGCAGAGCCGCGCCAGCCAGCCAGGTTACCACTGCCGACCAGCGGAACCATAACAGTGCACGTGGCGCCACGTGCTTGGTAATGCCGGCCGCCGTGCCGTCAGCACCTGCGTCTTTAAGCGCGGCCATTTGCACCAGATTAAAGTAGTAAAGCAGGCCAACCCATGTAATGCCCGCAAGAAAGTGAATCCATCGCGCTAATGCTGGTACCAGTTCCATCTTACACCCCTGTCAGTAAAAAGTTTTTCAAAAATAATACCAACACTACTGTGAGTATCAGTCCGGAAATAATCGTACCCGCTACTGACTCTAATGGATTTTTCATTGCAATCGCTCCTTAATAGATTTTTTTAATTCAGCTACCCGCGAGATTAACGCAAAAGCCGCAATTTAGCAAGATTTTGCACACATCACACGCACTTAATGACAATTTTGCGCGGCCTCCAAAAATGGTTTAATCCGTGCCTGCGTATCGGGGTGCGACGCTAACATTTCGAAGACAGGGTCGGTGCGTTGCCGCGGGGGTGCTTTTTGTGCCGCTTTATTGCCGCCTCCTTCCGATTGGGCTTGCAGGCGCTGCAAAATATCTGCAAACGCTTTGGGCGGCAGACAAGCTTTCTGCATGGCATCGAGCGCAAACATATCCGCCTCGGTTTCATGCTCGCGCGAGTAGCGCATTTGCATTAATGCCGTCGGCAAGCCGGAAGCCACCGAACTGACATCGCCCGTGATAGCCGCCAGAATCAAGCCTGACAGCACGCCCTGCAGGCTCTGCCTGAATGCATGACGCTGCTTTACGTGCCCCAATTCATGCGCCAAAACGGAAATGATTTCTGCGTCATTTTTTGATAAGGCAATGATTTCATCCGTCACCACCATGATGCCGCCCGGCAGCGCAAACGCATTGGCTCCGATTACGCCGCCTTCCCTGAATTCCAGCCGGTAATGCGGACAATCCTGCATGGCTGCACAAAGTTTTTTTAACGCTGCTACAATGCTGTCTTTGCGCACCGGCGCAGTTTTGCTGGGTGAAAAATACCCAAAGCTGCTATCTAAACCTTCTAAAGCCTGCTCGCCTAAATTAGCCTCCATCGCCAGTGGCGTGGCGTCTGCGACGTATTCCGCCAGCTTTGGCACGCCAAACTGCAAAAACAGCCAGCCGGCAACCACGGTAGCTAATAGCGAAGCAAGCACCCAGCCCAGATGATTTTCCAGATAATGCAAAGCGGACCAGAATGCACTTGATTTAGAAGGCATCGCCGCTTCCAGTTCACTGATGTCCAGCGCCTCCAGCCTGCCGCCATTGGGCAGATCAATCAAACGTTTGGCAGCACCCAGCCTGGCCTGCACATCCAGATCGGCCATAGCAAAAACAAGTGTTTCGCCGTTCACCTCAAAAGCGATGTTTTTTGCATGCCCTGCAACCCGCACCAATACTGGCTTGTGGCGGGCATTCACACCATCGAAATAATCTGCCTGGAATGTCATGCCTTAACCAAATGACAAGTCAACGTCGAACATATCGGCGAGCTCTTCGCCCGTAGCTTTTACTTCCGCTTTTTTGTCGCCGACAAACCGGTCAAAATCCACGTCACCCACTATTTGTAATTTTGAGGTACGGTATTTTGCCATGCGTATCTGTGCCCACGGCGTGGCCAAGCCAAAAGTCAGCATAATTGCCAAAATGTTGGTGAAATACAGCCAGATGAAATCACGCGCGCGCAAACTGCTTTTAAATGACAGCTTGTCCAGCGTTGTGTTATTCCACACCAGATTGCCGATACGCGCCTGCATGTAGCCATAAAAGCTGAAAATGACCAGCGCATACAATGCAAATACAGGCACCATATACAGCAACATGCCTGGGTGCTCGAACATGTCGCGCATTTTGTCCTGTTTGCGCCGCTCGCGCTCCTGCCTCATTTCTTCCATGGTTTTTTCTTGAGCAACCGCTTCCTCCTGCGCTGCCGGTGGTGCTTGTGTTTCTTCTGCGCGCTGTTCAATTTGCGCTTCTGGCTGCGGCATCTCAACTGCTTGCTTGATTGGCGGCGGTTCAATTTTAACCAGGCTTGCCGTGCCAGATTCCGCATGAGCCGCGGCCTTTTTAACATAGTGCTGATATGCTGGAATAGCTATTGCGGCAAGAATAGCGATGATTAAAATCGGTATCAGCATTAATTTCAGGTAAACCTTATAGAATTCCTTCACCCTTGGCTGCATCACAAATGGGCTCAGGCCAAACTTGTGATTGTTCACCGAAAACTGTTTCCGCTCATGCGCCGCATAGGGCGCGCCCAAGCCAAACGTCAACAGGGTGACCAGCGGCAAAATAATATAGACACGGGTTGCGCCCCGCAGCGTTCCCACAAAATCAAAGCGCAGGCCGCGATGGCTGGTGTTGCGGGCATTAAACAGCGAGCCGCGCACTACCAGCCAGGGCAATGCGGTAAACAGTATCAGCATAAATAAAGCGGGCAGGATCGGATGGACATTGGCGCTCATGCTGTAACCCACAAAAAATACAAAGGCAATGATGCGCCCTTTCAGAATCGCGGTTGGTTTGGCGTGATAGTCGAAACCGACGTTTTGAATCAAGGTGTTGTTATAGAAATACTTTTTGCGGCGGACTTTCGCCCAGGCGGAATAGATGCCCAGGGTAAGGAGCGTAAGCAGCAGATTGACGATCCAGATGCCAAAATATTCTGATGCCTTGCCTTGAAAAACAATCGGCGTGAGTGTTTGGTTCGAGTTTTCCACCCTAATTCTTCCCAGATTTTTTTATAATTGGAGATTGGAGTGTAGCCGATTTCATGCATTTGGTATATTTGGCTTTTTATTCCTCTGCCACGCTTTTTTATTTATTTTTTGTGCATTTTATCTAGGCATTTCAACAGGTTTAGGGCAAAATTCACTTTTTTTGAATCCCGAAAAAATTTACGTTTTTTATGTCTTCTGTCGCATTCTTCCCTAGAAGAGAAAACCCGCATTTGCAAACGCAGCTTCCCGTTGAGTGGTACACCAGCGCCGATATTTACGCCATTGAACAGTCGCATTTATTTGCAAAAGCGCCCAAATATATCGGCCACAGTTGCATGGTGCCTAATGCAGGCGATTTCTATACGCTTGGCTGGAAGCGCAATGCCAAAACGCTGGTGAACCAGAAGGGCGAAGTTTCGCTTATCAGCAATGTCTGCCGGCATCGCCAGGCCGTCATGCTGGAGGGTAAAGGCAATACCAGCAATATCGTGTGCCCATTGCACCGCTGGACCTACGACCTGGACGGCAAACTGCTGGGTGCGCCGCATTTTGAGCAGAATCCTTGCCTGCATTTGAACAAGACGCCGCTTGAAAACTGGCAGGGCATGTTGTTTGAGGCGCCACATCACATTGCGCATGAACTTGAGCCGCTAAGCTGCAAGCAGGATTTCGATTTCTCCAACTACCATTTTGACCATGCGCATGTAGACCATTATCAATTCAACTGGAAAACCTTTATCGAGACGTATTTAGAGGATTACCACGTGGGGCCATTTCACCCGGGACTGAACCAGTTTGTAGACTGCGGTGACCTGCACTGGGAGTTCGGCGAGAATTTCAGCGTACAGACCGTCGGCTACAAGCCCATGCAGGATCGGCAGCTGTCGCCGGTCTATCAGCGCTGGCAACAGACTGTCACGCAATATCATGGCGACAAGCCGCCCAAACTGGGCGCCATCTGGTTTGCCTATTACCCATTCCTGATGATTGAATGGTATCCCAACGTACTCGTCATCTCGCACATCATTCCCACCGGGCTAGATACCTGCAGCAACGTCGTGGAATTTTATTATCCGGAAGACATCGCCTTGTTTGAGCGCGACTACATTGCAGCGCAGCAGGCCGCCTATATGGAAACCGCAGTGGAAGACAATGAAATTTGCGAACGCATGCACAAAGGCCGCCAGGCGCTTTACGCACAGGGCGTTGATGAACGCGGCCCTTATCAACACCCGATGGAAACGGGTCTGGAACATTTTCATCTTTGGTATCGCAAGCAGATTGAGCCGCATTTGTCGCCAGACAGCACACGATGAAATTTCCTGATTCGCTGCCAAACCTGCGCAGCTTATGGATGCTGGTAGCCGCGCTGGGTTTTGCCATTATGGGCACGCTGGTGAAAATCGGGGCGGCTAAATTCAGTAGTGCAGAACTGGTGTTTTATCGTTCCGCGTTCGGTTTACTGGTAATTTACGCTTATATTTTCACCAGGCAATTGCCGCTTAGCACGCCCGTGATGGCAAAACACATGTCACGCGCTTTGGTAGGCTTTGCATCGCTGGTTTTATTTTTCTATGCCATTGCGCATTTACCACTCGCCACAGCGATCACGCTGAACTATACCTCGCCTCTGTTTCTGGCGCTGTTTATGCCGTTTTTACTGCAAAGAGAGCATCAGACGAGTTTGGCTAAAAAAGGGTTATATTTGGCAATAATGCTGGGGTTTGTCGGCGTGGTACTGTTGCTAAAACCCACATTTCATCGTGAAGACAGCCTGGCAGGCGCGATGGGGCTGCTTTCCGGCGCAGGCGCGGCACTGGCCTATGTGCATGTAAAGCAGCTGGCAAACGCGAACGAGCCGGATTGGCGCACCGTATTTTATTTCACCCTGATCTCTACCATAGGCGGCGGCCTCTGGATGCTGTTACAGCATTTCACGCCGATTGGCTGGCAAGATATGCCGTTATTATTGGGTTTGGGTGTTTCTGCCACGATTGCGCAACTGGCACTGACACGTGCCTATCGCACTGGCAATACGCTCACCGTGGCGAGTTTGGCCTATGTAACGGTGGTGCTGGCCAGTTTAATCGGCATTTTGTTATGGCAAGAACAGCTTTCATTTTCGGAATGGCTGGCTATTGGTTTAATCATCCTGAGCGGCATTATTAGCGTACATGCAACACATACCACAAAATAATGTGGTCACCCGCCTTCATCACCACAAAGCTCTAGACATTTCAATTAGTTAGCAGTAATCTGAACTTTCCCCGTTAAAAACGCAGGCTTAGTTTTAATGGTTAACCCCTTTATAATTTTTAGAACTATTGCATTGCTTGCAGTCTTTTGTCTGCTAAGCGGCTGCCTGGGCGGAACAGTCGCGCAGCAAATCGCGCGCTCCATCGCCACCAGCGTTGCGGATAAGGCCGTGGCCAAGGCGATGGATGTTGACGAAGGAAGCAGCAACCGCGAACCCAAGAGCATTAAGCTTAAAGACACGCAGCCGGATGATGTGTGGGTTGCGATGGCCACATCCGGATTTCAGGAAGTCAAACCGATAGCAGAACCTTTGCCAGAACAAGCTGAAGAAACCGAAACGCCGATTCAGGTAATACAAAGCAGCAAACTGGTGCGTGTCGAACTATTCAACCTGCTCATTGGAGAAGAAAAAGCAGCCGTATACGAAAAAGCGCGTTTGATGGGTGCTACCAGCCTGCCAAAACAGCAAGAGTGGCAACGCTGGGCGGTAGCCACAGGCGCGATAAAATCTAGCGCTGAGAACGAGAACGAGAACGGCAAAAAAATAATCACTTTTCTGATCCCGCCAGATTTTGGTAAATTGCCCAGCGGCGCAATCGCTGTAGTGGAACTGGCAAGCCCAGGCGAACTCAATGTTGCGCGCTACAAGACCAACGAAGACAAAGCAATACTTAAGGCTCCAGCAAACCGCTTCGCATCGCAATCAGCGCGATTTCAGCTGAATTATTAGCGTTCAGTTTCTGTTTGATGTTGTATAAATGCGTGCCCACCGTGCGCGGGCTTAGAAACAGCGCTTCTGCAATCTCGTTGGTGGTTTTGCCTTTTGCCAGCGACATAAATACTTCAAATTCGCGCTCACTTAACACATCCACCGGGCTTTGCTCGCCTGACAACTGCTGAATCGCCATTTGCTGCGCCACGCTGGCTTCGAGATATTTTTTGCCGCTTGCAACAACACGAATCGCCTTAATCAACTCCTCGGCAGCCGACCTTTTCGTTAAATAGCCCACCGCGCCAGCATTCAATACCCGCTTGGGATGCACGGAATCTTCATGCGCAGAGAGCACCAGAATTTTGGCATGGCTTTCTTTTGCTAAAATGCGCTCTATCGCCTCCAGACCGCCCATGCCTGGCATGGTGATATCCATCACCACCACGTCCGGCTTGTGCTCCATATAAGCCTTAATCGCAGTTTCGCCATTTTCCGCTTCGGCGACCACTTTTATATCCGAAGCGGTTTCCAGCAGCATCTTAAAGCCCATGCGTACTACCGCGTGGTCATCAACCAGCATCACGTTAATTTGGCTCATGTCGACTCACCCTCTGTTTTGATCGCCTGTGGAATATTAATACGAATTACCGTGCCGCGCCGTGCCGATGCCGGATCAGTTTCAGAATCCACACTAAAACTGCCATGCAAGCCTTGCACCCGCTCGCGCATGCCAATTAACCCGAAATGATTGGCAAAATGATTGTTTCGTTCAAGCTCATCCATATCCATACCCAGACCGTTATCTTTAATCGTAAGCTGCAACGCCCCTGTATCGGTAATCGTCAGAACAATATCAATCGTTGTGGCTTTTGCATGCTTAATCACATTATTGATCGACTCCTGCACTATTCGATAAATATTGATGTTCAAAGTTTCGCCGAGTGCATCCAAGTTGCCAGACAAGCTTAAATTGATCGTCAACTCAGGATATTGATTCTGATAAAAATTAACCGCATCGCGCAGGGTTTCGCTCAAGCCCAGGTTATCCAGCGCTCCAGGACGCAACTGGCGGATAATATTGTGCATGCCATCATAAATATGATTGGCGGCGGCCACAATGGTTTGCGCGCTCGCTTCTACTTCCGGCACTTTGCCCTTGGTTTTATTGGCAATCGCCACGGCAAAGGTTTTAATCGCCGTCACATACTGACCCAGTTCGTCGTGCAACTCGCGCGCGAGGCTTCTGCGTTCATCTTCAATATGGCTTTGTATCAGTGCGGTTAGCTGGCGGTTTTCTTCCAGCTGCCGCTCTATCGCCAGCGATTCCGCCATGCGGTTCAAACTATGCCCGATGCGATCGAATTCCGGTAATTTAAAGGCTGGCAAGCGCGTGGTTAAATCACCCTGCTCTATACGGTTGATGGAGGCCAGAATGCGATTTACCGGCCTGAGCGAATGGCTTAGCAGCGCGTATACCATGCTGTTGAGCAATATAAAAAAACCTAAGCCGATCCACATCAACTGGCTAAACCCAGCCCACGCCTCACGTATCGAACCTGCCGCGCTGGATGAAACCACCAAGGTGCCGTAGCGGATTTTCCGCTCTACGGTTTCTGTCGCGGGCGCTACCAGTTTCACAAACCAGTCCGGCGGATGCACTTCAGTGCGATAGGTGGATTCCGGCGATTGATATATGACATTGCCGCGTATATCGTAAAGCACGATATTGCTGCTGCGCACATAGCCCAGCGACTGTAAAAATTGCTGCAGCACCACATGTGTAGGGCCCATATCCGGGTTCATTGCGGAACTGATAATGATGGTATCCAGCAACTGCACCGTGACGCGGCTGGCGGCCTCTACCCGCTCGCGAATCGAAATGCGTGTATCGTTCACCAGTATCGTGCCCACCACCAGTATAAAAGCCAGCGACAGCAAGGTAATCAGCAGATTTAAGCGGAACCTTAAACTCATATCCTACCCGAAAAATAAACATGCAAGTTTGAGGCAATATGTGCAAAAACAGCAAGCGTAAAAATCATTAAATCTGTTATTTCCAAAATCTATTAATCTTTAATCTCGATATTCTTGTACTCGGCGGGCACAGGCGGATATGCCAGTTTCAACCCTTTAAGCGCATTTAGCAAAAGCCTGGAAATAAGTAAATTGCGGTTGGTTTTGGAATCTGCCGGCACCACATACCAGGGCGCATAGTCGGTCGAAGTCGCGCGCATCGCGCTCTCGTAAGCCTGCATGTATTTATCCCACAAATCGCGCTCTTTCAGATCGTTCGGGTTAAATTTCCAGGTTTTGGTCGGGTCGTTCAGGCGCTCCAGCATGCGCTGTTTTTGTTCTTCTTTCGAAATATGCAAATAGCACTTGATGATCACCGTGCCGGTTTCGGCAAGCATGCGCTCAAAATCGTTAATCTGCGCATAACGGCGCTCGCACTCCGCAGCATCAATCCAGTCGTGCACTTTCACAATCAGCACATCTTCATAATGGCTGCGGTTAAAAATCACAATCTCACCCTTTTGCGGCACCTGTGCATGCACCCGCCACAAGTAATCGTGCGCCAATTCTTCCGGCGTTGGCGCCTTAAAGCTCGCCAACCGTATACCTAAAGGATCGCACTCGCTAAACACATGCTTTATCGTGCCATCCTTGCCGCTGGCATCCATGCCCTGAATCAGCAGCAATACCTTATGTTTGGCCTGCGCGTGCAGAATATCCTGCAGAGCATTGATCTCAGTCGCCAGCTTTTCAAGCTCCAGCGCATCTTGTGCTTTATCGCCAGTGCGTTCAGATTTATCGTCAGATTTATAATTTTTTAACGAAAACTTTTTAGGGCTAACGCGATATTGGTCTAAATTGGCCATATTTGACTTTCTAACAATTACTGCTAATTTAACACATCCAACGGGCTGCTCACGCCTTTGCCACCTTTGTTCAATACATGCGTATAAATCATGGTAGTCGCCACATTCTCGTGCCCCAGCAGCTCTTGCACGGTGCGGATATCATAACCGCCCTGCAGCAGATGCGTGGCAAAGCTGTGCCGTAAAGTATGCGGCGTGGCAGGTTTGGTAATGCCCGCGCGGCGGCATGCCGCCTTAATAGCGCGCTGTATCGTCTCATCGGCCAGATGATGGCGCCGCACCTTACCGGAACGCGGGTCTGTTGAAAGCGTTGTAGAGGGGAACACATACTGCCAGCCCCACTCCTTGCCTGCGTTCGGGTATTTTCGCTCTAAGGCATAAGGCAAAAACACCTCTCCCCCGCCGCTCGCCAAATCTTGTTCATGCAAACGTTTTACTTGCAGCAAATGTCCGCGCAGCGGCTCTATCGCCACTTTTGGCAACATGGTCACACGGTCTTTAAAGCCTTTGCCCTCGCGCACCAGAATCTCGCCACGCTTCAAATCCACATCCTTCACCCGCATGCGCAATACTTCCATCAAACGCAAGCCGGAGCCATACAACAAACTAGCCGCCAGCCAATGCACGCCTTGCAACTGGCCTAACAATGCGCGCACTTCATCGTTATCCAGCACGGTTGGCAGGCGGCGCGGCTTTTGCGCCTGCTCAACGTTATCCAGCCAAGGCAGCTCTTGTCCCAGCACCTGTTTATATAAAAACAGCAAAGCACTGCGCGCCTGATTTTGCGTGCTGGCCGAAACATTGCCATCTACCGCCAGATGCGTTAAAAACGCCTCAACCTCCGGCGCGCCCAATTCGCCGGGGTGCCGCTTGCCGTGAAACAAAATGAAGCGCTTAACCCACTGCACATAGGCCTCTTCCGTTCTTATGCTATAGTGCTTTAAACGGATTTTGTTGCGGACAGAATCTAAAAATGGGGATTGCGATGCCATATGGTATTGACTATAGTTTATACGCCCCCTATTATTTACCTAATTTGATGATATGACAAGAAAAATGAAAAGTAATACGCTCGTTTACACACCGTCATTGGGACGGTTACTTAATAGTTAGACACAATTATGACCAATCAACTTTTATTAACTTTAATCGCAGCATCATGTGGCTTTGTTGCATCTGTGTGTTTTGCTTACGCGTCTGCATTTACTAGCAAATCAAAGTTGGTTGCAATTTCAAAAACATCATGGAACTTTAACTCGGCTTTTGCACAAGCAGCAGTCGCTCAATCAACACAATACTTAGTCGGCTCGCTGCTTCTTTTCTTTTCTTTTGGTCTTCAAATTGCGGCAACTCTAGCATCACCAACCAATCTTCTAGGGCTTCCTCAAGCTTTAAACTATTGGCTAAGTATTGTTCTTTGTAGTCTTGTTCTATTTGGTGGCTTTGCTTTTCTTGCATGTAAAAAGCTATACCAATGGCGAATATCGCAAGTAGAAACAATGTTAAAAGGTTCAGTAAAGTAACCATGTCTAACCCCTCATTCAACCGCGACCGCTTCGCGGCGCGTTAATTCTAACGTTAGACATTAACCCCAAATATGGACAAAGTTGAGCAGCTAATAAATTCAGAACG
>OEOF01000197.1_pt1 | contig 10425 bp, 7 predicted proteins | sample 1539701 | NCBI WGS metagenome assembly OEOF01 (sample SAMEA3611561, study PRJEB23397) | activated sludge metagenome | biome: Urban; feature: Wastewater Treatment Plant; material: Activated Sludge | place: Slovenia | collected 2012-09-24 | reverse complement strand
ATGGGGCGCGGATGTGGTGGTCGGCCGAACGCGAGGCCGCCCCAGTGCCCTAGGCTCCTCTCGCTGAGCACCGCTTGAGAGGAGTGGCGGGCTGCCAGGAAGCGGCTACAATCCTCGGCGACAGGCCATTAAGGTGTTTAATTTGGCAACGAAGCGTTTCTTGTTCCGGGGCTTGGCCTCGCTGGTACTCCTGTTCGCTGTGGGTTGTAATCGCCCCAACGGCGCGGCTTCCGATACGCCCACGGAAACGGTAGCGGTTAGCGACACCACGCCAATGCCCACGCTATCGCCCGAGCCGCCCCCCACCGCCACGCCAACCCCCGAACCCACGCCCATCGCCCCCGGCGTGGTGATTGAAGATCAACCTCTCGACGAAAGCGGCGTGCTCATCGCCGCCCAGGTGGCGCTGCCCGGCCCGGGCTGGCTGGTTATCTATCGCGCCGTGGATGGCGCGGCGGAGAGCGTGATCGGTCAAGTGCCGCTGGCGGCCGGCATCCATGAAAACGTCGAAATCAGCGTGGCTACGGACAATGTGACCGTCCAGCTTTTTGCCGGTGTCCACATGGATGTGGGCGCGGAGGGGGTCTTCGACTTCCCCGGCGAGGATGAACCCTATCCGGGCGAACCGGAGGCGTCGTTTACGGTCGATCTCCTGCTGCCGCAGCCGCGCGTCGAAGCGGCCGATCAGGCCGTGGCCGAAGATGGCGTGGTTTCGCTGGCGCTGGTCGAGGCGTTGCGGCCGACCTGGGTCCTTATCCATACCGTGGAGGATGGTCAGATCGGCCCGGCTATCGGCGGGCGGCTGCTGACGCCGGGATTGCACGAGGATGTGGCCCTGACGATCGATTGGCGGCGGGCCACGCCGGCCCTCTATGCCGTGTTGCACGAAGACGATGGCGAAATGGGCGTGCTGGATTATCCGGCCGGCGACATGCCCCTGTTGCAAGGCGGCGAACCTATTTTGGCCGCTTTCAAGGCCACTTACCCGCCGGAAGTGCTGGTCTATGACCAGCCGATCATTGACGGCACGATCATGGTTGAGCGCGCCATCAGCGAGGGGCCGGGCTGGGTTGTCATCTACAACGAGGCCGACGGGCAGCCCGGCTTCATTGTTGGCTCTGCGCCGCTCCAGGACGGCCTGAACGAAGCCATTGTGGTCGAATTGCGCGAGTCGGCCGTCACCACGCAGCTGTTCGCCTGGCTCCATCAGGACACCACGCCAGGCGATGCGTTCAACTTTCCCGGCCAGGATCCGCCTGTCCTCTATAACAATCGTATGCCACGGGCGGCGGCCTTCCGCACCGACCTGGGCGCGCAAGCTTTTGTCAACGATCAGCGCCTGGGCGAAGACGGCACGGTCACCATCGCTACCATCGTCATCCCGGCCCCGGCCTGGGCCTTGGTCTATAGCGACAACGATGGTCAGACCGGCGAGTTGCTCGGTCAGACGTGGGTTCCGGCGGGTGTCAACCGGAATGTGGCGGTCGAAATCGATCCGTCGACCGCGGCCGGCCCCCTTCATCTGGTCATGGTTTGGGATGACGGCGCGGCCGAGGAATTGGAAACGCCCGACATCGATCCGCCGTTGACCGGCGACAACAACCGGCCGCTCAACATCCCCTTTGCTCTCCTGGAAGCGCTACCGGCCGCCGGCGAATAATTTGGCCGTCGCCACGCCCCTCTTCTGCCGGCGTCCCAGCCCGCCACGCGCCCCATACGTGATTTCACTACGCCTTCATGGCCTAGCGATCAAACATTTCACGTACAATTCATGTTCGCAATCGCTGTACTGTGGCAATATTTCATTGAGTTGAAAGACGGCGATCCCCATCAACAGGCGTCGATCCATCTACTCTGTCGGCGGCATGAGTCGGGCAGACCGAACTTAATCCACCCCTTGAGCGCGCCGGCGCGCGAATTCTATTTCTTACATTTCGACATCTTTGATGCCTAAGGAGTTCTCCCGATGTCTATCAGTGCCAATACTGCACAGACGCGCGAACTAACCGAGTTGCGGAACCACTTGAAGTGGCTGGACGAGGAGCGCCGGAAATCCGGTCGCAAGATGGCCGAGCTGGAACAAAAACTGGCCCAGCAAGGGCGCGATCTGGCCGACCGCGATCACAAGATTCAAGAGCTGGAGTGGCACGTCGCCAACTTTACCGAACGCTTTGAGCGCATGCCGGACCTCGATACCAACACGGCCGGCACCGAGCAGCGCCTGCAAGATTTGGAGTGGCATCTGTCGAATCTGAACACCCAGTTGACGACGCGGCTGCCCATGATGGATGAAGAACGGGCACGCCTCTCCGACGAGGTAAATCGCAATCTGGCCGCCGTGCAGGAACGCGCCGAGGCCGGGCAGTCCTTGCTGGAAAGCCGCCTGCGCACGGAGATCGTCCAGTTGCGCGACGCCGACCAACAAAACGCGCTGAGCCAACGCCAGGAAGAGCAAATGCGCACGGTCGCTGAGTTGCAGCAGCAATATACCGCCCTGCAACAACAGACCGCGTTAGCCCTGCAACAACAGACCGCGTTAGCCCTGCAACAACAGACCGCGTTGAGCGAAGAACTGGAGCACCGCTACGCCGGGTTGCAACAGCAATTCCCGGCCTTCGATCAACTCGCCCATACGGTTGTCAGGCTGCAAGAACAAGTGCAGGCCATCGATGTGGTGGATCGCAAAACGGCCGTTCTGCAGGAGAGTGTCGCCGTTCTCTCCGGCCAACTGCGCGAGCGCACCGTCAGCCTGGCCGCCGATGCACAGACCAATATCAGCGCGCTGGCCTCACGCCTCCAGGAACACCTGGATGATATGACCGGCGAACAACAGGCGCGTCTCGATCTGTTTGCCGCCGATTGGCAGGCCAGGTTGGACGCTTTGCCGGCGGCCACTGATGATCCCGCGCCGGAACTGCTGTCACTCAACCAGCGGCTTGATGAATTGGCCCAGAGCCGGCAACAGTGGCAAGCCGACCGGGCGCAAACGGCGCGCCAGATCGACGAACTGGCCCAGACTCAGCAGCAATGGCAGCAAGAGCGGGCACAAACGGCGCGCCAGATCGATGAACTGGCCCAGATTCAGCAGCAATGGCAACAAGAGCGGGCGCAAATGACGCGCCAGATTGACGAACTGGCCCAAGGCCAGCCGCAATGGCAACAGGAGCGGGCGCAAACGACGCGCCAGATCGAAGAACTGGCCCAGAGCCAGCAACAATTGCAACTCGAACGGGCCCAATTGGCCCGCGAGATCGACGAACTGAACGAGACCATTGGCCCACTGCAATCGCGCGTGCTCGACCTGGTGGCCCTCGTTGATCGATCAACCCAGCTAGAGGAGAACCTGGCGCTGGTGCGGAGCAATCTGGCGAGCGTGGAAGAGAACGTGAGTAAGCTCGGCCACGTGCGCGAAGTGATGCCAATTCTGGATCGACTGGAGCAAGAGCTGGAACTGCGCCAGGCCGAAGAGGTGCGTCTGTCGAACCTCATCGGCACGCAGGAAAACCGCTATGCGCCTCTGGCCGCCGCGTTGGAAGAGGCCGGCGCTATCGCCAACGGTCTGCTCAGCCGGGTGTCGGAATCGGAGCGGCAAATCGAGGAGATGCGCGGCAGTGTCCGTGACTTCAACGACAACTGGAAGCCGGCGCTGAGCGAAGCCAACCGCCGCCTCACGGCCATCGCCGAGAAGAACACGGTGCTCAGCAACAACATTATGAAGGCCGAGGCGGGATTGCAAGCCGTCACGGGCGATCAATCTGAAATGCGCGAGACTGTCATCGACCTGACCGACGAAATCCGCCGCAACCGGGGCGACGTGGCCCGGCAATTGGAAGGCTGGCAGGTCACGCTGGATGAGAACAAGGACACCATCGAACGCTTCACCCAGCAGTGGATCACGCTGAGCAACCAGTACAAAGAGGCGCGCATGGCCGTCCAGAACTTCGCCCACTGGCAGAAGCAACTGGAGCAGCAGAAGCGCGAAGCCTCGGAGATGTTGCGCCTCGAATCGAACCGGATGCAGTCGCGCTGGGACGGGTTCCTGCTGGAGATTCAGGAAAAGCTGAAGAACTTCGAGTTGGAATTGAATCAGAAATGGCAGGCGTTCGAGCTGGAGAACGAGCAGAAATGGTCGAGCGCCCGGCGCAGCGAACAACTCCGCCACGAGGAACTGGCCTCGGTGGATGAACTCATCCAGAAATTGCAGCAGGACAACAGGAATTTGATCTGGCGCGTGCAGGCCGCCCAGGCCGACGCCATCAAGAAGTGGCCGCGGCTGTTGATGGAAGAGGTCGAGAAGGCGGTGGAACTCAATCCCAATCGCCGTCTGACCTCGTCCGGGAGCGCGCCACGGGCTGACATGAGCGTCGTGGATGCCATCGAGCAAGGTCTCATCACCATCGATTACAACGACGACGCGGCGATCGATCTGTAGACGGAACTCGTTCAACGCCGGCCGGTCACAACCGGCCGGCGGTCGAACTTTTCGGAGGTAGCGGAGTATCATGGCCGGTAATCAAAAAGGCTTGAGTATTCAGGTAATCGTTGGCATTTTGTTGGTATTGGCCCTGTTCCTGGGGTGGTTGGGCTATCAGCCGGGCACGCTGCTCAACGAGTATGCCCGCGGGTTGGGCCTGACGTTGCTGGGCGTGGCGCTGGTGGTCTATCTGACCGATTCACTCGGCCACCGCCGCGAACAACAACTGATGACCTATCTGGAGGACCAGCGCAAGGCCCAGGAAGACGCGCAACTGGCCCGTGAAGGCCAACTGGCCAAGACGCAGTTGATCCGCGAGATCGCCAGTGGTGATGCCGGTCTGGCAACGCGGGCCATCCGCGAACTGGACAGCAAGGGCTGGCTGACCGATGGCACGTTGGCCAATACCCATCTGGCCTCGGCCAATCTGAAAGGGGCCAATCTGGGCTGGGTTAATTTGAGCGGCGCCTTCCTGAGCCGCATCAATCTACAGGGAGCCGACGTGAGCTACGGCAATTTCAGCGGCGCCAACATGAGCGACGCGCTGCTGGGTCGCGCCAATCTGGACCTGGCCGACATGACCGAAACCGATTTGCGCGGTGCCGACATCAGCCTCGGCTCGCTGAATGAGACCAACCTGACCGGCGCGGCGCTGGAAGGGGCGATCCTGAGCGGCGCGGCGATGGTCGAGGCCAATCTGACCAAGGCCCAGGGCGAGCGCGTGGCGCTGAACGGCGCAAATCTGGAGCGCGCCAACCTGGTCGAGGCCAATCTGGCCTATGCCAATATGGAGCGGGCCACGCTGATCGGCGCCAACCTCGGCTGGGCCAATCTGGGCAAGGTCAATCTGGAGAAGGCCAATTTGTCGGAGGCCAATCTGAGCGGGGCCAATCTGGACGATGCCCGGCTGCACGGCGCGAATCTGTCCGGCGCGTTCCTCTTCGGCGCGCGCGTCTCGCTCAAGGCGCTCTCGACGGCCAAGACGCTGGCCAACGCCACGATGCCCGACGGCACCAAGTATGAGGACTGGATTCGCCGCCAGTCGGGCGAATACGTCGCCCCGACGCCGGCCGCGCCTCCGGCTCCCATCAGTTCGGCCACCTACGGCGTGGCCGAGTCGCCGCTGGATTACGTGCCGACGGCCGAAGAAATCTTCTAAAGGCAATCTACTCCCGCAGCCTCGACCCCACCACGGCGTTCCGGGAAACCTCCCCCAAAACAAAAGCCCTGTGTGTTTCCACACAGGGCTTTTGTCTTTGCACCGCAGCGCCACTAGCTCTCACGAGGAGGCGGCGCTACGGTGCAGGTTAAGACATAACTACTCATATACACCACCTCCTTAGTTAAAGATGGCTGGCGACCGAAGCCGCGAATAATATGAAAGATTATGGCATACCCATTGGCGTATGTCAATACGCGCTCATTTACCGTTGGACGGGGCCTAATTCGCGCAAGGTGGCAAATAGCCGTGCCAATTCTTCCACCGTGTTGTAATGGGCAAAGCCGACGCGCACCAGCCCGCCGCTGTCCAGCACGCCTAGCCGCTCCATGACGGCCACGGCGTAATAGTGGCCGTGCCAGACGAAAATGCCTCGCTCGCCTAAATAGGTAGCTACTGCTTCCGGCGTGTGCCCGGCCAGACTGATGGCAAACGTCGGCGTGCGCCGCTCCACTTCTTCCACGTCGGTGATGCCATAGACCCGCAGGCCGGGCGTCCGCGCCGCCTCCTCCAGAAAGCGACGGCTCAGGGTGGCCTCGTATTCCTTGATGGCTCGCATGGCCCGCGCCAGCCGCTCACGCCGCGAGCCGGTATTGCCGCCAATGCTTGCCAGATATTCCACCGCCGCCGTCACCCCGCTCAGGCTCTCGAAGCTCTGTGTGCCCGTCTCCCATTTGCCCGGCGGCTCGTCGGATGCGGGCCGTACCTTGTAGGCCGTCAGCCGGTCAAGGTGCTCATACTTGCCGTAGAGTACGCCTGTGTGCGGCCCAAAGAATTTGTAGACCGAGCAGGCCAGGAAATCGCAATCGAGCGCCTGCACGTCGATGACGTCATGGGGGGCATAATGGACGGCATCGACGTAGACCAGCGCGCCAACGGCATGGGCCAGCGCCGCCACCCGGCCCACGTCGCTGATCGTGCCCACGGCGTTCGAGGCGTAATTGACCGCCACCAGCCGCGTGCGTTCGTTCAGCAGGCCAGGCAGCGTGTCGAGGGCCAGCGTGCAATCTTCCGGGCGGAAGTCGAGCCAGCGCACCGTGACGCCGCGATCCTCGGCCGCTCGCAGCCAGGGGGCGATATTGGCGTCGTGGTCGATGCGCGTGACGATGATCTCGTCCCCCGCGCGCCACTCGCGGGCGATGGCCCGGCTCATGGCGAAGGTCAGGCTGGTCATATTCTGGCCGAAGACGATCTCCTCTGAGCGGCGGGCGTTGAGCAGGTCGCGCAGGGCGTCGCGGGCGGCGTCGGCCGCGGCGTCGGCCTCGCGGCTGGTGGCGAAGGGGCCGCCCAGGTTGCTGCTGCCGTGGCGCAGATAGTCGCTCATGGCGGCAATGACTTGTTCGGGCGCTTGTGTGCCGCCCGGCCCATCGAGGTAGACCGCCGGCCGGCCGTCGATGATGCGTTGTAGGGCGGGGAACTGGGCGCGCAGGCGTTCAGGGTCGAATATCATGGGGTTCATCTCCTTGGATTTCGGCCCATTATACCCGCCTTTCCCAGTACGCAGGGCTTTCAGTAGTCACCTTGGAGACACAGAGGACACAAAGGAGTCACAGAGGTTCACAGAGAAAGCGCCTTCTTCGCTCCGTGTTCTCTGTGACTCCTCCGTGCTCTCTGTGTCCGCTTTTGAAAACTGAAAAGCCCTGTCCCATCACGGCGTTCACTTGACGGCCTGATCCCCGTGGGCTACAATGTCCTCATAACGCATCGCGTTATATCAATGAACGATGCCCGCTCCGGCCGTCGCGACCGCTGGAGCCTTATTTCCATCTGAACTTCGCCGGCAACGATAGGAGAATGCAAGCATGAGCGCCAATGGCAAGGATTCGATCAACTTTTGTCTGAACGACGAGCACCAGATGATTCAAAAGCTGGCGCGCGATTTTGCCCGCAACGAGATCGCCCCGCGGGCGGAGCATTACGATAAGACCCACGAATACCCGTGGCCGATCATCCGCAAGGCGCAGGAGTTGGGCCTGACGACGATGGCCGTCCCCGAGAAGTATGGCGGCCTGGGCCTCAGCCTCTTTGAAGAGAGCCTGGTGACCGAGGAGTTGGCCTGGGGCTGTTCGGGCATCAGCACGGCCATCGGCGTGAACGGCCTGGGCGTCCTGCCGGTCATGATCGCCGGCAGCGAAGAGCAGAAGCACGAGTACGGCGGCCGCATGGCGAACGGCGAGTTGGCCGCCTACTGCGTCACCGAGCCGGAAGCGGGGTCGGACGTGGCCGGCATCAAGACGACGGCCGTGCGCGACGGCGACCACTTCATCCTCAACGGCAGCAAGACGTTCATCACCGGGGCGACCAACGCCGGCTTCTACTCCGTGCTGGCCTATACCAAACCCGACATGCGCGATGACCACCGCCACCGCTACAAGGGCATGAGCTTCTTCGTCGTCCACCGCGATTGGGCAGGCGTCAGTGTCGGCAAGCCGTTCGAGAAGATGGGCCAGCACGCCTCCGACACGGCCGAGGTCATCTTCGACAACGTGCGCGTGCCCGCCGACCATATTTTGGGCGAGGAAGGCACGGGCTTCGCCACGTCGATGAAGGTCTTCGACAAGAGCCGGCCGTCGGTGGCTGCCGGCGCGGTCGGCGTGGCCCAGCGCGCCCTGGACGAAGCCATCAAGTACGCCCGCGATCGCGTCACGATGGGCCATCCCATCTGGCAACACCAGGCCATCGGCCATATGCTCGCCGACATGGCGACGCAGGTCGAGGCGGCGCGGCTGCTGGTCTGGCGCGCGGCGTGGGATTACGACCGTGGTGATCGCAACACCAGCCACGCGGCCATGGCCAAGGCTTTCGCCGCCGACATCGCCATGAAGGTGACCGTCGACGCGGTGCAGGTCTTCGGCGGCTACGGCTATATGTCCGAGTATCCGGTCGAGAAGTTGATGCGCGACATCAAAATCTACCAGATTTACGAGGGCACGAGCCAGATCCAGCGCAACATCATCGTCCGCGAACTGTTCCGCGGCCGTTAGTTGCCAATGGCCGACACGCAACCTCTAGAACGTGGTCACATGGACGTGAATGTCGCGATTCGCGCCCGGCGATCCATCTCAAAATTCATGCCCGAACCCGTCCCGCCGGAGGCGTTGACCCGCCTCCTGGCGGCGGGTATCTGGGCCCCCAACCACCACCTGACCGAGCCGTGGCGCTTCATCATCCTGGGGCCACAGACGCGCCACGGCCTGGCCGGGCGCTACGCCGAACTGCGGATGGAGAAGGCCCCGGCCGAGGCCGCCGAGCGGCGCGCCCGCATCCGCGAGGAGAGCGAGCGCAAGTTCCTGGCGATTCCGACCATCGTCGCCGTGGCCGCGCACCAGGAGGGGGACGAGCAGCGCCGCCGCGAGGATTACGCCGCCGTCTGCTGCGCCATCCAGAACGTGCAACTGGCTGCCTGGGCCGAGGGGGTGGGGGTCAAGTGGAGCACCGCGCCGATCATCCGCGACCCGCTGGCCTACGAACTGCTCGGCGTCGCTTCAGCCAGCTTTGAGCTGATCGCCCTCCTCTACATGGGCTACCCGGCCGAAATCCCCACGCGCGAGCGCAAGCGGCCGCTCGACGAAGTGATTCGCACCACGCCCTAATCGACTGTAGACCTATCCGGTCTGAATGCTAATCATTGACGGCCGCCAATTGCCTAGTAGAATACGCCACCATTGCCTAGATTTGCATAGATTTAACCGGATTGGACGGCGTTGATGGAACCATCGAACAATGAAACGTGGCTGACGCTCAGCGAAGCGGCCGGACTGCTGGACGTTCACCCGACCACGCTGCGCCGCTGGGCCAATAACGGCGACATCCCGGTCATGGTGACGCCCGGCGGCCACCGGCGCTTTGCCGCGTCGGACCTGGCCCGCTTTGCCCGCGAGCGGAGCGCCTTGCGCAACGTCAACGGCTTCGCCGGATTGTGGGCTACCAAGGCCCTGGCCCGCACCCGGCAGGACGTCAGCGTCCATCGCCACGAAAGCTGGATGGCCTACTTCGATGAGGAAGGGCGCAGCCAGACGCGGCTGCTGGGCCAACAGTTGATGGGCCTGACCCTGCAATACCTCTCCAGCGAATCGAACGAGGAGAACAGCGCCTCGATTCTGGAAGAAGCGCGGCGCATCGGCCGCCTCTACGCCCGCAACTGCATGGCCCGCGGCCTGCCGTTGCGCATGACCCTGGAGGCGTCGATCTTCTTCCGCGACAGCCTGATCGAGACCGCCCTGCAATTGCCGGAGACGGCCAACATCCGCCCCGAGGCCAACATTCGCCTGTTGCGGCGGGTCAACGCTATCCTCAACGCCGTCCATTTGGCCGTGGCCGACGTTTACGAACATGGCGGCGACGTCATCCCCGCCGTCGAGTAGCTCGCCCGCTTCCCTCTGCCAAACTCAGGACGAATGTCACCTAAGGAGGTGACAGATATCACTCCATTAGGACGACCCATGCCCGTATGATCAGGTAAACCTGAAAACCCGGCTAGGGACTGCCTTATGATTACCGGGAGCGCGCATGAGACACGATTCCTTTAACGAAAGCACCGAGATGTATCTCAAGACGGTCAGCGAGTTGGCCGTGGCCGATGAGCCGGTCGCCATCTCCGCCCTGGCCGACCGGCTGGGCGTGTCGCCCGTCTCGGCCACGGAGATGATCCACCGCCTGCGTGACGGCGGCCTGATCGACCACCGCCCGTACAAGGGCATTTCCCTGACCGCCGACGGCCGCCAACAGGCCG
>OEOF01000196.1_pt1 | contig 10485 bp, 8 predicted proteins | sample 1539701 | NCBI WGS metagenome assembly OEOF01 (sample SAMEA3611561, study PRJEB23397) | activated sludge metagenome | biome: Urban; feature: Wastewater Treatment Plant; material: Activated Sludge | place: Slovenia | collected 2012-09-24 | reverse complement strand
GCTTTATACGGTGACTGAAGACGCCAAGCTCAAGTTCGAGATCATGCGTACCATGAGCCTTGATATCGCGATGGGCGGCACCACGGGTAAGGCAATCCCGTTTCCGCCATTGCCGATTTATCTTGAAGATGGCAAGCCGAACATCAATATGGTGGCGGCTTACAGCGTGGTCAATGCCAAAACGGTGAACATTGCCGATGCTTATCTGACAGAAGGATTTGATTTTTCCGGCACACGAAAATTCGATGAAAAAACGGGATACCGCTCAAAATCGTTTTTGACCGTGCCGATGAAGAATCATGAAAATGAGATTATCGGTGTTTTGCAGCTGATCAATGCAATCGATCCGCAGACCGGTCAGATCGTTGCGTTTTCGGAGTCGCACCAGCGTCTGGTCGAGTCTCTGGCTTCGCAAGCCGCTGTAGCGCTTACCAATCACAATCTCATCGAAGGCCTTAAAAACTTATTTGAGTCATTCATCAAGCTGATTGCCGATGCGATTGATGAAAAGTCCCCCTACACCGGCGGCCATTGTCAGCGCGTACCTGAGCTTACCATGATGCTGGCCGAGGCTGCGATTAAAACCAATGAAGGCCCGCTGAAAAGTTTTACCATGACCGAAAAAGAGGTCTATGAGCTCAAAATCGCGGCATGGCTGCACGATTGTGGCAAAGTCACGACACCAGAGTATGTGATGGATAAAGCGACCAAGCTGGAAACCATTTTTGACCGTATCCATTTAATTGATGATCGGTTTGAATTACTCAAAACGCAGCGCGAGAATGCCTGTTTGCGTAAAGCGCTGGTATCCGCCAGAAGCGGCGCGCATGTTAACCCGCTGCAACTTGACCATGAAATCAGTGTAATTAAAAGAACACTCGAAGAAGATAAAAACTTCATCCGCAAAATGAATATTGGCGGCGAATCCATGCAGCCGGAAGATCTGCAGCGGATTAAGGACATCGCCAATTATGAATATCTGAACGACACCGGCCATACCTCAAGATTTTTAAGCGAAGACGAGGTGTATAACCTTACCATCGAGCGCGGCACCTTGACGCCGGAGGAACGCATGGTGATTAACAACCATATTGCGGTGACTATCAGCATGCTGAATGCGCTGACTTACCCAAAAGATTTGCAGCGCGTGCCCGAGTATGCAGGCGGGCATCATGAGCGCATGGATGGCAAGGGCTATCCGAAAGGCTTAACGCGCGATCAGATGTCGATCCCGGCGCGTATGATGGGAATTGCGGATATTTTTGAAGCGCTCACTTCCAAAGACAGGCCTTACAAAAAAGCAAAAACCCTCTCTGAGACACTGAATATTTTGGGCAAAATGCGACTGGATAATCATATCGATCCGGATATTTTCGATCTGTTTATTCGCGAAAAAATCTATTTGGCTTATGCGGAGAAGTTTCTGGAGCCTGCACAAATCGATGCAGTGGATGTGGCCAGTATTCCCGGATATCGCGCATCATAGCGGTTCAGGTTTTTAGAAAGATTTTTACCGCCTCGATGATTTCGGCGAATTTTTTGTCGGAAACTTCGTGAAAAAATTCACCGCCGGGGATTAGGCGCATGTTGGGCCCGATGTTGCAAAACCCCATGCATGGCGATTCTTCTATTTCTATCTTTACATTCTTATCCTGTAATTGCCGCGTTAATTCTAAAGCTGCTTCTTTACTGCCGCGCGCCGCACATGAGGGATGATTGGGGTTGGCGCGATAGTTAGTGCACACTAATATTTTTTTTGCCATGGCCTATTTGTAATGGCTATGGCGATAGTGCATGCGCATGGCAGCCATCAGCGCTTAGTTTCAGGTAGCTGCCTTGCTCGTACCAGTCGCCTAGCACCCAGCGCTCGCATACATTGCCATCAAGTGCATGTATATGTCTGTCGGGGCGGTGCGTGTGCCCATGAATGAAGAGGGGTGGGTAGGCATATTCCCGCAATAAATCGGCTACCGCATCCTGGTTCACATCCATAATCTGCATCGATTTGACAGATTTTTCCTGCTCGCTTTTGGCGCGCAGTTGTTCGATATAAGTGATACGGTTTGCCAGGGGTTGACTTAAAAACCGGGTTTTCCAGGCATCATCACGCACTTCGCTGCGGAACTGCTGGTAGGCGATATCGTCTGTGCATAATGCGTCGCCATGACTTAACAATACAGGCTTGCCATAAAGCATGACTAAGGTCGGGTCAGGCAGGATTGTAATATCCGTGGCGCTTACAAAACCTTCTCCAATTAAAAAGTCGCGGTTGCCAGGTATCAAAAAAACTTTTATGCCATGCTTGGTGAGGTTTTTAAGCGCGTCAATGACGGGTTTGTGTACACCGGCTGCAATGGCATCGTCGCCTGCCCAGTATTCAAATAAATCGCCCAGGATATAAAGCGCCTGGGCGTTACTGGCGGTTTTCTCCAGAAATGAAATGAACGCCTTGGTAATGTGCGGGCGCGAATCACATAGATGCAAATCAGATATAAATAAACAGTGATCCATGTGAATAATGGATGAATGTTTAGATAACGCTGGCTTTTTCTATGATCACAGGCTCAACCGGCACATCGCGATGCCCTGCTTTGCTGGTGGTTTTTACGCCTTTAATTTTATCCGCAACGTCCATGCCTTCGACCACTTTGCCAAATACGCAGTAGCCCCAGCCGTTTGATGTAGGCGCGGTATGGTTAAGAAAATCGTTGTCGGCTACGTTGATAAAAAACTGGCTGCTGGCTGAGTCCGGGATGGATGTACGCGCCATCGCAATGGTGTAGGCCTCGTTCCCCAGGCCGTTATCCGCTTCATTCTTGATCTCGGCATCGGTGGCTTTCTGTTTCATATTGGTATCAAAGCCGCCACCCTGAATCATAAAGCCATCGATCACGCGATGAAAAATCACGCCGTCATAAAATCCTTTTTCGACATATTGCAAAAAATTGGCCACTGTAATGGGCGCTTTTTCTGCGTTAAGTTCAAGTGTGATGTCGCCAAAATTGGTAGAAAGTTTAACCACGTTAAATCCTTAATAATGTGTTAAAAAAATAAATTGAAAGCGAAACTACTTGGCTACTTCAGCAAGCAGTTTTACGCTTTTGATGATGATGGGTCTAACCGGCACATCGGCGTTTCTGCCCATGCTGGTTGTAGGGCTAAGGCCAATTTTCTGCACTACTTCGAAACCGCTGGTGACCTTGCCAAATACGCAATAACCGATCTGTTCTGGATCTGGGCTGGTGTAGTTCAAAAATTGATTGTCCGCCAGGTTCACAAAAAATTGCGCGGTTGCGGAGTCAGGATCGGCCGTGCGTGCCATGGCAATGGTGCCGGTTTCGTTCAATAAACCGTTGTTGGATTCATTGACAATGGGTGCACGCGTATTTTTTTCGGTTAAATCGCGTTCAAAGCCGCCGCCTTGGATCATAAAGCGGTTAATGACGCGATGAAAAATGGTGTTTTCGTAAAAGCCGTCTTTCACATACTGCAAAAAATTGGCGACAGTTTTAGGCGCTTTTTCTGGGTAAAGCTCAACCGTGAAATTGCCTTGGGAGGTTTGAAACTCAACGCTGGGAGCCGCATGGATGCTAGCTGTGCAGGCAAGCAATACACCAAAAAGATAAAGCTTAATGTTTTGCATTAGCCAGCGCCTTCATAAATTATTTTCCATTGATTGTTTTCATTCACCCAGTATTGGCGCTTGCGCATTTTATTTTGCAAGGCGGAACTTTTAAAATCCTGTTCGAAATTAACCACGATAATGGGTTGTTCAGAATCCGGGTAGCCAAACATGCTGATGTCTTCAAGCTGAATCGACACCTTGGATTTGGCTGCCTGAATGCCGCGTTTGTATTCTGCCCATTTGTTAAAACCGCCATCGCTGTAAAAGAACTTTTTAGAATAATGGCCTAAGTATTCGTCAGTGTTTTGCGAAACCCAATCCTGACGCCAGTCTTCTATGGTTTTTTGCAGGGCCTGCATTCTGGCTTTTTGCGCTTCCAATTTTTCGTTGGATTTGCTGCTGTTTACCCATTCCAGGTTATTCGCAATAATCACAGGCGTTTTGCCAGACTGTAAAATGGGCTGTAAAGTTTTCAGGTCAGGGTTGCTTAGCACCACGCAGCCATCGCTGGCACGTGGTGGGCGGCTATAAGTGTCTGTGGGGGTGCCGTGCAGCCAGATGCCATAGCCATTTTTGTTTTGATGTTTATCCAGTTCGTTTGGGTAATTCAGCGGATACGCAGCGTCACCATACATGTCCGCCAATGGCTGGGTAAGCTTTTGCCCTGCAAAGTAAACACCCAGCGGCGTGCGCTTGTCTCCCTGGACTTGTTTGCCGACGCCGTTCTTGCCGACAGTGACATAATAATCAGCGGCATATTGTAAAGCGCCATCCACCTTTTTGTACAAGAACAGGCGCGACTTGGCCGTATCTACAACGATCAAATGCTCTTGTTCATCGCTTAATTTAACAAGCAGGTTGGGTTGTTGTGATGTTCTCTTTTCAGACAGGTAGTATTCAATACGGGTGCGGGCCTCGTCCCTTAAGCCTTTAATTTCATCGTTGCTGGTAGCGCTGTCCGGGATGACTGCGCTGGAATCGCCTAATGTTGCCAGTGCGCGCCCTTGCGAGGCAAGCAGGTCGCCGCGGATGAGATAGGCCAGCTTGAAGTTAGGTGCAGTGCGAATGAGGTCGTTCACCGTGTTGAGCGCTTGTCTGGTTTTACCTTGGGTGATTTCCAGCAGGCTTTTTACCAGCAGGCTCTCGACGAGATTCCTCCCAAATTTATTGCCAAGCAACTGGTCTACCAAGCTGCCGTGATTCACGGCCGTGGCGTTCCAGGGCAATACGACACATGCCACTACAAAAATGACTTTTAGAAACTTAACTTTTTGAGTTAAAAACATTTCAATCTTTAGTTCATTTCAGTAAAAATCAATTCAATGCAATTTCTTGATCGATTAACCAAACGCCATTCGTCTTTTTAAGCATCAATGTCTTATTGGTACGAATGGGTTTGCCATTTGCAACATAGGTTTGCTTAAAAGTCACTTTTGCGTTTTCGCTGCCATCCATTACCACTTTCTGGTTTGCCAGTTCAACATTGATGCTTGCCGGTTTGCTAATGCGCTCGCGCCGAGTTTGCTCCCAAGCCTTACGGCTTTCACCTTTGGCCGGTTTGAAGCTGTCTGCGTAACTGGCAAAATATTTATCCAAGTCTTTGCTAGACCATGCTTTTGCCCAATTGTTTACCGCATCGGTAATATTTTGTTCTTCAACTGCCCCAGCGTCGGCGGCTGGCTTAACTTCGTCGGCTGGTTTAAGGTCAGCAACTGGTTTGACAGGCTCCGCTTTTTTATCTGCAGGGCGAATCGGCAATGTGCCGGTTTTGGTTGGTTTGCTCGTTTCTGTCCTGGCATCATTCGACTTTGCGGCAAGTGTGGTTTTATTGCCGGTGCCAAACAGATCCTTAATCATCGATAATTTGCTTTGCGCGCGCGCATTGCCGTTATCCAGCTGCAGCGCCTTGTCATAAGCCTCAGAAGCCATGCGCGCATAAATATCACCCAGGTTTTCATGGGCAGTTGCGTAGCTTGGATGTGTTTTGATGGCGGTTTCAAGCGCTTTTTTGGCCTTATCGTATTGACCTGCATCGGCGTACAAAACCGCAAGGTTGTTGTATGGTTCCGGCAGGTTAGGATACTTTTCGGTCAAATCAGTGAATGATTTAATCGCATCATCACGTTTGCCGCTCTCGGCTAAAATAATGCCTTTCATGAACATCGCCTGTGCATCGCGCGGGTTGGCCGCCAGGTAAGTATTAATGCGCTCCAGCGCGGCAGCTTGCTGGCCACTTTCGGCCAGTTGTGAAATGTCTTTGAGTTCGTTGGCAAATGCAACTGAGTTAGTAAAAATGAAAGAGCCGGCAAAAGATAAAACTAACAATATTTTAATTAGTATTTTTGAGAGTAAAGTGTTGCGAATTATCATTATGGTATACTCAAGCGAGTTAGTAAAAACGCCATTCTATCAATTGCATAGCTAACATCCAATAGCTCTATTGGCATTAAGGCTATAAATTACATTTTTTAATCAATTTTGTCCGTATTAACGCTTTATAATTCGCAAATGTTAAAAATTTACAACTCCCTCACCCGCGAAAAGCAAACGTTTACTCCAATTCAAGCCGGCAAAGTCCGCATGTATGTGTGCGGCATGACGGTATATGATTTTTGCCATCTGGGCCATGCCCGTGTGATGGTGGTGTTTGACATGGTTTCCCGCTGGTTTCGCGCATCAGGCTTCGATGTGACTTATGTGCGCAATATCACCGATATTGACGACAAAATCATCAAACGCGCCAATGAAAATAACGAAACTATCGACATGCTGACGCAGCGTTTCATCGATGCCATGGATGAAGACTCCGCCAAGCTCGGCATCATTCGGCCGGATATTGAGCCGCGCGCCACGGCCCACGTCGATGGCATGATCAGCATGATCTCTAAACTGATTGAAAAAGGCCATGCCTATCTGGCCGCCAATGGCGATGTGTTTTACAGCGTGCGCAGCTTTAACGACTACGGCAAACTCTCAGGCAAGTCGCTGGAAGACTTACGTGCCGGCGAGCGCGTAGAAGTTGATTCATTCAAAAAAGACCCGATGGATTTTGTGCTATGGAAGGCGGTAAAGCCGCACGAACCGAGCTGGGATTCGCCTTGGGGCAAGGGCCGCCCGGGCTGGCATATCGAATGTTCGGTGATGAGTGAAAAGCACTTGGGTGAACATTTTGATATTCACGGCGGAGGACAGGATTTGCAATTTCCGCATCACGAGAATGAAATCGCACAATCTGAAGCTGCGCATAGCTGTCAGATGGCCAATTACTGGATGCACAATGGCTTTGTGCGTGTGGACGACGAGAAGATGTCCAAATCGCTCGGCAATTTTTTCACCATTCGTGAGGTGCTGAAAAAATACGATGCTGAAGTGGTGCGTTTTTTCATCCTGCGTGCGCATTATCGCAGCCCGCTTAACTACTCAGACAAACACTTGGATGATGCAAAAGCATCCCTTACAAGACTATATACCGCCTTACGTGGCCGCGAAGTGCTTACTGACAAGATTGATTGGAATCATCCGCAAGCGGTACGTTTTAAAGCTGCAATGGATGATGATTTCAATACGCCAGAAGCGATGGCCGTGTTGTTTGATTTGGCGAACGAAGTGAATAAAACCAAATCACAGGAAGCAGTAAGTCTGCTTAAGAATTTGGGTGCAGTGGTCGGTTTGTTGCAGCGTGACCCAAGCGAGTTTTTGCAAGGTTCAGTGATTGTTCTTAAAGGTGCGGATGCCATTCAGCATAATCTTTCGAGTACAGGAGCAATTACTACCTTGAATGTGAATGAGTTCATTGAAGCAAGAGCTGAAGCCAAAAAAACCAAGAACTTCGCCGAAGCCGACCGCATTCGTAAAGAACTGGCCGATGCAGGGATTATTTTAGAAGACACGCCACAGGGCACGACTTGGCGTCGCGCCTAGAGATAAATAAAGTAATAAAGGAAACTGATGTATGCCAGTTAAATTGACTGCCCCGGAAGCCGCATCCCTATTGCCTGTCAGAGGTATTGAATTAGGCTTTGCCAAAGCCCATGTGCGCAAGCCGGACCGTAAAGACGTGCTGGTGATGACGCTGGCGGAAGGCAGCCGCGTCGCGGGTGTGTTTACCAAAAACCGTTTCTGCGCTGCGCCTGTGGTGCTTTGTAAAGAGTACCTGGCTGCGAAAAAAGGCATTCGCGCTTTGCTGGTGAACACCGGCTGCGCTAACGCAGGTACGGGTGAGGATGGCTTGAATCGCGCTAAACAAAGCTGTGAGGCATTGGGTAAATTGCTTAACTTGCAAGCCAATCAGGTGTTGCCATTTTCAACTGGCGTAATTTTAGAGCCGCTGCCAGTGGATAAAGTCATTGCGGGCTTGCCAGCTGCGATTGAAAACCTGAAGGAAGACAACTGGCTGAATGCAGCTGAAGCGATCATGACGACGGATATCGTCGCCAAAGGCACCTCACGACAGATCCAACTAGATGGCAAAACTGTGGCGATCACCGGCATCAGCAAAGGCTCAGGCATGATTCACCCGAACATGGCGACCATGCTGGGCTATATTGCGACGGACGCCGCGGTGAGCCAAAGCGCCTTGGAAAGTATCATCCAATATGCGGTGAATAAATCGTTTAACTGCATTACGGTAGATGGCGATACCAGTACTAATGACAGTCTGATCTTGATGGCGACCAGTCAGGCAGGAAACGTTGAAATCACGGAAAATAGCCATAATTTTACTGTAATTCGAGACGCGTTGACTGAAGTTGCCATTGAGCTGGCGCAGGCGATTGTGCGTGATGGCGAAGGCGCGACCAAGTTCATGACGGTGACGGTGGAAGGCGGCAAAAACGAGGCGGAATGTCGCAAGGTGGCGTATGCCATAGCGCACTCGCCGCTGATTAAAACCGCATTTTTTGCTTCTGACCCGAATCTTGGCCGCATTTTGGCGGCAATCGGTTACGCAGGCATTGATGACCTGGATGTTGATCATCTGCAGCTATATCTGGGCGATGTACTGGTTGCCGAAAAGGGCGGCAGAGCGGCCAGTTACCGCGAGGAGCAAGGTGCAGCGATTATGAAAGAATCTGACATTCTGGTGCGCGTGGTCTTGAATCGCGGCAGTGAAAACATCACGATCTGGACCTGCGATTTCTCTTATGACTACGTGAAAATCAACGCAGATTACCGTTCTTGATGGAAAAATTAGACAATCTGATTGCGCGTGCAGAAGGCTTGATCAACAAGCTGGAAACCTTGCTGCCAGACACTGCTGCACCTATAGACCTGTCTCTTATACACATCTAGATGTGTATAAGAGACAGGTTCTTAAAGGTGCGGATGCCATTCAGCATAATCTTTCGAGTACAGGAGCAATTACTACCTTGAATGTGAATGAGTTCATTGAAGCAAGAGCTGAAGCCAAAAAAACCAAGAACTTCGCCGAAGCCGACCGCATTCGTAAAGAACTGGCCGATGCAGGGATTATTTTAGAAGACACGCCACAGGGCACGACTTGGCGTCGCGCCTAGAGATAAATAAAGTAATAAAGGAAACTGATGTATGCCAGTTAAATTGACTGCCCCGGAAGCCGCATCCCTATTGCCTGTCAGAGGTATTGAATTAGGCTTTGCCAAAGCCCATGTGCGCAAGCCGGACCGTAAAGACGTGCTGGTGATGACGCTGGCGGAAGGCAGCCGCGTCGCGGGTGTGTTTACCAAAAACCGTTTCTGCGCTGCGCCTGTGGTGCTTTGTAAAGAGTACCTGGCTGCGAAAAAAGGCATTCGCGCTTTGCTGGTGAACACCGGCTGCGCTAACGCAGGTACGGGTGAGGATGGCTTGAATCGCGCTAAACAAAGCTGTGAGGCATTGGGTAAATTGCTTAACTTGCAAGCCAATCAGGTGTTGCCATTTTCAACTGGCGTAATTTTAGAGCCGCTGCCAGTGGATAAAGTCATTGCGGGCTTGCCAGCTGCGATTGAAAACCTGAAGGAAGACAACTGGCTGAATGCAGCTGAAGCGATCATGACGACGGATATCGTCGCCAAAGGCACCTCACGACAGATCCAACTAGATGGCAAAACTGTGGCGATCACCGGCATCAGCAAAGGCTCAGGCATGATTCACCCGAACATGGCGACCATGCTGGGCTATATTGCGACGGACGCCGCGGTGAGCCAAAGCGCCTTGGAAAGTATCATCCAATATGCGGTGAATAAATCGTTTAACTGCATTACGGTAGATGGCGATACCAGTACTAATGACAGTCTGATCTTGATGGCGACCAGTCAGGCAGGAAACGTTGAAATCACGGAAAATAGCCATAATTTTACTGTAATTCGAGACGCGTTGACTGAAGTTGCCATTGAGCTGGCGCAGGCGATTGTGCGTGATGGCGAAGGCGCGACCAAGTTCATGACGGTGACGGTGGAAGGCGGCAAAAACGAGGCGGAATGTCGCAAGGTGGCGTATGCCATAGCGCACTCGCCGCTGATTAAAACCGCATTTTTTGCTTCTGACCCGAATCTTGGCCGCATTTTGGCGGCAATCGGTTACGCAGGCATTGATGACCTGGATGTTGATCATCTGCAGCTATATCTGGGCGATGTACTGGTTGCCGAAAAGGGCGGCAGAGCGGCCAGTTACCGCGAGGAGCAAGGTGCAGCGATTATGAAAGAATCTGACATTCTGGTGCGCGTGGTCTTGAATCGCGGCAGTGAAAACATCACGATCTGGACCTGCGATTTCTCTTATGACTACGTGAAAATCAACGCAGATTACCGTTCTTGATGGAAAAATTAGACAATCTGATTGCGCGTGCAGAAGGCTTGATCAACAAGCTGGAAACCTTGCTGCCAGACACTGCTGCACCTATAGAC
>OEOF01000195.1_pt1 | contig 10537 bp, 7 predicted proteins | sample 1539701 | NCBI WGS metagenome assembly OEOF01 (sample SAMEA3611561, study PRJEB23397) | activated sludge metagenome | biome: Urban; feature: Wastewater Treatment Plant; material: Activated Sludge | place: Slovenia | collected 2012-09-24 | reverse complement strand
TTGGCCGAATACCGTCTGGCGCGTGCGGCTCAATGACTCGCGAATACTCTTGAACAATGCGGCCTCGATCTAAATTAGGGGTAGGGGGAATCAATGGCGCGGCCGGTCAATTCGGCGGCGACAGCGTGACGATTTCGCCGTCCTCGGTCAGTTGCTCGATACGCAGTTGGGCCTTGTCCAGCAGTTCGCCGCAATGATGGGCGAGACGCTGTCCACGCTCGAATAGCGACAAGGACAAGTCCAGGCTCAGATTGCCGGACTCCAGTTGCGCCACCGTCTGTTCCAACTCCAGCAGGGCGTCTTCGAAGGAGAGTTCCTCGATCACGTCATCCATAGGGGCTTGATTATATGGCATAAGGGGCGCTTCGGCCACTGCCCCAACAAAAAGTGGAGGCCGCCGGGCGGCCTCCACTTCATGGCGCGGGGCGCTGTTAGAGCTTCTGCCTACGCTTCCCGGACGGTCGGGGCGGCGATGGGTTCGGCCTCGCGCTTGGAGCGCATGACCGCCCAACCCAGCAGGCCGATGAGGGCCACCGCGATGATGACGGTAACGATGCTGCGATCGGAGTACCGCACCACGATCGGCGCGATGATCAGGCTGACCAGATTGACGACCTTGATCATCGGGTTCAGCGCCGGGCCGGCGGTGTCCTTCAGCGGGTCGCCGACGGTGTCGCCGACGACGGCCGCCTTGTGGCGTTCCGATCCCTTGCCGGTGTTGGCCGCCAGATCGCGCTCCTCGTCCTCGATGAGCTTCTTGCCGTTGTCCCACGCGCCGCCGGTGTTGGACATGAAGACGGCCAGGAGCATACCGGAGACGATGATACCCGCCTGGAAGCCGCCCAGCGCCTCAACCTGCAACAGCAGGCCGACGACGATGGGGGTGATGACGGCCAGCACGGCCAAATTGATCAGGTCGCGCTGCGCGGCGATGGTCGAGATGGTGACGGCGCGGGCGTAGTCGGGCTTGCGTGTGCCTTCCAGAATGCCGGGGATGCGGAACTGGCGGCGCACTTCGTCGACCATCTGACCGGCGGCGCGGCTGACGGCGCGAATCGCCAGCGACGAGAACATCCACGGCAGCGCCCCACCCAGCAACATGCCGACGAAGACGAGCGGCGACGACACGCGGATGCCGTTGGCGAGGGCTTCGGGGTCAACCAGCGACACGTCGGTGATGAACGAGCCGAACAGCGACACAGCGGCGATGACCGCCGAGCCGATGGCGATACCCTTGGTGATGGCCTTGGTCGTATTGCCCACGGCGTCCAGGTCGGCCATGATCTTGCGCGCCTTCGGCTCCAATCCGGCCATTTCGCCGATACCGTTGGCATTGTCGGAGATGGGGCCGAAGGAGTCCATCGCCACGTTGTTGCCGGTCAGGGTCAACATGCCGATGCCGGTCATGGCGATGCCGTAGAGGACGAAGGTGAATTGGATGAAGTCGGCCGAGAAGCGCGCCGAGACGAATTGCTCGGTCGGGACGCCGTTGAAGATGAGGATGGCGGCGACGATGGTCGCGGCGATAACGATGACCGACCAGACGGCCGACTCGTAACCCGAGGCCAAACCGGACAGAATGGTCGTGGCCGGGCCACCGGAGGTGGCGTCGCGGATCTCCTTGACCGGCCGGTAATGGGTGCCGGTGAAGTAGTCGGTCAGCCGGTCGATGACGATGGCCAGACCAACGCCCGCGGCCGTGGACAGGAACGGCCGCCACCAGCCGCCGGGAATGTCAGGCAGATAGACGAGAGCCACGGCGCCGAACAGCACCACGGAGATGGCCGCCGAGGTGAGGAAGCCGCGGAAAATGGCCTGCATGGCGTTGCCGCTGTCGTCCGACTGCCCCTTGACCAGATACGTACCCACGATGGAGGCCAGGACGCCGATGCCGCGCACAAACAACGGGAAAAGAATGAACTCGTTATAGCCGGTGATGAGCGTCAGGGTGACGCCCAAAATCAAGGCGGAGACGATGGTCACTTCATACGATTCAAAGATGTCGGCGGCCATACCGGCGCAGTCGCCCACGTTGTCGCCCACCAGGTCGGCGATGACGGCCGCGTTGCGCGGGTCGTCTTCGGGCATGTCCTGCTCGACCTTGCCCACCAGGTCGGCGCCGACGTCGGCGGCCTTGGTATAGATGCCGCCGCCCACGCGCATGAACAGGGCGATGAGCGTGCCGCCGAAGCCGAAGCCCAGTAGCGCGTCGGGCGCAGCCTTGCCGAAGAGCATGAAGATCAGCGTGCCGCCCAACAGGCCCAGCCCGTCGGTCAACATGCCGGTGATCGTACCGGTGCGATAGGCGATGCGCAGCGCGTCCTTGAAGCTGGTGCGGGCCGCGTTGGCCACGCGGACGTTGCCCTCGACGGCCATGCGCATACCCAACTGGCCGACCATGAGCGAGAAGCCCGCGCCCATGACGAAGGCAACCGCGCGGCCGATGCCGACGATCAGGCGGATGGTGTTCTCGCTATAACCCGCGAATACTTCCAGTGAGAACTCGGTCGGCGGCACAATGTAGACGCTCAGGAACAGGGCAATCGTCAGGATGACGATGAAGGGCAGGATGGTGCGCAATTGACGGGTCAGGTAGGCGTTCGCCCCCTGGCGAATGGCTTCCCAGACCTCGATCATCTTGGCCGTGCCTTTCTCCTCGGCCAGGATCTGTCGCCGCAGATAGAGGGCGTAGAGGAGGCCGACGAAGGCGATGGCCAGCACCAACCACGTGGCCCACACCTCGAATGAACTAAGGCCCATCTCGAGAAAACGGAATATCTGATCCATAACGCGTTTTTAAAACCTCCTAACAATATTGATTATCTTTGGAGTGATGGTTACTCCGAATAGGGCATTATCGCGCGTCGCGAATCGGCCCCATCGGCCGACCGGCGACGCCCTCTATTTGTATAACCCTGTAGTAAAGCACATAAACATAAGTTGTCTAGGATTTTGTTTATCATAGCCCTTTAAGACCCATGCAGGGGAGCAGGGGAGAAAGGGAGCAGGGGTGAAGAAGAGCCGGCGAGACGCCGGCGCTCCCCTGCACCCCTGCACCCCTGCACCCCCGCTCCCCTGCTCCCCCGCATTGAAGTATAATGCTCCCCAACTTGACCGAACGAAGAGGCGCATGACAACACTTCTGGTTTTCGCCCCCGCGGCGGGCCATACTAAATCGCGACATCCCGAAAGCCACCACCGGACGGCGGCGCTCATGCCCGCGTTGGAGCGCGCCGGGCTGTTGCCGGCGTTGACGCGACTGGCCGCGCCGCCGGCGACCGTCGAACAACTGCGGCGCGCCCATACGCTGGGGTTGATCGAGTACGTCCAACAGGTATCCCTGCAGGGCGGCGGCCTGCTCGATCAGGGCGACACCTACGTGACGGGCGAAAGCTACGAACTGGCGCGGCTGGCGGCCGGCGGTTGCGCCGCGGCGGTGGATCAGATCATGAGCGGCGCGGCCCACAACGGCTTTGCGCTGATCCGGCCGCCGGGCCACCACGCCGAGACCGACCGCGTGAGCGGCTTTTGCCTGTTCAACAACGTGGCCGTGGCCGCCCGCCAGGCCCAGGTGGCCCACGGCGTGAAGCGGGTGGCTATCGTCGATTACGACGTCCATCACGGCAACGGCACGCAGGACATTTTCTTCGAGGATGATTCGGTGCTGTTCATCTCGGTCCATCTGTTCGCGCCTTACTTTTATCCGGGCATCGGCGGCATGGACGAAATCGGCGTCGGCCGCGGCCGAGACTTCAACCTCAACGTGCCCCTGCCGCCCTACGTCGGCGACAACGGCTATCGGCGCGTCTTTGATGAGCTGATCGAGCCGCGCCTGCGCCGTTTCGAGCCGGAGCTGCTGCTCGTCTCGGCCGGGTTCGACGCCCATTGGCAGGACCCCTTGGCGATGGCCGGTCTCAGTCTGACCGGCTACGACGCCATCACCCGCCGCTTGCTGGGCTACGCCGACACCCTGTGCGACGGCCGCGTCCTGTTTATCCTGGAAGGCGGTTATCAACTCGATGTCCTCTCGGCCGGCGTCAATAACGTGTTCCGCGCCCTGTTGGGTCGGGGAGCCATCGAGGATCCGTTCGGCCCCATGCCCCAGCCCGAGCATGATGTTAGCGGCTTGCTGGAACGTCTGAAGCGGCATTACTTGCTATAATGGGGCAACAGATCGATAATTGCGCGGAGAAGTTGACCATAACGGAGCGAGGGCGCGACCTACGATTCGCTCCATCCAGCCTGGGTGTGAACGAGCGCGTCATCCGGCCTGGCGCGGACAACCGGCCACCGGCGCAGAGGAACTATCATGGATAATCATACCGATGACCGCGACGCCGGCCTGCCCCCGGTCGGATCGCCGGAAGAGTTGGAAGAAGCCTTGAAGTGGCTGGAGGACCTGACGGCTCGCCAGGGCGCGACGGCCGACCTGCCGAACCCGATCCCTTCCACGACCCTCGATTCCCCGTTCAACGGTCTGATCGATAGCGAAGAGGGCGATCTGCCCGATTGGCTGCGCGAGGTTCCCAAGCCGCTGGAAGCCGATGCCTACGACGCGGCCGAGCCGGAGAGCCGCCTCGACTGGTTAGCCAAGATGGCCCAGCGGGAATCCATCGAGGAATTGCCCACGCTGGAATGGCGTCGCCTAGCCGAGCCGCTGCAAAGTTCGCTGGTTCCCGAAGATTCGGCGCTCTATCAAGAGATGGCCCTGGCTGAACCCGCCGACGTCACCGCCGACGAAACCTTGGCCGTGGAGCAGGCACCTGTTATAGAAATCAGCGAGACGGCCGCTGACGATGAAGCGCCGGCGCCTGATTGGGTGGACGCGCCGGAAGTCGTGGTGGACGCTCAACCCGACACGCCCGAATTGGAAGCCCCGGCTGCGCCAACCGTGGAAATGCCGGCCATCGGCATCTTGGCCGATGAGGACTTTGTCGAGTCGATTGAACTGAGCGCCGATGAAGAACTGCCGCCGCTGGATGATCTCGACGCGGCCATGGCCTGGATCGAAGAACTGGCCGCCAGCCAGCAAGCGCCCATCGAGGAAATTCCCAGCGTGGGCGACCGCGCGCTGGCGTCCAAGCTGATGATGGAAGCCGGCCTGTCGCCCAGCGTCTTGTCGTTGGATGAACTGGGGTCCGATTCCGCGCTGGTGGAGAGCATGACCCCCACCCACCCGTTCATCGAGGAAGAGGATTTCGCCGATACGGTCGTGCTGGTGGAAACGATGGCCGCCGATCAGGGCATGGTGCTGGAGATGCCGGAGGAAATCTCTCCCCCGGTGCATGATTTCATCGGTGAGGAAGACCGCGCGCCCCTTGACGACCAACACCTGGACGCCGAGCCGCTGGGAGACGGCGACGAGGCTCCACTTGCCGCGCCGGCCGAGGCGCTCTCCTTTGATGACGCCATGGCCTACCTGGATGAAATCGCTGTCGAGAAGCTCAACGAAGGCGGCGATATGGCGAGCGAGCCGTTGACGAGCGAGCCATTGATCGATCCAGCGGCCGTCGTCGTGGTTGATGTCGTCGATGAGTTGGTCGCACCGGCGGCCGATGACGCTCTCTCCAGCGCCGATGCGCCGTGGGCCGATAGCGCCGTGATCGATCTGGTGGAGGCCGATTTGCCGGACGTTGACGATTGGGCAGCCCCGGTAGTCGAGGCAACAATGGGCGAGGCAGAAGCGCCCGAAGGTGAGACGGCTATGGTCTATTCAATAGAGGAACCTGATCTGGAAGCCACGCTGAGCGTTCTGGACGAATGGGCGCTGCCGCCCGGCAAAACGCTATCGGGCATCACCGCCGCCATGACCGCCACCCAGGCGTTGCCCGCGCGCGACCTGTCCTCGGCGCTGGCCTGGCTGGAGTCGAGTTTGATGGCACCACCAGCCGTGCCGGTCACAGCCCACGATCTGGATGAAACGGATCTGATCGCGCGGATGCCCGAAGACCCCGATGAGGTATTGGCCTGGCTGGAGCAAATCGCCGGCGACGAGCCGGACGTGATCATCGCGCCCAGCGCCAGCCAGCTACATCGAATCGACCATGTACCGGCGGCCCCTGCCCCCACGGCGGCGGCCGTGGAGTTTACCGAAACCGATCTATTCGAGATGCCCGACGACCCCGACGAGGCGATGGCCTGGCTGGAAGGGTTGGCCGGTGGTGATCGCCTGCCGGCAGCTCCCGCGCCGGCCATGACCGACACAAGGGAACCGATCACCCCCGCGCCGGTCATCGTCGAACTGGAAGAGGCTATTGCTGTCATGCCTGAGGCCGATGTAGCGGCCGAGCCGCCGGCCAAATCCACCACGCGCCGCCGCCGTCGTCGTGGCGCGGCACAGAAAGCTGCGCCGGTGGATGAACTAGGCATACCTGAGGCACAACCGCTTCCGGAACAACCGCTTCCGGAACAGTCGCTCCCGGTTCAACCGCTCCCGGTTCAACCGCTCCCGGTTCAACCGCTCCCGGTTCAACCGCCCCCGATTCAACCACCCCCGGTTCAACCGGCCGAAGAAGGTGCGGCCCCGGAGCCGCCCGCCGAGCCACGTCCGGCCGAGAAGAAAGCGGGCGCGTCGTGGATCGACCTGTTAAAACCGCTGGACTGAGCGCCACCCCGGCGCGCCGACAGCGATAACCCAACAAACGTACGGAGTATTCTAGATGGAACAAACGCTGGTATTAGTGAAGCCGGATGGCGTGCAGCGCGGATTGATCGGCGAGATCATCCACCGCCTGGAGCGGCGCGGCCTGAAATTGCTCGGCCTCAAACTGCTGCAAATGTCGCCGGAATTAGCCTCGGCCCATTACGAGGCCCACGTGGGCAAGCCTTTCTATGAGGGGCTGGTCACCTACATCACGTCCGGCCCGGTCGTCGCCCTGGTGTGGCAGGGCAAGGACGCGATTCAGATCGTCCGCAACACGATGGGCGCGACCAATGCCGGGGCAGCCGCGCCGGGCACGATTCGCGGCGATCTGGCGGTGGAGATCGGCCGCAACCTGGTGCACGGCTCCGATGGCCCGGAAAGCGCCGCCCGCGAAGTGGGCCTCTTCTTCCGGGAGGACGAATTGGTAGCCTGGGAGCGGGCGACCGATCGCTGGATTCGCGAATAGATCGGAGCGGCCTGTTTTTATTCGATAAAAAGCTTCCCTAGGGAAGCTTTTTTGTTGGGCGGTTTGGTAAACCGCCCTCTTGAGGCGATGGTCGTTGGAGAGGGGCGGTTTGCCAAACCGCCCTACATATTTACTGGATACGAATCACCACGCGCCCCTTATGCCAGAGCGATTCCAGATCGTAATAAGCCCGTTTCTCGGCGGCGAAAATGTGGACGACCACGTCGCCGAAATCGACCAGCACCCAGCCGTCGGCCGGCGCGCCTTCCACGCCCTTGGGCATGCGACCACCAACCTTCTTGGCTTCGCCCTGGGCCGCCTGCATCAAGGCCCGCAGTTGTGGCTCGGAGTCGCCGCTACAAATAACGAAAAAGTCGGCAAAGACCGCTTGTGAATGGATATCCAGCACGAGGATATCGACGCCTTTCTTGTCCTGTAGGGCATCGACCAGTAGTTGAGTTAATTCCAGACCTTCCAGATAGCACCTCCAAAGAGTAGATACAGGGGCATTGTAGCCTGTTTGCCGCCGCATTGCCAGACCAGACCGGTCGATAGGCTACATGGCAGCACACCGTTTGCGCCGGCCCGCCCCGCGCGTTAGACTTCCCGCCTTGTGATTGCTTGAGGCGTGTATGTTTTCCTTTATGAATCCCGGGGCCGAGTCCGGCCCCACCACCTGGACGGTCAGCGAACTCACGGCCTACATCCGCGAGTTGTTCGAGTTGGATTACCGGCTGCAAGAAGTGGAAGTGTCGGGCGAAATCTCCAACTTCACCCGCGCCGCCTCGGGCCATCTCTACTTCACGCTGAAGGACGGCGCGGCCCAGATCAAGTGCGTCATGTGGCGCTCGCAGGCCGAACGGCTGCGCTTTCGCCCGGCCGAGGGGGACGCTGTGCTGGCCCGCGGCCGAATCTCGGTCTACGACGCCGGTGGGGTATACCAGCTCTATGCCGAACGGCTCATGCCCGCCGGGCGCGGCGACCTGGCGCTGGCCTTCGAGCGGCTGAAGGAGCAACTGGCCGGCGAAGGGCTGTTCGACCCCGAAACCAAGCAACCGATCCCGACCTTCCCGCGCAAGATCGGCATCGTCACCTCCTCCGGCGCGGCCGCCCTGCGCGACATTCTGACCGTGTTGCAACGGCGCAACCCGCTTGTCGCCGTCCTCATCGCCCCGACACTGGTGCAGGGTGATCTGGCCCCGCCGCAGATCGTGCGCGCCCTGCGCTGGCTCGACGACCGCGACGACATCGACACCATCATCATCGCCCGTGGCGGCGGCTCCATCGAGGATCTGTGGGCCTTCAATGACGAACGCGTGGCCCGCGCCGTCTTTGCCGCCCGGCATCCCATCATCAGCGGTGTCGGCCACGAGACCGATTTCACCATCACCGATTTCGTCGCCGACCTGCGCGCCCCCACCCCCTCGGCGGCGGCCGAACTGGCCGCGCCCGATCTGTCCAATATTCGGCCCTACATCCAGCAGACGAGCCGCGCCCTGGCCGACGGGTTAGCCAACGCCATCGCCCAGCGGCGCGAGACGTTGCGCGCCCGCCTGCGCCTGCTGTGGCTGCTCAGTCCACGGCGCACGGTGGACGCCGACCGCCAGCAGATCGACGCCCTGACCGACCGCATGGCCCGCGCCGCCCAGCGTCTGCTCGACCGGCGGGCCGGCCGGTTGGCCGTGGCCCAGGCGGGATTGACGGCCGTCAGCCCGCTGGGGACGCTGGCCCGCGGTTTTGCCATCGTCCGCGACGGCGACGGCCACCTGATTCGCAGCGTGACGCAGGCCCGGCCGGGCGAGGCGATCACGATACAGGTCAGTGATGGAGTGTTGGGGGGGCGGATTGACGGGCAGGGGCGGGCGTCTGGTTAAGGGAAGAAAGAGGCGGGTTGCCAACCCGCCCTACATGGCTACTTGAAGCTCCAGAAGGCTATCTCGCCCTCGGCCAACTGATAGGGCTGCCCGCCGCCCACCGGCACCACCAGGATCACGCTGGTGTCGTCCTCGCGCACGGGCAAGACGATGGCGCTGCTATCGGGCGACCAGATACGATGGCTCAGCGCGTACTGGTCAAAATAGGGCAAGAACTGCGAGACGTAGGCCAGCGTCGGATCGAAATCCAGCAGGTGTAGCCCCTGCCCCGTCGCCACGTCGACGACCGCTAACGACAGAAACCCCTGCCCCTGTTGCTGCGCGGCGCTGCCGGCCGGGCGGCCGAGGGCGCGCTGCTTGCGCGGGGCCGAGGCGTTGACGCTATCATCATCCGCGTCGCCGCTCAGCGTGAGGAACGCCAGCGAACGGCCATCGGGCGACCAGAAGAAGGCCAAGACGGTACGGCTACTGACAAGCCGGATGTCGCCGGTCGCCACGTCGAGCAGGCGGAGCGGCCCCCAATAGGGATGGCCGTCAATCGCGCCGTTGGTGAAGGCGATCTGATCGCCGGTCGGACTCCAGCCCAGGGCCAGCGAGTCGCCGCTCTCATAGGCCGCGCGTTCGCCGGTGCGCGTATCAACCACGACCAGGGCGCTCAGCCCGTCGGCGGCCTGCTCGGCAAAGGCCAGATAGCGCCCGCTCCGGCCGATGCCGGGGGCCTGAAAGTCGCCCGGCGTCGCCAGATTAGCCGCTTCCGTCGCCCCATCCAGCTCGATCAGGGAGAGGGTGTGATCGGTGCGGCCGTCGCCGGCGTGAACGAGCAACCGGCGGCCGTCCTCCGACCAGTCCCAATAGAACGGCGCGCCCGTAGCCAGCAGGCGGCTGTCGGCCGTGCCGTCGCCGGGCACGACGTTCAGCCCCACCGTGTTGCGCGGATGGTTCGCCAGAAAGGCCAGGTTGTGGCTGTCGGGCGACCAGAAGAGATAGAACGGTGTCCGGTCGGCGCTAAAGTAGATGAGATCATCGCCCAGCGCGCCGGTGCGGGCGGCGTCATCGAGCACGTAGATGCCGCCGCCGGCCGTCCCGCCGCCGACCGCCGTCCGACCGCCGACGACCGCCAGCCGCCGGCTATCGGGCGCCCAGGCCGGAAACTGAAAGGCGGTGGCGTCGCTGTCCAGGGTCAGGATGCGGCGATTATCCCCGTTGGGGGCGATGGTTTCGATCTGGCCGTCATTGTTGATGAGGGCAATGCGGTTGATCTCCGGGGCGGGTGTGACCGGCGGGGCCTCAATGGTAGCCGCGGCCGTGGGCACGGCGGCCACCACGGTTGCCGGGGCGGCCGTGGCCGCGCCGACGATGACGCTCAGGGCTTCCGCCTGTTCACCAAGACTGGAGATGGGCGGCCGGCTAGTGCGCCGCGTGATGACGAAGTAGGCCAGCACCGACGAACCGAGCAGACTGACAATGAGCAAAAGGGTGATGCCGATGAACAGGCAGTTGCAACCCGACGATCGCCGTCCCAGGGGCGCATCGGGATCGTTGGTGGGGTCATAC
>OEOF01000193.1_pt1 | contig 10556 bp, 8 predicted proteins | sample 1539701 | NCBI WGS metagenome assembly OEOF01 (sample SAMEA3611561, study PRJEB23397) | activated sludge metagenome | biome: Urban; feature: Wastewater Treatment Plant; material: Activated Sludge | place: Slovenia | collected 2012-09-24 | reverse complement strand
CGACGGCACGGCGACCCTGGAAATCGGCGCGCGCCGGGTCGCTTCCACCTCGGCCCGCGGCCTGTCGCGCTTCACGGCCTGGCTGGCGGCAGCCATCGGCCGGCTGAGCGAGCGATCAACCGATGAGCCGTCGGTCCATTGGGCCATCCCCGCGGCCATCGCCCTCATCGTCCCCATCGTCATCGCCGCCGTCGTCACCAGCGTCTACGTCCAGCGCGACACGGTGGCCGACGTGGCCCGCATCAAGCAGCAGATGATGGATGAGATGCTGGCCGCCGACAACGTGGGCGGCGGCTCGGCCGAAGCCCAGCCGCACTATCTGGCCGTGGTCGCCCTGGCCGCCGAAGCCGAAGCGCTGCGCCCCGACGACCTGGAAGTGGCCGGAATGCGCGCCGACGCGCTGGACGCGCTGGATCGCCTCGACGGCGTGACGCGGCTGACGGCAGGCGTGTTGTATGAATATGAGGACGGGGCCGATCTGGCGCGCATCGCCCTGCGCGGCGGCGCGGGGGGCATCGCCGTGCTGGATCGTCTGGCGAACCGGGTCATGTTCCACGCCACCGACGACACCTACCGCACCCTGACCGGCGAGCAGCCATCGACGATTGGGTTCGGCGGGCAGGCCGTGGGGGCGCAGACGATGGGCGAACTATTCGACGTCATCTGGCTGGCGGGCAGCGCCTCGGAGACGCGCGACAGTTTTGCCATGCTCGACCGCGCCGGGTCGCTGTTCAACTACTTCCCCAATCTGGGCGACGTGGGCGGCGTGGCGCTGCCTAACAGCAGCGGCTGGGACAGCCCTACGGCGATGGCGACGTATCTGGATCGGCTCTACGTCCTCGACGCGGGGGCGGGGCAAATCTGGAAATACTATATCTCCAGCGGCTATACCCAGTTCGCCGGGGATGAGGCCATCTTTTTCAGTGAGAACGCCGGGCTGGATGGGGCGGTCGATTTCGATCTGTATGCCGAGGATGGCAGCCTGGTCGTCCTCTATGGCGACGGCCGCCTTCGCTACTACGACACGCGCTCCGGCCGGGTGCGTTGGGACGAGACGACGCTGGCCCAGGGCGGTCTGGCGACGCCGCTCGTTGCCCCGGTGGCGGTCAAAATGGTCGGCAGCGGGCTGAATGCGTCGATCTTCGTGCTCGATCCGGGCAGCGGGCGACTGTTGCAGTTGGGGCGCGGCGGCACGGTGCTGACCCAATACCGGGTGATGGACGCGTCAGGCGACGAGGTATTGACCCAGGCCACGGACTTCGCCGTCACCGAATCGCCGTTGGGCGTGCTGGTGGTGGCCGGCGACCGCATCTATCTGGCCGAGAATAACTGAGGTTTATCGGTCAACGGCCGCTGAAGCGGGCTTCGCGCTTCTCCAAAAAGGCGGCGATCCCCTCGCGGTTGTCCGCGCTGCGGCCGGCCACCTCTTGCAGATACGCCTCGTACTCCAGCGCCTCATTGAGGCTCATGTCCCAACCGCGACTCATGGCCCGCTTGGTGAGGCCATAGGCCAACGTGGGGCCGTCGGCCAGCCGTCGCGCCCAGGCGGCGGTGATCTCCGGCAGTTGGGCGGCGGGCACAACGCGATTGACCAGCCCCCATTCCAGCGCCTGAGCGGCGGGCACGCGGTCGGCGGTGATTGCCATCTCATAGGCGCGGGCGTAGCCGACCAGCCGCGGCAACAGCCAGTTGACGCCGCTATCCGGGATCAGGCCGATGCGGCTGAAGGCCAGCATGAATGAGGCGTTATCGGCGGCAATGCGTATGTCGGCCGCCAGGGCCACGCCGCAACCCGCCCCGGCGGCGATGCCGTTGATCGCGCCGATGATCGGCTTCTCCAGGGCGACCATCTGGCGGATGAGCCGGTGGTAGCCGTGGTGCAGATGCTCGCCGATGGAGACGTTCTCGCCCCGCTCCTGGAAGTCGCTCAAATCCTGGCCGGAGGAGAAGCCGCGGCCCGCGCCGGTGATGACGACGCAGCGCACGGCCGCGTCGCGACCGGCGGCCTTCAGGGCGTCGGTCGTCTCGGCGATCATCGGGTCGTTGAAGGCGTTGAGCTTGGACGGCCGGTTGAGCGTGATCGTCGCCACGCCATCCGTCACGTCATGGAGGATCGTCTCGTAGGTCATGGCCGCTCCCTCACTCCCACCGCGCCCTAGAAAGGAATGTCCGAATCCATGTCGTCGTCGGCCTCGTCCCCTTCCTCAACGTCCTCCAGTTCCCAGGGCATTGTCACCCAGAGCAGGAGTAATTCGCCTTCGTCAATCTTCGTCAGGCGCAGGGCTACCACGTCTACCTGTTGCCGCAGGCGCAGATCGTCGGGGTAATCGAGGCGCACCGGGCGGCCTTCCTTCCAGGCCTGCTGGCAGCGATCCATGATGTCGCCGCCGTTGCCGGTGCGCAACTGGCACAGGGCAACGTCGGTTTCCTGCGGGCCTTCATAAATCGATTGCACCCAGCCCTGTGGATTGGGCATGAAATCGGGCGTGGGGCCTTCCACGATGGTGATCAGTTCGGGTTCCATGGGGGATCAAACCTTTGTCGTAAGATTCGCAATTGCCGGACAAGTCTACTGTCTTTTTTATTGATGGCAAATAGCCAGAGCTACGGGCGGCGCAACTGGCGGCGCATGGTCGTGGTGCGTGGCGTTTCGCCATCGGTCGGGTTGGTCGCGTCTTCCAGATTGGTGAGTTGGTCGCGTGTGCCCAATACGATGAGCTGGTCGCCGCTTTCCAGCGTGGTCGCCGCCTTGGGGGTGATGGTCGAGCCGGCATCCCGGCGGACGATGGCGACGATGGTGACCCCGGTCTGGCGGCGAACGTCGGCCTCGCCGATGGTCCGGCCGCACAACGGCGAATCATTGGCCAGCACGAACTCCTCCAGCCATAGCTCCTGGCCGTTGTCGAGGGTCACCACGTCGAAGAAGTCGGTCACGTGGGGGCGGATGATGATGTTAGCCATGTGCTGGCCGCCGATGCGATGGGGCGAGACGATGCGGTTGGCCCCCGCCTGGCGCATCTTGCGCTCGTTCTCCTGGTTGGCGCTGCGCGAGATGATGAACAGATTGGCGTTCAAGGAGCGCGCCGATAGCACGACGAACAGGTTCACGGCATCGTCGCCGGTGCAGACCAGCAGCCCGCCGGCCCGCTCGATGCCGGCCTCGCGCAACGTGTCGTCGCTCGTCGCATCCCCCTCCAGCACCAGCAGGTCGTTCTCGCCGGCGGCATTCATCAGGGCATGATCTTTCTCGATAACGACGATGTCGTAGCCGCTCTGGTGGAGCGCCGCGGCCGAACTGGCGCCCACGCGGCCATAGCCGCACACAATGATATGGCCGCTCAGTTGATCGATTGTTCGTTGCATACGCCGCCTCGTTAGTTGGCCGCTAAAGCTGCCCATCAGGAAATCAACGGTGGTACTCAGGACAAAGGCCAGCACGCCGACGCCCAAGAACAGCAGAAAAATGGTGAAGATACGGCCGACATCGCTCAGTGGCCTCACCTCACCAAAGCCGGTCGTCGTCAGGGTGATGGCGGTCATGTAGAACGCTTCCAGCGGCGTGTACTGCTCCAGCACCATATAGCCCACTGTGCCGGCCACGAAAATAGACGCGATGAACAACACGAGGCGAACGACGCGCCCTTGCGAGGTCAACACCAGGCGTACTTCACTGATTCGATCTTGCCACATCGTTCCGTTCCGTCCGTGCGAGCGGTAGCGCACGTTGCCGCCATTCCAGCCCGCGCAAGTATACTCCTATCTGCCATATTGACAGGCGAGCGGCAAGCCTTATAATGAATTGACAACTACATAGCGCCTTGACCGGAAGGAGTAGGCGCGCGCGATGCCAACAGAGACAGGGGCCAATGAGCTGCAAGCCCCGACGGCCATCGAGCGCCGAAGTCGTCCGGGTCGGCTGCCGAAGAACGGGCTTAGCCTTATTAGATCGGCACGGGTGCGCCCGTTAACGCGCCGCCCCAATGACTGTTGGGGCAATGAGCGCGCCGGAACTCCGGCGAACTGAGGTGGTACCACGGAAGCACAGCCCTTTCGTCCTCTAGGACGAAGGGGCTTTTTATTTTGTGGAAATGGGTGAACGACATGATATTAACCGATCGCTATGATGCCCAGGCACGGGAGACGGAACTGGCGGCGGCGTGGGAGCGGGAGGGCGTCTATCGCTTCCAGCCCGCGGCCGGCGCGCCGGTGTACGCCATCGACACCCCGCCGCCGTCCGTTTCGGGTCATCTTCACCTGGGCCACGTCTACTCCTACGCCCACGCCGACTTCTTCGCCCGCTACCGGCGCATGCGCGGCGACGCCGTATTCTACCCGATGGGCTTCGACGACAATGGCCTGCCGACGGAGCGGCTGGTGGAGCGCGAGCGCGGTGTGCGCGCCGCCGACATCGGCCGCCAAGCCTTCATCCGCGAATGCCTGGCCGTCAGCGAAGCGGCCGAACGCCAATACGAAGCCCTGTGGCGGCGACTGGGCCTGTCTATCGATTGGCGCTACACCTATCGCACCATCGATGACGAATCGCGCCGCGTGGCCCAATGGGGCTTTCTCGATCTGCTCCGTCAGGAGTTGGCCTACCGGCAGCAAGCGCCGACCATCTGGTGCCCGGAGTGCGGCACGGCCATCTCGCAGGCGGAAGTGAACGACGAGGGGCGGCGGACCACTTTCTACACCCTGGCCTTTGACCTGGCCGACGGCGGCGCGCTGCCTATCGCCACGACGCGGCCGGAACTGTTGCCGGCCTGTGTGGCCGTCTTCGTCCATCCCGATGACGAGCGCTTCCAGCGGCTCATCGGCCGCGAGGCCGTGACGCCGCTTTTCGGCCGGCGCGTGCCTATCCTGGCCGACCCGGCGGCCAACCCGGCCAAGGGTACCGGCGCGGTGATGTGCTGCACCTTCGGCGACACGACCGACGTGGCCTGGTGGCGCGCCCACGACCTGCCGCTGATCGAGGTCATCGGCCGCGATGGGCGGCTGTTGGCTGCCGCCGGCCGCTATGCCGGCCTGTCCACCGCCGAGGCGCGCCGCCGCATCGTGGCCGATATTGCCGCCCGCGCCGGATTGCTGGACGCGCAGCCGCTGGAGCAAACGGTGCGCGTCCACGAACGGTGCGATACGGCCGTGGAAACGATCATCAGCCACCAATGGTTTGTGCGCGTCCTCGATCAGCGGGCGCGGTTCCTGGCCGCCGGTGACCGGATCGCCTGGCATCCCGAACACATGGGCACGCGTTACCGTCAATGGGTGGAAAATCTCAACTGGGATTGGTGCATCAGCCGCCAGCGCACCTTTGGCGTGCCCTTCCCGCTGTGGTATTGCGCGGCCTGTGGCGAGCCGATGACGCCCGACCTGGCTGATTTGCCCATCGACCCCAGCGAAGACCAGCCATCGCGCCCCTGCGCCTGTGGCGGGACGGCGTTCGTGCCCGAGATGGACGTGATGGACACCTGGGCCACCTCGTCGCTGTCGCCGCAGATCGTCGGCCGCTTCCTGGCCGACCCGGCGCTATTCCAACAGGTCTTCCCCATGACCTTGCGGCCCCAGGCGCACGAGATCATCCGCACCTGGGCCTTCTATACCATCGTGCGCTCGCTCTATCACACCGGGCAATTGCCGTGGCAAGACGTGGCTATCTCCGGCTGGGGGTTGGCCGCCGACGGCGAGGGAAAGCTGAGCAAGAGCCGCGGCGGCGGCAAGGTGACCGGCCCTCAGGAAATGTTGGCCCGCCATTCGGCCGACGCCGTGCGCTACTGGGCGGCCGGCACCAGTCTGGGCAAGGATGCCTTCATCGACGAGAAGCGCATTCAGGCCGGGGCCAAGTGGGTGACCAAGTTGTGGCATGTGGCCCGTTTCAGCGAGCGCTTCTTGGGCGATTACGCCTGTCCGCCCCTGCCGCCGGCCGATCTGACGACGGCCGACCGCTGGCTGCTGGCCCGCCTGAATCAACTGATCGCCGCCACAACAGCCTCTTTTGACGACTACGACTACGCCACGGCCCGGAGCGAGATCGAGGAATTCTTCTGGCGCGATCTGGCCGATAATTATCTGGAGATGGCGAAAAAGCGGCTCTATGATGGCGGGCCGGGCCATGAGGCCGCGCGTTACACGTTATACGTCACCCTCGCCGCGTTGCTGAAGCTGCTGGCCCCGCTCCTGCCCTACGTGACCGATGCCATCTATCGCGACCTGTTTGCCGGTTCCGGAGGCCCGGCCACAATCCATCACGCGGAGTGGCCGCGGGCCGACGAGCGGTTTGATGACCCGGCGGCGCTGGCCGCCGGGGTGGCCCTGCTCGACATCGCCACGGCGGCGCGCCGCTTCAAAAGCGAGCGCAATCTGTCGCCGGGCGCGGCGGCGGCGGAATTGCAGCTAAGCGTGGCCGATGAGGAGTTGCGCGCCGCGCTGGAGGCGGCCGAGCTTGACCTGCTGAGCATCACCCGCGCCCGCGCCATCACCTTCGAGCGGGCCGGCAACGGCACGGATTGGCTGGCGGCCGGCGCGGTGGCGATCCGGCTCATTCTCTAGCCCTCGGCCACGCGGTCGAGGATGAGCCAGGTGAAAGCGAACGGGTGGCGCGCGTCGGCGGGGTGGTCGGCCCGGTACACCTCGCGCCATTGGGCGGCGTCGTAGGCCGGGAAGTAGACGTCGCCCTCGACCGCGCCATGCACCTGGGTCAGATAGAGGCGGCCGGCCACGGGCAACAACCGGCGAAACAGATCGGCCCCGCCGACGATGATGATTTCGTCGGCCGCGCCGGCGGCAGCCAGCGCGTCCTCGACCGAATGGACGACGACCGCCCCCGGCGCTGCGTAGTCGCGGTTGCGCGTGACGACGATGTTCTGGCGGCCGGGCAGCGGCCGGAAGCGGGCGGGCAGCGAATCGTACGTCTTGCGGCCCATAATGCACGGCTTGCCCAGCGTCACCTCGCGGAACCAGGCCATGTCGTCGGGCAGGCGCCAGGGCAGGGCGTTGTCGCGGCCGATGAGCCGGTTGTCGTCCATGGCCACGACGAAGGCGATGCGCGGGCGGGGCATGGGGGTTCTCCTAAACCGCAATCGGCGCGGCGATGCGCGGGTGCGATTGGTAGTTGACCAGCTCGAAATCCTCATAGCGGAAATCGAAGACCGACGCCACCGCCGGGTTCAACCACATCCGCGGCAGAGGGAAGGGGTCGCGGGTCAGTTGTAGGTTGGCCTGCTCCAGATGGTTCAAGTAAAGATGGGCGTCGCCCAGGGTGTGGACGAATTCGCCCGGTTCGTAGCCGGTCACCTGGGCGATCATCATGGTCAGCAAGGCGTAGGAAGCGATATTGAACGGCACGCCGAGAAAGATGTCGGCGCTGCGCTGGTACAGCTGGCAGAAGAGGCGGCCGTCGGCCACGTAGAACTGGAACAGGCAGTGGCAGGGCGGCAGGGCCATCTGCTCGATCTCGCCCACGTTCCAGGCGCTGACGATGAGGCGGCGCGAGTCGGGCTTGGTGCGTATCTGCTCGACGACTTGCGCGATCTGGTCAATCGTTCGCCCGTCGGCCGCGGCCCACGAGCGCCATTGCCGGCCATAGACCGGCCCCAACTCGCCGTCGGCATCGGCCCACTCGTCCCAGATGGTCACGCCGTTGGCTTGCAGGCTGCGCACGTTACTCTCGCCGCGCAGGAACCACAGCAGTTCGTGAATGATGGCGCGCAGATGCACCTTTTTGGTCGTCACCAGCGGGAAGCCGCCGGCCAGATCGAATCGCATCTGGTGGCCGAACACGCTGAGCGTGCCGACGCCGGTGCGGTCTTCCTTGCGCGTCCCGTTAGCCAATACGTGGGCCATCAAATCGAGATATTGCCGCATTCCCTGTTCTCCCGTTACAAGCTGGGGAAAGTATAGCAGCCCCCGCCCGGCCTGACAGGTGTTTTTTTGTCGGCTTGGCACACAGAGGACACGGAGGGGCACAGAGACCACAGAGAGTAAAATTCTTCCTCCGTGCTCTCTGTGTCCCTTCGTGTACTCTGTGTCATCTTCTGATAACGTGGCTGTGGTTGAAGACAAGCCGCCCCACGGCTATAATAAGAGACCTTAGCCGCGGGGCGGTGGCGAAATGGCAGACGCAGCGGACTTAAAATCCGCCGGGGTAACACCCATGTGGGTTCGAGTCCCACCCGCCCTACTCAAGATGATCACGCTTCAAGAACGCTATCGCGGTAGTTTGTTGGGGCTGGCTTGCGCGGATGCGGTCGGCACCACCCTGGAGTTTCGCCCACCCGGCAGCTTCACCCCCATCACCGATATGGTCGGCGGCGGGCCGTTTCGCCTGCAAGTGGGCGAATGGACCGACGACACCTCGATGGCCCTCTGCCTGGCCGAAAGCCTCATCAAACGCAACGGCTTTGATGCCGCCGATCAGATGTGGCGCTACCTGGTGTGGCGCGACGACGGCCATCTGAGCAGCAACGGCCGCTGCTTCGACATCGGCGGCACGGTCAGCGCGGCCCTGCGCCGATTTGAGCAAAACGGCGACCCTTTCGCCGGTTCCACCGACCGCTACAGCGCCGGCAACGGCAGCATCATGCGCCTGGCCCCCGTGCCCCTGTTCTTCGCCCGCGATGCGGCCAATGCCATCCACCTGAGCGGCGAAAGCTCGCGCACGACCCACGGCGCGGAAACCTGCGTCGCCGCCTGCCGCTATCTGGGCGGGCTGATTGTGGGCGCGTTGCAGGGCGTCGCCAAGACCGAATTGTTAGCCCCGCATTATTCGCCCACCGGGACAGCCTGGGCAGACGGCGAATTGGCCGCCCCCATCGCCGCCATCGCCGCTGGCTCTTTCAAGACGAAGAACCCGCCCGCCATCCGAGGCACCGGCTACGTCGTTGAGTCTCTGGAAGCCGCGCTATGGGCTTTCCATCGCTCGGAATCATTCGCCGAAGGCTGTCTGCTGGCGGCCAACCTGGGGGATGACGCCGACACCACCGCCGCCGTTTACGGGCAATTGGCCGGCGCATATTACGGTGTGGACGGCATTCCGCGCCCTTGGCTCGAAAATTTGGCGCATCGGGAGGTGATCACCCGCTTCGCCGATGATCTGTTGATTTGGGCGTCATGAATCCCGAAGCGATTCGCCGCTTATACGACTACCACTTCGCGGCCAATCATACCCTTTGGGAGCGGTGCATTGTCGGCCTGACGCCTGAGGAATTCCGCCGCAAGCTTCCCTATTCTCTGGGTTCAGTCCGCAACCAAATTGTTCACCTCATGAACATCGAGGATCGCTGGTTCTCCGCGTTGCGCGGCGTTGCGGTTCCGGGCATCCTCAACCCCGTCTACTTCGGCACTCAGGCCGCCGTTCGTGCCCGATGGGACACCATCGAGGCTAATACTCGCGACTACCTATCCCGGCTCACCGCCACGGAATTAGAGCGGCCTTATGACGAACACGCCGCCGTGTGGCAGGTACTTTTTCACGTGCTGAATCACGGCACGGATCACCGGGCGCAAACACTATCGATGCTGGCCCAATTGGGAGCGAAGAGCTTTGCTCAAGATTACTACTTACACCTGATGGGTAAGTTTTAGCAAGCCGATATGAAGTTGTTCGATCAAGCGCGAGACATGCTGGCACAGGCGGCCGAAACGTCGGGGATTGATCTGTCGGCCGCCTCTCTCGTCGTCGGCGTCTCCGGCGGCCCGGATTCGCTGGCCCTGCTGGCCGTGCTCGGGCAACTCTTGACCCCGGAGCAACTCATCGTCGCCCACCTCGATCATGGCTTGCGGCCGGAATCTGCGGCCGAGGCCCTCAGCGTTGAGGCGATGGCGCAAGGTCTGCGTTTCCATAGCGAGCGGGTGGACGTGGCCCAGGTCGCGCAAGCCGCGCATCTTTCGCTGGAAGAAGCCGCGCGGGTGGCCCGCTACGACTTCCTGGCCCGCGTGGCCCGGCGGGAGGGCGCGCCGGTCATCGTCACCGGCCACCACGCTGGCGACCAGGCCGAAACGGTGCTGATGCACCTCTTGCGCGGCAGCGGCTTGGCCGGGCTGCGGGGGATGCGGCCGGCGGCGCGTCTGCCCGGCCACCCCGATTTGTGGCTCTGGCGGCCGTTGTTGTCCCTCGGCCGCGCCGTCCTCTCCGCCTATTGCGTCGAACACGATCTCCGGCCCCTGCACGACGCCAGCAACAACGACCCGGCCTTCTTCCGCAACCGGCTGCGCCATGAGCTGTTGCCGGCCCTGGAATCCTACAGCCCCCAAATCAGGCAACGGCTGACCCACCTGGCCGAAATCGTCGCCGCCGATGAGGCCCTGCTCGAAGACCGGACGGCCCGCGCCTGGGACGACATTTATCTGGATGGCGATGCCGCCCACAGCGCGCTGCGATTGGACGAATGGCGCGCCCTGCCGTTAGGCTTGCGCCGCCGCACGCTGCGCCGGGCCATTGCCGCGCTGCGCCCCGACCTGCGCGACGTGGGGTCTGTCTCTTATACACATCTAGATGTGTATAAGAGACAGGTCCAGGCCACATCGGCGTTGGAGATGACGTGGTCGGCGTGGTGGATTGTGCC
>OEOF01000192.1_pt1 | contig 10586 bp, 7 predicted proteins | sample 1539701 | NCBI WGS metagenome assembly OEOF01 (sample SAMEA3611561, study PRJEB23397) | activated sludge metagenome | biome: Urban; feature: Wastewater Treatment Plant; material: Activated Sludge | place: Slovenia | collected 2012-09-24 | reverse complement strand
CACGCCGGCCGCTACGGCTACGGCTACGGCCACGGCCACGGCCACGGCCACGGCCACCCCGACGACGACCGCCACGCCGACCACAACCGCTACCCCGACCGTCACGCCGACCCTGCCGCCCGGCGATGAATTGCTCATCTTCGACTGGAACCAGCCCGTCACCAGGGAGCACAGCGGCTTCGCCATCGACCTGCCACCGCTGGCTAACGGCAACTGGACAACGCCCATCAATTATGCCCAGGGCACGCTCTACTTCCGGGCCGAGATTCGCCATATGCCGGTGGCCCAAGAGAAGATGCGTCTCGGCTTCTGCTTCTGGCAGGGCGAGGCCGAGAATTGCAGCGGCAATCGCGTTCCCGGCTACGACGGCACGGTCGTCACCTGGTCGGTTGCGGTGGGCGATATGTGGCAAATGGCCGGGCTACCCGTCAACTGGGCCTTGCCGCGCAAGCGCAACGGCTTTGCCGTGCGCAACAAAGACAATGACCCGGTCAGCGATAACCAGGGCTGGAACTGGAGCGGCGAAAATCCCGCTGACTGGTATCCCTTGGACCTGCGCTTCACGGTCGTCGTCGTCGAAAAGGGCGCGGGCTTCTCCGGCTGGGATAATTACATCGATTAATCACACGGATTCGTGGCCTAAAACATTAATATTTGATGAAATAGATCGCGTCTAGACGCGGTCCGGCTGCCCACGTTCATCTGGATTGTAATTATTCACCTCTATCATCGTGCTGGGTCACCCGTGGGCGCGTGGGGAATCATCGCAATGCTCACCCAATTTAGACGCGCTTTTCACGCGGCAACCGGCCCGGCATCGGTACACTTGTCTTGCTGATGAATAGGTTAAACACAGGTTGAGCCACGGATGCAGCGGAATAAAGCAGATCGTGTATTGGTAAAACCCGTTCCATCGGTGTCCAACCGTGTTTAATCTATCCTTTTCAGGCTCGGTCGGGAGCGATTAGCCACGCTCTCGATGGTCGCCGTTAAAGCGGCCCCAGCCGTGGGAGATGAAACAGCCCCGTCATGGTCTGTAGGTTATTGGTTAGGCTTGCCCGGCGCGGCCGGCGATCATCTCCAGCGGACAGAAATCACCTTGCGGGAGATTGCATGAAGATCGATAGCTTTCCGATGAAGTGGCTGCGCGTGGTCGTCCTGGCTCTGGCCCTGACCGCGCTGGCCGTTGTGGCCTTTGCCGCCCCGGCCGGGTTGCGCGCCGACGGCGAAAACGTGGTTGTGAACGGCGATTTCGAGAACGGCACGACCGCCTGGACGTGCAAGAACTGCACGCTGAGCGCCGGCACACCGGCCGAAAACGGCGCGGCCGGGCAATTCGCCAACACCAGCCGCACCGCCCGCGGCCAATTGTCGCAGAATGGCATCACGCTCCAGCCCAATACGACCTACGTCCTCAGCTTCTGGGCGCAGTCGTCCAATGGCGACGACGTTACCGTGACCCTGGTCCAACAAGCGCCGCCCCGCGCCAACTATGGCGTGCGCAACAAATCTTTCAATCTGACGACCACCGGCCAGCTTTTCACCCACACCTTCACCACCACCGGCTTCAGCCAGACGGTCAGCGACGCATTGCTGCGCTTCCAGGCCACCAAGGGCAAGGGCGTCCAGTACAGCCTCGACAACGTCACCTTGATTGCCGACGACGAACCCCCGCCCCCGCCCGGCGGCGAGATGCTGATCTACGACTGGAACAAGCCGATCACCATTGACGAAGGCGGCTTCGCCATGGACAAGACGTCGCAATACCTGGGGCAGAACTGGGAGTCGCCGGTCAACTATGCCGACGGCCGCCTCTATTTCCGCGCCCGCATCTATAGCATCCCGGTCAATCAGCCGGGCATGAAACTCGGCTTCTGCTTCTGGCAGGGGGAGCGCGAGAACTGCCGCGGCAACGACGTGCCCGGCGTGGCCGGCCAGGTATCCACCTGGGATTTCAGCCCCCACGATATGTGGCGAAAGAATGGCGCCGAAATCCTCTGGAGCGAACCGCGCAAGAAGATGGGCTTCTCCGTGCGCGACGGCCAGAACGATCCCGTCAGCAACAAGACCAGCGATGACTGGGGCGGCAACAACCCCAACGACTGGTATCCGATGAATCTGCGCTTCCAGGTAGTTCTGGTAGCGGCCGGGGAAACCTTTTCCGGCTGGCAAAACTACCCCTAAACGGCCGAAGAGCCGGGCCGAAGCCGGTAACCAATCCGGCTTCGGCCACATCATTGTCAACCGGCTAACGACACGCTATGGCTCGCTTTGTCCCTTTCAAGTTAAGCATCCCATTAGTATGCCTAGAGAAGGGGCATTGACACAAATTCCCGCGCCGGTACAATGCGCGGGCTGGAGCGGTGCTATAACACTTGTCGTTTAGCCAATAGTGTGGTAGGGCAGTAGCCGCTTGGGACGGCTGTTACCATCGGGGTTTCAAACCTCAGCCGAGAGTGATTGGGCTGGGACGCCTGTTATCCTCCTGAATTGCGCAAGTAGCCGTTTCGACGCGCCTGTAGCGTCGGGGTAACGCGCTGTCGCCGTCTGTCTCACCACGCTTTTAGCCACTGGTGGTTGCCTAAGCGCGATCACTCTGCTGGATCGCACCAGCAAACTAACCGTAGCAGGAGAAAGTTCGATGTCACAAGGATCGCAGAAACCGTGGGCCAAGCTAATGGTCCTGGTCATGTTCATAAGCGCGCTGGTCGGCCTGATGCTGTTCAGCACGACCGCCGGCGTCAGCGCCGGCAACGGCACCGCCGACGAGATTCTCGTCTTCAACCGCGGGACGAAAACCAATCCCTTCACCATCACCAAGTCGATGAACGGCTTCATCATGGAAGTGCCCAGCGGCGCGGCCAACGCCAACTGGGTTTCCGGCCAGTATGCCGGGTTTGCCGGCGGCACGCTCTATTATCGGGCGCGCGTCATCAGCATTCCCCAGAACCAGAATCGTATGAAGTTCGGCTTCTGTGTCTGGCAGGACCATTTCAAGAACGAGGAATGCCGCGGCCAATGGCTGACCGGGGTTCCCGGCGCCGAGAGCACGTGGTCGCACAAGTTGAGCGATATGTGGGTGAAGAAGGCGATCAACTGGTCGCAACCCCGCCAGCGCCACGGCTTCATCGTCCGCAACGCGCAGAACAACCCGGTCAGCTCCAAGAAGAACTGGAACTGGGGTGGCGAGAATCCGGATCACTGGTATCCCATGAATGTCCACTACACCGTAGTGCTCGTCAAGCAAGGCGGCACGTTCGACGGTTGGGAAAACTACGGCTGGTAAGCGGCGCGACGCGCCCGTGACCGGCCCATCAGGCATAGAGGAGTAAGGAAACAAATGAGTCAACAAACGCAGAAACCGTGGGCCAGAATGATGGTCCTGGTGTTGTTCGTGAGCGCCATCCTGGGCCTGGCCCTGTTCGGCGCCACGGCCGCCCGCGCCCAATCGGCCGGCAACGGCACTTCGGACGAAATCCTGGTCTACAACCGGGGCAGCAACGCGAACCCCTTCAGCGTCACCCAGGCGCTGGGCGGCTTCGTGGTTGATAAACCGCCGCCCGGCGCAGCCAACGCCAACTGGACCAGCGGCCAATATGCCGGTTTCGCCGGCGGCACGCTCTACTTCCGCGCGCGCATCATCAGCATCCCGGAAAACCAGCCCGGCATGAAGCTCGGCTTCTGCTTCTGGCAGGGTAGCCGCGAGAACTGCAAGGGCCAACGGATTGACGGCGTGCCCGGCTCCGAGCGCACCTGGTCGTTCAAGCTGAGCGATATGTGGAAGAAGAACAACCAGCCCATCCTCTGGAGTAGTCCGCGCACCAAGGACGGCTTCTCCGTGCGCAACCGCAACAACAAGCCGGTCAGCGACAAGGGCGGCTTCAACTGGAGCGGCGAGAACCCGGCCGACTGGTACCCGATGAATATTCACTACACCGCGGTGCTCGTCAAGCAAGGCGGCACCTTCGACGGCTGGGAGAATTACGGCTGGTAATTCGCCCCACCGCATGACAGGATAAACAGGCGCAGTCAAGGCCTCTCTTCGGAGAGGCCTTGTTGTTTCCCAGGCTATTTGTCAATACAAAACAGAAAATTACACAGAGGGCACAGAGGCAAAGAGGAGACGTTAGAATTCTACTCTCTTCCCTCTGTGCCTCTGTGCGCTCTGTGTTATCTACGTGCCGATTTGACACCAACGCCCATCTGCATTAATCTTCAGACAATTGTTCAGCCAACAACCGTATACTCATCGAGAGAGGTGGAGGGACCGGCCCGACGATACCTCGGCAACCGCCCACAAGGCAGGTGCCAAATCCGGCAGAGTTCGACAGCAGGTCGATCTACTGACAGATGAGAGTAGCAGCTTGAATTGCGAAGCCTCTCATCCTGAGAGGCTTTTTGTATGGAAACCATGAACCGAACCGAACAACTCCACGCCCAACTGGCCCGCCACATCCTCGTCCTCGATGGGGCCATGGGCACGATGATCCAGCAGTACCAACTGAGCGAGCCGGACTTTCGCGGCCCGCGCTTCGCCGACTGGCCGCGCGACTTGCAGGGCAATAACGACCTGCTCGTGCTCACCCAGCCCGACGTGATCCGCGCCATCCACAGCGCCTATCTGGAGGCCGGGGCCGATCTGATCGAGACCAACACCTTCAACGCCAACCGCATCTCGCAGGCCGACTACGGCATGGAGGAGCTGGCCTACGAGATGAACGTGGCCGCGGCCCAACTGGCCTGCCAGGCGCGCGACGCCATCGAGCAGCGCGACCCATCCCGGCCGCGCTTCGTGGCCGGGGCGCTCGGCCCCACCAACCGCACCGCCTCCATCTCGCCCGACGTCAACGACCCCGGCGCGCGCAACGTCAGCTTCGACGAGCTGGCCGACGCCTACGCCGAAGCCGCCCGCGGCCTGGTCGATGGCGGGGCTGACCTGCTGCTCATCGAGACCATTTTCGACACGCTGAACGCCAAGGCGGCCATCTTCGGCATCAAGCGCTACTTCGAGGAGACGGGCATCGAATTGCCGTTGATGGTCTCCGGCACCATCGTCGATGCCAGCGGGCGCAACTTGTCGGGCCAGACGGCCGAGGCCATCTATTACTCGCTCATGCACGCCGAACCGCTCATCTTCGGCCTCAACTGTTCGCTGGGCGTCGAAGCCTTCCGCGATAACCTGTATGCCATCGCCCAGGTCGCCGGCTGCTACACCAGCATCTACCCCAACGCCGGGCTGCCCAACGAGTTCGGCGAGTACGACGACACGCCGGAGTTCATGGCCGGCGTCCTGCGCGACTACGCCACCGAGGGGCTGGTCAACGTCGTCGGCGGCTGCTGCGGCACGACCCCAGCCCATATCCGCGCCTTCGCCGAGGCGGTGCGCGGCCTGCCGCCGCGGGCCATCCCCGCCGTGCCGCCCTACGCCCGCCTCAGCGGGCTGGAGCCGCTGGTCATCGGCCCCGACACCAACTTCGTCAACGTCGGCGAGCGCACCAACGTCACCGGCTCGCGCCGCTTCGCCAAGCTGATCCTGAATGGCGACTACGCCGCCGCCCTCGACGTGGCCCGCCAGCAGGTGGAGAGTGGGGCGCAGATCATCGACATCAACATGGACGAAGGGATGCTCGACGCCGAGGCGGCCATGGAGCGCTTCCTGAAGCTGGTGGCCGGCGAACCCGACATCTCCCGCGTGCCGGTGATGATCGACTCGTCCAAGTGGAGCGTCATCGAGGCCGGTCTGAAGTGCGTCCAGGGCAAGAGCATCGTCAACTCCATCAGCCTGAAGGAAGGCGAGGCCGAGTTCATCCGCCAGGCGCGGCTGGCCCGGCGCTACGGCGCGGCCGTCGTGGTCATGGCCTTCGACGAGAACGGCCAGGCGGAAACGGCCGACCACCGCGTCGCCATCGCCCACCGCGCCTATGACATCCTGACCCAACAGATCGGCTTCCCATCCCACGACATCATCTTCGACCCCAACATCTTCGCCATCGCCACCGGCATCGAGGAGCACAACGCGTACGCCCTGGCCTACTTCGCGGCGGCGCGGCGCATCAAGGCCGAACTGCCGGGCACGCTGGTCAGCGGCGGCGTCAGCAACATGAGCTTCTCCTTTCGCGGCAACGACCCCGTGCGCGAGGCGATGCACTCCGTCTTCCTTTATCATGCCATCAGCGCCGGCATGGATATGGGCATCGTCAACGCCGGGCAACTGGCGATCTACGAAGAACTGGACAAGGAGCTGCTGGAGCGGGTCGAGGACGTGGTGCTCAACCGCCGCCCCGACGCCACCGAGCGGCTGGTGACCTTCGCCGAGACGGTGAAGGGCGGGGCCAAGGAGCGGGTCGAAGATTTGGCCTGGCGCGAACTGCCGGTCGAGGATCGGCTGGCCCACGCCCTGGTGAAGGGCATCAATGCCTACGTCGAGGTGGATACCGAGGAGGCGCGCAGCCTGACCGCCCGGCCGCTGAACGTCATCGAGGGGCCGCTGATGCGCGGCATGAGCATCGTCGGCGACCTGTTCGGCAGCGGCAAGATGTTCCTGCCGCAGGTGGTGAAGAGCGCCCGCGTGATGAAACAGGCCGTGGCCTATCTGGTGCCGTTCATCGAGGCCGAGAAAGCCCAGAGCGGCGACCACCGCCCGGCCGGCAAAATCCTGCTGGCGACGGTCAAGGGCGACGTCCACGACATCGGCAAGAACATCGTCGGCGTGGTGCTGGGTTGCAACAATTATGACGTCATCGACATGGGCGTGATGACCCCGACGCAAAAGATTTTGGAGACGGCGCGGCGCGAGAAGGTGGACATCATCGGCCTCAGCGGCCTGATCACCCCGTCGCTGGAGGAGATGCGCCACGTGGCCCGCGAGATGGAGCGCGAGGGGTTCGATATCCCCCTGCTCATCGGCGGGGCCACCACCTCGAAGGTGCATACGGCGGTCAAGATCGCGCCGGGCTATACGCGCGGGCCGGTCGTCCACGTCGTGGATGCCTCGCGGGCCGTCGGCGTGGCCTCGCAACTGCTGGGCGAGCGGCGCGATGCGTTCGCGGCCGAGGTGGCCGCCGAGTATACCGCCCTGCGCGAGAGCCGCGACGGCCGCGCCGGGCAGAAGCAACTGGCGACGCTGGCCGAGGCCCGCGCCAACCGGCTGCGCCTCGATTGGGCAGCCTATACGCCCCCCACCCCCAACCGGCCGGGCATCACCATCTTCGACGACGTTGACCTGAACGCGTTACGCGGCACGATTGACTGGACGCCGTTCTTCGGCGCCTGGGAACTGCACGGCAAATTCCCCCACATCCTGGACGATCCGGTGGTCGGCGAGAGCGCCCGCCATCTCTATGCCGACGCGCAGGAGATGCTCGACTGTATCGTGCGCGAGAAATGGCTGACGGCTAAGGCGGTGGTAGGGTTGTTCCCGGCGGTAGCGGCGGGGGATGATATTCTCGTCTTTGACCCGGCAGGGGAGCAGGGGGGCAGGGGAGCAGGGGAGAAAGAGGCGAGTGGCGGGTGGCGGGTGGCGGGTGGCGACGCGGGAGCGACGGACTCACTGTCCACTGACCACTACCCACTATCTACGATCCACTGTCTACGCCAACAGATGCAACGGCCGCCGGGCCGCCCCAACCTGTCGCTGGCCGATTATATCGCGCCGGTGGAGAGCGGCCTGACCGACACCGTGGGCATGTTCGCCGTTACGGCCGGTGTGGGGCTGGACGCCGTGGTGAGCCGCTATGAGGCCGCCCACGACGACTACAACGCCATCATGGCTAAGGCGCTGGCCGACCGGCTGGCCGAGGCGCTGGCCGAGTGGACCCACGCGCGCGTGCGGCAAGAGTTGTGGGGGTATGCGCCGGATGAGACGCTGGACAACGATGCCCTCATCGCCGAGGCCTATCAAGGGATTCGCCCCGCGCCCGGCTACCCGTCCTGCCCCGACCACACCGAGAAGGGCGAGCTATTCCGCGTATTGGATGCGACGGAGGCGATTGGGCTGCATCTGACCGAGAGTTACGCCATGACACCCACGGCGGCCGTCAGCGGCTACTACTTCGCCCACCCTGAGGCGCGCTACTTCGGCCTGGGCCGCATCGACCGCGACCAGGTGGCCGACTACGCCGAGCGCAAGGGGATGAGCATCGAGACGGTGGAGCGCTGGCTGGCTTCGCAGTTGGGATACTGATCATCCGGCAAACGGCTGGATTGAGAAAGGGGCCCTCCTGAACGGTTCAGGAGGGCCCCTTTTTATGAAGTGGCCTGCAGTGATCCGCGCCATCGCGCGGGCCGTTGCCGGCCCGGATAGGTTACCTCGTTACAACAATGCCGGCGTTGTCCACAAAGCCGCCGTCATCAACTTCGCTTCCATCACTAGTGAAAACCCATGCAGCCCAGACGGTCGGGTCGCCCATCATGCTACCGTATCCCGGAACGCGCTTCAGGTTCATCGAGCCGGACTTCCAGCCGTTGCTGCTGCCGGTGTGCCCGTAGCAATAGAAGTTGGCCCCGTCAGCCGAGGCGCACCACCATAGGTAATCGTAGTTCAATTCCGATTGGTTCCAATACTTGAAGCCGATCTTGGCGTTCTTGGCCCCCACGGTGCTGAACGGACCGTTGACCATCCACGAATCCATGTTATCGGGATAGTATTCTGTCCACGGGTCAATGCCGTCGGCGCAACCGTTGGCCGAAGAACCGCTCCAGAAACCTTTGTAATGGATCCAGTCGTCGTCATCCCAACAAACCTGGCCGCCGGTGGCGCCGTTGTTGTCATAGGTATACCACAAGCCGGTTGGCCATACCCCTTCGAACGTCTCGCGGACCTTGTAGAGAACTTTAGAAGGGGTGATCGTCGGGGACAGCCCGATTTTCTCGGTCGGGGTGGCCGGCATGATGCCGCCTTCCTTCATTCTGTTGACCGTCACACCATCCTTGGCCGGCCCATCGGGTACATAGGGTTGCCCGAGGACGAGCATAGCCGTTTCGATCTTCTCCACCGCGGTATCCCCTTGGGCGGCGACGACCGTGGCAGCCAGGAACAGACCCAACACCGTTACCAACAGTACATAGAAAAACCGCTTCTGTGTCACGTTACACCTCCTTCCTGTCTCAGGAGTGACACAAAAACCAAGAGAATTGTGGAATTTTGTGGGCCGGGCAAGGCGGGTCGCTCGCGGACGCTTAATCAGCTTGAAGGAGCGCTTCTTGCCCACTCATTGCCATATTGCTCCTCCTTGTCCCTAAAGGCAGTGGCTTTGGGGACACACGACGCCAGATAAACCCCAGCCCGCGCGGCCAGGTGACTGCCCGGCAGGCGAGGTAAGAACAATTGCAATTCGCCTCGTTTGGTTGTATGGATGGCTCTAGATTTCCTGATCATCTGACGTTGGATAAACCCAACACCGTCAGAATTACTTACATCGTAGATCGGTCGCAGGTAAATGTCAATAGATGTGTGTTCGTCGAAAGACAGGGCAGTAAACCGGTAGGAGCGTGGGCGAAGAGCGGCATACGAACGGATACCATGAGGAAATCCTCGTCATGGGTGAAGAGAACCATATTGAGCGCCTGAGAGTATGCCAGTTGCTGCTCGTCCGTCAAGCCGAGATTTCCCACGTCTTGGGCCGATACGGCCTGTACACCACGCCTCTTTATGACCCTCGCAAGCTTCTAACCACATCCCCCTCCCAAGCCCACAACCGCGCCCTGGCCGGCTGGTCGATATAGTATTCTTCCAGATAGGGCATGATCGTGCGCCGCCACAGGCGGGCCAACCCGGTCTCATCCAGTTCGCGCATGAAGGCGCTGGGGCCGATGGCGAAGTTGGGGTCGTCGATGGCCTCGGCCGCCAGCCGGCGGTAGAGCGCGCCGAGATAGGGCAGCGCGGACGGCTGCCGGGCCAGCCAGCGGTCGAACAGATCGGGGTCGGCGGCAAAGTGGAAGAAGTGGAAGCGGCGGCGCAGGGCAAAATCGACCAGGGCGATGGAGCGGTCGGCGGTGTTCATCGTGCCGATGAGGTGAACGTTGGGCGGGATGCGAAAGCGCTCGCCGGAGTAGGGCAAGGGGATCGCTTCGTCGCGGTACTCCAGCAACAGCGTCAACTCGCCGAAGATACGGGCGATGTTGCCGCGATTGATCTCGTCAATGATGAAGACACATGGCCCATCGATATGCGCCGCCTGGCGGCAGAAGCGAACGAAGACGCCGGGCCGGGCGGGGTAGTCGACGTGGAATCGGCCGCCGCGCTCGCGGCTCTCCGGCCGGATGCCCTCGATAAACTCCTCATAGCTGTAGGCCGGGTGGAACTGGATGATCGTCAGCCGTTCCGGCGGCGGGTCGGCCAGCCCGGTCAGCCAACGGCCCAGGCGACGGGCCACGTGGGTCTTGCCCGTGCCCGGCGGGCCATAGAGGATGATCTGCCGCTTTTCCCGCAGCAGGTCGTGGAGTTCGTCGGCAGTCTCTTCGGTCAGATAGGTGTCAGCGAGAAAGTTGGCCCGTGGATAAGGCTCCGGCATGGCTTGTTGACTCGCGCCCCATTGGGGCCGGGTCTCGCGGAGGGCGCGGGCGGCGGGGGCAGATCGCTCTCGGCC
>OEOF01000190.1_pt1 | contig 10625 bp, 14 predicted proteins | sample 1539701 | NCBI WGS metagenome assembly OEOF01 (sample SAMEA3611561, study PRJEB23397) | activated sludge metagenome | biome: Urban; feature: Wastewater Treatment Plant; material: Activated Sludge | place: Slovenia | collected 2012-09-24 | reverse complement strand
ACGGACCACCGCAGCCGAGCTGAAAAAGCGCGCCGAAGACTTCGCGGCCCTGACCGTGCCGGCCGGCTGTCTGGAGCTGTCCATGGCCGTGGACACCCAGGGCAACCGCCTCGAATACCTCATCATGGGGTGGGGCGAGGGCATGGAGCGCTGGGTCATCGATTACGGTGTGCTCGTCGGCCGGCCGTCGGAGATGGCGGTCTGGGGGGAGCTGGACAAGCTGTTGGCCCGCCCCATCCTGAACGGATGGAACCAGGCCATGCGGATCGCCGCCTGCTGCATCGATTCCGGCGGCAACGCGACCCAGGAGGTCTACGAGTACACCCGCATCCGCCGCCGCCTGTACGCCCTGGCGGTGAAGGGCGCCAGCAAAACCGGCCGGCCGGTCATCGCCAGCAAGCCCAGCAAAGTGGACGTGAACCGGCGCGGCAAGACCATCCCGGCCGGCGCGGAGCTGTGGATGATCGGCACCGACACCGCCAAAGACTGGCTGTTTTCGCGCTGGCACTTGCCCGCCGGCCCCGGCGCCATCCATTTCAACCGCGATCTGCCCGACACCTTTTACGAGCAGTTGACCGCCGAGCGGAAGCTGGTGCGGTACGTCAAAGGGTTCAAGCGCGCCGAGTACGTCAAAACGCCGGGCGATGCCAACGAAGCGCTTGACCTGTGCGTTTACAACCTTGCCGCCGCCCATTTTCTAGGCCTGCACAAGCGCCGCCCGTCGGAGTGGAAACGCCTGCGGGACCGCCTGGAGCCGGCGACCGGCGACCTGTTCGGCGCCGCGCCCGCCCCCCGAGCCGACGGCGTTATCGCCATGCCATCGCCCGAATCGCCCCGCCCGGCCCCGCCGCCGCCCATCGCGCCCGTTCCGCCCCCCGCCATTCGCCGCCAAACCGTCACCCGGAGAGTTTCTCTATGAGCCAGACCTTCTCGCTCGTTTGCACTGACAAAAAACTGAAGATATGGGTAGGCCAAGGATGGCGGAAAATGGACGTTTTTTATAGCGGGGAACCGGATGTCATGGGGAGGCTCGGCCGATTTTTGGAGGCCACGCGCGGACATGCGTTGATACTGATCTGCGATGATGAAGATACCTGTGATGCTGAAAACTTCGTTGAATTTGAAGGCGACGAATAACGGCCACCGGAGAGTTTCCCTATGAGCGATATTCTGGATTACATCCGATCCAAGCTATCCGCCCAGCCGCTCACGCCGGAAACCGTCGAAGCGGCGATCCTGGATGCCCGCTTGGAATACGGCGGCGATGCGGCCTACGTTCGCCGGCCCAGGGTGCGGGATTTCCTGTCAGGCCGCCGCGCCGCGCCATCCCGCAGCGCCGAAAGCCGGGTCAGGCCGCTTTGACCTCGAACCCCGTCATCATCGGCGATGCGACGCTGTACCTGGGTGATTGCCTGGAAATCCTGCCCACGCTGGATAAAGGCAGCATCGGTGCCGTGGTGACTGATCCGCCGTATGGAATCGGGTACGTGCATGGCGGGGGTGGAAAATCAAAACTGCGTTACCTGAAGGCGCATCACTGCGAAAAATTCGCCGGCCGCACCATCATCGGCGATGACCGTTCTTTCGATCCCGCGCCGTGGCTGGTGTTCGATAACGTGATCCTGTGGGGCGCTAATCACTACTGCCGCTCCATCCCGGAAAGCGGCGCGTGGCTGACATGGGACAAATCTTGTGGCCTTGGCCCGGCCGACAGCTTCGCCGATTCTGAATTGGCGTGGTGCAGCAAAAAGGTCAAGCGCACGGTGTTCCGCCATCTGTGGAAGGGCTTGCTGGCGAAAAGAGGCGGCGAGGACTGCAACGGCCCCAACGATTTTTGCAAGCACCACCCCAGCATGAAGCCGCTCGCGCTGCTTGGGTGGTGCATCGATCATTTCGCTCTGCCGGCCGGATCGCTGATCCTCGATCCCTACATGGGGTCAGGATCGTGCGGCGTCGCGGCTATCCGCGCCGGGCATCGCTACCTCGGCATCGAAATCGATCCCGGCTATTTCGAAATCGCGCGCAAGCGCATCGAAGCCGCCCAAAAACAGCACCGCATGGAATTCGCGTGATCGGATATCGGCGGCATTGACCGCACGTAGGGGCGACCGGCCGGTCGCCCCTACAACAGCCCGCCCCGAACCGATTTTTATCGCCACGGACGGCAACCGTTCAACCCGTTGAACGCCATCGCTTTTCACGACTTATCCACCGTTTTTCACCCGAGTTTTTCCCCTGAACTTTCGCCCGCGCCCCTGCTATACACGGGCGCATGAGTCTCTATTCCGGCGTCCCGCTCGAAACCCTGGCCGAAGCCCTCGCCCAAGCCCAAGCCGCGCTCCCGCTGCTGGCGCGCGGCGAAGCCGTCGGCGCCATCGCCACCGGCGACAAGCGCATCACCTTTGTCCCCACCACGCCGGAAGCCCTCGAAAAGCACATCCGCGACCTGATGGCCGCCATCGCCGTCGCGTCCGGCAACTCGACCCGACGGAAAGGCGTCTACCTGGCCGGAGGAAAAGGGCTGTGAAAGTCAAACGCGCGAAAGCAAAACACCTCGCCGGACATCAGCCCGAGCCGCCCCCGGCCCGCAAGCCGCTCGCCATCGTCCCGAACGCCCCTCGCCGCGCTCGGATCGGCCCCTACGAAGCCACCTCCACCCGGCCGCGCGTCGCCGACTGGGATCGGACCCAATACGGCCCAAACGCCGCCTTCGATGACGGCGACATCGCCCGCGCCCGCGCCCAGGATGCCGTCCGCAACAACCCCTGGTTGCGCCGCGCCCTTAAGATCCTGGTGGCGCACGAAATCGGCTGCGGGCTGCAACCGCGCCCGAAAATCGCAGACCCAGGACTGCGAAAAGAACTCCTCGAACTCTGGAACGACTGGACGGCCGAAGCCGACGCCGACGGCACCAGCGACTTTTACGGCTGGCAGGGCATCCTGTCCCGCGCCCGCCGCGAATCCGGCGAAGCGTTCATCCGGCTTCGCAACCGGCTGCCGGAAGACGGCCTCAGCGTCCCGCTGCAAGTCCAGGCGCTGGAAGCCGCGATGGTGCCCATGCGCCACAACGCCACGAACGGCAAAAACGCCATCCGCCAAGGCATCGAGATCACCCCGTTCGGCACTCGGGCCGCCTACTGGTTTTACGGCCAGCATCCCGGAGAGCTGAACCCGTATCTCGGCCGCGCATCGCTCAGCGCGAACGATTTGATCCGGGTGCCGGCCCAATTCGTGCTGCACCACTACACCCCGGAGCGCCCCGGCCAACTGCGCGGCGTCCCCACGCCGATATCGGCCCTGGTGCGCGCCCGCAATTTCGACGCCTACGAATCCGCCGAACTCGTCCGCAAGAAGTCTCGCGCCAAATTTATTGGCGCCATCTACCGGGAAACCGACGACGAAAACCCGGTCACCGACGATGCGGCCCGGATCGAAGCCGATCAAGCGGCCCGCGAAAATCAGCGGGCGTTCGTCGATCTCGAAGACGGCTATCTCCTGAATCTCGCCCAGGGCGAGCTGCTCAACCTCTACGACGGCGACAAAGGCGCGGTCGGCATCGATTTCTTGCGCGTGCAGCTTCGCGCCATCGCGGCCGGCATGGGCGTCCCCTACGAGCTGATGACTAACGACTACGGCGATACCAACGACCGAGTAATGAAAGTCATCCTCAACGCCTACTACCGCGAGCTGGAAATGGAGCAGGACCGGCTTGTTTCGCAGGTGCTGCAACCGGTTTGGTCGACGTGGCTCGACGCGGTAGCCCTGAATCGCATCCTGCGGATGCCGCGCGACTATTTCGACAACCCTCGCGCGTGGCGCCGCTGCGAATGGCGCTCCCACGCCTGGAGCTACCCCAACCCGCTCCAAGAGGCCCAAACCAAGAAAATCCTGGTGGACGAAGGGTTCACCTCGCGCGCCGCTGTAGTCGCTGAGATGGGGTGGGACGTGGAAGACATCGACCAGCAAAACTACGAGGACCAGGAGCGGGAGCGAGGGCTCGGCCTCGTCTACGGCAAAGACCCTGCCCCATTCCAACAGCAGGACTCCGCACAACCATGACCAATCTGCCCCACATCGCCGCGCGGCTGTTCGATTGCCCGCTGCTGATCCACCCCGGCAAGCTGCACGCCATCGTCGCCGCCCTGGCCCCGCGCTTCGGCATCGATTCGCCCATCGATCTACCGGACGCCTACACCACCCGATTCGGCACGACCGCGAAAGGCGGCTATCGCGTGATCGACGGGATCGCCGTGATCGACGTGTTCGGCCTGCTGGCCCATCGCGGCGGGTTGCAGGCCGATTCGAGCTATGTCCAGGGCTATGATGTCATCGCAAAATCCCTGGATATCGCCCTTACGGATCGAGAGGTGCGCGCCGTCGTCTTGAATGTTGACAGCCCCGGCGGCGAAGTAAGCGGCGCTTTCCAGTTGGCCGACCAGATTCGCGCGGCCCGCGCCGTCAAACCGATTCACGCCGTGGCCGGCGATCTGGCCGCATCCGCCGGTTATCTGATCGCCAGCGCCGCGCAAACCGTTTCCGTTTCTCTGTCCGGCCAAGTCGGCAGCATCGGCGTGGTGACGTGCCACGCCGATCTTTCCGGCGCGATGGAAAAAGCCGGCGTCAAAGTGACGCCCATTTTTGCCGGCGCCCACAAAGTTGACGGCAACCCCTACGCGCCCCTGCCGCCCGAAGTCGCAGCGCGGATACAGGCCGATATCGATCACTATTACGCCATGTTCGTGGCGGCTGTCGCCGAATCCCGCGCGCTCTCGCCACGCGCCATCCGCGCCACCGAGGCGGAGATGTACATCGGACAAAACGCCGTCGCCGCCGGACTGGCCGACCGCGTGGAAACGCCGGACCAGCTCATCGCCCGCCTTTCCGCCGAAATCAACGGTTCCACCGCGCCGCGCCCGGCCGCATCTACCCCCATTTCAAAGCAGGAGAAAACCATGTCCGACGACCTCAAACAACCGGATCAAAGCCCCGCCGCGCCGACCGCTCTCGCCCCATCCGCCATCGCCGAACGGTGTCTCGCCGCCGGAGAGCCAGCCCTCGGCCGCGCCCTGGTCGCCGAACAACTCACGGCCGAAGCCTTGCAAGCTCGCCTCGACGACGCCAGAGAGATTCGCCAAATGGCCCGCATCGCCCGCTTGCCCGGAGAGGCCGAGCGGCTGATCGTCGCCGGCATCGCGCCCGAGCAAGCCGGCAAGCTGCTATCGGCCGAACTCGCCAAGATCGACGCCTCCTTGCCGGTCGATAACACCCATCGCGGCGGAGTCACCGCCGACGGCCGGGAGCGCTTTGTCTCCGGCATGCGCAACGCACTGCAAATCCGCGCCGGCCTGGAAAAAGACGATCCGAAAAACGAGTTTCGCGGCTTCACGCTGATGGAAGCCGCCCGCGCCTGTCTGGCGCAAGCCGGCGTATCGTCCATGCCCGGCAGCAAGATGGCGCTCGTGGCGATGGCGATCACCCATTCCACCAGCGATTTCCCCTACCTGCTGCAAGACACCGCCGAAAAGGCGATGCTCAAGGGCTACGGCGAGGCCGATGAAACCTTCCAAGCTTGGACCAGCGTCGGCCGATTGACCGATTTCAAGGCCGCGTCCCGCGTCGGCATGAGCGAGTTTTCCGACCTCGAAGAAGTCAAAGAGGGCGCGGAATTCAAGCACGGCACGGTCGGCGAGCGCCGCGAACAGATCCAGCTCGCCACTTACGGCAAGCTGTTCTCGATTTCGCGCCAAGCGATCATCAACGACGATCTGGGCGCGTTCTCCGATATCCCGCGCAAGATGGGCCGCGCCGCACCGCGCAAAGTCGGCGATCTGGTTTACGCCGTGTTGACCGGCAACCCGAACATGGCGGACGGCACCGCGCTGTTTCATGCCAACCATTCCAACCTCGCCGGTTCCGCTGCCGCGCTGTCGCTGTCCACCGTCGGCGCCGGCCGAACCGCGATGGGCCGGCAAACCGACAGCAGCGGCGCCGCCAACGCCCTCAACATCCGCCCGCGCTACCTGATCGTCCCGATCACTCTGGAAGACGCGGCCGGCATCCTGCTCAATTCCGAGTACGACCCGGATACCGCCAACAAGCTCCAGCGCTACAACCCGGCGCGCGGCTGGAACTTGACCTTGGTTTCCGATGCGCGGTTGGATGCTTCCAGCACCACGGCTTATTTCCTGGCCGCCGATCAAGGCATGTACGACACCGTAGAGGTGGCTTATCTGGACGGTAACCCGAACCCGTACCTCGAACAGCAAAACGGCTGGACGGTGGATGGCGTGGAGTTCAAGGTCCGGCTGGACGCCGCCGTGAAGGCCCTGGACTGGCGCACGATGTACAAGAACGCCGGCGCGTAATTTCCAGCCCAACCCTTTTCGGAGACTTCACCATGACCACGAAATACGTGCAAGACGGCGCCGTCCTGGACTACACCAACACCAGCGGCTCCACCATCGCGGCCGGAACCCCGGTGGTGATGGGCAACATCATCGGCGTCGCCCTGGCGGACATCGCCAACAACGCCACCGGCGCGATGGCCGTCGAAGGCGTGTTCACCCTGCCCAAAGTCACCGGCAGCGCCTGGGCCATCGGCGCCAAGCTGCTGTGGGACGCCAGCGCCGCCAAGTTCGACGTGGGCACCGCCACGCCAGCCACCGGCGATGTGTCTGTCTGCTGCGTGGCCGCCGCCGCCGCCGCCAGCGCCGCCACCACCGGCGCGGTCAAGCTCAACGTCGGCGTCGGCACGGTGGCTTGATGTCCCGCGCCCTCCCGCTCCTCCTGCTCCTGCTCCCCGCTCTCGCCACGGCCGCCAAGGTCCGCGAGCGGTGGGGCTTAGCGTGGGACGCGCACCCTCAGGCGGCGCAGGTGGGCTATTTCGAGCTGGACATCCAATTGCCCGGAAAGCTGATCCGCGAAAAGATCAGCGGCGGCACCGCGACCGAAATCCGCGATGTGCTCGTGCCGATCAACATCCCCGGCAACGGCATCGCCGTTCTGCGCGCCTGCCGCCAGAACGGCGAATGCTCCGCAAATTCCAACGCGGTCACCCTCGACCGCACTCCCCCGCAACCCCCCACCGCCGTCTCGCACGACTTCAACCAGAGGTGACACCATGGCCCGCATCCGCCCCCAAGGCTCCATTTCCTGGACCGCAAGCCCTTCCGCCGACGTGGACCATTATCGCGTCTACCAGGGCGAAGACGGCAACCCGCCGACCTACGATAGCCCGTTCGTCGAACTCGGCAACGTCACGTCCGCCCAGCTCCCCATCGCCGGCCTACCTGCCGTTGAGGGTAGCGTGATTTTCGGCATCACCGCGTTCGATAAGGCCGGAAACGAGTCCGACATCCAGATCGCCGAGGCGATTCTGATCGACGTGACCCCGCCGCTGCCGCCGACCGATATCGTTTACAACCCGGATTTTTGATCGCTCTTGTGCTCCAGGCGCGGGCGCTAAACCGCGCCATGGGCATTATCGGGATGCTACTGATAAACGAGCGCAAGAGCGCATGAGCCGATTAGACGAAATCATGCAGACCATCGGCATGCCGGCGTTCCGGCGCAACCTGGGCGATGCCGCCGTTTACACGCCGGCGTTCGCTCCGCCCGCAGAACCGCAGCCGGTCACCACCTGGGCGATCCTCAACCGGTCATCGGCCCCGGTCGGCGAGTTCGGCGAGCGCATGGAAAACCGGCTCACGGCGCAACTGCCGAAAACGGATGTGCCGGACCCGCAGCCCGGCGACAGCCTGATGGTGGGCGGCAAAACCTACCGCATCGATCAGACGGTCAACGACGACGGCCTGTTCGTGGAGGTCGCGATCCGGTGAGCACGCCCGCCATGGATGACCTGCAAGCGCTGAAAACGTGCTTGGAGACGATAACCGTAACAAACGGTTATCAAACCGACGTTGCCGCTGTGGCCATCGGCCGCGCGGCGCTGGCGGTGGGCAGCAAGGCCGCGCTCCCGGTCATCACCCTGACCACGGTGCGGGACGTGCCCAGCGATGGCGGTGCCGGCATAGAAGCCGGCAACAAGTACCAGACCTGGACGCGCATCGTCCAGATGGAGGCGCTGGTTGACGGGTCCGGCGACTGGGAAAGAGCCTTGGATGCCGTCTTGGACGACGTTCGCCGCGCGCTGACGCAGTTCAAAAAACCGCTGCGGATCGGCGCGGCTGATTTCGTTCCGCCGGCGGATGCCGGGAGCACCGCCTCGTTCGTGATGCCGCTGCAATTCCTTTACGAGCTGAACTATTTCGACTGACCGGATCGGCCTGTCGCACGACCTACCTGGAGATCATCATGGCCTTTGAACGCTCCCAAATCTATCTGCAATGCGCTCTCTATTGCGCCTTGCGCCCGTCGGACGCCACGCCGACCCAACTTTACGGGCCGATCAACTTCACAAAGCTCGAAACGACCCCGCCCGAACAAGAGAGCGACGACCTCATCTCCAACATGGCGGGCAGCGTCGGCGAGGTGCTGGCGACCGTGCAAAAGGCCACCAAGCCCGGCCAGATTTCGCTGGAGTGCAACACCATGTCCAGCGACCTGCGGGCGCTGATCATGAGCGCCGATGTCGAGGCGTTCAACCAGGCATCCGCCACGGTCACCGACGCGGTCATCGATACCGCCCTCGGCATCTGGACCAAGTTGCCGGGAGAATACATCGCTGCCGCCGGCATCTCGCTCAAAACGTCGGGCGACGTCGCCGTCGCCGCCGACAAGTACCTGATGGATCGCATCGCCGGCTACATCAAGCCCGTCGATGCCGCCGCCGTGGGGACGGGGATGAAAATCACGTTCTCCAAAGCCGCCGCCGCCGGCGAAGCCTACAGCGCGGGCAAGACCAAGAGCGCGTACTTGTATCTCAACGGCAAGGCGTTCGACAAGGCCACTGGAACCTGGGGAATCTTGACCGTCGAAAAGGCCAGCGTCAGCAACAGTCAAGCCTACGACTGGGTGGTGGGCGGCTGGATGAAGGGCGCATTGTCCGGGCCGCTGGTCACCCCCCTGGGCGCGAACAGCCCGATCAAGTTCGTGGCGACCGATTTCACGGGCTGATCGGGCTTCTCGTGGCCATCACTCTCGGCGCCCTGGTGTTGCCATCCGGCCTGATCTGGTCGGACGAGCACGCCTGGTCGCCGGTGGCGCAAAGCACGGAACAAACGCTGTCCGGCGCCCTGGTCATCGAGGAAGCGATCAAGCTGAAAGGCCGGCCGATCACCCTCACCGGAGCCAAGGACGGCAACGATTACACCGCTTGGGTGATGCGCGCCCAAGCGTACCGGGGCTATTCCAGCCTGGCCGATCTGCGCGCCGCCCTGCTGGTCGCGGGCGCGGAATTCACCCTCACCCTGCACGATGGCCGCAGCTTCACCGTCGCGCCGCGCCACGATGGCGACGGCCCGCTATCGGTGGAGCCGCTACCGGTCTACAAGTCGCTGGCGCCCGCCGATCCGCAGTCCGGCAGCCTGTACGCCGTCAACGCCATCCGGCTGATCGAGGTGTAGCGTGGCCGGTTCTTCCACCGTCGTCGAGCTGCTGCTCCGCGCCCGCGATACCGCGTCGGGCGTCATCGATCGGGTTCGCGGCGCCGTCGGCGGGCTGGCCGATCAAGCCAGAGCGGCACTGGAGCCGCTGCGCTCCTTCACCGGCCTGATCGGCGGCGCGCTCGGCATCGGCGGCGCGAACGAGCTGATCGAGCGCGCCGATGCGTTCGACAACCTGTCCAATCAGATCAAGGTCGCGACGGAAAGCGAGCAGGAATATCGCGAATCGCTCGATGCGGTATCGGACATCTCGCAGCGCTCCCGATCCGACCTGGACTCGACCGCCCGGCTGTACGCCAAGGTTCGGCAAAACGCCGACGACCTCGGCCTGAGTCAAACCCAAGTCGCCGAAGTGACCGAACTGGTCGCCAAGGGGATGCAGCTTTCGGGCGCCGAGGCCGGCGCCGCCGCCGGTGCCACGCAACAGTTCACCCAGGCCCTGGCGTCCGGCACGTTGCGCGGCGACGAGTTCAACAGCGTCATGGAGGCCAGCCCGGCGCTGATGAAAGCCATCGCCGACGGCCTCGGAGTGGCGGTCGGCGAACTGCGGGCGATGGCGGAAGCCGGCCAGCTCACCACGGATCGGGTGGTGCAAGGGCTGCTGTCCCAAAAAGCCGCCATCGACGAGCTGTACGGCAAAACCACCGTCACGGTGGAGCAGCGCCTCGGCCAACTGTCCAACGCCGCCACGCTGTTCGTCGGCCGGCTGAACGAACAGTACGGCGCCACCCGCTCCCTGGGCGACGGCCTGCAATTCCTGGCCAACAACCTGGATGCCGTGGCCGGCTTGATGGGCGCCGCGTTCGCCGCTTCGGTCGCCAAAGGCGCGCAAAGCACCTATCAGTTCGTCGCCGCCTCCATCGCCGCGCGGGATGCCGCCCGACAGCAGGCCATCGCGGCGCAGCAGCAGACGGCGGCCAACGTCGCCGCCGCGCAAGGCCATGTCGCCGCCGCGCAAGCGGCCTACAACCTGTCTCTTATACACATCTAGATGTGTATAAGAGACAGACCTACCTGGAGATCATCATGGCCTTTGAACGCTCCCAAATCTATCTGCAATGC
>OEOF01000187.1_pt1 | contig 10733 bp, 4 predicted proteins | sample 1539701 | NCBI WGS metagenome assembly OEOF01 (sample SAMEA3611561, study PRJEB23397) | activated sludge metagenome | biome: Urban; feature: Wastewater Treatment Plant; material: Activated Sludge | place: Slovenia | collected 2012-09-24 | reverse complement strand
GAGGAGATACTCGTCTTCATCGATAACCCCGAAGACAACAACGGCAACATTATCCCTGTCTCTTATACACATCTAGATGTGTATAAGAGACAGGGTGCAGACCGATCCATTCGACCAGAGCCAGATAGAGCAGAGGGCGAAATTCCAGCCGCCGGCCGGTCAGCAGCCGCCCAGTCTGCAACAGCAGCGCCAGATAGACCACCGGCAACAGGGCATAGACCCGTATCTCCTGCCCGTAGATGACCGACAGCGCCGAGATGAGCATCAGACCGGCGGCGATCCACGGCCAGGCGGAGCGGCCAATGGATTTGCGCCCCCAGGCCCGCGCGGCGGCGAAGACCAGCGCCACTTGCGCCAGACTCGCCAGCGCGCTGAGATAGCGCCCGGTGAAGGCCGACACACCGACCAGCGCCAGCCACCCTTTGAGGATGAAGAAGTACAGCGGGGGGTGGATATTATTGAGCCGGTCGCGGACGATCTCGCCCAGGCTGGAAGTCGCCAGATGCAAGCTGATGCCCTCGTCCCACCACAGGCTTTGGGCGTCGAGGCGATAGAGGCGCAGGGCAAAGGCGACCAGCAACAGCCCAACGATGAGCGCCGCGTGGCGAGTTGTTCGCGACAAATTCATCGACCCCACCCTGTCATGGCCGCACCCGCAGCACGGCCGGTAGCATCACGCTATCGCCGGTCTCGCCGATGGCGCTCGTGTCGTCGGCGCCGAGCACCGGCAGGCGTAGCCCGCTGTCGGCCGAGTAGAGACCCACCCGCAGGCGATAATCGCCGGGCGGCAAGTCGGCCGGCAACGGGATGGGGAAGCGGTCGGTGACGATCTGCCCGGCGTCGAGGATGTCGGTCGGCAGCCCGCCCGGCCAATGATCCGCCTGCTGGACGATGGCCCCCGCCTCATCCAGCACGTGGACGAAGACCGAGTAGACCTCGCCGTGGGGGGCGCGTTTTTGCCAATAGAGCGTCACCTCCGGGGATTCGCCAGGGCGGGCCGACAGGTCGGCCGTCGCCAGCCCCAACAGATCGAGCGCGCCAAAGCTCACGGCAAACGGAACCGCTACCTCCGCTTCATAGTGGCGCTCGATATTGTTAATCTGTACGTCGGCCAGACGATACGGCTCTTCGGATACGCCCGCAGCCGGCGTTACGAGGGCGATCTCCAGCGAATACGGGCCGGGTGGCAGATCGGGCGGCAGGGGAACGCGGTACATCTCGTGGATGGATTCACCCGTGCGCCAGAGGCCGGTGTCGTAGCGGCTCAGGGGCGAGGTGTGGACGGGACGAGCCGTGCCGGTCGCGTCGCGCAATGTCCAGGCCAACTCCAGACCCGGCGGCAGTGTCCCCTGTGGCACGTGCCAGAACAGTTCGACCGGCAAACGGCTGCCGGCCAATGCCTCGCCGGCCGTTTGGCCCGCGCCGAGCAACTGCAAGCGGCCGTCAAGCCACATCCGGCCGCCGGCAACGGCAATCTGCATCCGGGTGGCCGTGACGACGGTTTCCGGAGCCGGGGTGACGATTTCACCGACATTGACCATGACCCCCAGCAATTCGCCCGCCGCGCCGCGAGCCGGCAATTGACCATTCGTATTCCGGTCGATGACCGACAGCATGACCTGATAGGTCGCGGGCGGCATGCCCGGCGGCAATTCGAGGCGATAGCGCACGGTGCCGCTCTCATCCGTGGCCCAATCCGGGGGGAAGAAGGCCACGTCGTTGAGCAAGTCGGCCTCCTGCGCGACCCAGACGTTGCCCGCCGTATCCTGAACGGCCAGGCGCAAGGTGAATCGTTCGTCGGCGGCCGGGGGCGCGCCACGCCGCCATCGCAACGCCAGGGTGAGCAAATCGCTCGCCACCTGCCGGCCGAAGGCGGTCAATGTGATGCGCTCGCCGAAGGTAATTGCGTCGCTCAGCGGCGGCGGAACGGCCGCGGCGACCGGCGTGGGATTGCGATACGTCCACGCCTGATCGAGACCGCCGAAGTGCTCGGTGGACAGCAGTTCCAGCCCGGCCGTCTGGGCGGCCACACCGGCCGGATCGAGTTGCCGCCCGCCCAGCGTGACGATCACGTAGTCGGCCGTCGCCGGGTCATCAAGCCCGGCAACCAGCGTTTGGCCGGGAAAGAAGGGGGCCAGCGACGGGACGACGCCGGCCATGGCCCGCTCAGCGACGACCCCCGGCTGAGTTGCCGCCAGCCGCCGGGCGGCCGCGCCGATGCCCTCACCCCAGCCGATGGGCAGCATGGCGACGGCGGTGCGCGCCCCGCCCACCAGCGGGTTGTAGGCCGTCAATGGGTAGGCGGCAAAGGCCAACCAATAGATCATTTGTCCCGCCGCCAGCACCGTTAGCAGCCGGCCGCCCAGCCTCGGCCAGGCTTTGACCCAGCCCGCCCAGGCCACGGCGGCCAGGATGAGCAGCGCGGGCACGACGGGCAGGATGTAGCGGTCGAACTTCTTGGCCGCGGGGGTAATCGCCAGCAGGAAGAGGACAACCCACAGCAGCAACAGCGCCACCGGCCAGACGGCATCCGTGGACAAGGCACGCCGCCGCCGGTCGATCACCCACCCCACCGCTGGGATGAGGGCCAGCCACACCACCGGACTGAGCCGCCACAGCAGGACGACGGGATAGAACAGCGGGCCGTGATCAAACGCTATCCGGCCCATGAAAAACGTCTCGCGCAACGCCTCGTCGAGGTGGCGGTTGGCGCTGCCGCCGACCATCGCCAGCACGTCCAGCGGGGCGACCCACAGCGCCGGATAGAGCACGACGACCGTCGCCAGCAAAGCCGCGCCCCAGGCCAGCGCGTCGAACACGAAGCGCAACAGGCGCGACCGCGCCGGCCGGTCACGGTCGCACGCCACGGGCCACAGCATGGCCGCTCCCGACAGCGGCAACAGGAGCAGCGTTGGCGTCTTGCTGAGCACGGCCAGCCCGGCCGCCGCCCCAGCTAATGCCAGCCACAGGCGGCGCTTGGCCTCCGGGGTCTCGCGGGCGTGAATGCCGGAGATCAATAGCAACAACGCGAGGGTGGAAAACGTCGCGCTCAGGCCATCGACGTGGAGCAGCCCTGACAAGCCGGCAAGAAAAGGGTCAAAAGCCAGGAAGAGCGCGGCCAAGAGCGCCGCCGGCCCGCCCCACAGTCGCCGCGCCAGCCAATAAACGGCAACGATGCCCAACGCGTTGACCAGGGCCACGGCCACCCGGCCGCCGGACAGCAACAAAGCCAATCGTCGGAAAGCCTCGACGTTCTCGGGCGTCAGGCCGGCCATCGTCGTCAGCCAGTCGTAGGCCGCCCGCGCGCCGCCGTCGAAGGCCATCTGAACCGACATGCCCAGCGCGCCCAGCCACGTGGTCGTCACGCCCGGATGCCCGGCGACGAGCGTGTCGGCCCAGCGCCCGGCCAGCAGCGCCTCGCGAAAGCGGAGCGAGCGATAGACCCAGATAGCCTCATCCGGGGTGACGTAGCGGCCGAGGGCCACCAGCCGGGCCAACAGCCCACCCATGAATAGCAGCAGGATCGGGACGGCCTGGAAGAATCGCCCCCGCGTGCGAGCATTCCCATCAGAGAGAAATCGGCTTCTGCCAGACATTCCGCAACGTATACATTACATTAGTCTTATTGCCAAGCGGCCCAAAAGAAGTATAATCCGACAAAATTGGGCGCTGGGGGGATAGCCTTTGGCGCAGGTGGGTATTTTAGGAACATGATTGACTCCGAATTTGGCGAAGCCGAACACCCCATGAATTTTCTCCTTCATGAGGATCTGTATTTACCCAGTGCCGGCGAAATTCGCGCCGGCCGCATCGTTGATTTTCGCAATAATGAGATCTTGGTCGACATTGGCGCCAAGTCCGAAGGCGTAATTCCCAGCCAGGAAACGGTGAGTTACGATTCGGCGACGCGCGCTTTATTGCGCGAGGGCGAGGAGATACTCGTCTTCATCGATAACCCCGAAGACAACAACGGCAACATTATCCTGTCCTATCGCCGCGCGGCCGAGGAAGCGGATTGGCAACTGGCCGGCGACCTGCTCGAATCGCAGGAAGCGATTGAGACGGAGATCGTTGGATTCAATAAGGGTGGCGTGCTGGTCAGCGTCGGCCAATTGCGGGGCTTTGTGCCCAACTCGCAATTGCGGCGCGACCGGCTACCGGACGGCGACGGCGAGAACCGCCAGCGCTCCTACCAATCGCTGGTCGGGCAGCCGGTGCTGGCTAAGGTCATCGAAGTCGACCGGCCGCGCAATCGCCTCATCCTCTCCGAGCAAGCCGCCTCGCGCGAGATTCGCCAGGCGCGCAAAGGCGAACTCTTCGCCAATTTGCAGGAAGGGGCCATCCTCGAAGGGCAGGTGGTGAACCTGGCCGAGTTCGGCATCTTCGTCGACATCGGCGGCATCGAGGGTCTGGTGCATCTGTCGGAGATGAGCTGGAAACGCATCCAGCGGCCCGGCGACATGGTTCAGAAGGGCGACCGGGTGAAGGTCCAGATTCTCAGCGTGGATCACGAGCGTCAGCGCGTGGCCCTGAGCATGAAGCGCCTGGAAGCCGACCCGTGGTCGCGCATTGACGAACTGTATCGCGTCGGTCAACTGGTGGAGGCGGAGATCACCCGCCTGACCAAGTTTGGGGCGTTTGCCCGCGTCTATGATGATTATCAACTGGAGGGTTTGATCCATATCTCCGAACTGGCCGAGGATCGGGTCGAGCAAGTGCGCGACGTCGTGAAACCCAACGACAAAATTACCGTCCGCATTATCCGCCTTGACGCCAAACAGCGGCAAGTCGGCTTGAGCCTGCGCCAGGTGGCGTCGGACAAGTATATTGAAGAAGATCTGGCGTTGATGAGCGGATAACAAATTACGAATTACGAATTAGGAATTACGAATGAAAGAGCGCTATCTTCATTCTTAATTCGTAATTCGTAATTCGTAATTCTTAATTCCATCAGAGGTGGAAAGCCGTGAACTCTAAAAATTGGGAACGATTTACTCAGCGCGCTCGCCGCGTGTTGAGTTTGGCCCAGGAAGAGGCAGAGCGTCTCAACCACAGCTATATCGGCAGCGAGCACGTTCTGATCGGCTTGCTGCAAGAAGAGGGTGGCGTGGCCGGTCGCGTTCTGCGCGATCTTGGCCTCGAGGTAACCCGCGTACAGGCCATGGTCGAGCGCCTGTCGGGCGGCCAAAGTACGCGTACCCCCTTCACCAAGACCGAGCTTTCCCCCAGCACCAAGCGCATCCTGGAGTACGCCGTCGAAGAAGCGCGGCGCATGGGGCAGCATTACATCAGTACCGAGCATTTGCTCCTCGGTCTGGCCCGCCAGAACGAGGGGTTAGCCATCGACGTGCTGCGCAAATTCGGCATCAGCGCCGAGCAGATTCGCCGCCAGACCCGGCGCATGTTGAAGGAAAGCCCGGTCTCGGCCGCGGAATCACCGACGCCGCAACAGCAACAACCGCGCCGCCCGCCGCCGGCCAAGAAAGAGAAGAGCAAGACGCCGCTGGTCGACCAGTTGGCGACCGACCTGACGGCGCTGGCCCAGGAGTACGCCCTCGACCCGGTCATCGGCCGGCAGACGGAAATCGAGCGCGTTATCCAGATATTGGCCCGCCGCACCAAGAACAACCCGGCCCTCATCGGCCAGCCCGGCGTGGGCAAGACGGCCATCGTCGAAGGGCTGGCCCAGCGCATCGTTGACGGCCAGGTGCCGGAGTCGCTGCATAACAAGCGCGTCCTGCAACTGGACGTGGGTAGTCTGGTGGCGGGCACGATGTACCGCGGCCAGTTCGAGGAGCGCCTGAAGCGCGTCATCGAAGAGCTTAAATCGAGCGACGCCATCCTGTTCATCGACGAAGTCCACATGCTCGTCGGGGCGGGGTCGGCCGGCAGCTCGGTCGACGCGGCCAACATCCTCAAGCCGTCGCTGGCCCGCGGCGAATTGCAGTGCATCGGCGCGACGACGCTGGACGAGTACCGCAAGTACATCGAGAGCGACGCCGCCCTGGAGCGCCGCTTCCAGCCGGTGCGCGTCGATGAGCCGAGCGCCGAAGAGACAGTGCAAATCCTCAAGGGGATCAAGGGCGCTTATGAGCAGCACCACAACCTGCTCATATCGGATGAGGCCATCGAAGCGGCCGTCTTCCTGTCCACCCGTTACGTCACTGAGCGCTACCTGCCCGACAAGGCCATCGACCTGATCGACGAAGGCGCGTCGCGAGTGCGCATGTACCGCGTGCAGCAGCCGACCGACGTGCGCGAAGCCTACGACACGCTGAAAGACCTGCGCACCCAGCGCAACGAAGCCGTCGAGGCCGGGCGTTTTGACGACGCCTCGCGCATCCGCGAGCAGGAAGAGGACATCCAGGAACAACTCAACGAATTGCGCGCCGGGCAGAACGAGAGTGACGATTCGCCGGTGCTGACGGCCGAAGACGTGGCCGAAGTCCTGTCGATGTGGACGGGCATCCCCGTCTACCAACTGACCGAGGAAGAATCGGCCCGCCTGCTGCGCATGGAAGAGGAGATGGAGAAGGCCATCGTCGGCCAGAAGGACGCCATCAACGCCATCTCCAAGGCGGTGCGTCGCGCCCGCGCCGGTTTGAAAGACCCGCGCCGGCCGATCGGTTCGTTCATGTTCCTCGGCCCCACGGGCGTGGGCAAGACCGAACTGACCAAGGCCCTGGCGACGTTCCTGTTCGGCAGCGAGGACGCCCTGGTGCAACTCGACATGTCGGAGTTCATGGAACGCCACAACGTCGCCCGTCTCGTCGGTTCGCCGCCCGGCTACGTGGGCTACGAAGACGCCGGGCAGTTGACCGAAGCGGTGCGCCGCCGGCCCTACTCCATCGTCGTTTTTGACGAGATTGAGAAGGCTCACCCCGAGGCGTTCAACCTGCTGTTGCAGATCATGGAAGAGGGCCACCTCTCCGACGCCAAGGGGCAGAAGGTCAACTTCCGCAACGCGATCATCATCCTGACGTCCAACGTCGGCGCGGACATGATCAAGAAGGGTGGCGGCCTGGGCTTCAACTTCAAGCAGGACGCGGCCAGCCTCGTCGAAGAGAGCTACCGCGACATGCAGAAGAAGCTGATGGAGCAACTGAAGCGCAGCTTCCGGCCGGAGTTCCTCAACCGCCTCGACAGCGTCATCGTCTTCCGCCAGTTGCAGCCCGAGGACATCCGCCAGATCGTGGACATCCAGATCGGCGACGTCAACGAGCGCATGGATGAGCACTTCCTGCTGCTGGAAGCGACCGACGCGGCCAAGGATTGGCTGGCCAAGAACGGCTACGACGCCGAATACGGCGCGCGCCCCCTGCGCCGCCTCATCCAGCAGACGGTGGAGGACAAGCTGTCCGACGCCGTGCTGTCGGGCGAGTTCGAGGAAGGCGAGACGGTCATCGTCGACGTGGAGAATGACCAGATCGTGCTGCGGCATCCGACGCCGGCGGAGGCGGAGGAAGAGTTGTTGCCGACGATTTAGGGAAGAGAATCCACAGATTTCGCAGATTACGCCGATTGAAGAAAATGAAAAGCGGGGCTGGAAGGGATTCCGGCCCCGCTTTTTTGAAACGAGACGCCCCGCCAACCGCCGGCTTGCGCCTACCGGCAAGAGGCGGTTTGCCAAACCGCCCTACAAGACGCCGGCGCGGCGCCGGGAACAGAGATCAGAGCGGGCGAGATGGGGGACGGCGCACCAGCCGACAGCCGAGATTGTAGTCGCGATCGTTCGGATGGGGGTTGTCGCGAGAGGCCGCGCGAACGAAGTTACGGAAGTTGTTCCACGAGCCGCCGCGCACCACGCGCCGCGCCGCGGTCGCGTCAACGCCGTCATTGTCGGGTTGCTCGTGTTTGTTGCGGCACCACTCCCAGACGTTGCCGCTCAGGTCATACAGGCCTAGCGCCGGATTAGCCCCTTGGGGGAAGATGCCGACAGCCGACGTCTGGCCGATACCGCCTTCAGACGTATTGGCCCTGGCGGCGTCCAAATCGTTGCCCCAGGGATAGAAGCGGCCGTCGGGGTAGCGGGCGGCCACCTCCCATTCGTATTCGTGCGGCAATTCGACAACGTAACCCAACTTGTCGCTCAACCAGCGGCCAAAGGCGACGGCCTGATACCAGCTAATCCGCTCGCGCGGATGGTTGTCGATCGGCCATACCGGCTCGCTCAACTCGCGCAGGCCGTAGCGCATCCCATAGGCTTCTTCTTTGAGCGGCATGCCGGCCCACCAGCGTTCGTCGGCGTAATCGTGGGCGATCAGGAAGCAATCGAACTGGGCATAGGTGACCGGATAGCGGGCCAGTTGGTATGGCCGATCAATGGTGATCGTCCGCTGCTTGGCTTCGAGGGCGCGTATATCGCCGCCGATAGTATAGCTGCCGGCGGGCACGGCCTCGCCCCAGGCGATGTCGGGCAGGCGCAGGCCGTCGCGAACGATAACGCCGACGCCGGGCCGCGGGTCGCCGAGGCGACCGAGGGCGCGGCCGGCAGCGGCGCGTTGAACCGGATTCAACAGCCCTTCCCCAATCATGAAAGCCAGATAATCTCGTAATTGGGGCAGAAGTTTGTGCCCGGTTGGGTCGCGCGTGGCCGCTTCGCGGCCGACAACCTCGGTCATTTCGCCGGCCAGCCAGACACACCGCCACCCCGCCTCGTCATCCATGGCCGGCCGCGCCGCGGGTAGCATTTGGGCAATAGCGTCCAAAGCCTTCTCCCGGTTGTTCTGATTAAAGACCAGGGTGCCGGCCGCCAGATTCAATACCTCGCGCCAATAGTCGCCCTCGCGGGCCAGTTCCGCCGCCCGATAGCCAAACCGCCTGTCAGAAGCCAGATGGCACGCAGCCAGATATTCCTGGAACGTCCGGTGGGGAAACGTGAAGACCCGGCCGCTGACCCCGCCACGCCCCAGCAGCAAGTGGGCGCGGCGCTCGGTGTACTCAATGAACTGCTCGGCGCGGCCCCAGCTGCCCAGGGCGTGGCGGGCGATGGTCATGACGTCACTTTCGGGAATGTCGGCCGCCTGCTCATCGTCTTCGTCGGCGTCAGTCGCCTCCGGCTTGAACCCCTGGCTATGCGCCTGCCAGGCAATCTCCCAAAGTAGGCGCTCTAATTCCTGCTGATTGGTCCCTAACTCGGCCAACAGACCGGGCATCTCGCGGTCGCTCTCTTCCTTGTGGCGTTGCCAGCGCAAGAGAAGGGTTTCGACGCATTGCTGATAGAGGCGGGCGCGTTCGTCGGGCAACGTGCCGTAGTAAGTCTGCACCAGGGCCATGATCGTCAACAGCATCGGGTTGCGGGCCAGTGTGCGCAGCCGGGAACGGCGCGTGGCCGCGACCAGGCTCTCAGCCGCGCGAGGTGGGACCCGTTCGCCGGCTTCAGTCAACGCCGCGTACCAGTTGGCGACGAAGACATCAATCTGCTCTTCGGTCAAGGGTGATAATGTCAGTACCGGCAAACCCGCGGGCGCTTCGTCGGCCACAAACGACAGGACACGGCAAGCGGTAATCCAGCGGCAACCGCCGTATGGCCCGCCGGCCAGCGCGCCGACGGCCCGCCAGATGTCGGAGCGACGGGCCGGCAGCACCTCGTCCACGCCGTCAAACAGGAACAACACCTCGCCCCGTTGGGCCGCGGCTTTCAGCGCGGGGATGGCCTCGGCCAGGTCGTCCCGTTCCATTTGCTCGCAAACATACTTCCAGAAGGCGACCGGTGACTTGGGATCGAAATCGGTCTGAGCGAAATCTCGCAACTCGATTTGAATAGGCACTAGAGAGGGTCTGATCCACTGCCTCACGGCCGGTTGAGGGTCATCGGCCTTATTTTTCTTTCTGACCCTCGACTCAAACAATAGAGCTTCATTTCCCAAAGAGCGCATTGTCTTGTCGAATCTGGTCACGTAGGATGAAGCATCTTCGTCAGGCGGAACTATTAATTGCTGCTCGGTCCAACTTAGGTTATTTAACCATTGATCGTCGGCGCTTAACCGATGATTGCTTAAGCAGAAGGAGAGATAGCGAAACAGCGTCGATTTGCCCGAACCGGGATCGCCGAGGATGACGAGCCGCTCGTTCTCATGGGCATGAGCGACGGTCGACGTATAGTGGCGCAGGACGCCATTCTCATGCACCACTCGCTCGCCCGCATCCAAACTGATGAATACCTTCAGCAACGCCAAATGGGCCGTGTCGTGGCCGCCAGGGTTGAGTGGCCCCAACGGCAGGCGGCCACTGCGCCGTACTACTGTTTCGAGGTAGGGTCGTAGTTGCTCGTCCAACCGCGCCTTCTGCTTCTGATATCCAACCGCCGATTGATCCGAATCCGGGGTTGGCGGCTCGATATTGAGGATCGCCCCCTCAAGGTTTCCGGAGAAATGAAAGATGATCTGCCCGCCTGGTGCGCGCAAATGACCGTTTTCTACTGTCAGCGGAAGCGAGGTCTGTTGTAGAAAGGCGACGAGGGCTTTGACCTGGGTTAGCAGATCGGTCTGCAGTTGCGTCTGCTGCCGCAACTGCCCGATCTGGACAATGCCCTGTAAATCCGGCTCGCCATCGGCCACCTCGACGAACGCGGCGGCGAAGGCGTCCAGCCCGGCGTCGAAATTCAGATTGGGCAGTGTGGCCTCGTCAAAGCCGGCGTCGTTGAAAAGATCACGCAACTGGTCGTGGTCAAGGGGCCGGTCTTTCAGCAGTCCACCCAACTGTACCCACACCGCCTGATAGTGGAAGAACTC
>OEOF01000185.1_pt1 | contig 10746 bp, 7 predicted proteins | sample 1539701 | NCBI WGS metagenome assembly OEOF01 (sample SAMEA3611561, study PRJEB23397) | activated sludge metagenome | biome: Urban; feature: Wastewater Treatment Plant; material: Activated Sludge | place: Slovenia | collected 2012-09-24 | reverse complement strand
GTCCATGATCAGGCGCGTCCGGCTGCGATGGAAGCGCCACAGCCATTCGGCGGCCAGCCCGCTATACCCCTTGGGCTTGAAGCAGTGGATGACGTCGGGCCGCCAGGCCAGCGCCTCACGCGCCAGCCGCCGGGCGATGCCGGGCGCGCCGCCACCCAGGGGCACGTAGCGCAGTTCAACGCCATCTTCCGACCACGTCCGGCCGGCGTCGGCCGGCGTCTCCCAGGGCGGCATGATCAGCCGCACGGCATGGCCGCGCCCCACCAGCGGCCGGGCCAACCCCAACGCCCGGCTGCGCATGGTTTGCTTGGGGTGTAGCCCAAATGGGCCGATCATGGCAATACGCATACAGTGAATAATACTAATAATCGTGGGCAAAGAAGAATATGAGCCGCAGATTACGCAGATTACGCAGATTTTAAGAAAATTTCTTAATCTGCGTAATCTGCGTAATCTGTGGATTCCTTTCTTGCTACGCGGCCAGGAGATGTTTGTCTTCGGCGAAGGGGCTGCCCTGCTCCCGTAGCAACTCGATCAGGCGGGGGTGGTCGGCATAGACGCCGCGATGACTGGGCGGCAGCAGGGCGGCGATGCGGCACATCAATTCGTCGGTCTGGGCTTGCAGCCATTCGTCACGGCCGGCGCGGGGCATGGGCGGCAGATGGAAGGGTTGGCCGATGCGGGCGGTGATGTCCAGCCGTTGCAGCCGCTTCAGTCTATACTTCACCACGCGATCCTCGGTGCCGGTGACGCCGATGGGAATGAGCGGCAGCCCTGACTTGGCCGCCAGATAGACCGCGCCGGGCCGGCCGGGTAACAGCGCTTCGGTCGGGCTGCGCGTGCCCTCCGGGGCCACGGCCATCACCTCGCCCTGCTCCAGCCGCTTGAGGACCACCCGCAGCGCGGCGAAGTCGGCCTCGAAGCGGTTGATCCAGATGGCATCGACCTTGCGGGCCACGTAGCGCCAAAAGGCGTACTGCTTGTACTTCTCGGCCAGAATCAGGATGATGTCATCCCGGTTAGCCAGCAGCATGACGAGGAAAGCCTCCAGGCGGCCGACGTGGTTGCCGGCGATGATAAAGCCGCTATTCTGGAAATCGAGGCTGCCGATGATCTCAATCCGGGCGATGATGCCCAGGACGACGCGGGCGATGGCGCGGATGAGGCGCAGGAATGTATGTTTGCTCATTGAACTGTGAATTGTAGACGAGTGGGTGGGAGAGGGGTAGGGATAAAGGGTGGCGGGTGGCGAGTTGCGAGTGGCGGGTGGCGGGTGGCGGGTGGCGCACGATTTGCTACCCGCTACCCGCTACTTGCCACTCGCTACTCGCTACTTGCTACTCGCCACCCGCCGGCTCCAGCCGCCACGTGCCTCGCGCCACGGCCAGCACCTTGTCGCGGGAGAAGAGCAGCGGGAAATATTGCCCGTCGCGCCATTCGGGCAGACGATCGTGGTAGTGGGGGCTGGCCGGATGGCCCGACTGGCCGCCGGGCAGCGCCGCCAGACTCTCATCCCACGCGCCGACGTCGATGATGAGCCGGCAACTGGCGATGATGGTCGCTGGGTCGGGCGGGAAGTGGGGCGTCGTGTCGCACTGGTTGATGGTGTAGCCGTCGCCGGCGGCGGGCAGGCTGCGGGGCCGCCACAGACGGCCGAGGGCCGGCAGCCGCGTCATCTCGTGCTCCAACGACACGCGATGGACGCGCCCCCACGTCCAGGTCGCTGGGTCAGGCCCGATCGCGCGGCGCAATGCGTCCAGGGTTTGGTTAAGCGCCGGCAGCAACAAAGGCCCCACGTCGCCCACCCAGGCCGGGCCGCTGCCTTCCAGCCAGCGCAAGGCCAACTCATAGCCGATCTCGTAGAACGGCATGAACGGGAAACCGACCTTGTCCCCCTTCGCCAGCAGCGTTTCCATCCGCGCCACGCCCACCGCCTGGGCCACGGCGGCGCGGGTGAAATGCACCAGCCAGCCGAAGTAGAGCGTCGCCGGCACGCTATCGACGGCCATGTCGCCATCCCAGGCCGCCAGCCGGTTCAGGGCATCACCGGCGGCCGGGTCGAGATGGGGCGCAGCAACCGTCAGGGGCAGCGCCGCGGCCAGAAAGCGCCGCGCCATGAGCGACACCGCATCGTTCTGGATGCGCCGCTGGTCGTCGAGCGTCAATTTCGGCCGCGCCGCCAGCAGCTCGCGGATGCGCCGCAGCCGATAATCGGGCAACCACTCGCCGGTCAACAGGTAAGGGTAGCTGTCGCCGGCCATGCAGTTGTTGGCCGTGGCGATAAACCCCTCCGGTGGGTTGACATAAACAGGTAGCTCCTCGAAAGGGATGAACCCATCCCAACCGTACTCATCCGTCCAGCCGGGCACCGGCAGCAGCCCATCCCCCTTGCGCCGCCGGGGCACGAGGCCGGGCATCAGGTAGGCGATGATGCCATCGGTGCCGGCGTAAACCACGTTCTGGCTGGGGAAGGACCAGTCGCGCAGACTTTCGCGGAAGCTCGCCCAATCGTTGGCCCGGTTGGAAGCCAGCACGGCCCGCAGATGATTGCGGCCATGGCGCGCGGTGTGGAACAGTGTCCAGTCATAGCTCAGATCGGCGTGACTACCCGGCAGCGCGTCGGAAAAAACCGGGCCGTGGTGGGTCTGGCGCACCGTCAGCCGCACAGGCCGCCCGCCGCGCACCCGGATGACTTCTTCGGCCACGTCGGCCGCCCGCCATTCACCGTCCACCTCATAGCGGTTGGGGTCGTCGGGGTGAAAGCGCTCGATGTAGACATCCTGCGCGTCAGGAAAGGCGTTGGTGATGCCCCAGGCGCAATGGTCGTTGTGGCCGATGATCACGCCGGGCACACCGGGCAGGGTGAAGCCGGTCACGTGGTAGCCGCCGCCGCTCAGGTGGTTGGCATACCAGATGGTGGGCGACACGGGCGGCAAATGGGGATCATTGGCCAACTGCGGCCGCCCGGAGGCGGTGCGCGCCCCGCTGACGACCCAGTTGTTGCTGCCCAGCCCCTGCCCAAAGACCGGCGCGCCGACCGGGCCATGGACGGCCGTCTCGTGGAAGGCGTTCAGCAGCCCTTCGGCCAGCCGCCGGCCGATCAGCTCGTCGGGCAGCGTCGTGGCGTAGCCGGCGGCGTAGGTCGGGGTCAGGTCGGCCGCCCGTTCGGGGCCTAGCTCGTCGAGCAACCAGGCGCGCATCAGTTCCGTCTCCCAATTGCACGACAGCCCCCAGGCCAGCACGATGCCCCAGGCGCCCGTCGCCAGCGCGTCCCACGGCTGGGGGCGATAGGCCAGCAGCTTGAACTCGGCCGGCAGCGGCTGCGTGGCGATGAAGGCATTGACCCCGGCGGCATAGGCGGTGATCACCGCTGCCGTGTCGGGGTCGGTGGCGTCCACCTGAATTTGGGCGGCGCGCGGCCAGCCCAGATAGCGGGCGAACTTGTCCAGCGGCAGGCTGGCCGGGCCGGTCACTTCCGACAGGCGGCCGAGACCCAGCCGCCGGTAGAGATCCATCTGGAAGAGGCGATCCTGGGCGTGGGCAAAGCCCTGGGTGAAGAAGAGATCATGTTCGTTTTCGGCATAGATGTGGGGCACGCCCCACGTATCGCGGATGATCTCGACCGGGGCGCGCAGCCCGGTGGCGGACAGGCGGCCGTTCAACGGTGGCGCTGCCCGGCGCATGACCCGCCGTAGGGCCACGCCCGCGCCCAAGGCCCCGGCGGCCCCGGCCACCGGCAGCGCCAGCCAGCTTCTAGACCGGTTCCTTGAAGTCATACAGGCCGTTCTCGACGCGCCACGCCCGGCCACAGGCCGGATTGGCGCAGGTCAACCGCTCGGCCGCCGGCTCGCCCAACGGCGTGCGACAGACAGGACAGGCGAAGAAGGCAGCGGGCGGCGCGGCCGGGGCGTTGTCGCTGTGGCGGCTATGGACGAAGACGCTGGGCGTCAATTGCCACCACGCGCCGGTGCGCTGGATGGCGCTATCGGCGGCCACCAGCCAACCGGTCGGGATCAGGCGTTTGACGGGCGCAAAGCGGAAATGGGAGGTGGTCAACTGCTCGGCGGGCGCGAAGCCGGTGGCGGCCAACTGCTGGCGGATCCAGGCCGGGTGGAAGTCGAAGTTGAGCGCGACGAACTCCACCGGGGCGCGGTCGTAGGGCGACCACGTCTGGCGGCCCAGTCCGTAACGTAGCATGGCCTTCAGGTTGTGCTTGCTGGCGAATTCGAGGACGTAATCCGCTCCCGGCCGGGCCACGCGGCTCAACTCGCGGAAGAGAGCCGGCGCGTCGGCGGCGTGGTGGAGGGTGCGCACCTGGACGAGCGTGGCGAATAGCCCAGCGACGAACGGCAGCTCGTACCAGTTGCCGGCCACGAATAGATAGCGCGGGTCGTCGCCCAAGTGCTCGCGGGCCTCGCGCAGCAGCGAGCGCGAGTAATCGAACAGGACGACGCGCCGGTAGCCCCGGTATTCATCGGCCAGACGGCCGAAGCCCGCGCCCACGTCGAGCAACGTATCGCCGGCCGGCGGCATCAAGCGGCGCAGGGCGACGCGCTCCGCCCGGTCTTCGTAGTCGCGCCCCTGGTTTTGCCAGAAGCGGGCGCGATAGTCGGAGCCTTCGTAGTCGCAGATGGGAGGGGATTCGGCCATATGGGGCATACTACCAAGAACCGCCGGGGATGCCAAACGGCCGGGTCATGTTTCCCGGGAAACATCGAAAACCATGTTTCCCGGGAAACATAAAAGAATTGCGCCGCTTTGCCGTTGCGAGTTAGCCCAAATCCGTTAGAATCTCTTGAGAACTTTAAGGACCGAACGGGTAGATACGTAACGATTTCTCTCCGCGGCCACCATCGGGGATCAACACATGGCCAATGACATCGCCATCTTTCTCGACCTGGATAATCTGGTCATCGGCGCGCGCGACGCCAATCTAAATTTCGACGTCAACCTCATCATCGACCGGGTGAAGCAGAGCACCGGCGGCCGAGTCGTCCTGCGGCGGGCCTACTCCGGCAACCTGCGTCAGGATCAAAAGCTGATGAAGGAATTGGCTACGTCCGGTTTCACCATGCAGTCGGCCGTGCCGCTCAACAACTTCGGCAAAAACCTGATCGATATGTACATGGTCGTCGATACCATGGACACCCTCGTCGACGGCCAGGAGTATAGCACCTACGTCCTCGTCACCGGCGACCGCGACTTTGTGCCCCTCATCCACGCCCTGCGCCGCCGGGGCAAGCACGTCATCGGCGTGGGGCTGAAGCACACCACCAGTGAAAACCTGATGGGCCTGTGCGATGAGTACATCTATTACGAGGATATGCTGCCCGCCCCGCCGCTGACCGAGTCGGAGGCCGAGGCGCTGCTGGGCAAGGCCGTTGATAGCCTGCTGGCCGGCGACGAACGGGTGCGGGCCAGCGTGGTCAAGGAACGGATGATCGAGTTGAGCGGCGGACAATTCGGCCGCCTGCAATACTCCGACACCACCTTCAGCAAGTTCCTCAGCCGCCATCTCAACCGCATCGCCCTGGAGAAAGACGGCACGACAACCTACGTGCGGCGCGCCGCCGGGCAAAACGCCCCGGCCGAACTCCACCGGCGCTATCGTAGCGCGCTGAAGAAGCAGAAATTACGCGTCATCCCGCCCCGGCTGCGGCTCGTGTTGCTGAAGGAACTGATCGAGATCATGCAGGTCGAGGAAAACCTGGAGTGGCGCGACCTCATCGACCGGCTGGCGGCGCTTCATCCCGGCGAAGAGGACGGCGAGGCGTCGCGCAATCTGATCAACGCCCTGATTGTCCTGGCCCGCCGCGCCGGCGTGGTGCGCACGCTGAAGGGCAAGACCCTGGCCACCGCGCCGGTGCTGCTGGCGATTGACGGGCCGAAAATCTATCAGGAAGCGGTCATCCGCTGCGATATGGCCTATCTGGAAGCCATTCGCGCGCTGTCGGAGCCGTTTGACCTGAATGAGGCGGCGCTGGCGCTCTATGATCGCACCGATTACGCGCCGTACCTGAAGCAACTCGTCGGCCGCCTCGACGCGGCCCGCTTCAACGGCGCGGCCTGATCGTCGCCGACGGCCGCCACCCCCAAATAAAAAGAGCGCCCGCCGGAAGACGGGCGCTCTTTCATTTTATTGGCGCGTTGGGCTTAGGCCGCGGCCTTCTGCCCGTTGGCCTTCTCCTTGTGCTCGCGCACCAACTCGCGCTTGAGCACCTTGCCGACGGTCGTCTTGGGCAGTTGATCGCGGAATTCGATGTAGCGCGGATACTTGTAGGCCGCCAACTCACCCTTGCTCCAGGTGATGATCTCTTCCTCGGTCACGGTTTCGTTGCCGGGGCGCTTCACCACCCAGGCCTTGACCGTCTCGCCGCGCCTGGCATCGGTGATGCCAGCCACGCTGACTTCCATGACGGCCGGATGGCGCGACAGCACTTCCTCGACCTCGCGCGGATAGACGTTGTAGCCACCGCAGATGATCAGGTCCTTCTTGCGGTCTTCGATGTAGAAGAATCCCTCTTCGTCCATGCGGGCGATGTCGCCGGTGTAGAGCCAGCCGTCGCGCAGCGTGTTGGTCGTCTCATTGGGCATATTCCAGTAACCCTGCATGATCGTCGGGCCGCGCATGATCAGTTCGCCGATCTCGCCGACGGCCAATTCCTTGTCCCCCTCGACCGGATCGACGATACGCGCCTCGACGCCGGGCAGCGGCAGGCCGATGGAGCCGGGCGGGTTCTTGCCGAAGATGGGGTTGGCATGGGTGGCAACGTGGGATTCGGTCAGCCCGTACCCTTCCACCAGCTTGCCGCCGGTCAACTTCTCGAACTTTTGCTTGGTATCGACTAGCAGGGGAGCCGAGCCGGAAATGCAGGCGCGGATGGAGCGCACGTCGTATTTGCCGGCGGCCACGTCCTTGTTGTTGTTGATCGCCACGTACATGGCCGGTACGCCGGGGAAGTAGGCCGGCTTTTCCTTGTTAATGGTGCTCAGCAGATAATCCAGATCGCGCGGGTTGGGCACGATGAGCAGCCGGCCGCCGATGGCGAAAGTGAAAATCACGGCCGTCACCATGCCGTAGGAATGGAAGAACGGGATGGCCCCCAGCAGCGTGTCCTGGCCGTATTGCCAATCGGTGATCCATTTGGACACCATGACCGCGTTGGCGACCAGGTTGCGATGCAGGCCGATGGCCCCCTTGGAGAGGCCGGTCGTGCCGCCGGTGTATTGCAACAGGGCGATGTCGTCGCCGCTGACCTTCACGTTGGCCTTGGGGCTGCGCGCGCCGAGGGCGATGAAGTTTTGCAGCAGCATATCGCCCTGCTCCACGTCAACGCGGTCGCCTTCCTTCTTCTCCTTCAACAAGCCATAGAGCAACCCTTTGACTCCCGGCAGGTACTCCTTGATGTAGGTGACGATGATGCGCTTGACTTTCGTCTCGCCGCTCTTCTGCACCTTTTTCAGCAGCGGGTAGTAGCGGCTGAGGACAAAGACCGTCTCCGCGCCGCAATCCTTCAGTTGGTGTTGCAGCTCGCGCTCGGTATAGAGCGGGTTGGTGGCGATGACGATGCCGCCCGCCTTCAGGATGCCGTAGTAGATGATGACAAACTGCGGCAGGTTGGGCATGTAGATGACGGCCCGGTCGCCCTTCTTGAAGCCATTGGCTACCAGACCGGCGGCGATGGCGTCGGCCGCGCTGTTCAACTCGGCATACTTGATCGCTTTACCCTGGAACACCATGGCGACGTTATTGGGCACGCGGCGCGCGGCTTCTTCCAGGAAGTGCTGGATGGGGTGAGTGGGCACCTCAACCGTTGCCGGTACGCCTTTATCATACTGCTTCGTCCAGGGCTTGTCTGAGTATTGCAGGCTCATTGGATCTCTCCTTCGCTATGCGTTTGATCTATCCTTATGACGGCCGGCCGACGGGCATCCCCTGGCCTTGACCGGCGCGGTAGTGGGTCACTATCTTGCGTCCGGGATAACCCCGCGCAACCGGGCAGGATCGAATAATCGAACGGTGCCCGCTGACTATAATAATAAACGCTAACCGTCATCTGATCTAGTTGCATTTGGTATGTCTTGGGGGTGATCTTTGTCAGGTATGCGGCTACACTTTTGGGCAGGAGGAAGAAAAACGCGAAGGCGCCAAGGCGCAAAGGAAAAAGGTCTTCAATGTCAGGCGATAAAACGGTGGTGGCATTCCAGGGAGAGCAAGGCGCGTATTCGGAGCAGGCCATCCGGCAGCATTTCGGGCCGGGCGTGACGACCCTGCCCTGCCGCACCTTCCTGGCAATTACCGACGCCTTGCAGGACGGCCGCGCCCACTATGGCATGTTGCCGGTCGAGAATTCACTGGCCGGCACGGTCATTGCCGCCTATGACCTGCTGATCGACTACGACCTGCACGTCCAGGCCGAGGTCATCCTGCGCGTCGAGCATTGCCTCATGGCCCCGCCGGGCACCACCCTGGCCGAGGTGCGCCGCGTTCGCTCCCATACCCAGGCCCTGATGCAGTGCGAGACCACATTGCGGCGCATGGGGCTGGAGCCGGTGGAGTATTACGACACGGCCGGCGCGGCCCGCGACCTGGCGGCCGAGCCGCAACCGGGCACGGCGGCCATTGCCAGCGCCCTGGCCGCCGAAACTTACGGCCTGGACGTACTCGTGGCCCATCTGGAAGACCAGGACATCAACTTCACCCGCTTCTTCGTCCTCGGCCTCGACGCCCCGGCGCGGCGCGACCCCAGCAAGACGTCGATCATCCTGACCACGCGCCACGTGCCGGGGGCGCTGTATGCCGCCCTGGGCGAGCTGGCCCGGCGCGACATCAACATGACCAAGATCGAATCCCGGCCGCGGCGCAACCGGCCGTGGCATTATTTATTTTATGTCGACTTCGAGGGGCATGAGGAGGATGAGCCGGTGCGCGGGGCGCTGTTGGGCATCCTCAAACACGCCTCGTTCCTCAAGGTGCTTGGCTCTTATCCGGCGGCCACGGCTGCGCCGGGTGTCCCCCGGAGCGGCGACGCAACCACCACGAGGCCATGAAATTTTAGCCTGGTCGGCTCTACAACTTTTACACCATCCAGAGCAATCTAGCCGTCCCGTGAGTTGACGGCACGTAAAGGGTTACACTTGATAACGACTCGCGAAAGTCAAAACCTTTCGAATAGAACTTGATTGAGTTAAACTAACGGTCAAGAATTAAAAACATACGAGTCAATAGTACGTAAATTGAGTTGATGAATAAACTAGCGGCACCACGAAATCGCACACTTTCCCTGTCAGCTAATGATATAGTTCGCCTACAACCACGGCTGCTTACAGAACATTCCCTACAGAGTGGCGATACTTTTGTTGACAAAACGATTTGTGGTGACTCGCTGGCACTAATCCCATTCTTTCCTCCGGCTATTGTTGATCTGGTTATCGTCGATCCCCCCTATAACTTAACGAAATCTTTTAGTAGCTCTACATTTAAGGAACGGTCTTCTACTGAATATGGTGATTGGTTACGTTCATGGTTAGAGCCATTAATTCCGCTTCTGAAGCCTACTGCCTCTCTGTATGTGTGTAGTGAATGGCGTTCTTCACGAATAGTGCAAGAAGTTTTGAATGACTACTTTGTCGTCCGAAACCGAATTACATGGGAACGTGAGAAAGGACGTGGCGCTTCACGCAACTGGAAAAACTGCTCCGAAGATATTTGGTTCTGCACACTATCGAACGAATATTTTTTTAACGTGGATGCGGTTAAGCAAAAGAGGAGAGTTCTTGCGCCTTACCGAGATAAATCCGGCAAACCCAAGGATTGGGAAGAAGAGATAAGTGGAGGGTTCCGCCTAACCCATCCGTCTAATTTCTGGACGGACATCACTGTGCCTTTTTGGTCAATGCCGGAGAACACTAATCACCCTACGCAAAAACCGGAAAAACTGATCGCTAAACTTATATTAGCTAGTTCCAAGCCGGGAGAGTTAATTTTTGATCCGTTCCTTGGATCCGGAACAACTTCTGTCGTCGCTAAGAAGCTTGGTCGAGCGTTTGTCGGAATCGAGCTTGAAGAAGAGTACTGCTTAGTTGCTGAACGGCGTCTCGAACTTGCAACAACCGATTCTACAATTCAGGGGTACTCCGGTGGTTACTTTTGGGAGCGTAACACCTTAGCTCAGCAACAAGAATATTTACCTTCGACGCAATCTCCCATAAGTCAACCGCCCTTATTTGAGGAAGCACTGTGAAGAGCGAGTTGTTTCACACACAAGCTTACATCTCGGTTCAGAATCGGATAAGAGAGCTTATCAATAGTAGTCCGGACTTCCTCTCTGCGAAAACGGCTAATAGCACTCGGGCAGTTGGCGATGCCATAGAGATTCTCATTGCCGAGTCGTTCCAAGCGCTGCTTGGGGAACACTGTGGCGAGTATTCATCGGGGTTCGCACGCAGAGCTATGGCTGACCTCGCCTTTAAGGATCATGGCGGGTTATATTACGTTGTAGATGTCAAGACACACCGAACCGACACCAAATTCAACATGCCTAATTTAACTTCAGTTGAGAGGCTTGTACGGTTCTACGAAGATGATAGCAATTTCTTCGCTATTTTAATGATCAGCTATGGAGTACAAGGGGCCAAAGTCCAAGTGTCTGATGTGAAATTTGTTCCAATTGAATTCTTGGGATGGGACTGCTTGACAATTGGCGCGCTAGGATGGGGGCAAATTCAAATTGCGAATTCAAACTT
>OEOF01000184.1_pt1 | contig 10822 bp, 7 predicted proteins | sample 1539701 | NCBI WGS metagenome assembly OEOF01 (sample SAMEA3611561, study PRJEB23397) | activated sludge metagenome | biome: Urban; feature: Wastewater Treatment Plant; material: Activated Sludge | place: Slovenia | collected 2012-09-24 | reverse complement strand
GTCGCCAACAACCACAGCAACCATGTGCCGGTGCTCATCTGGTTCGCCTGGACGGATCGCATGAACAACGCCGGCATCCTGACCGCCGACGGCCGCGAGAAGCCGGGCATCTTCCAGACCTTCCAGGCGATGAAGGCCCGCGGCGTGGGCGGCAAGGTCGAGGCGCTGGAGTCGGCGCTGGAGGGGCTGGAGGCCGCAGCCGCGGCCGAGGTCGGCTTCGTGGCCGCGCCGGCCGGGCTGAATCTGCGCGCCCGGCCCATCGACGGCGAGGTGAAGAGTATCCTGGTGCCGGACACGCGGCTCGAACTGCTGGAACTGGTCGACGGCTGGTATCACGTGCGCGCTGGCGAGCTGGAGGGCTTTGTCTCGGCCGAGTGGGTCACCAGCGTGCCGCCCAAGTCGCAAGCCGCGCTGCCGGCCGAAAGCCGCGCCGGGGCCAAGCCACGAACGTCTTCCGTCGTGGGCATTCACGGCGCGCCGGGCGGGGCCGCGCCGCCGCGCCACCTGTGGGACGTGTGGACCAATTTCCTGAAGGAGATGGGCATCCGCTGGTATAAACAGTGCGAGACCGGCGACGACACCGGCGACGCTTCGATCTTCCAGTGGGTGCTGCACCTGAAGCGCAACGGCATCGAACCCATCGTGCGCTATCTGGTGAACGCCCAATTCCCCGGCAACCTGGAGGAGCGTTTCATCCGCCAGATGGCCCGCTATGCCAACGAGGGCGTGCATTGGGCCGAGATCGGCAACGAGCCGAATCTGGCCTACGAATGGCAGGAGAGTTGGCGCGGGCGGTATGAGGGCCAATGGCCGGATGGCCTCTGGGCCGAGGAGCCGCGTATGCGCTGGGGCAACGCCGAGGCGATCAACACCCTGGCCCGCGTCTGGGTGGAAGACGCCACGCGCGCCGCCGACGCCGGGGCCTGGCCGGCCTTCTACGCCTTCGGCCCCACCGATTGGGGCAACGACCGGCCGCACGGCCATTACTCGTCCACCCTCTACACCGAACTGGTCGTGGCCCGGCTGGCCAGCCATCACCGGGCCGAGACGATTCGCCTCTTCCACGAGCGCCAGGCTTGGATCGCCGTCCACGTCGCCAAGTACGAGAAGCCGCTCGACTTCGACCCCTATAGCGACGACCCCCATCGGCCGTGGGATATGTCATTGCGCGGCTATGAGGTCGTCCTGCGGGCCTTCCGGCGGCACTTCGGCGGCGATCTGAACCTGGCCGATATCCCGATCATCTCCACCGAGGGCGGCGTCTTCGTGCCCGACCATCGCAATTCGGTGGGGGCCGAGCGGCTGCCGGCCGATGACGACGATCACGCCCGCCAGACGCTCGATATGTTCCGCTACGTGGAGAACAACACGCCACTGACGGCCATGTGCCCGTGGTGCATCGCCGAAGGGCACGCCATCATCGGCCACGGCACCGACCTGTTCCGCCACCACGGCTGGTTCAAGGAGGAGCACGGCCGGCTGATCGAGCGGCCGGTGCTGGCGGCCATGCGCCGGCGGCGGCAGGAGTTGGCGAAGGGCATCGACCTGGCCGCATTGGCCGCGGGCGGGCTGGAATCGCTGGCCGAACCGGCCGCGCCGCAAACCCCAACAACGCTCTCGATCGATCTCAATATATCCGTCACCGTCAACGGTGGCGAAGTCACTGATATTACCGTCACTGTAGACCCAGTCGTCGGAGGCCGCGGTATTGTGAAGAAAACAAGATGGTTGGTACGTAAATCTGTGTCATCTGTGAAATCTGTGGTTTCTTCTTCTCAGGAGGCAATCGATGGTTAAGCTCCCCATACCCTATCGCTCCCAGTGGGATAACAACGACGCCGATGACTATCTGGCTGACTGCGGTCCGACGTGCCTGGCGATGATCCTCAACTTTCGCGGCGTGGCCATGACGCCGAATGGCGTTTACGACAAGATTCCTGAACCTCACAAGCATGAGAGGGGCGTCACCGATTTCAATCAGCTCATCATAGGCGGGCGAGGCCTGGGGGTGAAGCTGAACCATTGCACCTATCACGATCACGGCCAGGAGACGGCTTTTCGCGGTTTGCGGGCCAACCTCGACGCCGGCACCCCGGCGATAGCCCTGGTCAAGTATCGGCCGTGGAGAGAGGCGCTCGGCAGCACCTATGAAAAAGGGCATTTCGTCGTTGTCACCGGCTATGACGACGACCACATCTTCATGCACGATCCGATCTTCGGCGTGGAGCCGGCCGGCAAGGGCGCGCATGTCGCCATGCCCATCGCCTTATTCGCCGCCGGATGGGGCGACACGTTCGATCCCGATCCGGATAAAAGTTATGGCTCTAATTTTTCGGTCGCTTACAACGGCGACATTGTCGAACTCGACCGGCCCATCCCGCCCGAGCCTCACCCGACACCGCCGCCGCCACCACCACCGCCCATCGTGACGCCCACGCCACCGCCGCCGGTTGTCACCCCGCCACCGCCACCGCCCACCGGCCAGACCAACATTATGGACGACGTCAACCGGCGCATCCGGGCGCTGGCCGCCTATCGCTGGGCGGCCGCCCCCGACTTCAACGATCCCGCCGGCGTGCAACTCTGGCTGGACAATCTGGGCGACTTCGGGCTGGAATATGACACCTACATCGTGAAGTCAGGCGACACGTTGTCGGGGCTGGCCGCGCGCCACTACGGGAAACAGAGTCGTTGGCCGGCCATTAAGGCCTACAATCAGTTACAGCGCGAAGGATTATGGCTGGGCGAAACGATCCTCATCCCCCGGTTGGGGACAAGCGGGGCGCACCAGAACCCGGCCTTGCCCTCCGACACGGTCGATTTCTCCAAGGATTTGGAGTTCCTGCTGGTCAATCCCGAACAACTGCCGCTGGACTATAATGAAATCGTGGGCGACAGTTCGATTGGGATCGGCTACGTCGACTTGCCGGATATGTGATTGCGCCTGTGACTGTCGAAGATTTAATGATTAGCCACGGATGGGACGGATTTAACGGATGAATACGGATTGAATTCTCTCTATCCGTGTTTATCCGTCCCATCCGTGTCTATCCGTGGCTAAATTATTCCTCTGCGAAATTCGACACCGATTCGTCGGGATGATTGATAAAAGGTAGCTATGACGGAAACCTTCGACCACGGCTACGCCGTCGTCATCGGCATTGATGCGAATGCCATCCCCCAACTGGCCCTGCCGACGGTGGCCCACGACGTGGCGGCGGTGCGCGACGTGCTGGTTGACCCCGAACGCTGTGCCTACTTGCCGGACAACGTGCGCCTGCTGTCGGGGGCGGCGGCGACGAAGGCGGGCATCCTGGCCGCGCTGGCATGGCTGCGCGATCGGGCCGCGGCCGACCCCGAGGCCACGGCCGTGCTCTACTACTCCGGCCACGGCGCGCTGGACAAGGGGCGCTACTATCTGATCCCCTACGACGTCACCAACAGCACGATCTACGCCGACGCCCTCCCGGCCGAGGAGTTCAACACTCACCTGCGGGCCACGACCGCCCGGCGGCTGCTGGTCGTCTTCGACTGTTGCCATGCCGGCGGCGTCGGCTCGCGGGAGTCAGGGCTGGAAAATCTTGACGAAGCCGACAACCTCATCACCGCCGCACCGTTCCCCATCGACCTGGCCGCCCCTGACCTGCCCGACTACAGCGGCGATGAGATCGGCGGGGCGCTGGAGGCGGTCAGCGACCTGCTGCAAGGCGAGGGGCGGGCCATCCTCAACTCCTCCACCGGCGGCCAGAAATCCTACCTGCGCGCCGACCGGACGATGAGCCTCTTCACCTACCACTTCATCGAGGCCCTGACCGGCCACGCCCCCCACCCCGACAAGGCCACCGTCGTCAGCGTGACCGACGTGATGAGCTGGGTGACGGACGAGGTAGCCAAATCGGCGGCGCGCGAAGGGCGCGACCAGACGCCGGTGATGCGCACGTCGGGTGTCTTCCCCGTGGCTCAATTGCTCGGCGGCCGGGGAATGGCGGTTGGCCTGAGCGAACCACCGCCCATCTAGAAACCAAGTTTCCAAGAATAATACCTTCGCCAAAAAAATAGCAAAAAGTGGGTGGGCGTGTAAGATAGGAAACTTTACCGACCAAGGAAAAGGAACCGTCGACACAACCACCCACGATGAATATTCTAGCACTATTACAACCATTGCGTCCTATTGTTAGCCAAACGACCATGCGGCAGATGAGCGTACTCATGGGGGCGATGTTAGCCATGACTGGACGAGTAACGATGTTGGGCATGGCGCGCTGGACGGATAAAGGGGGCAGCTATCGGAGCGTACAACGTTTTTTCCAGACCACCATTCCCTGGACACAAGTCATGTGGGCCTTCTTCCGTGACCATCTGCACCAGGCCGGGGACGAGTACCTGTTAGTGGGGGATGAATGTGTCGTCAGCAAATCGGGCAAGGAGACGCACGGCTTGGGACGCTTCTATGCGCCGTTATGGGGCCGGCCAGTGTCCAGCGTGGCCCTGTTTGCCTTGTCGTTGGTCAACCCGCGGGAACGGCGGTCGTATCCGGTGATGAGCGAACAAGTGCCCAGCCAGGAAGGGGTAAACAGAGAGGTCAAGCCGCGGACGCGGCGCAAGAAAGCCGCCGCCCAAAGTAGCGCGGGCCGCCCCGGCCGCCCGCCGGGGCGTCGCAACAGCATCAAAACCGAGGTGACCTTAACGCCCGAACTGACCCGCATCCAAACGATGGTCAAGCAGTTTTTGGCGGTGGTTGACCAACGACTCAAATTGACCTATCTGGTCTTGGACGGCCACTTCGGCAACAACAATGCCCTGCAAATGGTTCGGCAGTGCGGGCTGCACCTGGTTTCCAAATTGCGTCACGATGCCGCCCTGTATTTCCCCTACCAGGGGGACAACAAACGTTGTAAGTACGGCGCTAAGGTCGCCTATGACAACCTCCCGGCCAGCTGCTGGCAGCAGACGATCATCGACGACGGCGTCCACACCGACATCTATCAGGCTACCCTGCGCCACAAGGCGTTCGCCCAGCCGCTCAATGTGGTCATCCTGCTCAAAACAAGGCCGACCACCGGCGCGCAGGCCCGTGTGTTGTTGTTCACCAGCGACCTGGCCCTGAACTGGTCGCAGGTGCTAGAGTATTATCAACTGCGTTTTCAAATCGAGTTCAATTTCCGCGACGCCAAACAATACTGGGGTTTAGAGGACTTTATGAACGTCAAAAAGACCCCGGTGACCAATGCCATCAATCTGTCCTTCCTGATGGTCAACGTTTCTCAGGTGTTGTTACAGGACCTGCGGCGTGAAGACCCAGCGGTCAACGTGCTGGATTTGAAAGCTCATTATCGCGGCCATAAATACGTGGCCGAAGTGCTAAAATTGCTTCCGCAAAAACCAGACCCGATTTTTACGGAAGCAATTTTCGACCGGATTTCCAGGTTGGGCAGGATTCATCCCCCTCAACCTGCCCTTTGCCCTTCGTGATTTGGCGAAGGTATTATTCTGAGAAACTCGGTTTCTAGCCCGGCTCATTGCTCGATCGTCACTCTGCCGTCGAACGGCGCAATCTGGCGGTCAAGGCGGCCATCGTCTCCGGCGTCAATCCGGCTTCCGGCTCCACTGTTTCGCGCTCGTCCAGCACCGCGGCGATCTGCTCGGCCGAAGCCTGCCCCAGATTTTGCAGCAGGGCGCTATAAGCCGCCCGCTGTTCTCTGATGGACTTCTCCGGCAGCGGCTGAACCGTTTAGGCCAGCGTCGCCTGCCGCGTCAGGGCATAGACGATGTAATGGTTCAGCGACACGGCCTCTTGCTCGGCCAGGGTTTGGAGTTGCTCGTGCAAGGTATCCGGGAGTCTTAACGTCAACCTAGCCATGATTCACCGTTTCTAGGAGCGCCGCTGACCACTCTTCCGCGGCCGCCCGCCCTTCCCCCGATAGCTGGGCGCTTCCAGCACGAAGAACGTGCTGCGGTTGCCGTCGAGCATCCGCGACTCCAGCCGTGGGTCGAGTTGCTCGATGGGCACGGCGGTGGTGATGACCGTCGGCAGGTTGGCGTTGTAGCGATGGCTGAACAACTGGTACAGCTTTTCGCGCGCCCAGGCCGTGGCGCTCTCCGTGCCCAGATCGTCCAGCACCAGTAGCGGGGCGTTGCGCACTTCGTCGAAGCGCTTGTCCAATCGGGTCTGGCTGCTGGGGCTGAAGGATGCCCGCAGGTAATCGAGCAGATCGGGCACGACGACGAACAGCACCGGCTCGCCGGCATTGCTGACGTAGTTGGCGATGGCCGCCGCCAGATGGGTCTTGCCGTTGCCGAAGGCCGTGCTGTTGAATACCAGCCAGCCCTTCGGCTCTTCGGCAAAAGACATCGCCAGTTGCAGCGCTCGGTGCAGGTTGTCGGCCTGGGGCTTGGGCAGTTCGCGCTCGCGCGGATCGAACGTGTCGAAGGTCTTGTCGGCGTGGAGGCTCAGCGTCGATAGATCCGAATGATCGTCGCCGCCCGCCCGGCGGAAGTCGGGGGCCAGGATGTGGACGATTTGCGACAGGCCGAGATCGACCAGACGCGAGCGCACGCGGATCTCAATGGCTTCCAGGTCCAGATTGGTGGTGATGACCGTCGGCAGCTTGGCGTTGTAGCGGTAATTGAGGATTTGATAGAGCTTTTCGCCGGCCCATTCGCTGTTGCTCTGTGTGCCCAGATCGTCGAGGATGAGCAGCGGCGAATTGCGCACCTGGTCGAAGCGCTCGTCGTAGCTGACGGTCGATTCGGGGTTGAACGTGGCCCGCAGGTGGTCGAGCAGGTCGGGCGTGTTGACGAACAGCACCGCCCGCCCGGTGTCCAGTTGGCGGTTGGCGATGGCCGCGGCCAGGTGGGTCTTGCCGCAGCCGTAGCCGCCCTTCAGGATGAGCCAGCCCTGCGGCTTTTCGGCGTATTGGCGCGCCGTATCGAAGGCCGTTTGCAGATTGCGGCGGCGGTTCTGGGCCAGCCCGTGCCCCTCGGGCAGAAAGCTCTCGAAGGTGCAATGGGCCAGCGCGCCGATCTGGCTGAGGCGCATGAGGCCATCGAGCCGGGATTGCTCCTGTTCGGCGGCGCGGCACACGCAGACCACGGCGCGGCCGGCGTTCGATCCCGTGGCGGCCACGACGTAACCCAGGCCGCCGCAATGGGGGCAATCCGGCTTGCCGATGCCGCCGTCGCCGAGAGGATCGCCGCCGTCGCGGCGGCCATTCTCAACGCTGGACGAGGTCGTCATATTCGGACGGGATTTGCCGTTGTAGGTTGCGCTGAGAATCTCGTTGGCCGAGCGCATCTTGCCTGCCTTCCTGCCGCCAGCGCTCCAGGATACTCTGGACGTAGCGCCAACGGCGAACGTTGTTGGTGACGGCCAGCTTAATGGCCTCTTCGATCCAGCGCGGCGGATAGCTCTTCTCCGCCTCGCGCAGTTCGTCGGCGATCATCGGCGTCAACGCGCCGATGTTTTGTTCGTAGAGCACGAAGATATTGGGCCGCTCCACCATGAGGGTGATCGGCTGTTCATCGTCGGGCGAGGGCCGCCATTCGCCACGGGTGATGCCGTCGACGGCCGCCCGGCCGCGCTCCGTATTGAGGAAATAGAGTTCCATCTGCCCGTCAGCGCCCTCTACGTTGACTTGCAGGAACGTGCCGCGGGCCACGGCGCGCTCGATGCCGTCCAGCAGCGTCTCGACACCGGACTGGATGCCCGCCCCGCCCATCGCCTTGAGCAGCACGGGGTCGTTCATAAAGTCGGGCAGACGCAGATAGCGCACCTCGCCCTCGCGCTGGCCCAGCGACCAGAAGGCGTAGAGGGTCACCTTCAGTTCGGCCAGGTTGTCGATGGTGGGCATCAGGTCGCTGAAGAACAGGTTAGGGATGGGCGTGAGCCGCTGCTTCCCATCGGGGAAGCCGGGAAAACCCTGCATTTTCGATCCGGGCATCATCGCGGTCTGTCCTTTGCCATAAGAATTGGCGACGGAGTTTTACGGAAGCGACGGATTGAGATGAATTATCAAATGGATTCATCTGTTTTAATCCGTTCTATCCGTCAGAACCCGTCGCTAATTATTATAACTCAATCTCTTGCCGGTGGAGGTTGCGGAATGTCGCCAGTTTGCCGTGCCAGAACAGGTCAATCGTGCCGGTGGGACCATTGCGGTGTTTGGCGACGCTGATCTCGGCGATGTTCGGCCGTTCGGTCGAATCGGGGTTGTAGTAGTCGTCGCGGTAGATGAACATGACGACGTCGGCGTCCTGCTCGATAGAGTTGTGAACGATGATATCGTCGGCCACGAAGTTATGGACGCCGGGAACGGTTAAATCGAAGACTTCTTCCACTGCGTCCGGTTCGATAGACACGATCTGATCCCAATAAATGTCGCTCTCGGCCAGCGTTTGAAGCTCGGCCGACTTTGCTGCCTGGGCCACCCGCGCCGCCCGTTCTCGGCTCATGTTTTGCTTCATGATCGTGGTTCCGCCATAGGCAGTCCCGATCCCGGCATAGAGCGCGCGCTGGCTGACTCCTGCCACTTCCATCGCCGGACGAACGAACAAATCCCATGCCGGTTGCGGGATCACGTCGCGGTTTGTATTTGCTGCCCGATTTTCAATGTAAGCCAGAATCTCATCCATTCGTTCCTGACGCGCGGGGTTTACGGCCCCAATGTGCGTGGCGAATGTGATAACGTCGGTTTTACCGGTCACGATGACGTGATATTGCGGGCGACCTCGATTACCCTGAGGAGACTCTTTCAGGATCGCGTTGATTCCCAGGCGCAGCAAAAGCGATTGCACGTCACGAGCCAACTGCTTACTACTCGAAGCATAATAGATTGCCGGCCGGGGACTCTTGCCCCAGGTCATGCGGATGCAGCCGTCGGTGCTCCATAAGTGCCGCAGAAATAGGGCGATCCCCAAATCATCCTGGCGGAACAGTTGGTCAGGTACGCGCTTTTCGTATGAGCGCAAGCCCCAAATGCCATACGAATCGAGCCATTCACTCACGGCGGAGCGTGTGCCGTGAGTATGGTGCCGGGTGGAAGTGAGATAGACCTGGTACCAGCTGCGTTCTTGGTTGATACGAGGGCGCACTTCCTGACCGAACAGGGATTGCGCCAATCCCACAACCATTTCCGCCAGATCGCATTCTTTCGTGGTGTACTGGATGGTATGACGTGGCAAGGTGCAGCCGTCGCCGATCAAATGACCGAGTAGGGCCAATTCGGCATCACGCATCGTTCGTGCGCGATTCCCGGCTGGAACACGGCGCGGCAGAGCGATATACGCTCCCGCGGCCAATTCATCCAATCGTTGCCAACCACCAACCGTAAGGAACAAATGGTTGGCCGTCGCCCGGATTGTATGGCCGATACGAGTTGTCAGGCGGAAGGACTCCTTGACCCCTGTCGAAAAAGCGTTGCTCACCACAGCCCGCTCGATTTGATAGGTTAACGGGTTAACCGCCCATACAGCCACATCGCTCCGGCCGACGAGTTGACGAATCGGAACGCGGTCGCCGGAATCGGCCAGGGTGATCAGCGTGTCACCCGTAAGACAACCTGAGTCGCGCAAATCCGATAGCATCGGCCGCTTGTTCTGCCGTTGCTCCACCGCCCGGCTGAGCTGCGCAGCGGCCACGACGGGCACGTCGAACTCGCGAGCCAACCCCTTCAGTTCGCGCGAGATTTCGCTGACTTCCTGTACACGGTTGTTGGTGGGGTGCTCGGCCGACATCAATTGCAGATAGTCGATCATCACCATGTCGAGGCCATGCTCGGCGTAGAGGCGGCGGCACTTGGTGCGCAATTGCATGGGCGTGATCGACGGCGTGTCGTCGATGAACAGGCGCGACTCCGACAGGCGGCCGAGCGACTCCAGGAAGATGGCCCATTCGTGGTCGGCCAGGTCGCCGCGCCGCAGCCGCTGCGAATCGATGCGCGTCTCGGTGGCGATCATGCGCTGCACCAGTTGCTCGCCCGACATTTCCAGATTGAACATCGCCACGCGCTTGTCGTAGCGGCGGGCGGCGTTGAGGGCGATTGAGTTTTGCAGCGCCGTCTTGCCCATGCTGGGGCGGGCGGCGATGATGACCAGGTCCGATTTGTTCAGCCCGCTCAGCATCCGATCCAGGTCGGTGAAGCCGGTGGGGATGCCGATGAACTCGTCGCCCCGCTCGCGCAATAGCTCGATGCGCTCCAGGTATTCGCCGGCGATCTCCTTGACCGGCCGCAGGTCGCGGTTGGTGCGCTGTTCGCTGATGCTGAACAGCGCGTGCTCCGAGCGGTCGAGGACGACGTCGATGTCTTCGGCCTCGTTATAGGCCAGCTTGGCGATGGAGCCGGCGGCCAGAATGAGGTTGCGGCGGATCGACGCCGCCTCGACCATCTTGCCGTAGGCCTCAACGTTGATCGAGGTCGGCACGGCGTTGAGCAGGCTGATGACCGTCGCTTCGCCGCCGATCTCGTCCAGTTGCTCGCGACGGCGCAGCTCTTCGATCAGCGTCACCACGTCGAGGGGTACACGGCGTTCACTGAGGGCCAGAATGGACTCGAAAATCCAGCGGTTTTGCGCCCGGTAGAAGGCCTCGGGGCGCAGGAAGTTGGCGATCTCGAAGATGGCGTCGGGATCAATGAGCAGCGACCCGAGGACGGCTTCCTCGGCCTCGACGCTGTGGGGTGGTAGACGTTCTTCGATGGTGTCCATAATAGAAAAGTGGACAGTGGGCAGTGGTCACTGGTCAGTATCCAGACCTGTCTCTTATACACATCTCGCCAAACAATACTGGGGTTTAGAGGACTTTATGAACGTCAAAAAGACCCCGGTG
>OEOF01000182.1_pt1 | contig 10851 bp, 12 predicted proteins | sample 1539701 | NCBI WGS metagenome assembly OEOF01 (sample SAMEA3611561, study PRJEB23397) | activated sludge metagenome | biome: Urban; feature: Wastewater Treatment Plant; material: Activated Sludge | place: Slovenia | collected 2012-09-24 | reverse complement strand
CGCCGGCCATCGCGCAGCCAGGGCAGTAGATTGATCGCCAATCCCAGCCCCAGACAGAGCGCCGCCCAGCGCGACAGAGTGGTCAGCAGCGCGGCGAAACCGATGGCGACGACCACGGCGGCCACCCCGCGCCGCGCCCGCGTCGCGTCCCGGCTGATGACGAAGAGCGACAACATGAGCGGGACGAGCGTGCCGGCCAGCGCGTTGGGGTGGGTGGCGAACCCGTAGCCGCGCAGCCAACGCGCCGCGCCGCGCATGACCACGGAGATGCCGCTGACCTGGGGATCAAGCGCGCTCTCGCCCAGAAATTGCAACCCTAAATCGCGCTGCCCGACGAACTGCCCCACGGCGACGGCCGCTTGCGCCAGGACAACGACGGCGATAATCGGCAGCAGATCGACGCGTTCGTTGACCACGTACAGGTAGACCCAGAACAAATGGATCAACAACAGCAACAGGCGCAGGACAGCCGCCGGGCTGCAACTCCCCAGTGGGCAAAGGCGCAGGGTGGAGAACAAGCCCAGCAGCGCCAGGCCCAGCAGCGGCCCGGTGACCCGACCCCACCCCCAACTGAGAGAACGTAGGCCACCGCCCCTGACTCTGGCGGCCAGCCAGGCGGCGGCCGAAATGGGCGGCAAGAGGGAGAGCGCCCCGATAATGACCGGCTCATTGCTCCCTCCGGGCAAGCGCCACAACGGCCACCAGGTCAACACGCCGCCCATCTCGGCCACGCTGTTGGTGCCCAGCAGCAATGTCAGATAGACGGCGAAACTGTAATAGGCCAGGCGCGGCAACCAACCGCTTGTTGACGGTGGCTTGTCCTCGGTTGGCAATGCGATCATGCGCCCACTACGCGCCCGTCACTCGCGGCTCAGGCCGGGGCAGGTGGTCGGCAGCCCATGCGCTTGCAGCACGCCGGGATAAAACTGCTGGGCGTAGTGAAACAGATCGGCCAGCGACATCGTTTTCCAGACCGGCCCCTTCAGCGTCACCAGGTCGGCGCCGATGGCCTTGGACAGGCGCATCTCCCCCAGGAGCAGGCAATGGAGCGTGTCGGCCGTCAGCCCCACCTCAATGGTCGGCTGCAAATTAGTCGCTCCGTAGAGCAATTGCACCGGCGCCTTGCGGGCGTTGATGGTGATGGCCGCCGCGGGGGCGGAGCAGACGAAGGTGATCGCCAGCGATGCCTTCAGCAGCGCGTCGGACGCCTTAGGATCATGCCGCTCGATGATGCCGAATAACTCCTGGAAGCTGGCGTAGAGTTGGCTATCGCTTTGATAGATGGGCATCGGCTCCGCTCCTCCGGCTGCGGCGACTACTGCGATTCTTCCGTCGCGCTCAGCCGTTGCTTGAGCTGCTCGGCCTGGAACTGTAGCGAGTAGGTGATCATATACCAGACCCCCTTCCACGTGTCGGGGTCGAGCAGGTCTTCCCGCGATGCGCCCTGGAACGTGCTCAGGATCTGCTTGGCGAAATCGGGCGTGATGCGGTCGAGGCTCGACTTGCCCAACTGCCACAGGCGGCCGGGCTGGATCGGTTCGGGCACGACCTGATTGATGGTGTCCGACATCTTGCCGCGCACCTGATCGGCCTGGAAGCGGGCCGAATAGGTCATCATGTAGGCCAGCCCCTTCCACGTTTCCAGATCGAGCAGGTCATCGGCCGACATGCCCTGGAAATTGCGCAGTACGTCCAGTTGCATATCCGGCGTCAACTTCTGGGCGTTGTCGCGCACCATCGCCAACAGGCGGGCGGGCGAGTAGGTGGCCGCGTCGCCTGTGGCCGGTTTGCTCTCCACCAGGCGCTGCAATTCGGCCACCTGGGCATTGAGTTCGTTCACCAGGACGCGCAATTGCTCGGCCTCTTCTTCGTCCGTGGTGGCGACCGGCGACGCTGTGGCTGAGCCGAAAGCGGCCACGCCTTGCTCGCGATATTTGCGGACGATGTAGCCGACTTGGCCTTCGGTCAAGCCATTGGCCGCCGCCGCTTCGGCCTGACTTTGGCCGGTGTCCACGGCCAGCAAGGCCGCCGCCCGTTGACCCTCGATGTCGTGCCGCGTCGCGGCCAGTTGTTCGATGACCGGCCGCGTTTCGGCCGTCAATAGTCCCTCAGGTGTTGCCATGATGTCTCCTGTTCCAGTCAAAATTGGCCTGGTGTTTACCATTATAGCGAAAGTTTTCGCTCGCGTCTTGCGCCATTCACGCCCTGTCGGGACAGGTCAATTGACAGTCGCCGCCCGCCTATGATACTATCCTGGTATGATGCGTTGCGTCATAGTGGAGCCGCAGTTTACCTCTGTTGCCTGACGGGCGCGCCAACCCCAACGGTTCGCGTTCAATTGCCCAGGAGATTTTTCAATGACCGATCAGATCGAAATAATCGAAGAGACGACCGAAGCGACCAATACCCTGCTCAGCGGCTTGCGGCGCGTCTTGATGGCCGCGGTGGGGGCCGTGGTGCTGACCCAGGAGCAGATTGAGGATTTTGTCGGCAAGCTGGTCGACCGGGGCGAGATCGCTGACGGCGACGCCCGCAAGCTGATCAACGACGTGGTGGAACGGCGCAAAAAGATCGTCCACTCCGGCGCCAGAAAAGCCGAGGACGAAATGGATCGGCGCATCGAGAGCCTGCTGTGGCGGATGAATATTCCCTCGAAGGGCGAAATCGATTCGCTGAGCGACAAGATCGCCGAACTGAGCCGCAAAGTTGACGACCTGAACCACCAGTCGCCAGGGTAGGTCGGGCCGGCGCGCGGGCTTGTTGTTGACTTTTGGCGGCCGAGGCTCGGGCGATGCTTCCTTTGGCATCCAACCCATGAAGGCATATAATGACTTGGTACTGTAAAGGGTGAATACCTCACATGCCTGTTATCAAACGTTATCCCAACCGCAAGCTGTATGACACCGATGCCAAGCGCTATATCACGCTGAATGAGATCGCCGCGCTCATCCGCGCCGGCGCGGAAGTGGTCGTTATGGATCACGCCACGGACGAGGATTTGACCGCCGTCGTCCTGACCCAGATCATCTTCGAGCAGGAAAAACAACAAAAAGGCTTCCTCCCCAAGTCCGTTCTAACGAATCTGGTGCGGGCCGGCGGCGACACCCTCGGCACGTTGCGGCGCGGCCTGACCCTGCCGCTCGACCTCTGGCGTCACGTGGATGAGGAAATCGACCGCCGCGTGCAACACCTGATCAGCAAGGGCGAATTGGCAAAGGAGGAAGGGCTGCGCTTGCGCGAGAAGCTCCTCTCGCCCATGTTTGCCGCGCCCGATACGACTGCCCCCAACCAGGCCGAACTGGAGCGCATCCTGACCGACCACGGCGTGCCGACCCGCGAAGAACTGGAGCGGCTACATGCCCAACTCGAAAGCCTTTCGGCCAAGCTGGAAGGCGTGATCGATCAGCGAGCCTCCGCGAGCTAACGCCGTTCGCGCGGCGGAACAATCCCGGGCCGCTACGCCACCTACTGTATTATCGGATCGCCAGATGATCACCCTCAACGGCACTATCCAGCGCAAATTCTACTTCCCGGCCGATCTCCTCACGACGCTCATCTATTTCAGTGATCTGAGCCGGGTCACTTACCTGTTGCCCCACATCAGCGTCATCGAGGCCTATTCCAGCGACCGGGTGCGTATTCGCTATCAGACGGTTGAACTAGGCGCCTATACCATCAACATTATCTGCGATTTGGACTCAGTAACCGACCTGGATAAACACGAAATCATCATCGTCCCGTTGTCCGATTGCTCCGAGGTGACGCCGGAGGCCACGCTAAACGCCACCACAGCCTACGGCTATTACACCAGCACCGCCCGGCTTTTCCCGGAGGAGGACGGCACGGGCATCGATTACCACTTTGAATTCAAATCTAGTTTGCTGCGGCCGCGTGGGCTGCGGATGATGCCCAAACGCGTGATCGATCGCATCGCCCAGAGTATCTCCCTCGGTCGGGTCGAGGAGATCGCCGAGGGTTTTATGGAGAACGCCATTGAAGCCTTCGACGACTGGCGCGCCGACCAGCCGCGCGATCTGGTGGAGCAATGGCTGGCCGCCCGCGGCCGCGAGCCGGTCGATGCCCAGGGGCGTAGACTCAAATGAAGGGGGTGCAGCGATGAAAGTTGAAGGACGGCGCATCGTGGCCGCCAACCGTGAAATTCTCTGGTCGCTCCTCCACGATCCCATCGTGTTGCAACGCTGCTGGCCGGGCTGCGAAATCCTGGAGGCCGTCGGGCCGGACGAGTACCGCGCCGTCTTCGAGATTCGCATCGGCCAGGTCGTGGAGCGTTTCAGCGGCGTGCTTCGCCTGGAGCAGGTCGTGGCCCTCCACGGGTTCAGCTTTGTGGCCGACGGCCGCAACGACGATGGTTCTCTCCAGGCGCGGGGCCGGATCCAGCTGGAGGACGCCGGCGACGGCACGGCGTTGGGCTACGAAGCCGACGGGGTGGCGACCGGCCGCCCGGCGGCGGTGTCGTCGCGCCTGATGATGACCACGGCCCGCGCCTTCGCCCGCCGCGGTCTGGACGCGCTGGAAAAAGAAATCGCCATTCGTACGCGGGTCTACACCACCACCACGGCCGTCGCGCCGGATGAGGCCAATGTTGTCCCGGCCGTGAAGGATGTCCGTCACATGCTTCAAATGCGCCGCTGGTTGATTCTGGCCCTGACCTTGCTGGGCGCGCTGGTTCTGTGGCGCGGTCTCGAACGGCGGCAAGCGCGCCGCGTGGCCCGCCAGGCTGTCGCGCTATTGACACAAGCTCCCGTCGAGGAGGCCATTATAGCCGCCGGCGATGCCTTCCCGGAGGCCGCCTGAACCCGGCGGAGTCGGCCGCCGGCCCCGATGGCGCGGCCCAACCAGTTGCCGCGTACATCCCCCCTGTCCCCACCGGCCCGGTGGGCGTCCTCGATTCCGGCGTCGGTGGCCTCTCCGTCCTCGTCCATTTGCGCGTCCTGTTGCCGGGCGAGCACCTGATCTATTTCGCCGACCAGGCCCACATCCCCTATGGCCCACGGCCGCCGGCCGAGGTGCGCGCCTACACGGCGGCCATCACCCGCTTCCTGCTGGGCCGCGACGCAAAACTCATCGTCGTCGCCTGCAACACGGCCACCGCCGCCGCCCTCGACCACCTGCGGCAGACCTTCCCCGACGTGCCCTTCGTGGGCATGGAGCCGGCCGTCAAGCCGGCGGCGCAGACCACGCGCAGCGGCAAAGTCGGGGTGTTGGCGACGCCGAGCACGCTCAATAGCCACCGCTATGCCGATCTGATGGCCCGCTTTGCCGGCGGCATCACCGTCTTCGAAGATGCTTGCGCCGGGCTGGTGCAATTGATCGAGGCAGGGGCGCTGGATGCGCCGGAGACGCGCGCCCTATTGCAGCGCGTGGTGGGGCCGATGCTGGCCGAGGGCGTCGATACGCTCGTGCTGGGTTGCACCCACTACCCGTTCATTCGCCCGCTGCTGCACGAAATCGCCGGCGACGGTGTGACGATCATCGATCCGGCCCCGGCGGTTGCCCGGCAAGCCCGGTTTGTGCTACAACAACGTCAACTGGCCGCGCCGGACGATCAGACGGGCCGGGCCTGTTGCTTCACCAGTGGCCGCGCCGAACAATTGGCCGCCTTCGCCCTGCGCCTGACCGGCTTGAAGTGCGACGCCGCGGCGGTGGTGTGGCGCGGGGATGATTGGGTGGGCACGTCCTGACAGGCTACGATGAATCGCCACGCACCATGAGCAGACGACGAAACCCCGCCCGCTGGCGAGCCATCGAAGCCCGGTTGAGCCGCGAAAGTACCATCTGGTTAGCCACCGTGCGCGCCGACGGCCGCCCCCATCTGGTGCCGCTGTGGTACGTCTGGCTGGATGAGAAGCTCTACGTCTGCACCGGCAGCCGGACGCAGAAATACACCAATATGTACAACAATCAAAACGTCGCCCTGGCCCTGCCCGACGCGGCCAACGTCGTCGTCATCGAGGGCGAGGCCCACACCGCCGGCCGCGCCCTGGTCGAATCGCTGGCCGAGCACTTCTATCACAAATACGAGTGGGATTTTCGCTACGATGAGACGGCCGACTGGCGGCTGATCGAAATCACCCCCTTCAAGATCATGGCCTGGGGCGATGGCTATGATGGGCAAGAGGGGATTCGCGTCTGGTAATCCCGGCCGATCTAACGTGAATCCTATCCATTGCCGCTATACTACTGAACTGGCGAGGTTTGTTTCCTGCCTCGCCCGCGAATGAACGGGAATTAACGGAACCAAGGATAAATTATTATGCGATTTGATCGTTTCACGGAACGAGCGCAGGACGCGGCGACGCGGGCCTACGAAATCGTGCGCCGCTATGGCCACTCTCAGGTCGATACCGAGCACGTCTTTCTGGCCCTGCTGGAGCAAGAAGATGGGGCCGTCCCCCAAATCCTGACCGCGCTGACGGCCGACGGCGCGGCTATGATCGACCGCCTTGACCGCGAATTGCGGGCCAGCCCCAAAGTGTCGGTCTATGGCGGCGGCGTGGGCCAGGTCTTCTACACCCCGCGCATCCGCACCGTCCTGGAGCTATCGCAGGGCGAGGCCAACCGCCTGAAGGATGAATACATCTCCACCGAGCACATCTTCCTGGCGATCCTGAGCGAGCGCAACACGCCATCGTCGCGCATCGTCCAGGAGTTCGGCATCACCCGCGAGCGCGTGCTGGAGGCCATCCAGGAGTTGCGCGGCGGCCAGCGCGTGACCAACCGCCAGGCCGAGAGCCGCTATCGCACGCTGGATAAGTACAGCCGCGATCTGACCCAGGCCGCCCGCGACGGCCGCCTCGATCCGGTCATCGGCCGCGACTCCGAAATCCTGCGCGTCATCCAGGTGCTCAGCCGCCGCACCAAGAACAACCCGGTGCTCATCGGCGAGGCGGGCGTGGGCAAGACGGCCATCGTCGAGGGGCTGGCCCAAAAGATCATCACCAGCGACGTGCCCGAAAACCTGCTCAACAAGCGCGTCGTCGCCCTCGACCTGGGGGCGATGATCGCCGGCAGTCGCTTCCGCGGCGAATTCGAGGAGCGCCTGAAGGCGGCGATGGAAGAGATTCAGCGCGCCCAGGGCGAGATCATCCTCTTCATCGATGAACTCCATACCGTCGTCGGGGCCGGTTCGGCCCAGGGGGCGATGGACGCCAGCAACATGCTCAAGCCGGCTCTGGCTCGTGGCGAGTTGCAGTGTGTCGGCGCGACGACGCTGGACGAATACCGCCAGTACGTGGAGCGCGACGCCGCGCTGGAGCGGCGATTTGCGCCCGTCTTCGTCGACGAGCCGTCGGTCGAAGAGACTATCGAGATGCTCCACGGCCTGCGCGGCCGCTACGAAGCCCATCACAGCGTGGTGTTTTCGCCGGCGGCCATTGACGCCGCCGTCAAACTGTCGGCGCGCTACGTAACCGACCGCCGCCTGCCCGACAAGGCCATCGACCTGATGGACGAGGCCGCGGCCAAGCTGCGCGTCGCTTTGCACACGCTGCCGCCGGGCCTGAAGCATCTCAAGACCGAGATCGATGCCCTGTTGGCGGCCGAGGAAGAGGCCAGCGCCGCCCGCGACTACGAGCGAGCGCAGGTTAGCAAGGCCGACCGGCTGCGGCTGGAGACCGAGTTCAACCAGTTGCGCGAATCGTGGCAGAGCGAGCAAAAGCTGGACGAGATCGTCGATGAACATGACGTGGCCGAGGTGATCGCTTCGTGGACGGGCATCCCCACCTCGCAGATGATGGAGACGGAAACGGTGAAACTGCTGGAAATGGAAGAGCGGCTCCACGAGCGCATCGTCGGCCAGGAGCAGGCCATCGCCGCCCTGTCCGATGCCATCCGCCGCAGCCGGTCGGGCCTCAGCGACCCGCGCCGGCCCATCGGCTCGTTCATCTTCCTGGGCAGCTCCGGCGTCGGTAAGACGGAGCTGGCGAAGGCGCTGGCCGAGTTTATGTTCGATGACGAGGACGCGCTCATCCGCGTGGACATGAGCGAATACCGCGAGCAGCACACCGTCAGCCGCCTGTTCGGCGCGCCGCCGGGCTACGTGGGCTATGAGCAGGGCGGGCAACTGACCGAACAGGTGCGCCGCCGGCCCTACTCCGTCGTCCTGTTCGACGAGATCGAGAAAGCCCACCCCGACGTGTGGAACGCACTGCTGCAATTGCTCGACGACGGCCGCCTGACCGACGGCCAGGGGCGGGTGGTCAACTTCCGCAACGCCGTCATCGTGATGACCAGCAACGTCGGCACGTCGTTCGTCAAGAAGTCCGGCGCGCTGGGCTTTGCCGGCATGGCCGCAGCCGAGAAGGAAAACCACAAGCGCATCGAAGAAGCGCTGAAGCAGACCTTCCGGCCGGAGTTCATCAACCGCATCGACGAGATCATCATCTTCGAGCCGCTAACGCAGGAGAACGTGGTCGAGATCGTCAAGCTCCAGGTGAAGGACGTGCAGGCGCGGCTGGCCGAGCACGCCAATCTGAGCATCGAATTGACCGAGCCGGCGCAGCGCTGGCTGGCCCAGCAGGGTCTTGATAAGGATTTCGGCGCCCGGCCGCTGAAGCGCGCCATCCAGCGCTACGTGGAGAGCGCCCTGTCGATTCGCCTGCTGAAGGGCGAGTTCAAGTCCGGCGACCGCATCCGCATCGACGCCGACGACGACGGCCTCACCTTCCTGTTGCTGGAAAGCGCCCCGTTGCCCCAGCCGGTGGAAGCGTTGGTCGAGAGTGTGGCGATTGAGTAGGCCGGGTGCGCGGCACGCGGGACAGTGGTTTGATTAGCGATAAGGCAGGCGATTGGCCTGCCTTATTTTTTGATCGCGGCGCGGTCAGTCGTCCCAGCGGCGTTGGCGCTCCTGCTTCACGGCCCCGCGCCGCTTCTTGTCCGCCAGCCGTTCCTGCCGCGCCCGGCGCGAGGGGCGGGTGGGGCGGCGTTCTGCCTGGACCGTCAGCGCCTCGGCCAGCAGTTGTTGCAGCCGGGCGACGGCCGTGGAGCGGTTTTGCCACTGGCTGCGCGACTCCTGCACGTCGATATGGAGCACGCCCCGCCGGTCGAGGCGCGACGCCAGCCGGTCGAGCAGGCAGGCCCGCGTCGCCTCGTCCAGACTGGGCGAAGTGGCGACGTCGAACAACAGCGTCACCCGCGTGGCCGTCTTGTTGACGTGCTGGCCGCCTGGCCCGCCGCCGGTCGTGAAGCGAAACTGCAACTCGGCCGCGGGCAGCGCCAGGTTGTCGTTGATGACGATGAGGTCATTCTCCATGCAACAGTTTTACCACAACTTTTTGGTTTCCATAGACCCGGATATGCTAGGATCATAACCGACCGATCATCATGCTCAACGAAAACGCCTTCGTCCACATCTTTTTCATGGACGGCGTCGGCCTGGGCCAGGCCGACCCGGCCGAGAACCCATTGGCCGCCGCCGCCATGCCCCACCTGACCGGGCTGCTGGGCGAGGACTGGTATTTGGCCGGGCGTGAGCGCATCACCGCGCCGCGCGCCTCGCTCGTGCCGACCGACGCCAATCTGGGGCTGCCCGGCCGGCCGCAGAGCGCCACCGGCCAGGCCACCATCCTGACCGGCCGCAACGTGCCCGCGCTGGTCGGCGAGCATTATGGCCCCAAGCCCAACCCGGCCGTGGCCGAGGTCATCCGCGCCGGGACGCTGTTCCATGAGGTAGTGGCCGCCGGCGGGCGGGCGGCGCTGCTCACGCCCTATCCCGAACGGTATTTTGCCGCGATTGAGAGCGGGCGGCGTTTGCTCTCGGCCGTGCCGTTGGCCGCCGACAGCGCCGGGTTGCCGCTGCTGGGCGCGGCCGACCTGCGCGCCGGGCAGGCCATCAGCCCCGATTTCACCGGCGCGGGCTGGCGCGACTTCCTGGGCTATGACGATATGCCCGTCCTGTCACTGCCGGCGGCGGGGGAACGCATCGCCGCCGTGGCCGCCGGCTATCACTTCAGCTTCTTCGAGCATTGGCCCACCGACCAGGCCGGGCATCGCGGCACACTGGCCGAGGCCGTGGCCCATCTGGAGGCCATCGACGCCGTGATGGGCGGCCTGCTGGCGGCCTGGGACGAGGGGCGCGGCCTGCTTATCATCACCAGCGACCACGGCAATCTGGAGGAGAAGGGCCACCGGCAGCACACGCGCAATCCGGTGCCGACCATCCTGTTCGGCCGCGACCACGCCGGCCACGCGGCGGCGATACACGATCTGACCGACATCGCCACCGTCGTGCGCCGCCATTTGAATTTGCCCATGCCCTGACCGGCCAACGAGCCGGACAGACCATTCACCAAGCAGGTCAATCGAGGAGTAATGACATGCCGATTACATCAGAGAGTTTTCGCGACGCGCTGCGTCTCTTTCCGGCGGGCGTCACCATCGTCACCATCAAGTCGCCGGCGGCCGACGTGGTGCACGGGCTGACCGTCTCGGGCTTCGCCTCGGTCTCGCCCGACCCGCCGCTCATTCTGGTGTCGATTGACCATCGGGCGTCGGCCTACCCGTTGCTGGAAGCGGCCGGGACGTGTTTCGCCGTCAACATCCTGGGGCAGGATCAGATGGAACTCTCCAACCGCTTTGCCTGGCTCAAGGATGAAGATCGCTTCGCCGAAGGGGAATGGGACACGGCCGTGACCGGCGCGCCGATCCTGAAGGACGCTATGGCCTGGCTGGACTGCACCGTCTACTCGCGCTTTTCGGTCGGCAGCCACACCATCTACATCGGCGAGGTGCAGGCCAGCGGCTGTCTCTTATACACATCTAGATGTGTATAAGAGACAGGGTCTACACCACCACCACGGCCGTCGCGCCGGATGAGGCCAATGTTGTCCCGGC
>OEOF01000181.1_pt1 | contig 10856 bp, 8 predicted proteins | sample 1539701 | NCBI WGS metagenome assembly OEOF01 (sample SAMEA3611561, study PRJEB23397) | activated sludge metagenome | biome: Urban; feature: Wastewater Treatment Plant; material: Activated Sludge | place: Slovenia | collected 2012-09-24 | reverse complement strand
GGTTAATGATTGCGTCTAATTTCCACGCGGCCTTACGCTATGCTATATGTTACACCTGTCTCTTATACACATCTAGATGTGTATAAGAGACAGGCCAAAAGGCGTGGAATTCGTGCAACTGGCGCATGGTAACGACGCAACCGTAGCTTCTATCGCTAAAACACGCGGCTCGACTTCTGACGAAGCTGCCGCTGGCGAAGCACCTGCTGCAGAATAAGGCTGACGCCATGCAAACAACGCGCACTGATTCAACGCAGTGCGCGTTTTTTATTGGCTGATTATTCTATCCACATGGGCATCAAATTATTGGTAGGCTTGGGCAACCCCGGCGAGAAATACGCCGCCACGCGCCACAACGCAGGTTTCTGGTGGGTGGATTTACTCGCACGCCAAAACAACATCGCCTTTAAACCGGAAGCCAAATTCTTTGGCGAAGTAGCCAAGCTGAATAGTGATGTCTGGCTGCTGAAACCCGGCACTTTCATGAATGCCAGCGGCAAATCTGTCGCAGCCATTGCCAATTATTACAAGATTTCGCCAGCCGAGATTCTGGTGGCGCATGACGAACTAGATTTGCAACCCGGCACCGCCAAACTGAAATTTGGCGGCGGCCATGGCGGCCACAATGGCCTGCGCGACATCCATGCCGCACTTGGCACGGCAGATTACTGGCGCCTGCGCATTGGCATCGGCCACCCCGGCAACAAAAACGAGGTGGTGAACTTTGTGCTGAAAGCGCCCACAAAAGACGAAAACGATGCCCTGGAAGCCAGTATCCATGCGGCTTCTGGCGTGGCATCAGAAATACTGGCGGGCAACATGGAAGCCGCCATGTTAAAATTACATACAAAATAAACATATATCAATTGCTGGCTTTTCGCCTGTATTTCTCGTGGAGTACAAGGCGGCAAGGATGAAGGGCTGAAGACAGTACACACAGTACGGCGAAGCCATGAAGACGCAGCCAACGCAGTAATCAACTGAAAGACAGAGCGAAAAATATGCAGTGTGGAATCGTAGGTTTGCCCAACGTAGGGAAAAGTACATTATTTAATGCCATCACCAAAGCAGGCATCGCCGCAGAAAACTACCCTTTCTGCACGATTGAGCCGAACGTAGGCATCGTAGAAGTGCCAGACCCACGCCTGCAACCGCTAATCGATATCGTCAAACCGCAAAAAGTGCAGCCGGCCATTGTAGAGTTTGTCGATATTGCCGGCCTGGTAGCAGGCGCTTCCAAAGGCGAAGGCCTGGGCAACAAGTTCCTGGCCAACATCCGCGAGACAGACGCCATTGCCCACGTGGTGCGCTGCTTTGAGGATAGCAACGTGATTCACGTCGCAAACAAGGTGGATCCTCTCGCTGACATCGAAGTGATTAACACCGAGCTGGCGCTGGCCGACATGGAAACCGTGGAGAAAACGCTCGCCCGTGAAGGCAAGCGCGCCAAATCTGGCGACAAGGAAGCCATTGCCCTGTGCGCCGTTCTTGAAAAGATACAAAAACACCTCGACACCGGTGCACCAGTGCGCACGCTGGGGCTAGATGCAGACCAGCTGCAACTCATCAAACCGCTGTGCCTGATTACCGTCAAACCAGTAATGTACTTGGCTAACGTGGACGAAAAAGGGTTTGAAAACAATCCGTTGCTGGATAAAGTCGTTGCGCTTGGCAAGGCCGAACACGCGCCTGTAGTGTGCATTTGCGCAAAAATAGAAGGCGAAATTGCCGAGTTGGATGACGAAGATAAGCTGTTATTCTTGGCCGAACTCGGACAAGACGAACCCGGTCTAAACCGTGTGATTCGCGCCGCTTATGATTTACTCGGCCTACAGACTTACTTCACCGCCGGCGTGCAAGAAGTACGCGCCTGGACCGTGAAAAAAGGCGCTACCGCGCCACAGGCTGCAGGCGTCATCCATACCGACTTTGAACGCGGCTTTATCCGTGCCGAAGTGATTGCCTATAACGAATACGTAAAAAACAAAGGCGAAAAAGGCGCGCAGGAGGCAGGCAAAATGCGGCTGGAAGGCAAGGAATATATCGTGCAGGATGGGGATGTGATGCACTTCAGGTTTAATGTTTAGCTGCACGAGGCTTAACGTGTAAATTGGCCTTTTTACTTTGACATCAAGTCGCTAAAACCCTATAATGCGCGGCTCGGTTTAAATGGTGATGTAGCTCAGCTGGTTAGAGCACAGGATTCATAATCCAACACGCCATTCGTCTAGAAGCCAATCCACAAGCCATTCCCAATTAGATATCTCTAGCGATTTGCACAATATCTGCACAATCGATAGGGGAAGATTGGTTATGGCTACCATCTCCAAGACCAAGTTTGGTACGTTCAGAGTCCAAGTACGAAGGATTGGACAACCTCACTTGAACAAGACGTTCAAATCCAGAAAAGATGCAGAGACATGGGCTCTTGAGAAAGAGCTCGAACTTAGCACTGGTACCTTCATCAATCGCACCGAAGTTGAAAGGATGTGTTTCTCATATTTAGTCGATCGATATATCCAAGAGGTCTCTCCCAACAAGAAAGGCCATCAGCAAGAACTACCCAGACTCAAGCATATCAAGAAGATATTGGGTGATTACCATGTCCTACAAATCCAGAGTAAACACATCGCTAATTATCGAGACCAGAGGTCTAAACTTGGCAGATCCAATTCAGCGATATTGAACGAACTTAGCCTCATTTCGCAGATATTCGACTACTCAATTAAAGAATGGTGTATTCCCTTACCCAACAATCCTTGCAGATCGATTAAAAAACCAAAGCAAGCCAAAGGCCGTGATAGACGACTCAAAGAAGGCGAAGAAACAAAGCTATTAGCCTATTGTGAGCAATCCCGAGCCCTACTCTTGAAGCCATTGGTCATCCTGGCGTTAGAGACTGGCATGAGGCTCAGTGAGCTATTGTCCTTGTCATGGGGAAGGATAGACATAAACAAAAGAACCGCATTGCTACTAGACACAAAGAATGGTGAGAGTCGAATCGTACCTTTGAGCCAGAAGGCATTGCAGACCCTACGGCAGATACCTATCAACATAAACTCTGATAAAGTCTTCTGGACATGGTCAGCTAAAGACGGTGTCGAGAACGTTTGGCGTAGAACTTGTAAAAAAGCTGAGATAGAAGACTTGCATTTCCATGACCTGAGACATGAGGCCACTAGCAGGTTCTTCGAGAAGGGATTGAACATGATGGAAGTGGCAAGCATCACTGGACACAAGAGCCTGCAAATGCTGAAACGTTACACGCATCTCAAAGCAGAGGATTTAGCCATGAAGTTGGGTTAATGATTGCGTCTAATTTCCACGCGGCCTTACGCTATGCTATATGTTACACAGCGTGTAACTTAATGCGATATCGATAATTAAGGGCCCAGGGGGGAGGAAAATCCTTAGAATCAAGGATTCGAAATACGGTGCATGCTATTTTTTGGTAATTTTTAAAATGTCGATTCGCTCTTACTCATTATCCCATGCATGGTTTGTCAGGCAGCCAAAGCAGGTCAGAGTAACTCCTATCCAAAGTCGAAAGATCGAGTCTCGACTTGTTCTCGTAATCCACCAAAAGTAGTTTCTTGTTCATTTTTGTAAACTTTCCGCATTGAGCCCCCCAGCAACACTTTATGCTAACTTATGGCTCTGAAGTCACGATTGCTCTTGCTATGCTCTCTAAGTATGCATCTTTGATTGGCAGGTCAATCCTTAAGAAGACTGCACCTCCGTTCCTATCAGTGCTAGAAAACCTCATGTTTGCCATATCGAACACCTTATCCAAGTCACCATCACGCACCGCATCTTCTAAATCTTTTTTGACTAATTGATTCACTTGCTTGTCATTCATCGTTGTGACAGCAATCTGATCTAGGTTCTTAGTGTTAAAGACCATACGACTAGGAGGAACATCGACTATCTCACCTGTCTCTAACCGCATGCTAATTGTTTCTATATTAGGGTCGTTACCCCTGGCTAACATCGCCGAAATCTGTTCTGCGAATCCTGATGCCGCCTTCACGGTCTTAGATTCGAGCGAGGTGGTGACATGTACGAACGACTTGGTGTCTATCACATCTCCCGTATGAGAGACCAAAAGATTGTCCATGAACTGGACCTCGGTTATCTTGCTCCCATCTTTCAAAGTTATCGGCTCTTTGAACTTGATCTTTACGTCAGACGCTCGCTTTACCTTACCGAACTTGAGATTGCGAAGACGACTTAGAACTCTCCTCCCCCTAGCATCGACCAAGCTTTGACGCCCTTCCTTGGAGTTTGCCCAAGCCACCATCACATTGCCGCTTCTTTTTAGATGGCTCCATAACACCTCCGACTCCTCGATGATTCGATGCAGCAATTCGCCTTTGACTTGACTAATCGCATTACTAGCCATTTCCATATTCGCATAATTGGTGATATTTCGAACCTTAGTTCTAATCGCGATGTGAAACTCTACAAGCTCTTTGACTAAGTCTCTCATCGATTTATGACCTGTATGTTTATATAGGAAATCATCGCCCGATCTTTTAAGGTTATTCGTCACCCTATCAATCCAGGCGTCTTTGACTTGACTTGGAACAGTTACGAGTTTCTTTTTAATATTATGGAACAACTCTATCCAAGAGACCTCTCTATACTTTAACCTCTTTCCTGATTTCGGATTGACGCTTACGAACACCTCCACGAGCTTTTTGGGAACGAACAAATTCATGAGTTTATTGAAGCTACTCTCCCTACCTTTCATTAGTGTGGATTTGAAGCGTGTCTCCGCCATGAACTATAGCCTTATTAGCATCATTGTGTAGCAACAACGTCCGTCAATGTAAGGACATCCATCACCAACGCATAGTCCCTAAGCAAGGTCTTGATACTTCGAAACCTCTCGGCACTGGTCATCACGATCGGCAACAGCGCCTCCATAGTCAGCTCCTTCATTATGTCCTTTCTCATGATTGCAAGCTCTCCGATCCTAGCAAGGACATCAGGTCCGACAGCGCTATCCTTGACCAACAACTCAGAGACCCTTTGACTTAACATGGCATATCTCTTAGCGATGTTTTGATAATGATGAGCGAGCACGAATGCGTTCACCCCAAGTGAAACACCCCTTAAGAGACCAGATACTGGAGCAGTTTCCGGAATCAGGAGAGTTGCTACTGACAACGCAGCAGATATCGTTGATATGGCTTTAAGGAACTTATCCTTACTCTCTTCGGCGGCATCTAATTTGATTGGCAAAATGGACTGGTACTTGATACAGACGATGTATTCCAGACTCTCTTTGTTTATCGACTCTTGCTCGATCAAGCTGTCAAGAATGTCCTCACATAACAGCCCATACAATAAGAGATTGCCATCCAGCATGTCGATAGCCGCATCGATCACATAACCTTCGATTCCATCGGAGTTGATTACTGAGGCATATCCCTGAACCATTTTGGGATCTTTCAAATCACCTTCTACAGGTTTGAAATTGCAGTTTACAGACTTGCTGGATTTTGCAGCATCACTCTCGACATCGCTTATGAATTGCCAGAGTACCTTACCTAACACTTGTTCAAGAGCGTTCAGGTTATATATGTTGTTTATCGACCCAAGGACTAGTAAACTCGCAGGATTATCCTTGATGGCTGACTCGGTCGAGGCGTTCAAGAATTCTTTCAAGCCAGCAATGAGCTTGGCCAGCTCCGACTGCTTCAGCTGAAGGTCCTTTAACCTATCCTTGTATTTTTTTAGCCTTGTTGGCTGGAACCTCGTCCTAGAGCCTCTTATATGATATTTGGTCGTAGATATTTCAGCATTTACAAGGTTCAGCCTATCTGTCACCTTTTCTAACTGGACGCTCTGCAGATAGATATCATGGACATCTAAATAGAGACTCTCTAGCTTTTTCTTGTCTGCACTATACTTTTCATAAGTGGATTTACTGACCCGACCTTGGTCATCTGCATCGTCAGCTTCTATGATTTCCCTCGCAAACCCGAACTCTTTCCAGATATTAGCTGCTTCGTTCCTGGCATAATTCAAACGGAGAACCAACACATCCGAGGCTTTCTTCTCGATGCTAGCCAAAGCATTCCTTATCAGGATAGCAAGGAGGTTCCTCACATACAGGAAATACGACTGCACAGGAACCCATTGAGCAGCATCTTCGACATATACTCCACCAGAGCCAGGTGAGAGCCTTTGTTTTGCAGCTTCTGAACATTTGGCGCTCAATGTCTGCTCTACTTTCCACAGCCCACTCCAGCCCGTATTTACATATATCACTAATAACGACACCAACAGTTCAAAATCGAAGACGACCTCATACTCGTCAGCATCAATAAGCACCTTGAGAACTGGGTAGTGAGTGAAAGGTGAGATGGAAGGGTCGTTATCCGTTAATCGCAAGGCCGTCTTGAGCTCGGTCTCGTACCTGTCGAACTTCCATTGGATAAGGTCGTTGATGTTCTTGGTCTGTCTATCGTCAATGGCGATAAACTGCTCAAGCTGATTTTTCGACTCTAAGCGAACAGCAATATCAATGGCAAGTGGCACACCTCCATACCCATCAAGAACCTCCGGCGTAGACATCTTTAGTTATTTTTTCTCTTTGTACTCGAGTGCTCCTAATTTGTGTTGTTCACTCTCCAGGTAGATCAGCGAGGTGGGCAGCGTAAACTCCCAAGGCTCACCAACAGGTTCACTTCCGGACAGTTTATCTTGCTGGTTCCTGACCTCTTCATATAACGGCACATAGAGTGGATCTCCTATCACCGGGGACGGCCCACCTTCCCAAGGTTCCCTAGTTGCCAAAAAGTGTAATACAGCGTTCTCATAGCCAGGCTTTACTGCTAACAGGACCTTTGATGAACCCGCTTGTAAGAAGCGAGTGAACAGAGCATCAGCCTGATCATCACGATTCATTAGCTCTACCCACTTCGGCCTTGATGCCCAGAAGTATGGATAGAACACATAAGACAACTGATTCCACTCGAAAGCTTGTTCTAAGAATTGGATATACCTACCCTTCTTTCTAGCCTCTTCGATATCCAACAATGAGAATTGGGCTAGGGGGTCATCTTTCACATCGTCAAATCTTGCCGAGGCTTCGACTATAGTCTTAACGTTTTTTGCAGGATCAGTAGTCTCTGTACCTGGCTTGATCTGCAAAGTTGGGTAGTAGACATCCAATTCCTCTGCCGTGGTAGCGGGGTCTTTTGTGACATCATCTTCAAGTGCAGAATCGAACTCTTTAGCGACCATCGAGATACACTGACGTTTCAATTCAGTCGCAATGGTATCTTCGTTCCATAAGCTAGATTTACCCTTAATGATCTCGTTCAAGTCTTGCGCCGAGATCTTTTCCAACTCTTTCTTGTAGGACTCTAGTTTACTTGCTTGTGTCTGTGCGCTGCCAGAATCAGCACTACCAGCCTTACGTGATAACTCGTTGTATACATCTTTTTGCCATTTGATAAGCACAGACTCAGAACGCTTGAGCGTGACCTTGAAGGTAAGATCGTGATCCTCACAAGTTTTAGAACGTATCTTGATTGTGAATGGATTAGCGAGTGCAATAGAGTTATCTGGTATACCTACATAATTAGCGGAATCTTCAAAATTTTGTGTATTCCAGTCTTTACTTTTCTCATCGACCCTACTAAAAAGCTCTCGGTCAGAGACATTGATGACTATGGTGTTTTGATGCTCAGGAAGACCACGTTGCTCATTGATTTGAGTGAATTTTGCGCTTCCCGAAACCCTAAAACTCGACAAGTAATAGCCTGCTGGCAAATTCGGAATCACGCCTGTAAAGGTCTCTGTCTTGTCAGGCGGTTCACCAATCACGCCAAACTTCGTCTTAATCTTGAAATTGGCTTCTTGTGTTCCTGAATTAGTAATAAGGCTTTCTATTGAATCTTCTGGATACGGGAAATTGCTCAGATCGTAGGTTGTACTCAACTCGTCATATTTATCCTTGGTAATCTCTGCATATGAAGAGACTGGGAGCTTGTTCTGTGTAGATGTCGACGATTCGTCTTCACTATCTGGGTATTTCGGCAGTTTCAAAGACGCTGCATATGCATATAGTTTAGATTCCACATAGTATTGGGCTGGTTCAGGTAAAACGAACTCGAACATAAGTCGCTTACCAAAATTATGTATCTGCGCCTGGTATACTTTTTCCAACCAAAGATATATCCCCGATATATTGTCTTTAGGAGGAATATTAGTGAATGTATGTGTATTTGTCTCCTCAGTCTCTTCTAGTCTCACTTGTGAACGTTGTTGAGAGACTTTGCTTTGTATACGGCTCGTTGCTTTTGCAATCACTTCATTGACGAAGTTCTGAGAACTTTTATCACTCGTCGTTTTGGAATTCGCATAGGTCATTCCGGCAGTGATTGAAGCATCGATGACAGGATTACCTTTATATGAAAAGTTTGTGCTGGCGTTTATCCCCAAATCAGACCTCATGGTCTGTTCAGCCTCGTTCTTCAACTCGAACCTACCAGTACTCTGACTATCCTTTGTGCTCTCAGAATCGTTTGAAGAGGAAAACGAGAAAGTATCTTCGGCTTTCTCAAGCACCCTATGGACACGTGTCTTTGTTTCCCCTGCCAGCACTGTCTCGATATGTGCGATCTCCCCTTTCCTATAGCCCAGAAACTTCTGTTTGACGACCTTTAACTCACCAATGCCGATCGGCTTGATGGAATTAAATGGCTCGAAAGCGTTATTAAATCTTGCGAATATCGGGTTAACGATGGGGGACGCTTGAACCAACTCGACAATATCCTCCAAAGAATTTATTAGGCTCACACCGGTTTTATTGAGCGCCTCAAGAGCATTTGATGAATCTGGCTTCCACTTTGCGAGCAATGGATACATACTCGACAAGACGCTTACGAACCTGGCGCTATTACTAGGATATGCCTTGTCTTTGATAGCGCCACTAAAGAACTCCGTGATCGCCACTGCTTCTAGTAGATGCATGGCCTTAAGTCCGTTTATCGCTGGCTCGAGTGAGAGTGTATATCTCTTTCTTAAGATATATAGACCATAAAGTACATCGAAGAGCACTCTTCTACTCAAAAGAAAATCTGCGTCATATCGTCCATGGACGTTAAAAACCATATCCCCCAGGGGGCCAGAAGTAACTGTTGTACTAGCTTTTACCAGCTCAAGAAACTCAGCTTGGTCGAACTTGAACCCTTTATCATCCTTGGCTTTTATGATGTAAGCTTCAGCGGTTTTAAGAACCGAGGCCAGATCCATCGTCAGCGGCGTATAGATATCTGCAAGGCTATCAGGGAATATCAGTAACGAGTTACCCTTTTTATAAGTGTTCTTCTCGGACGAATAACTTAACAAAAAGCCATCTACCTGACTCAGGTCATTGTTTAGTTTCAAAATCCTAATCACTGGCGTAGCAGCGTAGTTGGGAAAAGCATCGTATTCGAAACCACTGATCAGTAGCTCTTCTACTTTATCCTCAACCGACTTTGGACCTGAAACCTTTCCCTTGGCTTTGCTTCTTTTTCTAGAGTTCCCCGTTATGGATTTTGGGTTGTTCTCGACCAGGTGCTTATAAACGATTTTACCAACTGGAGATATGGATTGAGAGGAAAATAAATCGACATCATAGATACCGTTAAGGCTGCTTAACGGATTAGTTTCATCCGCATCAAAATCAGCCAGATGATATTCAATTTGGGAACCCTCTCGGCTGTAGTAGGCCTCATCTCTAATGAAGCTTTTCCGAGCTTTAAGCTTATCAAGCTTTTCACCAGCCCGTATCGCCATGAATTGGAATACATCCTGCAGATCGTTGTTGGCCATTTTTTATTATCCCTTCAGTAAAAGAAAGATTTTATAAATCTCAATCTAGCAAGACTATGATAGTCCAAAATGAAATCTTGTAGTATCTCTATAAGTAAACTTCATTCCATATAAATTTAAGTCAACTCACACAGAATGTAAAAGTAATTGTCTCTCTTAAAAAAACTGTGATGCCAAGCTATCACTTTAGAGAAAGTTCGGACGGCACTTGCATATTCAAATAGACGCAAAATTAGCTTTCCCTTACTATTCAATAATCATTCGCCAAACAAAATAAATCAAAAAATGTCAGAAGAACAACGCCGCCAACTACAACAACAGCTTTGGAATATTGCCAACACACTCAGGGGCAAGATGAATGCCGATGAGTTCCGTGACTACATCTTAGGCTTCATCTTTTACAAATATCTCTCTGAGAAAATCCAGCGCTTTTGTGATGGTGAGCTAGCGCAAGAAGGCCTTAAGTTCTCTAGCATTAGCGAAACTACCAAAGAAGGCCAAGCGTATATTGCAGCGCTTCATGATGCTGCGTTGGATGAGCTGGGTTACTTTCTCAAGCCCGCTGAGCTGTTTAGCGCGATTGCCAAAAAGGGCAATAACCAGCTTGATACCGAAGGCGCTGGTGACAGCCATAACTTCATACTAGATGACCTCACCCGCATCTTAAAGAACATCGAGCAAAGTACCCTAGGCACAGACAGTGCAGATGACTTTGTGAACTTGTTTGAAGACCTCGACCTGACCTCTTCCAAGCTAGGTAAAACGGTTAAAGAGAAAAATGAAATAGTCGCCAAAGTACTCTCGCACTTGGATGCTATCGACTTTAACTTATCCGATACCGAAGGTGATGTCTTAGGTGATGCCTATGAGTATCTCATCGGGCAGTTTGCCAGTGGTGCAGGTAAAAAGGCGGGTGAGTTCTATACCTGTCTCTTATACACATCTAGATGTGTATAAGAGACAGGTCTTTGATAGCGCCACTAAAGAACTCCGTGATCGCCACTGCTTCTAGTAGATGC
>OEOF01000179.1_pt1 | contig 10883 bp, 10 predicted proteins | sample 1539701 | NCBI WGS metagenome assembly OEOF01 (sample SAMEA3611561, study PRJEB23397) | activated sludge metagenome | biome: Urban; feature: Wastewater Treatment Plant; material: Activated Sludge | place: Slovenia | collected 2012-09-24 | reverse complement strand
GCCTCTTCTTCGGCTAACTCACGCAGATCCTCTTCCGACAAGGCACGTTCATCATCCTCAAAAAATTTATTCCGCGCTGCTTCCGCTTCGCGGGCAAGATGCCCTGCTTCAAGTTTTGCCTTTTCCTGCGCTTCCGCCTTGGCTTGCTCTTCGGCTTCTGTCTTGGCCTTTTCTTCCGCAACCTGTTCTGCCAGGGTTTCATTTTCAACTGTTAACCTAGCCCCGTCAGCCTCTTTGGCAAGCACCTCTGTTTTGGATTTTTTTCGTTCCTGCTCTGCCTCTTGGGCGATACGCTCCATTTCCAGGCGCGTTTTTTCCTTCGCCTCTGCTCTCGCCCTTTCTTCGGCCTCAGCCTTTGCACGCACCTGCTCCGCCTCTTGCTGCACCTTGCGCTCTGCTTTCAAGCGCGCTTCCTCCTCGGCCTTGGCCTTGCGTTTGGCTTCCAATCTGTCAGCTTTAGCCTTGGCTTCGGATTTTTTTCGTTCTTCCTCTGCTTCGCGGATGATGCGTTTCATTTCGCGGCGTGTGTTCTCTTCCGCCTCAATCCTAGCTTTTTCTTCGGCTTCGGCTTTGGCGCGCGCCTGCTCTGCTTCTGCTCTGGCCTGTTCTTCAGCTTGACGGGCTACGCGCTCGGCCTCCAGGCGTGTTTCTTCCTCCGCTCTGGCTTTACGTTCCACTTCCAGCCGCGCTGCTTCCTCGGCCTTGGCTTTTCTCTCCGCCTCCAGCCGCGCTTCCTCAGCGGCCTTGGCGCGGGCTTCTTCCGCTTCGGCTTTCTTCTGTGCTTCTTCTGCCTCGCGGGCAATGCGCTCAATTTCACGGCGTGCGTTCTCTTGGGCCTCGGCCTCAGCTTTAACGCGTGCTTTTTCTGCTTCTACTCTGGCTTTTTCTTCGGTTTCCCTAGCCTTGCGTTCAGCCTCCAGACGCGCTTTTTCCTCGGCCTTGGCTTTGCGTTCAGCCTCAAGCCTGGCCTTTTCTTCAGCTTCTGCTTTGGCACGCGCCTGTTCTGCTTCGGCTTTAGCTTCACGGGCGATGCGCTCCGCTTCCAGGCGTGCTGCCTCCTCGGCCTTGGCTTTTCTCTCCGCTTCCAGCCGCGCTTCCTCTGCAGCCTTGGCGCGGGCTTCCGCTTCAGCTTTCTTTTGTGCTTCCTCTGCCTCGCGGGCAATGCGCTCAATTTCACGGCGTGCGTTCTCTTGAGCTTCGATCTCAGCTTTGGCGCGTGCTTTTTCTGCTTCAATTCTGGCTTTTTCTTCGGCTTCCCTGGCTTTATGCTCAGCCTCCAGGCGTGCTGCTTCCTCGGCCTTGGCTTTGCGTTCAGCCTCAATTCTGGCCTTTTCTTCAGCCTCTGCCTTGGCACGCGCCTGTTCTGCTTCGGCTTTGGCTTTCTCTTCGGCTTCGCGGGCGATGCGCTCCACTTCAAGGCGCGCTTTTACTTTTGCCTCGGCTTTTTCTTTCGCTCTGGCGCGTGCCTGCTCTGCCTCTATTCTGGCTTTTTCTTCGGCTTCCACGGCCTGACGTTCAGCCTCAAGACGCGCTTCTTCTTTTGCTCTGGCTTCCACTTCCGCTTCATCAAGGTATTCTTCAACGATCATCGGTGTAAAGTTGGTGGTTGGGGCCCAGTCATCGGCGGTGCGCACCGCTACGGGTTTGATGTAGCCTTCGTTTTCAAGCTGGGTTAAGGCTGAGGCAAGCTCTTGTTCGCTTAATTGAACAAATTTGTCCAGAATCGTTTCGGCTTCTGACTTGCCGTCGATGTGTGTCAGCACTTTCATCAGTTGCGATGACAGGCCGCCAATCAGGGAGGCGCGGGCGCGCAATCCTTTGGCTGTTTTACTGTAAACGACAGATAGATCCATCATTTTTTGTGCACTCATTTATTAAAGTACAAAATCCGGCAGCGTTAAGCGCAAAAGGGAACAACCCTTTTTAATATATTGCTGTATCGTCTTTTTCAAGTGCAGTTCTCCTTGTAAAACGAACGCTATTTTTCTATATGCCTAAATGAGCTAAAAAAAACAGCGCTATATACGCATTGCCATACCTCTTCCATGGCCTTTTATACTCGCACGAATACCTTGCTGCGTCAACAACATAGGATGTTTATGTGTTGTGAATTATTAACATTGTCTGAATGTAGCAACAAACACGAGAATCAGTGCAAAAATCGACAGGCCATGACGAAAAAATGGCTTTTCTACGCACCACGCAAATTTTATTAAAGTTTGCTGCAAACACGCCGATGTAATTCTTAACACTGCAAAGCGACTAAAGAGGTGTGTGATGACAATCTATCAAGTGCTAGATGAAGAGAACAATCTTTATGGTGAATATGTGGATCTTGAGAATGCCGTGCGCAGCGCGCAGACTTTCACGCTCTGGAATGAGGACCACTACTACCATGTAGGCGAACTGGAATCAGAGCCGGATTAGTTGCCGGATTAAAAATTCCAGAATCATCCAATTTTGGCCTGATTTATGCATAACACCAAGTGCAGTCCGTTTTAGTGTAGTCAGTTTTTACCAATTTGTTTTTACTGAAACTGATCACTGCAATATTTATGCAAAGAGGTGTGTGATGACAATCTATCAAGTGCTGGATGAAGAAAACCAGGTGTATTGCGAATACATGGATTTGCAGAAAGCAAAGCAAAACGCACAGGCTTTCTCGCTGTGGGATGAAAACCACACATACCATGTAGAAGAACTGGAATCAGAGCCGGATTAAAAATTCCAGAATCATTTAACTTTTGGCCTGATTTATGCGTAACACAAAGTGTAGTCCGCTTTTATCAATTTGGTTTAGGTGCGCAAAATGAAACTGATTACTGCAATATTGACTCATGTCTGGCTGGCATTACGGCTAAAACACGATGGCACCGGCATGCCGGCAAGGCTCCCTGCCGCATTGGTGCTTGTTAGCCTGTATATCGCGCTGAACCTCGCCAACAAACATCTCAACGGTGGCATCAATCTTGAAACGGTGATTGGCCTGAGCTTTGTCGCCCAGTTTTATCTTTTCGGTCTAAGAACCAAGCTGATTGGTCTTTTTATCATGATCGGCGTTTTCACCAATACACTCTCATTGGCCATTATTATGTTTGCAGGTATCCCTGAGCAGAATCTTTATATGCTGCTCTTCATAGAATACATCATGGTGTTTGCGGCAATCGTAAACGTCATTAAAAGCGAAACCAAAATCGTCTAAAGTGCATGCCCTGCGAGGCAATATCCATGCGGCTTGCAGGGCATGTAAATAACAGTTAATACTCTACCATCACCTCATTGCGCCTTAAAAATGGCAGAGTCCACGGCGGGTTGTAGCGCGCCAGTTCAGGTGTGCCGACAGGTTTAATTTTCATTGAAGCAAGCCAAGCTAGTAATTCCTCGGTTTTTTTAGCAGTTTTTGCTTCGCCCGCCAAACCGGAAAAGCGCACCACCGCAAATTTTTTTGCAGGCAGCTCACGCAGCAGCACAGCTTTATTATTGGGCACAGGCAGGGTTTCCAGCGTGTATTGGCTAGGCATTACAAAGTGCATGCGCCATTTACCCGCTGCTTCTTGCATGCTTACTGGTACGGTCATGCTGATTTTTTCACTTTTAGGTTCCATCGTTACAGGGGCGGTCATACTAATCTTCTCACTAGCGCCGTTTCGCGATGTGTTATTACCAAAAATATAATCTGCAATTATCTTAAACCCGCTGTTTGAGGCTTTATCCAAATTACCTTCTACCAAGGTTTCTGCAACAATCATCGGGTTATAAGTACGCAACTCAAAATCATTCGATTTTTCGGTCACCGTGTATTTGGGTTCCTCAATCGCCATAGCGGCTTGTGCTCCAAAAATGCTGAAGAAACAACATGCTAACATTAGACGTAACCACACCAGCTCTCTCCTGACTTATTAAAAATTATTCAGTGCCAACTGCTATGAGTGGCATTAATAGATTTAATTCAATAGCTTTACATTACAAAATGACATACCCTGCAAGCCGCATGGATATTGGCTCGCAGGCATGCCATAAATACGTGGGATTACGTCGTATTTCGATATTTTGTAATACACACGCACTCAAACGAGTGCTATAGTGAACACTTACTGATGGAGAAATTGGCAATGACTAAACAGGATTTAAAAGACGCTAAATTTAAAGAGCATGTGGACGCGGTTGAAAAACACAAAGCGCTACTGGAAAAACTGCATCTGGATTCAAACACGCATTTGGATGAAGTCTCTAACTCTCTTCAAAGGTTAGCTCTAACGCTTGAGGAATACCTTAAGGTAATTGGCATCCCCTGACTTATTGTGCTTTACCTGTTTTTCTGGTTAAAACATGTCCCTGCAGGCCGCATTCCATTAGTTTATATATGGTCGGCTTGCAGACCTGCCAGAAAATACACTATTTGGGTGTGCATTTAATACAATCGTCAATATTTGCACAGTCATGTCGAAACCTTAAACAACCTTTGGCTTAAATCCGCCCCGACCAATTATCAACAAGCCAGAAAATTTCATATAACTCATTGAAATGTAAAGAATTATTTAGACAAATTCATTGTTGGTCTTGTTTTTGCTCAATACACACTGTGATGTAGTTAATTAAACGATGTGTTAAGGAGCGATAAAATGACAATTTACCAAGTGATCAACAAACAAAACCAGCTAGAGTATGCATATCTTAACTATGAAGTTGCTGTAGAAGAAGTTGCCAAGCTAAACGAACAACGCGAAGAAAGCTACTACTCCATTAATGCGGTAGAAGACGAAGGCTTCTAAGCCAAAAAAGGCAGGTAATAATCGCAGCCTTTCGCCTGATATTAAATAGCGCTGAACTAAGCTAGCCTGCATAGCCTCTAAAAATGTGTATGTCACACATTGGCTAGGAGATTCAATGCGCAAAATTCTGATAGGTTTTACTTTAATTGCTCCATTATTAGCGTCCACTGCAAATGCCGCAGAGATCAACATGCGGCCTGGATTATGGCAAATCTCCACCACATCTGATTTATTGCTGCTAGCGCCGCACCTGCCCCCAGAGCAAATGCAAAGCATTAAAGACTTAGCCAGCGAATACGGGCTAGAAATGCCGCAAATTGAGAACGGCGCTGCAATCTCCCAAACATGCATCACACAAGAAATGGCTACCCAAAAAACGCTGCCCAATTTTTATAATACGCAATTAGGCTGCAGCTCTAAAAATGCGACCCGCAGCGGCAACAACTACAAAATAGACTTTGTGTGTACCAGCCCCGACCTTAAAGGCAATGGCACAGCAGAGGGCGCCATTACAAACCCAGAGGCCTTTACAGGGCAGACTAATTTTAGTGGCGAAGCCCAAGGCAACCCGGTGAATGAGCGGGCCGATATCAACGGTAAATGGATTAATGCAAGCTGTGGCGCGGTAAAACCGCTATAAAACATATGCTCTGGAAGGCAATATCCATGCGGCTTCCAGAGCATCAATATTACACATCCGAATGGTTTTGATTTTAAATCCCCCTTGCCGCGCCTGAGGCTTGAGCGGCAGTTGGATAAGCGGTGACAACTAAGGCTGCGTCGGCAGCCTGTTGCGGCGTAGGCTAACCTTTAGGTTAAGTGAGTGAAACGAACGGCCGAAGCCACGACTGTTTGAAGATTAAAAATCGAGTTCCGCAGCCGCCCAGATGCGGCGCTAAGACCGAAGGAAGCAAGCGGCAGCGGGGTGTCTTTTTGTTTCCCCACTTTATTTTGGACAAGCAAAATAAAGTGGGTTGCCAATGCATACGAAACTGAGAACTGGAATCTTTACTTTACTACACTTTCTTATCTTCTCGAAGTAAGGCTACTTTAAATGCTTTTTTTAGTGCATCTAAGCAATCCCCATATCGACCGTTCACGTTTTTACTTTCAATTGTTTCGCATATTGATTTGAACTCCTTTTCCAACTCTTCGTCTATAAAGTCTGATTTCACTAAAAATGGGATAATCAGCTTCAACATCAAAGTATCAGCAGCTCGAATTAAATTACCTTCATCATCTGAAATAGCATAATTGTTAATTGCTGTAGCAGCATCTATAAAAGCACCACTGAAATTTTTATCAGCAATATTACTATTAGCTTGTAAGTGATGTGCTTTTGCATTTGCCCCTGCGCTAATTTTTTTTATTTCCAATTTCATTTCTTTCTTCATTTTTTCTATCTCTTGAAGAATAAGAGTCTTTTCATTACCCAATTCACGTTTCATTTCTTCAGTTAGCAATTCTTTCGCAACAGCTATTTCTTTTTCTATTTTTTCTGTCAATGTTATTTGGTCTGCTTTAATTTTTCTTTTTTGAAAATAGGCAAAAACTAAAGGCAGAACAACTCCAAACAGAGCCAGCATCCCCAAAGAAATGCTAACAAACTGATTGATTACATTGGTATATAGGGTATTAATATTGTTAATAATCGTAGTAACATCGTAAGCACTCATTACCGCTTGTGATGTTGCTACGGTTGAAGCAATGGCCATATCTATCTCCGAATTTTTATAGTGTAATCACACTTTAAGCCACCGCTCATGTAACACGTAGGGCTATAAATACATTACCCATTAGCCTAAAACTTAAAAAAGGAGCCTAAGCTCCTTTTTTATTTAACCGCACTTACTCTCACCACAATTCAAACAAGTCAAACAGCCATCCATCACAATCGCGGCTTTAGTCTGGCATTTATTGCACAGCGCTGCGCCTTTGGGGAAGCCTTCTGATGTCATCTCTTCACCCGCTTTGGCGTGGTTCTCAAAGTATTCGGCGCGTTTTTCATCTACCAGTTTTTGCTGGTGTTCATCCAAACCCGGTTTTTTAAGCATGCCGATGTTTTGCAAGTGCTGCTCCACCACTTCGCCAATCTCTGCCACCAAACTTGGCACAAACCTGCCGCCTTTTTTAAAGTAGCCGCCGCTTGGCTCAAACACGCTTTTAAGCTCCTCAACTAAGAAAGTAACGTCGCCGCCTTTGCGGAACACGGCAGACATGACGCGGGTGAGGGCGACTATCCATTGGAAGTGATCCATGTTTTTGGAGTTGATGAATATCTCGAACGGGCGGCGGTGCTCTTGCGGCGTGCCTTCGTTCATCACCACATCGTTAATGGTGATGTAGAGCGCATGCTCGGTGACCGGCGTTTTTACCTTGTAGGTGCTGCCGGTGATTTTCTCCGGGCGGTCTAATGGCTCGCCCAGTTGAATCACTTTTCCAGCCGCCTCTTTGGCCTCGGCCGCTTTGGCTTTGTCTTCTTCGTTTACCAGCGCATAGCTGACGATTTTTTTATCTATTCTTACTGTCATTTGTTTTCTCCTGTATACGGTGAATTAATTAAAACTTACCGTAGTAGCCTTCTTTCAAGGCATCGTATAAGTTTGCGGCGCTGTGAATCTCGCCATCGTATTCAATCTCTTCGTTGCCTTGCACCTCAACATGGGTGCCGTCTTCCAGCGTGAATCTGTAGGTGGTGTTTTCCAAGTCTTTCTCGGTTACCAGCACGCCCTGGAACGCCTCCGGGTTAAACCTGAATGTGGTGCAGCCTTTCAGGCCTTTGTCGTAAGCGTAAAGGTAGATGTTTTTAAAGTCTTCAAAATCGTAATCGGTCGGCACGTTGATGGTTTTTGAAATCGAGCTATCAATCCATTTTTGTGAAGCGGCCTGAATATCCACATGGGCTTTCGCCATGATGGTGGAAGAATCTAAAAAGTAATCCGGCAGTTTTTCATCCGGTTTATCGCTAAACGGCATGGCTTTCGGGTTAATCAGCTCGCGGTAGGCCAATAGCTCGTAAGAGAATACATCGACTTTCTCTTTCGATTTTTTGCCTTCGCGAATCACGTTGCGTGCATAGTGGTGCGCGAATGATGGCTCGATGCCGTTGCTGGCGTTGTTGGCCAGCGAGAGTGAAATGGTTCCGGTTGGCGCAATCGAGCTGTGGTGCGTGAATCTAACTCCTTTAGTGGCGATTTGGTTGCGCAAACCTTCAGGGAACTGCTGCATATAGCGGCTGTACTTGCCCATCAGCACTTTGCCCGCGATTTTTTGCCCCACCTTAATGCCGTCTGCCGCCATCTCCGGGCGTTTTGCCAGCATGTCAGCCGTGACTTCGAATTTTTCATCCATAATCGGCGCCGGGCCTTTTTCTTCGGCCAGCTGCACGCCAACGTTCCAGCCTTCTTCAGCCATCACGCGGGTGACTTCCTCGGTAAATTTGATGGAGTCTTCTTCGCCGTATTTCATTTTCATCATGGTGAGAGCAGAACCCAAGCCCAAGTAGCCCATGCCGTGGCGGCGTTTGCGCATAATTTCATCGCGCTGCTGCTGCAATGGCAGGCCGTTGATTTCCACTACGTTATCCAGCATGCGCGTGAAAATGCCCACCACTTCGCGGTACTCTGCCCAATCGAAATGCGCTTCATCAGTGAACGGTTTTTTCACGAATTTGGTCAGGTTAACCGAGCCCAGCAGGCATGCGCCATAAGGCGGCAATGGCTGTTCGCCGCATGGGTTAGTGGCGCGAATGTTCTCGCAGAACCAGTTGTTGTTCATCTCGTTCACACGGTCAATCAGGATAAAGCCCGGCTCGGCAAAATCGTAAGTGCTGGACATAATCACATCCCACAGCCTGCGCGCCTTGATGGTTTTATACACGCGGCAAGCGACTTTGCCGGCATCCACGCCGTCGGCCTTGGTGAGGTATTTGCCTTTTACTGGCCACTCGCGCCAAACTACCTGGCTGTCATCATTCACATTGAGACCATCCACAATCGCCTCTTTTTCCGTGACAGGGAAAGCGAGTTTCCATTCCGCATCGGCCTTGACCGCTTCCATAAACTCTTTGGTGATGAGGCAGGAAAGGTTGAACTGGCGCAGACGGCCGGCTTCGCGCTTGGCTTTGATGAAGTCGGTGATATCAGGGTGGGAAATATCAAACGTGGCCATCTGCGCGCCACGGCGGCCGCCCGCTGATGACACGGTAAAGCACATTTTGTCGTAGATATCCATGAAAGAGAGCGGGCCGCTGGTGTAGGCACCCGCGCCTGCCACGAATGCGCCTTTTGGACGCAGGGTAGAGAATTCGTAACCAATGCCGCAGCCGGCTTTAAGGGTTAAGCCGGCCTCGTGCACCTTGCCGAGAATATTGTCCATGCTGTCTTCTATCACGCCCGAGACAGTGCAGTTGATGGTAGAAGTGGCCGGTTTGTGCTCCAGCGCACCCGCATTGGAGGTAATGCGGCCAGCCGGAATCGCACCGCGGCGTAGTGCCCACAGAAACTTTTCGTGCCACTCGTGACGTTTTTCCTCTGTCGTTTCGACATCTGCCAGAGCACGCGCTACGCGAGAATAGGAGTCGTCCATGTCTTTATCGACATGCTCGCCTGATTTGGTTTTTAAGCGGTATTTCTTATCCCAAATATCTAGCGACACCGATTGAATCGGAATTTCAACCTCAGTATTCTCTTTTGATTTCATAGCTGTTTCCACTGCTTTTAGCATGCCTTACTCCCTTATTTTTAACGTCTTAAACTTAGCACTACTACCCGGTTTTTGCTAACTATGTGATTTATATTAACAATCATATGTTTTTGTGAAAAAACTTCCACCTAAACACAACATATTGTGTGTGAAGCAGAAATTTATGCCTTTATCTTGTAGCCGTCAACCCTATTTTTACATATATTTTTTGCACCACTCTGGTGAGCCTTTATGAAAGACAAGGCCGGTATTCAGATTGGAGAAAGGTGAGCGATTACTTACCAAAAAAATAAAATTTAAAATTTATATTTCTCGCAAATTTTGGTTGTTTATGCTTATACCAACACACCAAAACATCCACTGCAATTTTGTGAGAAAATGGCGCGATGAATCGCCTTCTGTATTCGCTTTTGCTGTATTTGGCACTGCCACTTGTGCCGGTTAAACTGCTTTGGCGCGGCATTAAGCAGCCTGCGTATAAAAAACACTGGGGCGAGCGTTTCGGCCTTTACAGCACGCCTGTAAGCAGGCCTGTCGTTTGGCTACACTGCGTTTCGGTAGGTGAAACCCGTGCCGCCGAGCCTTTAATTAAAGCGCTGCAGCAACAATATCCAAACCATCAAATCTTGATCACCCACACCACGCCGACTGGACGCGAAACCAGCGAGCAGCTATTTGCGGATACCGTTCAACGTGTTTACCTGCCTTATGATTTACCATTTGCGGTCAATCATTTTTTAAGACACTTCAAGCCTGCCATTGGTTTGCTGATGGAAACCGAGCTTTGGTTTAACCTGATTGCCGCATGCAAACAGCGTGGGATTCCTGTGCTGCTGTTAAACGCCCGGCTGTCAGAAAAATCCGCAAAAGGCTATGCAAAGCTTGGCAAGCTGGCCTCCGATGGCTTGCGAAATCTGAGTGCCGTTGCCGCACAAACTGCGGAAGATTTTGCTAGATTACAGGCTTTGGGCGCAAATAATATCAGCGTTGCAGGCAACCTGAAATTTGACGTGAAGCCGCCTGCAAACAGCGTGGATAAAGGCTTGCAGCTGCGCCAATCATTCGGCTCAGAGCGCACTATTTTTCTTGCGGCCAGCACGCGTGAGGGTGAAGAGAAGCTTATTCTGGAAGCAGTAAAGGAGCTGGCGATTTTGACAGTGATTGTGCCGCGCCATCCGCAACGCTTTAATGAAGTGGAAAGTATTATCCAAAACGCCGGTTTTACGTACCAGCGTCGCAGCAACTTGGTTGGCCCAATTGATAATAACATTCAGGTTGTGCTGGGTGACAGCATGGGCGAACTTTTTGCCTATTATGCAGCGTGTGATTTCACCTTTATCGGCGGCAGTCTGCTGAAATACGGCGGGCAAAATTTAATTGAGGCGGCTAGCATGGGCAAGCCTATTC
>OEOF01000178.1_pt1 | contig 10911 bp, 10 predicted proteins | sample 1539701 | NCBI WGS metagenome assembly OEOF01 (sample SAMEA3611561, study PRJEB23397) | activated sludge metagenome | biome: Urban; feature: Wastewater Treatment Plant; material: Activated Sludge | place: Slovenia | collected 2012-09-24 | reverse complement strand
CCCCAACTGAAACGGCGGCGGCGCGAACCGCGGATAGGGCGAATAGCCCCACACCGCCCGGCCCCACCACGGCCACGGCAACATCAAAAGCAGCGGCAGGAGCGCCCCAAGGAGAAGCAGCGTGTCCCCGCCGCGCCAGCGGCGCGGCCGGTAATGGCTGCGTTGCGCCAGCCGGCTCAGCACAACGTAGGCCCCGCCGATGGCCAACGCCGCGCCGGCCAACAACCACCAGCCGTCGGCCGTATTCCATAGCAGCCGCAGCGCCCCGGCCAGCGCCAACAACAAGCCCAGCAGCAACAGCAGCCGGGCGCGCAACGGCGTCGCCACCTGCACTGTGGAGCCATAGCCGCGGGCGACCATCGTCTCCGATAGGTTGAGCGCGCGCTCCAGACCGGCGATCAACAGGGGAATCACCACCGGCTGCCAATCGCGCAGGCCGCTGAGGCGATGGCCGCGGATGGCCTGCGCCTCGCGGATGCGCTGGAATTGGCGCGCCGTTTCGGGCACGTAGGTGATGGCGATCAACATGACCAGGCCCAGCTCGTGCAAGGCGCGTGGCGTCAGCCCCGCCAACTCGCTGACGGGCACGATGGCGTTGAAGGCCAGGAAGAACGACAGCAACGTGATGAGGCGCAGCCCGTTCACAAAGCCGAAGAGGGCCGCCTCCAGCGTGAGCGGGCCGCCGATGAGCGGCCAACCGGCCGGCAGCGTCGCCAGCGTCGTCTGGCCGATGTGGGCGGTGAGCATGTTGAACAGCGTCGAAAAGAGCAGGATCATCAGACTGACCCGCCAGAATGGGAAGCGCCAGCCGCCGCCCGTCAGTGGCGCGCAGGCCAGGGCCACGATCCGCGAGATGAGCAACAACAAGAGAAGATAGAGCGGGTTGCCGGCCACAATCGCCAGCAGACCTCCGGCCAACAACCAGACGAGCCAGGCGCGGGCGTCGAATGTGCTCACGATGGCCGCACCTGGAACTGGAAACGGCCGCGAAAGCGGGCCAGCGCGCGCACCGTCGGCAAGCCCAACGCGGCCATCAGGATGACGTTGCCGATGGCCGCGGCCGCATCCCACAGCAGCGAGGTCGCCAGATAGAAGGCCGCGTAACGGCGCAAAGCATCGGCGACCCCCGCCCCCGGCGTCCACGTCGTCTGCGCGTCGCCGGCCAGATAGGGCCACGAGTAAAGGTTCATAATGCCACCATAGAGGAAGCCCCACACGAAGCCAAACCCGACGAGCAGGACGATCTCGCCCCTTCGTCCCGGCGGGTGGGGCAACCAGCCGGCCGTCAGACCCAGCCAGCCGGCGGTGAACATCTGATAGGGCAGCCACGGCCCTATCCCGCCGGTGATGATACCCGACACCAGCATCGTCATGGCCCCCAGCAAATAGCCGAACCGCGCCCCGAAAACGTAACCGCCGAGGATGATGGGCACGAAGACGGGCGAAAACCCGCCGGGGCCGGGGATGCCGACCTCAATAAAGCGCAACGTTGACGTGGCGGCGACCATGATCCCCAGAGCAGCCACCGTCTTGGCCCCGGCCGCCTGCCCTTGCAGTTCCACCATCAACACCGCCAGACACAAGGTGACGAGCAACGTCGCCAACAGCGGCGTCACGTTCGTAGCCTCGGTAGCGGCCGGCGCCAGGGATTGGACGGCCGGGCGCAGGAAGGGGAATAGCAGCGCCACCAGACCAATGAGGCCCGCCAACAAGTAGAGCGTTCCGCTGACGATTGAACGGGTCATCGTTCTCTCACCGTTGGCTGGCTCACGCTGCGGCGGCGATAGACGGCCAGGGCCAACGCGCCCAACAGCAGCACCAGGCCGGCGAATCCGGCATAGGCCAACAGGTCGGGCGCTGCGGCCTCGGTCGCCGTCGAGAAGGGGGGCGCGGCAACCGCCTCGTCCACCGCGTTCTGACCTACCACAGCGACAATGGCCGCGGTCGGAGACGAATCGACGGCAACAGCGGCCGGGATCGCCGTCTGCCCGATGGCCGGTTCTACGAAAACCGGCGTGGCGACGGCGGGTAATCCCACGGGTGTGGTGTTATCCGTGCCAGGGGTTGGAGGCAAAGCGGCCGCAGTTGTACCCGTTTCCGGGGCGACCGGCGGCACCGGGCTAACCGGCGCGGCGGGGAGCGACGCCGCGCCACCCACCGGCTGGGCGACCGCATTCGTCGCCGTTAGCGGCACGGCCGTGCTACCCGCCGGTGTGGCCCGTTGGGTGGGGCGCGTGGCCGGCGTAGCACTGGCCCCAACCACGGTTGAGGCCGCGGGCGTGATCGTCGCCGTGCCGTTGGCGGTCGGCCGCGGCGACGCGGTCAGCGCCACTGTGGCCGTGGCCGCCGGCTGGCCGTCGCTGGTGGGCAGCGGTGTGGGCAACACGACCGGCGTCGCCGTGCGCGACGGGGTAGGGGTAACCGTGGGCGTGTTGGTCGCCGCCGCCGCGCATACGTCGCCGTAAGCGATGGCCGGCGGCGGCGTGGCCTGCGTCACCGAACCCAGCCCCCACACCCAGCCCTCCACCGCGCCATCACCCACCTGATAGAGGGCCGACCCGGCCGACGAGTAGCCCCAGACCCCATCGCTCTGATGCCAATAGGCCCAGTAGAGGCAGTCGCCCCCGCCACGACAGGAACAGAAGCAGTCGTCGGGCGGGCAGCCCCGGCCGTCAATACGGCACACAGCCGCGCCGCCCGACTGAAAATCGGCCTCCACCGGCAAGCCGGAGCGCTGCAACAGATCGAAGCCGCTGATCGTCTCCTCGCTAAAGCCGACGCAACGCGTGGCGACCTGGCCGTTGCCGAAATCGACGACCAGCGCCGCCCGGTTGTCGTCGCTGGCCCCGGACGGGTAATAGACCAGCAGCGCCAGAACGCCGACCGACAGCAGAAGGAGGAGCAACCACTTCGTTCGCATCATACCCCAGCCTCAACGCACGAGCGGCAAGTAATTGTCCCAGAAACCCCAATCCGGCCGGCGAGTCAGCAGCAGGATCGCGTCGGCGGTCGAATAGGGATCGTCGCCCGGACCAAAGGCGTTGGGCCAACAGCCGTTGCCGGCCTGCGCGGCCAGCACGGCGTCGGCGGCATTGGTCAGCCGCCCATCGACAACGCGGCTCCAGTCGGGGCCGAAGGGATTGCCGCCGACGGCCACCAGGCCTTGCACGACCTCGGCCGATGAGCTGGGGCTGACCGCGCCGCCAAACCCCCAGCCGCCGTCGACCGTCTGAGAGGCCCGCAGCGCGGCTATTGTCCCCGTGCGGCCGCCAATCGACAGCCCCCCTAATACTTGCAGGGCCATGCCGTTGGAATCGGGATCGCCCCAATCGCCGTCGGATTGGGTCGCCAACAACACATCTACGGCCGACGGCGCGACGGGCTGCTCGGCGGCCAGCAGGCCCAGCATCGCCTCGCCGTGGGCGAAGATACCGAAGGCGGTGGAATCATATTCGCCCGTCGGCGAGAGATAGCCCGACATGAGCAGCGGCAAATTCAGGCCGGCAAAATCCGCCACCTCGGCCGGCGGCCCGGCGGCGACAACACCCTGCATGACGATGCCCACCCGGCCGCCCCGACCGCCGCTCAGGTAGTCGGGGGTCAACTCCGCCAACGCCTCGACAGCATCCGTGCCGCCCGGCGTCGTCCAGCGTGCGGCCCGCGGATCCTCGCCCAGGGCGGCGATGGCCTGGATGGCCCGCGACGTGCCCTGAGCATCGACCGCGTTGCCGGCAAATGGCGCCCAGCCGCCGGTGGCGTCATCCTGCATCCCTTCCACACAACTCAAGGCCGCGCGCGCGGCCTCCAGACGGGCCGGCAGCGGGAACGGCCGCCCGGCCACAGCGGGGATCGCTTGCACCGTGGCATAGAAATCGTCGAACGGCCCCTGCCCGAAGTCGGATTGGAAGGCCCCGCTCGCGCTCTGATAGCCGAGTAGCACCGCTAGTGGCGATTGCCCATCCACGACCCACGCGCCGGTCGACGCAACCCACGGCTCGCCCAGGGCGCTCAACGCCTGAATCACCAGCGCCGTGGAGTTGACGTTGGCTCCGAAGCCCGATCCATACTCCCACCCCTTCGCCAGTTGCGTATCGGCCAGGAAATCGACCGCCGCTTCCACCGCCGGGCTGTCGGCCGGACGCCCGGCGGCCACCAGAGCCATGATCACCAGGGCGGTGGCGTCGGCATTACGGGGTGTGCCGAAGCCGTCATCCCATGAGCCGTCATCCGCCTGCTGGTCTTCGAGCCAGACCGCCGCCGCGGCCGGTAGCGTCTCGCGAGCGGCGGCCACACCCAGCATGGCGATGGCCTGCTTGTACGGGTCGGCCACGCCATACGCGCCGGATGGTTCATAGTGGGCCTGTAGCGCGTCCACGTAATCGTGACCGGCAAAGGCGCGGGGATCGACGGCCGCGGCCGTGAGGGCCATAACCACCTTGCCCGCCTGGCCGCCGTTCTCGGCGGCGAAGGCCATAACATCGTCGCTGTGGGCGGTCAGATAATCCAGGGGAGCGGCCGGCTCGCCGGGGAAGATGGCCCCCGCCGGATAACCGGCGGCGCTGAGGGCCAGCACGGCATCGAGCGTGGCCGAGACGGTCGAATCGGCCTGGTTGGCGCCGGCGCTAGACGACGCATAACCGCCGTCGTCGTTCTGGAATTCACGCACCATCCAATAGATGGCCTGTTTGACGGCGCTGGGCTGGTCGGCCGTCTGTTGCGTCGTCGCCGGCGTCGGGGGCGCGGCTTGCAGCGCGTGGAGCGACAGCACGACGGCCGCGCCGGCCATCAACAAGGTGATCATCAGCCTGAGTAGTTTCGTACGCATATTTCCCTCTATCCTTTTCTCCATCCATTTACCGGCTCATAGGCCATTATCTGTTAGCAATGGTCGGGTTAAGAGAGGGAATCCGGGAAACAAAAACTCGATGCACAGGCATCGAGTTGAGAGGTTTACGTGTTGACTGCTACGCCGTAGTTCCCAACCCTTATCCACGAGGGTAGAAAACGCATCCCAGGGTGTCGACCTGGCTTAGCGAACGAAATCGGACTCGTTCGCCTCACAGTTGCGGGAACAGCACCGGCCTTGGCTCTTTCGGATCAAGCCTCACCGGTTTCGCGATTACGCCCTGCCTTCCGGGGCATGGGCGACCTGAGACGGGTTTGCTTATTCGGTTGTGGCCAGCAGTCTAGCAGATGCGCGATCGGGCGTCAAATGCCGGCGGTCTCATCCGGCGGTGGCACAGGTTTCGCGCCGACATAAAGGAGATGATCGGCCGCGCCCCACAACGACGGCTCGCGCCCCAGGCGATAGTTCAGATCGACCCAGGCCGGCCACAGTTCATCGTCGGCCGCGTTGACCGTTTCCTCGTGGCCGGCCAGAATGCCCTCGCAGCCCTGGAGCAACAGGTGGCGAAAGCCGCCGGCATCCATGAGGGGCATGATTTCGTCGGGATGGGCGAAGTAGGAATCGGGGAAGGCGCTATCCTCGCGGGCGGGGTTGCGGCCCTCATTGAGCATCTGCCGGTAGCGGTTGGGATGATCGACAATCCAGCGCGGCGAATGGATGGCAACGTCGCGCAGGGGAGCAAAGCGGGTAATGAACGAGGCGAAGATCAACCCGCCGGGTCGCAAGGCGCGGTAGGCTTCGCGTACGGCCGCCAGGCGCTCGGCTTCAGCCAACAGATGATACAGCGGCCCCATGAGCAGCACCGCATCGAAGATGCCGGAAAAATCCTCGGCCGCCCCCTCCAGCCGATCCGGCAGCGCCGTCGCGTCGCCGCGAAGGGGCGGCGGCAGGTAGATACCGGCGGCGGTGGCCTTTTCCAGTGCCAGATCGAGCGAACGCTGCGACAGATCGATCAGCGTCACGCGGTAACCAAGTTGGGTCAGGTAGAGCGCATAGCGGCCCGGCCCGCCGCCCACGTCGAGAATACGACCGGGCGGCGGCGGCAACTGTTCGTCCAGCACGCGGCAGGTGACTGCGAACTCCATCCGATGCCGATCCAGGCGCTCCCACTCGCGCTCGGCAAAGCGGTCGTAATGTAGCTCGACCGGGTTGAGGCGAATCGTGCCGGCCGGGTCGTCGAAATCACTCATCGATCAAACTGCGGCCGGTCATCTCGGTCGGCTTGGGGACACCCATCAGATGGAGAATGGTGGGCGAGACGTCGGCCAATATGCCGCGCGGTCGCAAGTTGAAATAGCGGTCGCCGATGACGAACAGCGAGACGGGTTGAGTGGTATGATAAGTATGCGGTTCGCCGGTCACCTCGTCGATCATGCGCTCGCAATTGCCGTGGTCGGCGGTGACAATGGCGACCCCACCCTTGGCCGTAATGGCCTCGACCAGCTTGCCGGCGCATTCATCGACCGTCTCCACCGCCTTGATGGCCGCCGACAGGATACCGGTGTGGCCCACCATGTCGGGGTTGGCGAAGTTGACCAGGATAAAGCTGTCGTCGCCGCTGTTGACCCGGTTGATGACCGCCTCGGCCAGCGGGCGGGCGCTCATCTCCGGCTGCAAGTCATAGGTCGGCACTTTCGGCGACGGCTCCAGATGGCGCTCCTCGCCGGCAAACATCACCTCCACGCCACCGTTGAAGAAATAGGTGACGTGGGCGTACTTCTCCGTCTCGGCGGCATGGAATTGACGCAGGCCGGCCTCGCTGATGACCTCGGCCAGCGGGTTGGTGATGTCAACCTCAGGAAACAGGACCTTCACCGGCAGGGTCGGGTCGTAGTTGGTCATGGTCACGATGTCGAGGTTGGGGATGTAGTCGTGGGGAAAGCCGTCGTGCTCCGGCAGAGCAAAGGCAGCCACGATCTGGCGCATGCGGTCGGCGCGGAAGTTGAAGAAGATGAGAGCATCGCCGGGTTCCACCAGGACGTTGCGCGCGCCGGTGTCGAGGGCCACCGGCAAAACGAACTCATCGGTCACCTTTTCACGATAGGAGTTCTCCAGCGCGGCGGTCAGCGACGGCGCGCTGCGCATCGGACTTTCGGCCGTTTCATGGTAGCCATCGTGGAGGGCCACGTCGCGATAACCGATCTCCGTTCTGGCCCAGCGCTTGTCGCGATCCATAATGTAGTAGCGCCCGGTTACGGAAGCGATGATGCCGGGATGGTTGGCGGCCAGATATTCTTCCAGTTCGCGGGCATAGCGCATGGCGCTCTCCGGCGGCGTGTCGCGGCCGTCGGTGATGACGTGGAGGATCGGCTCGATACCGGCCTTCTCGGCGGCCATCAGCAAGGCGTAGAGATGCTTGCTGTGGCTATGGACGCCGCCCTCGCCCAACAGGCCGATCAGGTGCAGCTTGTCCCCGCGCGCCTTGACGCCGGCCAGCGTCTCTAGCAAGACGTCATTGTTGAAGAAGTCGCCGCGATCGATCGCCAGATTGATCCGGGTGAGGTCCTGATAGATAATGCGCCCCGCGCCCAGGTTGAGATGGCCGACTTCCGAGTTGCCCATCTGGCCGTCGGGCAAGCCCACGGCCTCGCCCGAGGCGTCGACGATGGAACGCTCCCCCGTACTCAGCCAGCGATCAAAATTCGGCGTGCGCGCCTGGACGACCGCATTACCGTGTTCCATCTCGCGAATACCCCAGCCGTCAAGGATAATGAGCGCAACCGGGCGATAGGATTTCATATGACTCGTGCTCCTCTGAATTGGGAAGATTCTCGCAAAAGACCTGCGGATGATCAACAAAAAAGCGGCAGGCCGGGAGGCTGCCGCTTTTTAGTAATGTCCAGGCTCCTCAGGTTGGACTCGAACCAACAACATTGCGGTTAACAGCCGCACGCTCTGCCATTGAGCTACTGAGGAATGACAATAGGTGATTATACCCGGCCGGGAGCAAGTGTCAAATGAAAATTTGTCACCAGCCGGCAGGCAGTTCATAGCGAGGCGAATGGGAATTCGCCCGCCGGAGAAGGTATGATCCGGCCGAGGGCAAGCCCCGGCCGGGAGCTTTTCAGCCGTTCAGAGGGCCGGGCCGCCCTACTCTTCCGATGCCTCAAACTTGAAGGAGATCATCACTCGTGCGCGATATTCAACGATCTCGCCGTCATCGAGGCGCACGTCGAGCTTGGTGATCTCGGCCACGCGCAGATCGCGCAGCGATTCGCCGGCCGTCTCGATGGCTACCCGCGCGGCTTCTTCCCACGACGTCGGGCTGGTGCCGATCACTTCAATCATCTTGTAGACACTCATGGTATAGCTCCTTGGCCGGGTTTGCGCGCCCGGCATTTATTAACCCTGGGAAAGTTCCTTCAGGGCCAGATAATCGCGCCCGTGCAACCGGTCATAGATGCGCGACCAGATTTGCTCCAGGTGCTCATCGTACTGCACGTAATCCAGGTTGTCGGTATCCACCGTCAGCACCGGGCTGAGGGTGAAGGCGGCGGCCCATTCATCATAGAGCCGGTTCAGGTCTTGCAGATAGGGGTCGGCGATGTTGCGCTCGTATTCGCGGCCGCGGCCTTCGATCCGCCGCCGCAACGTCGGCGTCGAAGCGCGGAGATAGATGACCAGATCGGGCGGCTTCAGCAGCCTGGTCAGCGTGACATACAACTCGTAGTAAGCGTTCCAGTCCCGCTCAGACAGATAGCCTTGATGATACAAATTGCGGGCGAAGATTTCCGCGTCCTCATAGACGCTGCGGTCTTGCAAGATGGCGCCGGACTGTTGCAACAAGGTGTGATGCTGCTGGAGCCGCCGCACCAGGAAGAAAATCTGGGAGTGAAAGCTCCAGCGGTTCATGTCGGCGTAGAAGTCGGCCAGATAGGGGTTCTCGGCCACCGCTTCCATGACCGGCTCCCAGCCAAGCTTCCCGGCCAGGAGAGAGACGAGGGTCGATTTACCAACGCCGATGTTGCCGGCGATGGTGACAAAATAGGTGGGCATAGACTTTTTAATCCGATACTGGAGGAATGGGCGAACAGTATATGACAAATCGTAATCCAAAACCTGACATTTGTCACTATTGCCGGGGCGTAGAAGTGCTAGAGTAGAGGGTAACAATAGCGTCGGCCGCTGGGACTGTGGCCGGCTGATGCGCTAAACAACACGGTCGAAATGAGGAGTATGCCATGCGCGTGGTAATCGATCGAGATCTATGTGATGCCAATTTGGCTTTCTGCCAGCGTTGTTCGGCGGCTTTCATTCGCTATCCCGAGGGAATAGATCGCCAATGTATTCGCGACGTTATCGATGACGGCAGCGATCTGCTGACGATTGAGATGAAGACCGACGGCCGTCAATTGGTGATCGAATTGACCGACGAGGAGCGCGAACTGGCCTCGGTCGAGGGGTGGGAAGCATTAGCCAATTTCGATCCGGCGCTATTTCGCAGCGGGGCGATGGATCGCTGGCATGAGATTCGGGTATTGCCGGCGGCTCATTAGCCGGGGCGATTGATCATTAGAAACCGAGTTTCTCAGAAGAACCTCGGTTTCTAGGGGTGTCGGTGCAATTTACGGAATCCCGGCCCACGAAAAGTAAATGATCACGGCCCAAATCAGAGCGCTGATTACGATAATCGGCACAAACTCCGGATGGGCACTGGCGTTGCTCTTGTGGCGAAATCGCCGGATGCCCAGCAACGCCCCGACAAACCCCCCGGCCAGGGCTAATAGATGGAGCACCCGTTCGGGAATTCGACCACGCCTGGCTGTGGCCGCTGCCTTGTCATAGCGATAGAAAACAAGGGCGATGAGATTCACGGCAATCAGCCAATTCCAGTACCAGGCGATGGCTAACGACTGATTCAGAACCAGAAACAGTGCCGCCGCCAGAATGGCGGCCAACCCACCAAAGATAGTGAAACTGCGGTTCCTCATGCCTTGTTCTCCACTTCGTTTTCGGGTAACCGGAGCATCCGTTGACGGTGCTCTTTTTGCCCGACCAACCGAAAGCCCAATCGTTCATAGAGCCGCCGTGCGGGCTGGTTGGTTTCCAGCACGTCGAGTGTCACCGGCATGCCCCTGTTCTGAGCCTGGTCTAGCAGGCTGGTGACGATCATCGTGCCGATACCGCGCCCCTGATACCCCGGCAGCAGCTCAATCAGCGCCAGATACAGTTCGTCCGGCCGTTCTTCGATGACCAATACCCCGGCGTCGTGGCCTTCGACTTCAATCACCCGGCGGCCGTTCGGATTAAATTTGCGGCGGAAGTACTCCGCCTGCCACTCCTCATGCCAGCCCCAGATCGGCTCGACGTACTCGCGAATGGCGGCGCAGTGTAAGGCGTATAGAAAATCGTAATCCGCCTCCGTGGCCGGGCGAAGGGTGTACATGGCTAGAAAGCGATCACGCCGCGCGCGATTCGTCCACTGAGCATATCGGCGTAAGCCTCATTGATGCGTTCCAATGGATAGACCTGGGAGACGAGCCGCTCCAGATCGAGCAACCCGCGCCGGTATAGATCGGCATACAGCGGAAAATCGCGGGCCGGGTTGGCGCTGCCATAGTACGTGCCGGTCACCGTCTTTTCCTGGCGAGTGATCAGCGCGCCGGGCAAATTGGTCTGGCTGTCCATTGGGGCGATCCCGGCCAGAATGATCGTGCCGCCCGGCCGGGCGGCGGCCAGACACTCCTCCTGGACGCGCGGCAGACCGATGGCTTCAAAGACGTAATCCGCGCCGCGGCCGTCGGTCAGGGCGCGGATCGCCTCAACCGTATCCGGCCCGGCCAACAGGAAATCCGTCGCGCCGCCGGCTTTGGCGATGTCGCTCTTGGCCTCATGCCTATCGACGGCCACGATGCGGCCCGCGCCGGCCAGCTTGGCCCCCATGATGATGCTGAGTCCGACGCCGCCCGCGCCATAGACAACCACGCTGCTGCCCGGTTTCACCCGCGCCGTATTGAGCACCGCGCCCACGCCGGTCGTGACGGCGCAGCCGATGAGCGCGGCCA
>OEOF01000175.1_pt1 | contig 11000 bp, 9 predicted proteins | sample 1539701 | NCBI WGS metagenome assembly OEOF01 (sample SAMEA3611561, study PRJEB23397) | activated sludge metagenome | biome: Urban; feature: Wastewater Treatment Plant; material: Activated Sludge | place: Slovenia | collected 2012-09-24 | reverse complement strand
CTGTGTGTACAGGTTTGCCCAACTGGTATCGATATTCGCAAAGGCCTGCAATATGCTGTCTCTTATACACATCTAGATGTGTATAAGAGACAGGCCTTATACAGATGCTCAAATTAAAGGTGCGGCCGAAGAGGTCAAAGGTAAGACCGAGATGGATGCACTGATTGCCTATCTGCAAGTTTTGGGTACTCACCTGAAGTAACTTGAACATAAGTGCCTAAGGAAGAGGATCAAAATGGATATTAATACACTCCGCATATTGGCTACCGTTGCCAGTTTTATAGTGTTCATTGGCATCATTGTGTGGGTCTGGCAGAATCGAAATAAACCGGACTTTGAAGAAGCGGCGAATCTGCCTTTTACGGATGACCAAAGTTAAGAAGATTAAAGGAAAATTAAAATGAGTGACTTTACAAGTAATTTTTGGCCAATGTTTATCATAATCATCGCCGTAGGTGGTATTTTAGGTTGTGGATTGTTACTGTGGCTTACCAGCAAAATCAAGGTGGCAAGTACCGGCGGAGATAATACCAGCGGCCATGTCTGGGATGAAAATATTCGCGAGATGAATAACCCGCTGCCACGTTGGTGGGTATGGATGTTTATTCTTACCATTGTTTTTTCGCTGATTTATTTAGCGTTGTATCCGGGTGCGGGTAGCTATGCAGGTAAGCTGGGCTGGAGTTCGGCTGGTCAATATGAGCAAGAGGTGGCGACTGCGAACAAAGCATTGGAGCCTCTCTACGCAAAATTTGTTGCGATGAAAACTGAAGACTTGGCGAAAAACCCTGAGGCCAGAGCCATTGGCGAGCGCCTGTTCATGAACAACTGTGCACAATGCCATGGCTCTGATGCAAAAGGTAGCCGCGGCTTCCCTAACCTGACAGATAGCGATTGGCTGTATGGTGGCAATCCAGAAAAAATTCATGAAACTATCGCAGGTGGCCGTATCGGTATGATGCCACCGATGGGGGCAGCATTGGGTACAGAAGAAGATGTGAAAAATGTGGCCAACTACGTGCTTAGCCTTTCTGGCAGTTCTCACGATGCAGCACGCGCCGGATTGGGTAAGGAGAAGTTTGCCGTATGTGCAGCCTGTCATGGCGCAGATGGCAAAGGAAACCAGGATATTGGCGCACCTAACTTAAGCGATAAGATCTGGTTACATGGCGCAGGCGAAGCCGCTATCATTAAGCGTATTAACGAAGGTAAGACTAATCAAATGCCTGCCTGGGAAGAGAAATTTACCCCTGCGCAGTTACAGGTATTGGCGGCCTATGTATGGGGCTTGTCAAACAAATAGCTTTGATGTGTAGTGTTAGCAAGAGCAAGTAAGTTGAGTAAGTAATTGCTGGTTTTAGAAAGTTGGATGGATGAACGAAGTACCTGCCGCTAAAACAGCGGAAAAAACGACATCAACAAATGAAGTCGTCATTTCGCTGTACAAGGCACAAGATAAAGTCTATCCACGCAGTGTTTCTGGGTTCTTTACCAAATGGCGCTGGGTCATCATATGGCTGACCCAGCTTTTTTTTTACGGCATGCCATGGGTTCAGTGGGGTCAACGCCAGGCGCTACTGTTTGATCTGGAAGCCAGACGTTTTTATATCTTTAATCTGGTCTTGTACCCGCAAGATCTGATCTACCTGACCGCAATTCTCATTATTTCCGCGCTTTCACTCTTCCTATTTACTGCGGTCGCGGGGCGCTTATGGTGCGGCTATGCCTGCCCGCAAACCGTTTATACAGAAATATTCCTCTGGATAGAAAGAAAAATCGAGGGGGATCGCGCTGCCCGTATGAAGCTAGATGCAGCAGCAATGTCAGGTAAAAAGCTGTACAAAAAAGCCTGCAAGCAATTTGTGTGGATTCTTTTTGCACTATGGACCGGATTTACCTTTGTGGGCTTCTTTACGCCGATACGTGAGCTTGGCCAGGCAGTGCTGAGTGTTAACCTGGGTCCATGGGAAACATTCTGGGTGTTCTTTTACGGCTTTGCCACTTACGGCAATGCGGGCTTTTTGCGTGAGCAAGTGTGCAAATACATGTGTCCATACGCACGCTTTCAAAGTGCGATGTTCGATGATGACACTTTAATCGTGACCTATGATGAAGCGCGTGGCGAGCCGCGCGGTGGCAGATCGCGCAAGGCTGATAGCAAGAGCCTGCAGTTAGGCTCCTGTATCGATTGTAATCTGTGTGTACAGGTTTGCCCAACTGGTATCGATATTCGCAAAGGCCTGCAATATGAGTGCATCGGTTGCGGGGCATGCGCCGATGTATGCGACACGGTCATGGATAAGATGGAGTATCCGCGTGGCTTGATTAAATATTCTACGCAAAATGCACTCACGCATCACTGGACCCACAAGCAGATGCTGCGACGTATTATGCGGCCGCGCGTTCTGGTCTATAGTGCTATTCTTGGCCTGCTGGTGGCAGGATTATTAATGAGCTTGTGGTTTCGAGCATCTTTCAGGGTGGATGTGGTGCGCGATCGCGGCGTGATGGCGCGCATGACCGAAGATGGAAAATTAGAGAATGTGTATCGCTTGCAGATTATGAATGGAACAGAGGCCACCCAGCACTATAGACTTGCAGCTACCGGCCTTAAAGACCTGGAAATAGTGACGGAAGATAGAAGTAGTGAAAAAGATACAAAAAATGAAGCATACAGTAAAACCATTACGGTTAAACCTGCAGACTTGCGCTGGGTTGTCGTGAGTTTAAAAATACCTGACGGTTCGGCAGAATCCGGCTCACATAAAATTCAGTTTGAGGTTGAGTCGGTTGATTCTAAAGAGATCGTGACTGAAAAATCAGTTTTCTTAGTGCCTAGATAAGATTAGCCAGAGCCTAAAAACTAAATTAAGGATCATTCAATGAACGAAAAAGATACAAAATCCTGGTGGCAATATGGCTATGTCTGGCTTATTATCTCCGGCCCGCTATTGGTCATCATTGCGGGTTTTATTACCTTATACCTTGCAATAAGAACCCCGGATCCAGTGATAGACGATTATTACCGCAAAGGCATGGAGATTAATAAAACACTTAATGCCGAACGTGATGGGCTGGCTCCTGCAATGCAAGCGCGTAACCATGCTGCCACCGGGCTTAGGCCAAGCCAGGAAAAGTCTATACGGCCTTGAAGCCATGACGATAAATGCTGATGTAGCAGTTATTGGCGCCGGCCCAGCAGGCCTATGTTTGGCTAAGGCGCTTGCCGAAACAGGCTTGCGCGTTATAGTGCTTGAGCGACAAGCTGAAACTGCGTTGGCTTCTCCAGCTTTTGACGGCCGCGAGATAGCACTTACCCATCATTCAGCAAAGCTCATGCAGGAATTAGGCTTATGGAAACGCATCGATCCGCAAGCTATTTCACCGCTGCGGGATGCGCGGGTGTTCAATGGCTCATCCCTTTTCTCGTTAAATATTGGTCATCGCGATACAAAGCAAAGCGAACTGGGTTATCTAATTTCAAACCACCTCATTCGCAAAGCGGCTTACGATGCAGCGAAATTATCGCCAGCCATTGAGCTAAAAACAGAAGCGCAAGTGAAGAGTATTCAAACTAAGGCAGATGGCGTTGAAGTGACGCTTGCAGATAGTGAAACCATTCATACCAAATTATTGATTGGCGCAGACAGTCGATTCTCTGAAACACGGCGTGCTATGGGCATTGCCGCAGACATGCATGATTTTGGCAAGACCATGATGGTCTGCGTGATGGAGCATGCAGTACCCCATGAACATGCTGCATGGGAATGGTTTGATTACGGACAAACTTTAGCGTTATTACCAATGAACGGCTCACGCTCATCAGTGGTCATTACGCTGCCGCCAAAAGAAATCGATAACTTGCTGAAGATGCAGGAGGATGATTTTAACCGAGAGGTTTCTGCGCGTTTCAAGCACAGGCTTGGGGCGATGCGTCTGGTTTCAACACGCCATGCTTACCCGTTAGTCACAGTATATGCAAAACGTCTGGTAGGGCAGAGGTTTGCTTTAGTGGGTGATGCTGCAGTGGGTATGCACCCAGTGACTGCGCATGGTTTTAACTTTGGCTTAAAGGGTATCGCAACTTTATCTGCCGAAATCAAGGCGGCGTTAGCATCAGGTAAAGATATCGCATCGAATAGTCTTCTTTTGCGCTATGAGCAAGTGCATCGGCGTGACACGCGCCCGTTATTTCTTGCTACGCATGCCATCGCAAAACTTTATGCAAGCGACAGCCCGCCAGCACGCTTGCTGCGTGCCGGTGCTTTAAGGATAGGTAGCCGCATCACGCCATTCAAGCGTGCGGTAGCAGGATTTTTGGCTGACGCGCGTTAAACTTTTTTCATTTTACCAAAGCGAATAAGCAGGCTCTTGATATGACACTCTGGCTAGAACTTCTGCTCTGCCTAGCCGTCATTGGCTTCGCTGGCTATTATCTTTCGCGCTATGGCGATATTATTGCTGAAAAAACTGGCATGTCAGCCTCCTGGGTCGGCCTCATCCTGCTGGCTACGGCTACTTCTTTGCCAGAATTGGTGACCGGTATTTCCGCTGTCACGGCAGCAGATACCCCCAACATCGCGGTCGGCAATGCACTGGGCAGCACCGTATTTAATCTAGGTTTTTTGGTGATACTGGATGCACTTTATCAGCGTGAAACCCTGTATAGCCGTGCCGCGCAGGGGCATATCCTGTCTGCGTCATTAGGGGCGTTGCTGATTGCCTTTGCAGGGTTCAGCTTGCTGCTCGACCACGCGAGCATAAGTCCGGCACTGGGGCATATCGGCCTCTATACACCATTTTTTGTGCTGGTCTATTTCGTAGCCATCCGTGCTGTACACCGCTATGAGCAACGCACGCTGGATGCATATACCGAAGCATCCATAGAGCGCTACCCGCAAGTCACGCTGCGTCAAGCGTTCACTGGTTACGCACTGGCGGCAACGGCGGTGATAGCAGCAGGTTCATGGCTGCCTTTCGTTGCCAAAGATATCGCCGAATTGATGGGCTGGGGGCAAAGCTTCGTCGGCACCCTGCTGGTAGCTGCAGTCACCTCTGCGCCAGAAATAGTGGTCACAATCTCGGCGTTACGCATCGGTGCGTTGGATATGGCGATTGCTAATCTGCTGGGCAGCAACCTGTTTAACATTATTTATCTGGCGGTGGACGATTTGTTCTACACCAAAGGCCCTTTGCTTGCCAATGTTGATAGCAGCCACGCCATTACTGCATTCACAGCGGTCATGATGAGCGCACTGGCAACCGTTGGCTTTATCTTCCGTCCGCAGCGTCGTGCCGTGTTACAGCTCACCTGGATCAGTCTGGGTTTATTCCTGCTGTATATCCTTAACTCATGGGTACACTTCCAACATGGGTCATGAAAAGCATCATTGGCACACGCTGTCAGCAGATGAAGCCGCACATCGGCTTGAAACCAGCCACCAGACTGGCTTAAGCGCAGCCGAAGCAGCCGAACGGATGGCACGCCACGGACCAAATGCACTGCATGAAAAACGCGGCCGCTCGTCATGGCGCATGCTGCTCGACCAGTTCACCGATTTCATGATTATTATTTTGATAGGAGCGGCCGTTATTTCTGGCATCGTTGGCGATGTGCAGGACACCATCGCTATCATCGTGATCGTCATCCTCAACGCGGTGATTGGGTTCATCCAGGAATATCGAGCGGAACGTGCAATGGCTGCGCTGAAACGTATGTCCGAAGCCAGTGCGCAAGTACTGCGAGATGGTCAGGTGGAAGCTGTCAATGCCTCTGATCTGGTGCCGGGAGATGTCGTGTTGCTGGAAGCAGGCAACGTGGTGCCGGCTGATTTCCGGCTCTTTGAAGCCGCGCAGCTCAGGATAGACGAATCAGCACTCACTGGTGAATCTGTCGCCGTGGAGAAACAAATCCATCCTCTATCGGTCATTGACGCACCTTTAGGCGACAAAACCTGTCTGGCATATAAAGGCACCATTGTCACCTATGGGCGCGGGCGCGGCTTGGTGGTGGCCACAGGCATGCACAGCGAACTGGGCAAGATTGCTGCATTGCTCAGTGAAGACGACGAAACCAAAACCCCGCTGCAAAGACGCCTGAAGGCTTTCGGCCAGCGGCTGGCGCTGGCCGCGCTGGCCATTTGCCTATTGGTTTTTGTTATCGGCATTTTGCGAGGTGAGCCGCTGCTACTCATGTTCATGACTGCGGTGAGCTTGGCGGTGGCAGCCATACCAGAAGCACTGCCTGCCGTCGTCACAATTTCGCTAGCCTTGGGCGCACACAAAATGGTCAAGCAGCATGCTTTAATTCGCCGCTTGCCCGCAGTAGAAACGCTGGGATCAGTGACTTTTATCTGTTCCGATAAAACCGGTACGCTCACGCAGAACAAAATGCACGTAACAGCCATGTATGCCGACGGTGAACTTTGTAAAGCATGGCAGGATGAAAAAAAGACAGAACCTTGGCATACCTTGTTCCACGCGCTGGCATTGAGTAACGATGCGCATTTTGATCGTCACGGCAAAATACACGGTGAGCCGACCGAAGCAGCCTTGCTGCGTGCCGCACAGGAAGCCGGCTGGAACAAAGCGGTTCTTGAAGGTGAGATGCCGAGGCTGAAAGAACTGCCTTTCGATTCCGAACGCAAGCTCATGACCACGTTCCACAGAACGGTGGAGGGCGTCATCGCTTACACCAAAGGCTCGCCGGAGTCGCTGGTGCCGCAATGCACCCGCATCCTGACCTCGATCGGCGAACAAGAAGCAATAGATCAAGCGGCATTGTTGCAACAAGCTGAAGCGATGGCTGCTAATGGACTACGCGTGCTGGCTATTGCCTGCCGCAGCTGGCCTGCATTGCCAGGCAGTGAACAGCCTGATGAATTGGAACATAATCTGGTATTTCTTGGGCTAATCGGCCTGATTGACCCGCCACGACATGAAGCCAAAGAAGCGGTTTCGTTGTGCAAATCGGCCGGCATTACGCCGGTGATGATTACCGGCGATCATCCCGCCACTGCCCGCGCCATCGCCCTCGAGCTCGGCATTCTTGATGACAGTGCTGGCCGGGTGATGACCGGCGCCGAATTGGCACGGCTAGATCAACAGGCATTCGAAATGGAAGTCGAACAAGTGCGGGTTTATGGGCGTGTTGATCCGGTACAGAAAATCAAAATCGTCCAGGCTTTGCAGGACAAGGGTGAAGTAGTGGCGATGACCGGCGACGGTGTCAACGATGCGCCAGCCCTTAAAGCCGCAGATATTGGTGTAGCCATGGGCAAAGGGGGCACTGACGTAGCGCGGGAAGCGGCGCATATGGTGCTGCTGGATGATAACTTCGCCACCATTGTGCACGCAGTCAGTCAGGGCCGGCGAATTTTCGATAACATCCGAAAATTCATTAAATACACCATGACCAGCAATGCCGGAGAAATATGGACTATTCTCCTGGCACCGTTTCTGGGTTTGCCTATTCCGTTATTGCCCATTCACATCCTGTGGATCAATCTGGTGACTGACGGACTGCCCGGCTTGGCGCTGACGGCAGAGCCTGCAGAGCGCGGCAACATGAGCCGTCCGCCTCGCCCAATACACGAAAGCATCTTTGCGCACGGCATGTGGCAGCACATGGTCTGGGTCGGCTTGCTGATGGGCGGCGTAAGCTTGCTGACTCAGGCCTGGGCGCTGTATGGCGGAGCTGCTAATGTCGATTCCAGCCATTGGCAGACGATGGTGTTCACCGTTCTCACCCTTTCCCAGTTAGGGCATGTGCTCGCCATTCGAACTGAAAAAGATTCGTTATTTAGCGTTGGAATCTTTTCTAATCCAATGCTTTTGTTCGCTGTGCTACTCACATTCATGCTGCAAATGGCAACCATTTATGTACCGGCATTTAACCCAATTTTCAAAACAGAACCACTGAGCATGAGCGAGCTTGCGCTGTGTCTTGCCTTATCAAGCGTTGTATTCATTGCAGTCGAAATCGAAAAATGGCTGATACGGCGCGGTTGGTTATATCAGAGTGAAAAATCCGTTAGGGTTATGGACTAACTTGCACGGTTAAACCAAGTTGACGTATACGCTGTGCCACCGTCTCTAACCATTCGGCAGGCAAGTGACCAAGGCGCTTGGCCTCTGCCTGCATGGATGGCCGTGCGATGCCATATAGATGAACACCTTGAATAACTTCTTTAACCTGGCTGACGAGCGCCAGATAAGCTGAAATCTCGCTCTCTGAGGGTGGCTGGCCATCCAGCGCAAACATGCAGGTTTGAATAAAAGTCGGGCAAGCTGCCGCGCAGTTTTTGAGGCGTTGTATATGGCTTTGTGGATTGAGATTGACATCGTTGATGCGCATGATGCCTTCTTTAGTACCTGCATCCAGCTTGAACCAGATTTCTCCGTTGCATTGCGCCAGATGACTGACGCTGTCGAGCACTGAGGGTTTATCCATCATGCTGCCATTGGTGATTAATCGAATCTTGATCTTATCTAGCAAATCAAAATCTTTTAACACCCGCTCGACCAGCATCACCGCTTGTGGAAACTCTTTTGCACTGGTTGGCTCGCCATTTCCTGAGAAGGCAATGTCTTTCAGTTGCCGATCAGTTTCACTGACATGGCGCTGCATAAAATCGCCATGCAGCGCATCGTTTAAAAGCCCCCGCAGTTCCTGCTCTAAAACGTCAAGCTCAAGAGGGGGCGGAGTGCCGCGCGTGAGATTCGGCACACTGCAATAAATACAGCGCCAGTTGCAGGCGTTATTAGGGTTGAGGTTGATGCCGATCGAGACGCCGCCAGCGCGACGTGAAACAACTGGATAAACATAGCGTAATCCGCCTACATCGCGGTTATGGTCAGTGACAGTGAGGATGTTTTGCAAAGTCATCGTTCGACTTGGTGTTGAATTGAATAGCGGATGTTGTTAAAAAATCTGGCGTAATCAGCAAAGCGCTTAATAAATCTGGGGATTGAATATTTTTTTGAGCGCTTCCGGATCAAGAATGCGCACATAGCGCTGTTTGATTTCAATAATGCCATCCTCACTGAACTTTGAAAAAGTGCGGCTCACAGTTTCGAGTTTCAAGCCGAGATAGCTGCCAATTTCTTCGCGCGTCATCCTTAAGGTGAGTTCTGTTTGCGAATAACCGCGCGCATGCAGGCGCTGCACCAGATTCAAAAGAAAAGCCGCTACACGCTCTTCGGCGCGCATGTTGCCCAGCAACATCATCACACCATTCTCGCGCACGATTTCACGGCTCATCATTTTGTGCACATGGCGCTGCAGCACTGGAAACTCGCGCGACAGGTCTTCTATGCTGGCAAATGGCATCGTGCACACTTCTGCGTCTTCAAGCGCAACCGCATTGCAGCTGTGGCGATCTGTCACAATACCATCCAGCCCGATGATTTCGCCAGCCATCTGAAAACCGGTTACCTGTTCGCGGCCGTCTTCGCTAGAAATACAGGTTTTAAAAAAGCCTGTGCGTATGGCATAAAGTGAAGTGAACGTATCGCCGCTACTAAACAGCAGTTCACCCTGTTTTACCCGACGACGTTTTTCAACGATTTCATCTAGTTTATCTAACTCCTCTGAGTTCAAGCCAACCGGCATGCAGATTTCACGCAGGTTACAGTTTGAGCAAGCGACTTTAAAGGTTTCAGAATTCATGTTTTTCTAAGATATAACGCTATCTTTCAAGGATACCGTTTTATCGCTTTTATTCATAGAGGGTTCTACCCAACATTTTGAACTCGGGGTAAATTATTATACGGAATAGTCTGTATGCTTAACGTACCGTCGTTTGATTTGTATCAAGGAGTTTTGTCTCTAAAGGTGGCAAAGTTTCATCCTGTCCAAGCGGGGTTTAAGGTAATGATTTCCAATAATGTTGCACAAGTAGCTACTGCGAGCGTTAGTGGCGTAACGCCCTCCATTACGCCTGCAATGCTGCAGAAATATGATGTTTCCGGCCCGCGTTATACGTCATATCCCACTGCTGACCGCTTTGTGGAAGCCTTTGCGGAAGAAGAATACAAGCAAGCCTTGGATCAGCGGCGCGTAGGCGGCATGGCGTTGCCATTGTCAATCTATGTGCACATCCCATTTTGTGAGTCGCTTTGCTTTTATTGTGCATGCAACAAGATCGTGACCAAACATCACGAGCGCAGTGCGGAATACCTGCGCCACCTCAGCCATGAAGTTGACTTGCATATCGCCCATTTGGGTGCAGGGCAGACCATTACCCAGTTACACTTGGGGGGTGGTACGCCCACTTTCTTCTCTGACGACGAGCTAAGCGAGCTGATGGCCATGCTGCGCCGCAGCTTTGTGCTGGCACCTGGCGGCGAATATTCGATTGAGGTAGACCCAAGAACTGTCGATGAAAAACGCCTGGCACATCTGGCGAGCTTAGGGTTTAACCGGCTGAGCTTTGGTGTGCAGGATTTTGATCCGGATGTACAAAAAGCGGTACATCGCATCCAGCCGGCCGAACAAGTATTTTCACTGGTCGAAGCCGCGCGCCGCTTAGGGTTTGAATCGGTGAACGTCGATTTGATCTACGGATTGCCGATGCAGACATCCAAATCGTTTGCACGCACGCTGGCGCAGGTAGTCGAGCTTAAGCCCGACAGGATCGCGCTCTACGCTTACGCGCATTTGCCTGAACGGTTCAAGCCGCAGCGCCGCATCAATGCTTACGAACTGCCGGCAGCTTCCGCAAAGGTTTCCATGCTGTCTGATGCCATTGCTACTTTTCTGGATGCGGGCTATGTGTATGTCGGCATGGATCACTTTGCGCTGCCCAATGACTCGCTGGCGATCGCCAAGCGGCAGGGCAGGCTGCACCGCAACTTTCAGGGCTATAGCACACAGCCTGATTGCGACCTGATTGGTCTGGGCGTTTCGTCGATTGGCCGTATTGGCGCCACTTATAGCCAGAATGCCAAGACGCTGGAAGAATACTATGATTACCTGAATCAAGGCCGCTTCCCTGTAG
>OEOF01000174.1_pt1 | contig 11102 bp, 9 predicted proteins | sample 1539701 | NCBI WGS metagenome assembly OEOF01 (sample SAMEA3611561, study PRJEB23397) | activated sludge metagenome | biome: Urban; feature: Wastewater Treatment Plant; material: Activated Sludge | place: Slovenia | collected 2012-09-24 | reverse complement strand
GCCGGCTGCTCGGCTTCGACCGCGACCCGGCGGCCCTGGCCTTCGCCGCGCGGCGGCTGGCCCCCTTCGGCCAGCGCTTCACGCCGGTTCAAGGCAGCTACGGCGACATGGCCGTCGTCGCCCCGGCGCATGGCTTCGCCGCCGTTGACGGGATTCTGCTCGACCTGGGGCTATCGTCGCGGCAACTTGAGGACGCTGAGCGCGGCTTCTCCTTCCTGAAGGAGGGGCCGCTGGATATGCGGTTCGACCCCCGGCAGGGGGCCACGGCCGCCGATTTGGTTAACAATCTGAGCGCGGAAGAATTGACCGACCTCTTCCGTCGGTACGGTGAAGAAGCTCAGAGCCGGCGCATTGCCCGGCTCGTTGTTACTCACCGCCCTTTCGGGACGACGACGGAACTGGCCGGATTGATCGAGCGAGAAATTGGACGTCGCGGACGGCCGGGCCGCCACCCGGCCACGAAGGTGTTCCAGGCGCTACGTATCGCCGTCAACGAAGAACTGGTCGAGGTCGAGCGCGGCTTGCAGGCCGCAATCGGCCTGCTCCGGCCAGGCGGACGGTTGGCGGTGATCAGCTTCCATTCGCTGGAAGACAGGCTCGTGAAACAGTTCTTCCGCGCCGCGGCCCGCGATTGCGTCTGTCCGCCGGCGCAAGCGGTGTGTACATGCGGCGCGCGCGCCACCGTGCAATTGGTGGCGCGCAAGGCGATCCAGGCCACGGCCGAAGAGATCGCCGCCAACCCGCGCAGCCGCAGCGCCCGCCTACGCGTGGCGGCCAGGTTGAAAGAGGCAAGTTCGGTTGAGGATTCACGATGATGGCAACGCCCGAAGAAAAACCGCGCCCACGTCAGGCCCGGGAAATGGCCCGGCGGCTGGGGGGTGATCATCATCCTCGGCGCGCTGCTGGGGGCCATCTACCTCAACCAGACCAGCAAGATCGCCACCATCGGCCGCCGCGTGCAGCGCGAACAGGCCACGCTCGACGAGGTGAAGCGGCAGAACGCCGAACTGGAGCGATTGGTGGCCGAGGCCCAGGTGCTGGAGCGGCTCGACGAAGAGGCGCGGCGGCTGGGTTTTGTGCCCTCCACCCCGGCCGACATCGACTACGTGGTCATCCCCAACTATCCCACCGAGCCGCTGCCGGAACGGGAAGAACCGACATCCGTCGAGGAACCGCCCGCGCCGCCGGAGACGATGTGGGAAGCCGTATCGCTGGCTATTCGGGATATGGGCATCGACCTGACCCGAGGAGAGGCCAATGACCAATAGCCAGATCAGACGCATGTGGGTCGTGGCCGCCGTGTTGGGCGTGGCCGCCATCGTCGTCGTCGGCCGTCTCCTCACCTTCCAGATGTTCCAGGGCGAGGAGTTCAAGGAAATCCTGATCAAGGATTTGCCGGTCACCGATCAGCCGGAGCGCGGCGTCATCTACGACCGCAACGGGGCTATCCTGGCCGTCGACCGCTGGGACTACCGCGTGGCCGTGTCACCCAGCATCCTGAGCGACCCCGAAGAACTGGCCAACGAGTTGGCCCCCATCCTGCAAATCCCGCGCAGCCAACTGCTGTACGATATGGAATCGCCCTATATGTACGTCGTCCTGGCCCCGCGCGTCACGTCCGACGTGGCCGACGCCATTCGCGCCCTGGAACTGGCCGACGAGGTACAGCTCGATCCGCTGCCGCGCCGCTTCTATCCGCAGGACAAATTGATGTGCCACGTCCTGGGCTACGTCAACTACGACAACATCGGCGGCGCGGGGGTGGAAGGCGAGTATCAGAAGGAACTGGCCGGCGAGGCCGCCAGCGACACCGTCGCCATCTCGCCCATCCGCGAACAAAAATCGGTCATCGCCCGCGAGGGGTCGGACCTGATGCTGACCATCGACCGCAACGTGCAGTACGTCGTCGAGCGCCACTTGCGTGAGGCGCTGCTGGAGCATGGCGCGGTCAGCGGTTCGATCATCGTCATGGATCCGCGCACCGGGGCGATTCTGGCCATGGCCGCCGAGCCGTGCTACTCGCCCAACGAGGTGCTGGAGATTCCCGAAGGGGCGACGTTCAATCCATTGGTCAGCGCCGCCTATGAGCCGGGGTCGGTGATGAAGCTGATCACCATGGCCGCCGCGCTCGATTCGGGAACCGTGACGCCCCAGACGACCTACAACGACACCGGGGCCATCGAAGTCGGCGGCCACATCTCCTATAACTGGGATCGCGGCGCGCACGGCACGGTGGACATGACCACGCTGTTGTCGCGCTCGCTCAACGTTGGCGCGGCGACCATCGCCACCTGGATGGGGCCGACGACCTTCTATGATTATTTCCAGCGCTTCGGTTTCGGCCGCCCAACCAACATCGACATCATGAGCGAATCCGAAGGGCTGATGCCCCTACCCGGCAGCGGCGATTGGCAGGAATCATTTATCGCCACCAACGCCTACGGCCAGGCGCTGGCCGTCACACCGTTGCAGATGATTTCGGCCGTGTCGGCGCTGGCCAACGGCGGCCAACTGATGCAGCCCTACGTGGTGGCCGAGGTGCGCGACGAGAACGGCGTGCAGCGCCACGTGCCGCTGCCGAACCAGGTTATCCGGCCGGAGACGGCGGCGCAGATGACGGCCATGGCGACCGTGGCCGTGCAGCAGGAAGTGCAGGAAGCGCTGGTGGAGGGCTACACCGTGGCCGGCAAGACGGGCACGGCCCAGATCGCCGAGCCGTTCGGCTATCACCCGACGGACATCATCGGCTCGTTCATCGGCTGGCTGCCGGCCGACGACCCGCGGATCATCGTCTTCGTCAAGCTCGATCGGCCGACCAGCGCGCAGTGGGGGTCGATGACCGCCGCGCCGGTCTTCTCCAAGCTGGCTAAAGAGTTGGTCGTTTTACTGGATATTCCCCCGGACGCCATCCGGCTGCAAGCCAATAACGTCGCGGGCAGTGGTGGTGGATAACAAACGCATGAAACACACCGGGCCTGACTTGGGCCACATTCTGGAGGCGCTGACGGACTATCGGCCGACCCGCGAGGAACCGGCCGTTTCGTCTTTTGTCGTGGACAGCCGCGAGGCCGTCCCCGGCAGCGTCTTCATCGCCTTTCGCGGCGAGAACGTCGACGGCCATGACTACGTGGCCGACGCCTTCGCCCGCGGGGCCATCGCCGCCCTTGTCCAGCAACCAGTGACCGGCGAGTGGGCGACGCTCGACACGCGCGGCGGCCAGACGGCCGCGCCGGAGCGCCTGCCGGTGTGCATCCTGGTCGATGACACCCTGCGCGCCCTGCAACAGATCAGCCGCGCCTGGCGCGCCCGCTTCGATGTGCGCCTGATCGGCATCACCGGCAGCGTCGGCAAGACCTCCACCAAGGAGTTGACCGCCGCCGTGCTGTCGCAGCGTTACCAGACACTGAAGTCCGAGGGCAACCAGAATAACGAGATCGGCGTGCCGCTGACGCTGCTGAATCTGCGGCCGGAGCACGAGCGGGCCGTGGTCGAGATGGGCATGTATGCCCAGGGCGAGATCGACCTGCTGTGCGATCTGGCCCGGCCGGTCATCGGCGTCGTCACCATGATCGGCCCGGTGCATCTGGAGCGACTCGGCTCCATCGAGGCCATCGTCGCCGCCAAGCGCGAGCTAGTGGCCGCCCTGCCCGACGACGGCGCGGCCGTGCTCAATCTGGACGACCCGCGCGTCATGGACATGGCCGCCCACACCCGCGCCCGCGTCTTCACCTACGGGCTGGACAGCGCCGCCGACGTCTGGGCCGACCAGATCGAATCGATGGGGCTGGACGGCGTGCGCTTCACGCTGCACCACCGCGACGAGGCGCTGACCGTGCGCGTGCCGTTGCTGGGCCGCCACAGCGTCCATACCGCCCTGCGGGCCGCGGCCGTGGGCATCCTCGAAGGGCTGGGCTGGGATGAGATCGTCGCCGGGTTGGGTGGCCTGTCGTCGCAATTGCGGCTGGTGGTCATCCCCGGCCCGCGAGATTCGCTGCTCATCGACGACACCTATAACTCCAGCCCCGACTCGGCTCTGGCGGCGCTAAACCTGCTGGCCGATCTGGACGGGCGACGCATCGCCGTACTGGGCGACATGCTGGAACTGGGCGACGCCGAGTTCCAGGCCCATCGCCTGGTGGGCCGGCGGGCGGCCGAGGTAGCCGACGCGCTCATCACCGTCGGCCGGCGCGCCCAGACGATTGGCCGCGAGGCGCTGGGCGCGGGCCTGTCCAACGCCCAGGTGCAGATGGTGGAAGACGCGCCGGCGTCGGTCGGCCTGTTGGAAGAACTCATCCGGCCAGGCGACGTGATCCTGATTAAAGGCTCGCTGGGGATGCGCATGGATCGCATCGTGACCGAGCTGGGGAGGATCGCGTAATGGGTCTGGCATTGACCATGGCCGGGGCCACCTTCCTGTTGTCGGTCATCTGGGGCGCGCCGCTCATCGAACTGATGCGCCGCCTCCGATTGGGCAAAAATATCCGCATCGATGGCCCGGCGACTCACGCCGTCAAGGTGGGCACGCCGGCCATGGGAGGTGTTTTAATCATCGGCTGGACGTTGTTGGTCAGCATCGTGGTGAATATTGTGCAGTTCGTGCAAGCGCTGGAAATTGCCGAAAGCGTGGTCATTCCCCTGGGGGTCATGGTAGCCTACTCTATCCTGGGCGGTATCGACGACTACCAGGGGATTCGCCTACGACCGGGCGAAGGCATGAAAGCGCGGGTCAAGATCTGGATACAACTCGCCATCGCGCTGGTCACCGCCGTCCTGTTGTACTGGGTGGTGAACGAACGGCACGGCTGGGTAGCCGTGCCGACGGTTCCCGTTCTGGTCGACATCGGCATCCTCTTCATCCCGGCGGCCGTCATTCTGATCACGGGGTCCGCCAACGCCGTGAATCTGACTGACGGTCTCGACGGGCTGGCCGGGCTGATCGCCGCCACCGCCTTCGTCGCCTATGGCATCATCGCCTTTCTACAGGATCAGCAGTTTCTGGTCGTCTTCAGCTTCATCACGATTGGGGCGACCTTCGGCTTCCTGTGGTACAACGCCAAACCGGCGCAGATGTTCATGGGCGACGTGGGCGCGCAGGCGTTGGGCGCGGCGCTGGGGGTGCTGGCCCTGATGACCAACCAATGGTTGATCTTCCCCATCATCATCGCCATTCCCCTGGCGACGGAACTATCGACGACGCTGCAAGTGCTCTATTTCAAGGCCACCGGCGGCAAGCGGCTATTCAAGATGGCCCCGCTCCATCACCATTTCGAGTTGATCGGTTGGAGCGAGACCCAAATCGTCCAGCGCTGGTGGCTGATCGGTATGCTGGCGGCGATGATTGGCATCGCTTTGGCATTAGTATGATGACGATGAAGAATTCAACGCAAAGGCGCAAAGGCGTGAAGAGTGTAGCGAGTAGCGGGTGGCGGGTGGCGCGTGGCGCGTACCTGCAACCCGCCACTCGCTACCCGCCACCTGCAACCCTTTGCGCCTTTGCGCCTTCGCGTTAAATGATCTTTATGGACGCCCTACACGGTAAACGACTCGTCATTCTCGGCATGGCCCGGCAGGGAACGGCCCTGGCGCGCTTTGCCGTGGGCGTGGGCGCGTTCGTCACCCTGTCGGACATGCGCCCGGCCGTCAAGCTGGCCGGCGCGCGCCAAGCCCTGGCCGATCTGCCGGCCGACCGCCTGCGCTTCGTCCTGGGCGAGCACCCGCTCAGCCTGCTGGACGCGTGTGACGTGCTGGCCCTCAGCGGCGGCGTGCCTTCCGATTCGCCGCTGGTCGCCGAAGCACGGCGGCGCGGCATCCCGCTGACCAACGATTCGCTGGAGTTCATGCGCCGCGCCCCCGCGCCGGTCATGGGCATCACCGGCTCGGCCGGCAAGACGACCACGACCGCCCTGGTGGGCCAGATGGGGCAGAAATCGGCCCGGCAAACGTGGATCGGCGGCAATATCGGCCGCCCGCCGCTGGAAGACCTGGCCCACATGTCGTCGAATGATTTGATCGTGGTCGAACTATCCAGCTTCCAACTGGAGCTATGGGACGAATGCAGCCCGCCCATCGCCGCGGTGCTGAACCTGACGCCCAACCATCTGGATCGCCACCGGACGATGGCCGCCTATGCCGAGGCCAAGAGCCACATCCTGCGCCACCAGAAGCCCGGCGACGTGGCCGTGTTGCCCGCCGACGACCCCGGCGCGCTGGAAATGCGCGGCCTGGCGCGCGGCCGGCTGCGGCTGTTCAGCGCCCATGAGCCGGTCAGCGACGGCGCGTTTGTGCAAGATGGTCAGATTTGGCTGAGCGACGCCCGCGGCCAGACGGCGCTGTGCCCCGTGGCCGCCAGCCGGCTGCGCGGCCGGCACAATGTGCTCAACGTCCTGGCCGCCGTGACCCTGGCCGACGCGGCCGGCGTACCCCACGAGGCCATCGTCGAGGGCATCCGCCTGTTCGACGGCGTGCCCCACCGGCTGGAAACCGTGCGGCGCGTGGGCGGCGTGCAATACGTCAACGATTCCATCGCCACCGCGCCGGAGCGAGCGCTGGCCGCCCTGGCCGCCTTCGAGGAGCCGATCATCCTGCTGGCCGGCGGCCGCGACAAGGATATGGTCTGGGACGGCTGGGCGCGACAGGTGGCCCAACGCGTGAAGCACGTGGTGCTGTTCGGCGAATTAGGCCCGGCCTTGGGGCAACGGTTGGGCGACCGCGCGCCGACGACCACGGTTGAAACGCTGGCCGAGGCCGTGTCGGTGGCCCACGAGCAGGCCGGCACCGGCGATGTGGTGTTGCTGTCGCCCGGTGGCACGAGCTTTGATGGCTATTCCGATTTCGTCGAGCGCGGCGAACATTTTCGGCTCCTGGTACGCGAACTGGACGGGAGCGAGGAGGCAGATCGATGACCACCCTTAACGTCGTCAAGCGGCGCACCACGTCCCTGCTGGCCGGGCGCAATAAATATGCCGTCGATTACTGGCTGCTGCTGGCCGCGGCCGCCCTGCTGGTGCTCGGCTTTCTGATGGTCTACAGCACCACGTTCGATTTGGGCGACCGATTCCAGGGTAATCCGGTCTATTATCTGACGCGCCAGCTCGTGGCGATGGGCTTGGGCATCCTGTTCATCCTCGTCTTCATGCAATTCGATTACCATATTCTGCGCTACCTCTCGGTGATTATCATCGTTACCGCCGTGGCGCTGCTCTTCTTTTTGCTCATCTTCGGCCAGGTGGACGAGTACGGCGCGGTGCGGACGCTGGCCGCCGGCTCCTATCAGCCGTCGGAACTGGCTAAGCTGGCGACGATCCTCTATATCGCCCACTGGCTGGACTCGAAAGGGGATCGCATCAAGAAGATCAATTATGGCCTGATCCCGTTCTCGGTCATCGTCGGCGGCATGTTCGCCCTGATTGTGGTGCAGCCGGCGCTGAGCGCGGCCATCCTGGTCGGACTGATCGGCTTCACCCTCTTCTTCGTGGCCGGGGCCGACCTGAAGCAGGTGCTCGTCGCCGGGGTGCTGGCTTTGGCGGTGGTCGTCGTGATGATGCTCACGCTGCCCCATGCCCAGCAACGGTGGGCCGACTTCATTGCCACGTTGCGCGACCCGCAACAGGCCAGCTACCAGGTACAGCAAGCTCTGGGCGCGTTGGCCAACGGCGGCGTTTGGGGTCTTGGGCTGGGTAAGGGCGATCAGAAGTTCGGCCCCCTGCCGCTGGCCCATACCGACGGCGTCTTCGCCATTGTGGGCGAGGAGATGGGGCTGCTCGGCTCGGTGGGTGTGGTGCTGTTGATGGGCTTTCTGGCCTGGCGCGGCTTCCGTGTGGCCGCCCGCGCCCGCGATACCTATGGCTTTTTGCTGGCCGTGGGCGTGACGGTGTGGATCGCCTATCAGGCCTTGATCAACGTCGCCGTCATCACCGCCGTCATGCCCTTTACCGGGATGCCCATGCCCTTTCTCAGCTATGGCGGTTCGTCGATGCTGATGACGGTGATCGGCGTGGGCGTATTGCTCAACGTCTCGCGCGACGCGGCCCTGGGTTCCCGACCGGCTCGCCGGCAGCCGACGGGCGGCCCACAGGACAAGGGGTGATGCGCATTTTGATTTGCGCCGGCGGCACGGGTGGCGGTATCTACCCGGCCCTGGCGGCGGCGACGGAATTACAGGCGCTGGGCGTCGCCGAGGATGATTTATTGTGGATCGGCGCGAAAGGTGAGATGGAAGAAACATTGGTAAGGCGAGCGGGTTTGCGATTGGAGACGATCCCCGGCGGGCCGATTGTCGGCGTGCCGCTGCCCACACGCGCCCGTAACGCCCTGAAGCTGGCCCGCGGCGCGGTGGCGGCCGGCGGTCATCTGCGCCGTTTCCAACCGGACGTCATGTTTATGACCGGCGGCTACGTGGCCGCGCCGGTGGCCCTGGCCGCTCGGCGTCAGGGCGTGCCCATCGTCATCTATTTGCCCGACGTGGAACCGGGCAGCACCATTCGCCTGGTCGTCCCCCTGGCGCGACGCATTGCGGCCACCACCGACGGCTCGCAAGCCTACGTGCCGGCCGAGAAGCTGGTCGTCACCGGCTATCCGGTGCGGCCCGACGTGCGCGCCGCGCGGACACTGACCAAGGCCGAGGCGCTGGCAACGTTTGACCTGACCCCCGCCCGCCCGACGCTGTTCGTCTTCGGCGGCAGCCGCGGCGCGCGCAACATCAACCGGGCGCTGATGGCCGCTTTGCCGGCGCTGCTGACCCAGGCGCAGATTATCCACGTCAGCGGCGAATTGACCTGGCCGGAAGTTGAGGCCCACGCGGCCACACTGCCGGCCGAATTGCGCGCTTTCTATCGCCCCTATGCCTATTTGCATGAGGAGATGGGGGCGGCCTTCCGCGCCGCCGATCTGGCCTTGGCCCGCGCCGGGGCCAGTATGCTGGGCGAGTGCCCGGCCTTTGGCTTGCCATCCATCCTCGTGCCGCTGACGTTCGCCTGGCGCTATCAGAAAGTGAACGCCGACTATTTGACCGAGCGGGGCGCGGCCGTCCAGTTGGTCGATGAAACCCTGGGCCAAACCCTGTTGCCGACGGTGCAGGAACTGCTCTTCGACCGCGAGCGGCTGGCCCGGATGGCCGCCGCCGCCGCCGCCCTCGACAAGCCCGACGCGGCGGCCGATTTGGCCCGGCTGATTCTGGCCGAGGGCAACCCGGACCCGGGCCACCCGGACCCGGGCAGCCCGGACCATCGCGCGCATCCGTCAATCGCGCGCGAGGAGACACTATGTTGAGCTTGACCGCCGCCTTCTGGATCATGGTCTTTATCTTCGCCTTTGTGGGCATGATGCGCGGCTGGAGCAAGGAAGTCGTTGTCACTTTGTCGGTCGTTCTGGCGCTCTTCACCATCAACCAATTCTTCCCCACCATCTTCGGCTTTATCGGCTGGCAGGATAGTGTCAACCCACCGCCTATCCCGACGGACGACGCACGCCGCTGGGAATTCGCGGTGATGTCGGCTTTCCTGTTGTCCCTGGCCTTCTTCGGCTATCAGGGGCCGGCGCTGGCCCGCAGCAGCGTGGGCGCGCGACTGACTCGGCACGACAACATCACCGATAAGGTGTTGGGCTTTCTGGTGGGCGGCCTCAACGGCTGGCTCATCATCGGTTCGATCTGGTCTTTCCTGGAGTTCCAGCTTGTCGAAGCCAGCAAGTGGGTACGCTTCACGTCGGATATTCCCTATCCGTTTGATCCGGCGCGCATCTCCCGGCCCGCGTCGGACATCGCGACAATCATCGACAATCTGCCCATCCCGTTTCTGACGCAATCGCCCTACATTTTGCCCTTGCTGCTGGTAGGCGTGGTTATCTTTGTGCTGGTGGTACTGGTATAAACGAATGGCCCAATCACTTGCGACGGAAGCCATGACCGTTCAGATCACACCCGGAAGGCGCGTCCACATTGTGGGCATCGGCGGGGCCGGCATGTCGGCCATCGCCCGCGTCTTGCTGGGGCGTGGTCTGCGCGTCTCCGGCTCCGACTTGCAGGCCAACGCCCAGACCGAGGCGCTGGCCGCCGAGGGTGTGGTGGTCTATGACGGCCACGCCGCCGAACACATCGACGACGCGGAACTGGTCGTCATCTCCTCGGCCGTGCCCCCGACCAACCCGGAATGGACGGCGGCGCTGTCCCGCGGCATCCCCGTGCTGAAGCGGGCCGATCTGCTGGGCCAATTGATGCTGGGCACGACCGGCATCGCCGTGGCCGGTTCGCACGGCAAGACGACGACCACCGGCCTCATCGCCCACATCCTGCTGGCCGCCGGCCTGGACCCGACGGTGATTGTGGGCGGCACGCTGCCCGAACTGGGCGGCAACGGCCGCTTCGGGCGCGGGCCGCACTTCGTCATCGAGGCCGACGAATACGATTACACCTTCCTCGGCCTGCGGCCGGAGATCGCCGTCATCACCAACGTCGAGCACGACCACCCCGACCTGTTCCCCACGGCCGAAGCCTACCGGGATGCCTTCCGCCGCTTCGCCGCGCTGTTGCCGGCCGGCGGGCGGCTCATCCTCTGCGCCGACGATCCCGGCGCCATGGCCCTGGCCGCCGAGTTGCCGTCCGGCACGCCCATCACCACCTATGGCCTGGGCGAAAACGGCGGCGCGCAACCGATGGCCCGCGCCCTCGACGCCCGGCCCAACCAGTTGGGCGGGACGGATTTCGTGGTGGAGATCGACGGCCAGACGGTCGGGCTGGCGCGCCTGCGCCTGCCGGGGCTGCACAACGTGCGCAACGCGCTGGCCGCGCTGGTGGTGGCCCGCGAATTGGGCATCGACTTCGCCCAGGCTTGCCGGGCATTGGCCGATTTTGGCGGCGTCCAGCGGCGCTTCCAGATCATCGGCGAGGCCGGCGGCGTGACGGTCATCGATGATTACGCCCACCACCCGACGGAAATCCGGGCCACGCTGGCCGCCGCCCGCCGCCGCTATCCCGGCCGCCGCCTGTGGGCCGTGTGGCAGCCGCACACCTATAGCCTGTCTCTTATACACATCTAGATGTGTATAAGAGACAGGGGCGCGGCCGTCCAGTTGGTCGATGAAACCCTGGGCCAAACCCTGTTGCCGAC